>Ga0114912_1000745_pt1 | contig 15236 bp, 12 predicted proteins | sample MalvirDeepMed_51_FD_89713 | JGI IMG/M metagenome (GOLD analysis project Ga0114912, IMG submission 89713) | Marine viral communities from the Global Malaspina Expedition - Malaspina viral metaG DeepMed_51 | ecosystem: Environmental > Aquatic > Marine > Oceanic | place: Mediterranean Sea...
ATATGCACTTACTTTGTCTGCAAATTCATCCAAGTCCAATTCGCCAATATCCCACATTGTTGCAAAATCTGTCCAGCTACTGTCTTGTGGGATGCTGTTGCTTTCTCCATACTCATCATCGTCCAGCCTGGATTCATATGCAGTACCTCTGTGCTGTGGTTCTCTTTCTCCTGGTTCACTTGGCTCTCCACCAGGACCTTCTAATTCTGCTTCATATGCAGTTCCCTTATGTGGTGGTTCCAGCCCTCTTTCAGAAAGTGCCTCTTCTCTTCCTTCACTTGGTCCCTCTGTTTCAACTCTTTGCCCTTCGGGCTGGTCTTCATATTCATAGTCAGTTTTTGGCGGTTCTTCTCTGGCCCACACATCTGCGTCAGAGGCATATTCTTGAGCAATTTCATATGGGTCATCCCCTGTCAGTTCTGCCATTCTTGCAACCATTGTATTCAATGCAGCCCTATCAGGAGTTCCTGCGTCTGGGATGCCTTGATTATTTTCCAACAAATTGAGTATTTGGCCATCAACTCCAGATCTGCTTTCCCACTCTTCAGGTTCCATCAGCATGTCTGGTTGTCCAGTTGCTGGGTCTATAGAAGTGCCTTGATTTGGCACACCTGTTTCTGGTGCAGGTTCTGCTGCTGGTGCTGGTGCACCTTCTGGTGCTTCTTCTTCAGCAGGTGCTTTTTTACCACCGTCTTCAAAATAATATCCACCACGAGGACCTCTTTGAACATTAGCACCTTCTGGTGCTTCAGATGGGTCTTTGACATACACCCTTGCTTTGGCTAAAAATTCACCCATTGCCAAGTCCATACTAATCAAAGTAGTCCCTTGCCCTATATTTAAAGTAATCTGTCGGATGAATACTCTTGAAAAAATCTGTTTTCCAGAACTTTGGTCTTCCCATGCCAATTTCTGTTTGCCCACCGAATTCTTGGTCTTCTTGCACATATTGATGCACTCCAGTGGCATCAATTTTTACAGTTTCGCCCCTTTCATGCGCCACTGCCAACTTTTCAAGCAACTCTTCATCGCTAGGCTCGACTAGCACTTCGCCGTCAATAATTATCACAGGAATTTTGGTGTTTCCTTTTGATAAAGTTTGTGCTTTTTGTGCAGCACCATTATCAGCATCAACATCATAAAATTGGAAGTCCACCTTGTTTGACTCTAGAGTCTTTCTTGCCCTCCTACAGTCAGGACATCGGTCTGCACCATACATCACAGCATATGGTTGTGGGTTTGCCATGAATTCGCTACCAGTATCAGATTTTGCCATCTTATTATGCCCAGTAATAGTAGATTCAGGGTTTACAATTCTAGCAGTATCGCTGGCAATTGTTAATTCATAAATCTCAATTGGACCCAAAAGTTTTTCGCACTTGGTATCATCACAGATAATTTTTGTCTCAAGAGCAGTTCCACCAACAGATGCACCTTCAGTTTTGTCATTCCTAATTCTCTCCCAGACATCATCATCAACTGTATAGCCTCTAAATATGAATGCATCAATCAGAACACCAGCAATTTTACTGCCATCTTCCATGGTTTTGTCTTTAAACTTGTAATCAGTGGCTTGTCCAACAACCCTGTTGCTATGATTATCAACAATGAAACCACCTCTGTTAATCCATGCAGGAATTGCTTCTTCAAGATACTCCATCGGAATTCTTTCTCCCTGTCTATCAATTACATCAACAGATGCCCATACTTGGAATGTTCTGTCTGTCTCATTTAACTTGACAACCACTGCTTTTGAAAACAATTCACTTTTTGTAGACTTGACAATAGGTGCTCTTCCCAGAACTGCTTCAATCATCATATCATCAATGTCCTGGTCCATTTCGTCCCAAATTTGTGCAATTAATGCTCTAAATTCTGGGTCCACTTCTGCCTTTTCAAACATTGGAATTGGCATTTCACCTCTCTCAACCTCGTTGCTCCAGATTCCTGCTTTGTCAACATTTGGTTTGTTAATCAAGTCCATGATGCTATCGTGGATTTGCAAACTACCAGAGGCAATCAAATCATATGGCATAAATCTGCCACTTGTTTCGAACCTACTTTGTGCTCTGACCATGGAGCTGGACGGTTTGACAAACATACCGTAAACAATTACATTGTATCCTTTTTCTTTGAAAACATCAACCAATTTATCTGCTTTCTTGTGTGTCTTCAAAGTTCTGTCAATAATAAGATTCTTGTTCTTGGCAATTCCATAGTCAAGAATCTTCCTAACAACATCTTTGCTCTCTAAATGCACTGCTTGTGAGTTCCACCCTTCGAACTCTGGTAGCATTTCTTTAATTTCGTCTGCAGCAACATTCAAGTAATCATCTGGGTCAAAAAGACCCAAGTTGCCAGCCAATTGTGATGTTTTTCCAGCTCCTGGAGAACCACCTAGCAAAATTACTGTTGGTTTATCATTATCAAATAATCTCGCTGTTGAATTAGACCCATCATGGCTTCCTAAAAACTCTTTGACTATTGAATTATGCAATTCTTGCCTTTCTGGTGTGTATTCAAAATCACCTTTCCTATTTTGCATATATTCCTCTGTGGTGGCTTCTATATTCAATCCTTTTGTATCAAGCCCTTGAGCAAATTCTTCAGACGTGGTCTTGATACCAGCCAACACTTCAGGGTCTACATCGCCATAAAGTGTATTTGATAATTCTGACAATTCTTCCCAATCATCAGCGTGTAGCATTTTTGCATACTGTCCTGGCTCCACTCCTTCTGGTGGGTCTGGACCAAAATATTCAGGTTTTTTGCCAGATTCAGAAGTAAATAATTCCTGTGGTTTTGCAGATACACCATCTGTTTCGTAATATAACCCACCCTTTGGTCCTTGTTTCAATTGGACACCAGATGGTGCAGCTGCTGGCCCACTCACATAAACTTTTGACTTGTAAAAATTGTCATCAAATACAGAATCCACACTTGCTTGATATAATATCGCATCAAGATTTTTGGTAAAACCTTCTGGTAGCAATCCTCTTTTTTCCATCTCTTCAACTGCTCCAAATGGCATTTCATCAATCTTTCTTGACATCTGCATAAGATTTTCGTCTAGCAAATTACTAAAATTAAACATTAGTCACCCACTCCAGGATACTGACGCATTTTTAATTGGACTTGGAGATCGTCTTCTCCTGTTAATTCTTCAATAATTTCTGCTCTCAACATACCACCATAATATTCTGCACCAAACATGTAATCATACACTTCTTCTTTGGTATATTCTTTGCCGAAATATGCCACACCTTCTTCAACTGGGTTGCGACCATTAAGTTGTTGAGTTGGATCGAAATATATAATTCTATCGGTCTCTTTATCAATTATTCCACACCAAGCGTGTCCGAACCGCATTGGAAAATCTCTAAAAAGATAATACCCTTCAACATAAACAATTCTATTTTCTGGGTCATTAATGCACATATTCATGGCATTCATATAACACTGTTTCATTTCAACAGCATTCCCTGTTTTCTTCATATTGTCTGCTATCCCTTTAACATATTTGAGATTATCTCCTTTCAACATTTCAACTGTCACTAAAGATCCAACTTCAAGCATTGTGCTATAAAATTCTTTTAAATCAGGTTGCTGATTTGGACCACCATGTTTAGCCAAAAACTCTATATCAAGTAACATGGCGTCTTCTGGATGGTGTGTCCCCTGCTCTAGCAGTTGCTGTTGGTGTTCAAGATGCCCAGAAATCATTCTGTCTCTTAAACTTTGCCTCTCAATGAATGCTTCTGTTTCAGGTGGTGCTCCTGATTCGTAATATAGCCCACCTCTGGGACCTCTTTGGACACTCACTCCTTTGGGTGCTTCACTGGGGTCTTTTATGTATGTTCTTGACTTTAATATTCCATCATCAGAACGCATTTGATGCAACCAGTTAGCCTCTTCTTCGTCTATATTGATTAATTCACTCATTTTCCCTCTTTTTCCCTCTCTATACGAGCAGCCCATTGGACTTCCTTTTCAGACGACAAGTAGTAGGAATCCATCCATTCATCAAACTCTTTGTCTGAAAGCTCTTCGATACCAATAATATCACCACTTCCAGGTGGCCATTCAATCTCTGTTATAATAGTGCTATCACTGGTCGTCTGAAGAGCTACAACCCTTTCCCAAGGTTTTTTAGGTCTTTCTCCTGAATATAATTCGTCTATTTTATGCTTTGACCACCCTGCATACTTTAGCACATCTTTTCCTACACTTCTTAAGTCTCTAATTTTATGGTTTCCATCTTCCCAGTAGGTTTTGACATTTGCTTCGTCTTTTTCACTACCTAAAATAATATACTCCTGTTCATCCCAAAACTTCAACAATTTATGATTTGTGCGATGACTTGCAAAGATTTTTTTTCTTGGCACCCAAGTCTCCAATACAAGCCCCTTGTTGTCTGGACCATATTGTTCTGCAAATCGTTCTGCTTGTTTTTTATTAGAAGTCCAAGAAGAAATAGAGGCAGATTTGAATGGAAAATCTGCTGGTTTTCCTTCTTCCACCCATTTTTCAAATGATTCTCCTCCTACACCACGATAAAGATGGGCAGAATCACGCTTCCAAGGCTGTCTTTCTAACTCACGACGAGTTTTGTCTGCTTGAATTAAATCTTTCAGTTCGTCTTGTGTATACTCATACTGTGCCATAAAACCGTCATAATCTTCTCTGGTAATTGGTTTTGTTCCTGCATCCATTTCTGTGCGATGATGGTCTACAATTCCGATACCAGGAGAAACATAACTTTTCCCTTCTGCAAATTCTTTTACCTCTCCTTCTGGTGTCATAAAATATTTGGCAATAGCATTCATTATAGCCCCTCCTTCTTCTTTTGTTTTTATTACCCAGCCTTCCATATGCATTGTCCACCATTGGATTGCCTTGTCCCCTGTCACCCCTTTGTCTATCAGCCTTTCTCCAATATTACGCAGGTGATGATATTGGGCTGGCTTTCCATTTGATTTGTCTTTTGCTGCTCTTTCGAATTCAGAATCAAGAGTTCCTTCATAACTATATTCTTCTCCACTTTCATAATATAAAGGCTCTGGGAGCAATGCATCCCTAATGTCTTGCAAATCAGCCACTGCCAAAAGCATTTCCCTGTTTTTTTTCCAAGCAGAATAGGTATAACTATTTGTCCTTTCGTCCCATGCATATAGTTTATCTTTTCCTGTCTCATAAAACTTGCCACCTTTTGGACCTATTACCAAACGATATCCTATAGGAACATCACTTGGATCCTTCACATAAACTTTACTTTTATGAAAGAAATCAATTGATTTTTCAACCTTTTCTGACGACAAATCAAGATTCTTATCAATCCAAAGTGTATGATTAGCTGGATTCCCTTCTTCATTATATACTGTAATTGAGACGACTTCAGCATGTGTGTCTGGGACTTCGTTGAAATGGCGGTCCATAAACTTCCAAGTGGGTTCTGGCTTCATTCCATGGCCTCCAAGTCTTTTTTGTTTGGCGTTCTCTTTTTGGAGTGCTTGAATGTCCACCCTTCTGGCAACTTGCCTGTCTCTTCATAAACTTTCCACGACTCTTTTTGTTGTCTTGTTTTCTCTCTTTTCTTTTCCCCTGCTATAACAGTGTCCATGCGCTTGGCACCGTGTGGCGTCAAATAGCGATAAGAGTGCCTGTCCTTAATGGATTCTTGCAAGCCATACTTTTTAAAGTCCTTTCTCAAAATATTTCTTGCAAACCAATCCCATTTGAATGGATTGTTGTTAGCCAATTTCTCCAAATTTCTACCATGAGTATTGAATACAAAATTTGCTTTTTTCCATTCACTCCATCCTGTTGGCAAAGAGTTCCAATATTCATCCCACTCTTCTTTTTCAACATTATTGTTTTGTGCCGCTGCGTAGTGCCATGTCTCTTTTTGGTCTTCGATGTTTTCCCAATCCAACGGAGTTCCATCAAAATCATACCCTAAACTAGTTGGATGAATAACATCGTCCATGTCCTCTCTAAAAAGGTCTTGCACAGGTTTTCCATGATATATTTCGTCTCTATGCTTTTTCAGTCCTGCAAATTCTTCCATAATAAATCCATACATATCTGCAAATGACTCTGATGCACTTTGGTTCCCATATTCTCTTATTTGCCCATCCGCATCGTGCAAGTGTTCACTTTTATAAGCAGTCTTGAATCCTGAATTGTATCTGCCTGCAAGTCTAATCTTATCTTTAGCAGTCTGCAACTCATTCATCCTTTCTTTAGAAAAAGTGGCAACTCTATATCCTTCTGGGTGCATCTTCTCTGGTGTTTGCCTGCTAAACTGACCACGAGATGGATTTTCCCAAGTTTCATCCCCGTCTTTCCACTTCTGTCTAAACTGCTGTTTATCTTCATCAGTAAGGTCTCCGAAATTGGTTTCTTTAGGATATATCTCCTTTAGAGTGGGTTGAGAATTAAAACGGTTCTGTCTGTCTTGAAGCAGTTCACGCACCTGCTTCCAAGTATTGCTGTGCATCCAGTTATCCGAGTCCCAATACCATGATTCTCCTTTATAATCAGATTTCTTTCCATAATATTTGGCAAGGTCGCTCCATTGATTTTCTGCCTCCTTCGTTGACAATTTATCAGCCCATCTTGGATCCTCCATCCCTGTATGTATAGCACCTTCTAATTCACTAAGATCGTAAGGATGTTCTTCTAATTCTTCTTTAGTTGGATTTCTATATGTTATTCCATTTTTGTCTTTGTAGCCAATCAAACTATCCAATTCTTTATCACCATATACCTTTGGAGTGTTACCATTAAGAAAGTGGTTTGCCAATACATCTATATCATCAAAAATCCTTTGCATCAAACTGCCTTCTGGCGTCCCTCCTAAATAGTCAAAACCTTTACTCTCACGACCTTTATCTTCAAATCCAGGATAATATTTTTCAACCCAATCATTCCAATTTTTCAAATCTTTAACAGATACTGATTTAATCGTGTCTTCACCTGCCGACCACAGCCAATCTTCATTCCATGAAAACTTAATTTCTTCACCGTCTTCTCCAACGATGCTATCTGTGTGACCAGAGTATTTTGGGCTTTCCATTTGGTGTGACAATGAATGTGCAAACTCGTGATACATGCCTTTGGTATACACTTCTGCATTATCATAAATCGTAATGTGTTCCGCCACTCCCAGACCTGTTGATATAAGGTCTCTTGGTGTTGAAGATCCCCAAGATTTACATTCGTGTGTGACTCCGTTTCTGTCTTCATAGTCAAAAAGCCTTTCCATCTCTTTGGGTGTAAATGAAACATATTCTGCAGGATACGGTCTGCCTTCTGGAAATTGGTTCCAAGCACTAGTCACCATTTCCAGTTTTTTCTCCATATCATCTGGAACATTGTGTTTATACCAATCATTTCTCACTGGCACCCATATATTAATGTGGCGTTCTAAAGCAGGGTCCCACATCGACCATCCTTCTACATTATAAGCCTGAATGTATTTTTTACCATATGGTTCTTGTTCAACTCTCCAAGTATTTGACAACATCACTTCAATGTCACCATTATATATTGGAAGTTGTCTGTTCCTTAACAATTCTGCAACTTGCTCTGAACCATATGGCTTTTTTATATAATCTGGAAGCATATCATATGTTCTTTCCCACTTGTCTATCTCTTCAGGTGTGGCATCAATATTTGTTTTCCACTCACCTTTAGCAACTGCATCCATGATATTACTTGGGTGCTCTCCATCAATGTCTCCTTCTCGCCAAGCATCAGCTGTTTCGGTATGAGAGAATAGCGCCAGTTTTTCTTCGTCCACTTCACCTTTAAATCCATATTTCTCTGGCACATATACTGAATCACGGCTGGTCCTGTCTTCTCCAACATAGTCCCCTGATTTAGGATCGTCACTAGACCAATAATACAATCCGCCTTTTGGACCAGTGTGAATCTGAGCACCTCTGGGTGCTTTAGAACGGTCTTTTATGTAAACCTTGCTGCCAACACCAACATCTTTCTGGAAATAATCAAGCAAGGCCATCTTTTTCAAACCTCTTTCTAATTATTTGGTCTTTGATGCCATTAACATAATTGAAAGCAGGAACTAAATATGGTTGTGCTTTCTGTCCATTCAACTGGATATTATTGGCAATGGCATTGGCAATTTTCCAAGCAAGACCTTTTCCACTCTTTGTTTTGGCAATTTGCAACTTTACATGTACCCATCTGACTAAATCTTTTGAGTCTATATGGCGTGGACCAGTGCCAAACTCCACTGCACCAGCATAATCAGTCACATATTCAAGAATCCAGGTTTTTTTATCCTTTTGCCGAATGTTGCGAGAACCTTTTAGAATGGCATCAAAAACAGGAACACCACCACGCATGTCTGTGTAATCTCGCTCTGCTCGTTGCTGCCAAGTATGCTCACCAGCCGTTTCTGCCATATCTTGGACTGCTCGCAACAAAGATGCTTTCAGTCTTTTCTCTGTAACTTTGATATTTGTATCAAATTCTATCTTGGCTGCCTTCATTGTGTGAAAACTCCGGGAGTTACTGCTCTATTTTCTGGAATAGAACACTTTTGCACATAAAGAGATTTCATAAACCGATTTTCTTTGACAGAAAACTCCTACAATTAGGATGTGGTGCCCAATCTTTGTAGATCCAGTTAGGACCCATATAGTTTTTGCTTTCTGCCATAACAATTTCTTTCAGCTTCTCGATGGACACAGAACCACCCTGTGCACTCACTTTGTCTTCTATTGTTTTACAGCAAGAAGATCTGCGGTAATCTCTTACAGTATTCCAGTAATATTCGTCTTCTGGGTCTGCTGTTGTTTTGTAATATAACTCTCTTGCTTGATTTGATGCCCTGTTAAATTCAGTTCTGGTAATTACTTCAGAACGGTTCCATGGTATCCCTGCTTCTCGATGAAGTCTTTTTTGGATAGAATTGCGATTGATTCTGGACTTGGTCAATTCCTCTTTTAGGATTTTCATAATTTTTGAAATGGTGCTCCTATCAAGATTTGCATATTGCTTGTAGTAATATTTGTCGTCCTTTAGCAGCTTATTCAACATGTCCTTCCAGTTCTGATTGTTAATGATTGTGTCTGCTTTTGCAAAATCAATCCCTGCTTTATGGTAAGCATCCATCTCATATGAATTATCATCCAACATCTTTTCTTCTGGCAACCCAACACTTGGGTTCTCCATATTGCGATACTCTTCTTCTAAATCAGCAAAGTAATCTGTGTCTCCTGTTTCAAATCCAGGTGCACCTTCTTGCTCTGCCTTTTCAAATTCAAAGTTGCCTTCATCTGTAAGTGTTGGTTCGTAACCCAGACCCAACATAATTTGTGCATGGTTTGCTCTTTGGATATCAAGCTGCACCTTTGCATTCAAGTCAGTAATCTCACCTTCACCAAAGTCAATATACCAGTTCTTAAGATTTAGGGCTTTCGTGATGCCTGAAAATACATGTTTTCTGTAAATTCTTCTTCCCTTTTCAAGTGCCCTGTCAGTGACAAGAATCTGCTGTGTTTCGTTGTTTAATCCACCAGAATTGCCAGTGTCACCCATGAATACATTTGAAACACCAAAGAATGCAGAGAGTCTCTCTCTCATTTCATCACGCATTTGGATATATTGCATCTCATCCATAGTGTTTCCGAAAGCAACAAACTTGGCATCACCACGACCTGTTTCAGTATCAATTCCAATCACAGGTGGGTAATATTGGTTCATTTCCCTCTGGTTCCAGAGTTTTCTCCACATCGCAGTCAAAGACTTTTGATTTCTGGTTGAAATAGCAGCAAATCCATTGGGCACATGCCCTTTTGTATAATATTCAAGCATGTATCTTTCCATCATCACCAAAGTCAGCAAGTATCTCCAGTTCGTCAATGCTGGCGGATAACCATAAGTCTCTGATGGGAACCACTTGCTTGCATGTATCACTTCGTCGTCAATGTAGAAATAAGACGGTGCTCCGTGTTCAAGTGCAACATATTTTACATCCAACATTGGTTTATTGCACTTGGGACAGTTGTTTTCATCTGCTGTTTCAACATTTGGTGCAAAATTCGTCCAGTCGTCACCATATCCAGATAACTGTGCCATTGTGTGAACCACTTCTCTATGGGTGGGACAAGTTGTGAAAACACCACCCTTTTTGCCTTGATTGTTCCCAACAATCCGCATTTGTTGTGGGAAAACCCTATGCAGGCTTAACGGTTCTGCGTGTAAAATTTGATTGTGGTCGTCCACAGCATAGGATTTTCTCACGAGTATGTATGCATCATCGACAATATCCAAATCAATCTCATACCAGTGCAGCATCTCATCAAGCGACTCTCCATTTGGACCACAACTTAGAAGGAACTCTTCTGCCCACTCCTTCTCTTCAGGGTCCAAGTCATCTGCTTTTCCTATAGGTTTTAAGACAATGCCATGCTTGAAAATCTCATTTGTCAAGTTGTTTATAATTGTCATGTAAATAGGAGACTGTTTCACAGTGTTGTACAGGTCTACAACAATATGTGGATACAGTGGAATCTGGATTTCCCCTTCCAGCTGCATTGCATTTGGAAGACCAATATCTGTCATTGGTGCATCTGCATACATGGATTTTAGGAAGTCTTCAGGCATGCCAGCATTGTCAAGTGCTTTTGTCAAATCATCATAATTGCCTTGCAGCTTGTCATATCTCTTTGGGTTGGGATCCAACCAACCTGCAAACCTTTCGCTAATTCCCATTATCTGAATATTACTCCTTGCTCTTTAAGAGCTTCGTTGATATCAATTATTTGCCTGATTTGTTTAAGTCTTTCTGCAGAAATATCTGGTTTTTCCTTTTCATCTTCAGCCCACGGAAGAACGTCTCCGATGTATTTAATCTCTTCAATGGTCTGTTTTGGCTCTGCAATTGCCAGAGCAACTGCCCAGAAAATATCAGAGTGGCCATATTTTGTGTTGGGTGCTCTTAATTCGTGGTCAATGGCATTCAACTGTTCTGCTTGTATTTCATTTCGTATTAGCCAGACTTCGTCTCTTTGCAAAAGGGAGCGCAAATTGATTGCTATCTTCCATCTGGTCTTTATGGTTTTCTTTTCGTCTTTATATTTCCTGCGGTATTCTTGGATGACGTCTTCTTCATCAATCTCATTTTCAACATTCAACATATGGTCTCCAGCCAAAACCACTGTAGAAGGATTAAATCCTTCAATAATATTGCCATGAATGTCTTCAAGCCCTTCAAACAGCCCCAAACCATTGCCAGACATATCAATTCTGGCACTGTCAACTTCCCACTCATGGATTAAAGAGCTGCCATATTCAATTTGTCGTGGTGTGCTAACACCAGTAAATTGCTCCCACCATACTTGTTTTTTAATGATTTGGCCTGTTTGGGAAAGTGTCCAGTCAAAAATTGTCCAAGCACTCTGGTCAACCTTTCTGGCAAAGTCAACACCAAGTGTCCTGAAGCAATTTGCTGGTCGTGGGGATTCCAGAATCAGTCCATGGTTCATAGCATTGGCAATATACTCCCATCCCAAAAAGCTGGCACCCTCGTCTGCAGGAATACACATGTTTTCTTGCATAAATGTAATTACATCACGATTGCGTCTATCCTCCATTTTTTTGAAATTATACCACCATCCCAAAGGCTGTAATCCTTTCTTGACCTGTTCAACAATATTCACTTCTTGTGAAAAGTTTTCCCTGTCAAAAACAGGCAAGTCCCACCAATACCACGACAATTTACCTTCATTTGCTCTTTTCCAGAGCATCCAGAACAGACTGTTCCTGCTTTTTACAGTAGAGCCAATGGTTTTCTGCCCACCTTCATTCAATATATCATCGCCAGCTGCAAGCAATTCGTCTGGGTGCGGATAAAACTCCATCTCATCATAAAACAAACATGGAGCACGATTCGAACGAACAGCATCTACTGAACCTGCTGGAAATGGCAAAATCTTAGAGCCATTTAAGAATTCAACTTGCCCTGCCCTATGCGGTCTTTTTACATTTAAGTCAACATTAGCCTTATCAACAAGTTTCTGTGCAATCTTAATCAAACGGTATGCTTCTTGTTCACGGTGAGACACCACTGGAATTGTAATATCATCAAATGCTTGGCATGCCATTACCATATCAATCATTGAAGAAATTGTAAATCCAATTCCTCTTCCTTTGCGAACAATGCGATCTTTCCACTGGTCTTCAGGCAAACACAAGAAAAACTTGCTATGATATTCTTGCTGATAAGGTAATGGTCTATAAGGAACAGGTCTGCCAAAAGCATCCCAAATGACAAATGTCTCTTTCAATAAATTGACATAATTCTGCTGTGCTTTTGTAAATTTTAATTCGGGACTATACCAACTAACAAAGTTTTCAGTCTTCATTTACTGCCTCTTCAAGGACCAATTTCTTCAAAAGGTCGGAAGCAGTAAATTCAACTTTAACTGCTGGCTTCGCAGTTCTCAACTCCAACCAACTTCTGTACTCTTTAATCAGCTTCAAATATTCATCAGTGCGATATTGTCCTTGAGCAGACATTTTCTCAATTTCGTTGCTCAACTTATTAATGGTGGATGAAACAATTTCTTCGTGCTCTGGCTCTACCATGGCTTGTTGTTTCAATTCAACAGCAGTTTCTTTGAATTCATCAACAATTGTTTTGTCTTTTTCAGTCACTTTGATGTGATTTCTTTTATGGATGGATAGCTCTCTGTCAGTAATAGACATGCCAAAACTAACGTCTAAAAATCCTGCAACGTCTTTTACAGCATTTCCTGACAGCAAAGGAATTGTGGTTGCATCTGCTGCTTTTTTATTCAAACAGAGTGTACAGCTATAGTCTTTGACCAAGCCAATATCATAGGCTTCTAGTAAATTTTCATTCTTACGTAGCGACATATCATGCTAAGCCTAGTTGATTGACCACGGCAGCAGCGGCAACGATAGCAGCAGCAGCACTTCCTGTGGTGATTTTCCCTTTATGCTCTTTCCACCAAGTATCAAGAGGTGTCGCTAATTCGAGAATATCTTCTATTTTCCCTTTCATGTATGCAACGTCTTCTCTGGTATCATGGACAACTCTTTCGAGTTCTTTTTGTCGCATTCTATGTTCCATGCATATATCTGTGAGATTTCCAACATTGATTTCTATCGCTGCTAGTCTTTCACCATTGGTCTTTCCAGACATTATTCCAGAGAGGCTGCAACAAGTATATAATGGTTTAGCAATTAAGTTTGTTTTGAAAACCACTCACGGTATTCTTTTGATGACATTTTCAGCATCGCTTTTACTTTTTCAATCAAATGAATTATTTCTGCATGGTCTTCTCTGGTAATAAAATCAGAGCGCACTTCCCAAACTGCTTTGTTCAAACAATGCTCAATATGGGCAATTTGTTTGGACGATTTGTAGTTCCTGTTGTGCTCCGCCACTCACAGCACAAGTTGTGCCACTATAAAAAGGTTGCCACCTATGCCGCTTAAGCAATCCTTGCCCTCCACTCATGAGTAGTGGCCAACCAGACCGTCGGCGAGTGCAAGGTTCCTGCAGCTGCGGAGGTCCATGGGCTCTGCCGAGTCGGTCCGCAGTAAGTCCGCAGGAAGGTGGCGAGACCCCAAGTATCCATCTGTATATAATAGTTTACATCGTCCTGCGAAGTGTGTGCAGAAACCAGAACGACAGAGAAAACCACTGAAAATGGTGTTCGTAAGACAAAAAGTATATATGCAACCCTACGCTTCTGAGAATAACGGACGCTACAAAGCGAGGAATAATGAATAAACAAAAATGTGAAATGTGCGACCTGCCTGTGGACGAATATGACCACGGTGCTTGTGGTGAAGTTTGGCTCGACATGAGAGGCGAAGCAGCTTGGATTGAGTATATGGGCATGACTAGGGAAGAGTATGATAAATCCAACAAGAAGGTGAACATACATGGCTGAACAACTAATGACGATTTGCAAATGGTGCAAAGGACTTTTGGGTCCCACACTGACCCAAGAGCATGACAATCCAGGTTTTGCAGAATACAAAGTCTGCACGAACTGTGACTACCAGTGGGCTAAACAATACTGGGATGGACTGGAGAAAAAATGAACAAGAACAATGTAGACCTGAAATGGATGGACAACGAGCACAATGCTAAATATTTTGAGCATTGCAAGACCAAGCATGATGTAATCAAAGTCATGCGTAGGCAAGTTGAGTTGGAAATTCCAACTGGCTTGTCTAGCGAAGCACGCTCTATAGCAATCAAAATTCGCAACAAAGTAGTTGAGTGGCAAACACTCATGTGGGATTCATCAATCAACAACAGTGTGGACGACTTTGTTCACAATATTATGAATATTGGTGGGTGCAATCTTTTCAGACACCCAAAAGAAAATATAGTAGATGGCGGAGAAAATGCACTTCTGTATGTGATTTTTGATGGTGGTCTTGGACACGATCTCTTCAGCTGTGATGGTGGTCTTGCAAGAGAATGGCTGTGGAATGCTACAGATGCAGATGACAGAATTCACTTTGAAGATTATGCAAACTGGGCACTGACTGTATATCCGGAGTGAATAAAATGAACAAATACAGACTAGAACAAAAAACATGTTGCATGTGCGACATGGTGAAGGAAATGAGAACCAACCACGGCATGTGCGACAGCTGTGCCAGCAGGATTGAAGGTGGGGAACAATGGTAAAAAAACCGAAAACAATTGAAGACGATGGATTCGATGCGTGGCTCAACGATGACCACTATGAAGCGAGCGGAGAGGCGCAGCAGCATCGCCTTGAAGAAAAAGACCAATGGCTGATGGATACCTTAATGGAAGTTGAGGAAGTGATTGATGCGCTGAAGGATGTCTTCGATTCAAAAATGGAGGACGACTGATGAAGGATTGTAGTCTGTGTGGAACGAAGATGATATTGAATCCTAACAAAGATGGAACACAACTTAAGGGCAACCCATTTGGAAGAATGCAACAAGTGCCTGCCTTCAAATATTTGTGTGAATCTTGTCAGAACGCAGAGGACGACTGATGCTGGAAAATTGGTGGACGTTTTATTGTGACAACTGGGGATGTGAAGAGGTGTTTGACGATGCTTGGTCATCAAAGACCTCGATGATAAAAAACGCGCGGGCCTCCGGGTGGTCTATTGGCAAGCGCCATCTCTGTCCCGAATGCAGGAAACAGCACAAAGAGGATATGAAGGATTACTGATGAA
>Ga0114912_1000754_pt1 | contig 15138 bp, 10 predicted proteins | sample MalvirDeepMed_51_FD_89713 | JGI IMG/M metagenome (GOLD analysis project Ga0114912, IMG submission 89713) | Marine viral communities from the Global Malaspina Expedition - Malaspina viral metaG DeepMed_51 | ecosystem: Environmental > Aquatic > Marine > Oceanic | place: Mediterranean Sea...
CTATTCCTGTGTCCCTGACCACTTTTATGGCCAATTTGATGGCCTTCTTTATGATGGTCTGGGTCAGATTTGTTGGGAGATTCACTGTCTTGCCCAAAAGTTGCATGCTCTTGTCCTTGGCCATTCGTTGTGCCATGTTCCTTTCAAAATTCATTTGACGTGCGATCCTGCCCATGGACATGGAACGGTGCACCTCGCTTCCCTTTAGATTGGTTCCCTTGTACTCGAACCGAAAGCCCTGCAGTTGGTTCTGCCTATTGATGCTCGGGATGACTTTTACGTTGTTTTGCTCCATCGACTTGATGTACTGGTCAAAGTCCCTTGGCCGTTCCCTGGCCATGACCTTTTCATGGATCTTTTGTATTTCAGAGCGGACATGTTGCATCTGGTACAGTTTTTCCTGCTGTACTTCCCGTACCGTGGTCAGGTCCATTTGTTTGGCCACCCGTTCCGCCACTTGCTGGCTCCGCTTTCCAATGAAGCTGTCGTTATAGGCCTTCCCCTGAAAGTTTATCCGGTTGGCATACAGATGCACGTGCACATGTTCCCTGTCCCTATGGACAAAGGCGACGGCCTGGTGCTGCTTGAGGTTCATTTCCTTGAGGAACCGTTCGGTCATTTCCTTGAGCCGTTCGTTTTCCAGTTTCCTGCCGTCCTCGATGGTGGGACTGAGCACAAAGCTGAGCGTATTCTTTCGGCACAGCTCGTTCTGCTCTTGGATGACCTTGAACTCCTCGGTGATCTCCCGTGGGGTCTCCCCGGCCAGATATTGGCTATGGATGATCTCCGATCCTTTCTCCTGGTTCATCCCGTAGCTCATGGAGGCCGATGTGTGCGATATGGATTTGCCCATGCCAATCATTTCTTGAAATTTAAAAGGTGTTGTCGTATCTCTTTGGCCAGTTGGGCCGTTTCTTCTGCCAATCTGGGGTTCCGCTTGCGGAACATATTGGTGATGAGCTTGAAGTTCCGTTGGTATTTGACCAATAGCTTATAGGCCTCTATCTGTTCGTCCGTCATGCGCTCCACGATACGGTCATCGAATGCGGCACGCCGGCAATACTCACTGATGGAAAGTCCGCTTTTTCGGGCCTTGACCTTCAGCAGTTTCTTCTCGTAGACCGAGCACCTGAACTGGACAAACTCTTTCTTCATTTTCACATCATCTTTTGCGACCTTCGGGAGCAAAAGCAAGATTTGTCATGACAATGACACATCTTGAATTCGTTGCCGAACTTCATCCTTCGCGCTTTTTACCTTCCATTCGTTCATGTCCTTAAAACCCTCATAGAGAAATGACATATCCCTACTGTTCGGGCACTTTTCCAATAAAAGTTCCGTCATCCCCATTCCCGCTTTGTCCCTATCAAGAAAAAGTTCCACATTTTCATATTCCCCTATCTCTGTGATCATCCGTTTTACAAAGGCCGTAGTGTTCAGAACCAATAGTTCATGGGTTTTAAGAAGCTCTGGTCTAAGTTCTATTAAGGTGAGCATATCGAACACGCCTTCGGTAATGGCCAAATTTTTGGAATCGTTCTTGATCAATGAAACATCCTTTGGTGAGGTGGATCCTTTCCAATATCTGTTTCGCAGTTCCCAGCCTCCCGACCTGTTCTGGAGCCCGATGGCAAAATATTTCCGCCCTCCTATTTTATAGTGGACCTCCTTGCAAAGTTTTCTTGCTGTGTTGGTCGAAATCTTTCTGGAGCTCAGATAGTTTTGAAGGGCCTGGTGTTCGATTTCCTTTACCTCGATGATTTCAATCGGGTTGGCCCTATGTTCAGTTTTGGTTGGATTCGGCCGCCGGTGAAAAGAAAAATGGTCCATGTTCCCGGACAGTCGTTCCAATGCCTCCTTTACAGAACAGTTCTCCATTTTCATGATCAGGTCTATGGTACTGCCTCCCTCGAAGGTCCCGAAATCTATCCAGTAGTTCTGTTTCAACGATACCTTGAAAGAGGCTTGGGTCTCCTTCCGCAATGGACTGAGGAACCAAGCTTCTTTTTCCGTTTTCCGGACTGGAAAGTGCCCCAAATTGGCCAGCGTGGAAACGATGTCAATGTTGCGGGCTTTTTCGCAGTCCAATCTTTTTTCTTTCATGGTTCAGTTTTTAATCGATTTTTGATGATTTGATGATAAACCTCTGGGAGACCCTATAAATACTGGTTGTTTCCCCGTCATCATTTTGTCATCGTTTCATCGTTTTTGTTTTTTTCTTCATGGTACCTGTCATCGTTTTTTATTTTGATGACAGAATGATGACAAAGTGATGACAGCCTTAACCCTTATGAACACTGGGCTTATATCAATCTGTCATCAAATCATCAAAATTTTGGACCAAAAAATTCTTTTTTATGGTAAAGTACCTTCCCTTGGCGTCCTCGGTGTTGATCTCGCCGGTATTCCAGATGGTGATTTTTTGGTACTTGTTGGAATTGGGCTGGTTGTCCAGTTTCCAATCCTTTTTCAGCAACCGCCTCAATTGGGTCAGGTCGGTCTTGACCCGTGTGCGGTTGAGCATGTGCAGGGCATCGATGGGACAAAGGTCCACCGAGGCCATCTCGAACTTCTCCATCGCACTGAGCAATAGGCTGGCCAGTTCCTTCTCCACCCGGTTCCGATTATTGTTCACCAGTTTCTTCAGTGCTGTGGTATGCACCTGTTTGGGCGTGAACCACATTCGTGTTCTTTGTTTTGTGCTGTACTCTCTTTTCGAAAGGAAATCCAAAAAGGCGGGTACCTCCTGTACCAACTGGTCCAGGAAATCGGTATCCTCCTTTTTAAGGGAAGGGATCTTCCTCACCCAGAAACGGGTCTCATGGGCATCGATCTTGATAAAACTATCCTCGTTATTACTGCAGAGGATAAATTTACCGAAGAACTCCACTTCCCTTTTGTCCTTGCCCTTGGCCTCGAGTTTGTTCCTGTTGGTGGTACTCAGATATTTGATGCGCTCGGTAAGCTCCTCTTTGTTGAACAGTACCTCGTCAACACATATCAGCAACTTGTTGGCCCAGTCCGCATTGAACTGGCTTGCAAAGCTATCATTGGTCAAATAGGTAAGGTTGTTGCCAAAGATTTCCTTGAGCCATTTGAGGAAGGTGCTTTTCCCGGTGTTCCTTTCGGTGGATACCAGACAGAGGATGGGGAGCACCTGCACCGGTCTATGGTACAGGAGTTTCAGATAGTCCAGTCCCAGCTCCAGTTGATTTCCGAAGATATGCTGCAAAAAGCCCCGTGTCCTTATTATACATCCCTCTTTCGGTTCATGCGTCAAAGGGGAATAAGTATTGTAGAAACCATGGTGTTCCTTTTTGAAATCGACATGACAGGGAATACAGGCGAACCCATCATATTTGGGCACCTTGCCCAGATAGTCCTTGCCATGGTCCTGCTTGATGATATGCTCGTTCCACGGGACCAATTGCTCGTTAAAATGTCCCGAAATGGTAGGATACTTTACAATTTTATAGAAAGAAGTGCCAATGCGGACGTATGGAATACTTTTCGACATGGCACTCTCATTTTGTTGATACACGACGGAACTTTCCATTTTTTCTCGCGCATTCCAATAGTTCCTTTTTGGAATAGAAAATTGAATTCCCAATTTGGTAATAGGGGATTAAGTTCTTTTTCTTCCATTTGATAAGGCACTGTTCAGATCGCCCCAAGAATTTAGCAGCCTCCTTTTGGGTTAGACGATCCTCTTCTGAATGGATGACCGATTCATTGGCGAGGTTTGTTCTTTGGAGCCTTTTGATTACCAATTCGATGGTGTTCTCAAGGTCTTTTTTTGTAAAGCCGTATAGAATGGGATTTGACATAGTTTAGAAGATTTTAATGAAACAATCAATTCATCGACTAAACTAGGTGTAACATTGGGCTAAATCAGATTGCCTATTGAATCGGGTAAGCGGTTTCTGTGTATAGAAAATCAGATGTACAAGCTTTGATTTACGTTTGTAGGGGAGGGAGGAGTCTATTGATGGAAGAGTTGACCTCTATTTGCACATTTTTGGGTAATGTTCTTTTATATTGATAATCTTCCGAAAAGTTCTTCCTCCATGTTTGCCGGGAAAACCCATTGCTTTCGGTGAATATTTCCAAGACCCTAGTCAATTTGTGGTGTGAATTCTCTGTTGTTGAACTTTTGATAACGCCTTTGATTATCAAGTACCTCATTAGGGCAATGAAGGTTAAAACTTCATCTTGGGACAATTCGGTGAAGTAGGGTTGAAAGATATTTCTCAAATTATATTTGCAAGGGTCATAATCTGAAAACCCAGTATAACAGGCAGCAAATTTTTTAGCGTTTAAATTTGGTAAGTATCGTTTACAATAAGAATCAAGAACAAGGGCAAACTTCTTTTGGGTGATTCTGCCGTTCAAGATAATCCGATTTTCCAGATTAACGGAAGTGACATTTTGATTTATGTCGATCAACATTGCCTTTAAGCCTTTGGCATCAAGGGTTACGCCATTACTGCCAATATTGATGTTTATCGCCAAGGCTTTGTGTATATCCTTCATGGAATTTAGAACCGAAGCATCGCTCGCATTTTCCATCGTGATGGCCAATGCTCTTTCCACGGCAATCTTATAACTGAAAAATGAACGGATCCAAAGTGACTTCTTTTTTTGATTTTTGATTTCACTGTTTAGTCTTTCAAAAGTGAGTTCCGATAACAATCGACTTTTGAATTTTTTGGAGGAAAGATCTTGGATGAGCGTTCTTTTGATTTTTGGATAAGTTTCAAATGCACACATATAACTATCAAAGCCCATGTCTTTCTCCTTTATGGATTTAATCAGGTATTTGTGAAAAGTCCTTTTTTCTGTTTCGCCCAAAGCTTCATATAGTGACATTGAACAATTGGAGTATTTGACGACATTAAAATCTTTTGGAGCTTTAAGGACACCACTGAAATAAATAAAAAGAACCCAGCCAAAGCTTATAAAAAGGAAGGCCACTATGAATTTTTCCAGATTGGCCCCTGGAAAAGCTACCAATTCCCAAAGCGAAATGCCCAAATAGACCAGTAGGGCTATGAAAACTATTGGTAGGGTCAAAAACAGTGTATACTTGTTTTTGGCAAGTATTTTATGGGCAATATAGTCATAGGAAGATATCATATCATTAAATGTTTTCTTATTTCACGAGATTCCAGGTATTGTCCATTTCCTTTTGTTTAAAGTCTTCGGCTATATCAACATAGCGCTTAAAGGAAGCTTCGTCCTTGTGTCCGGTAATGTTTCTGACCACCATTTCCTTCATACCAAGGACCAAACTATTGGTGACAAATGTTTTTCTTGCCGTGTGGCTGGTTATTAGGTCATGTTTGGCCATTGTTTTGTCTATTCGCTTTTGCCCGATGTATCTTGTAATTGTGATTTGAGTGTTTATTTTGGCTTTTGAACAGCATTCTTTGATGTACTCATTGAATTTCTGATTGGAAATAGTAGGAAGGGGTTCGTATATAGTGCCCTTATATCGGTCAAGAATTTCTTTGGCATATTTGTTCAAGGGAATTTTTTGGTCAATGGTCTTCGTTTTTACAATAGTGATTTTCAAATGATTTGAAAAGACATTTGAAGATTTAAGGTTCATGATGTCACTAAAGCGTAACCCGGTAAAGCAGCCAAAGCAATATATGTCTCTTATCTGGGCATATTTTTTGGATTTAAAATCAAATCGGTATAGAGACATCAATTCATCCATCGTCAGATAAATCACCTCAATACTGTCTTCGGTCCTTCGAAATTTTTTAAATTCCAGATTATCGTGATAACCCCGTTCATAGGCCCAATTCATAAAGGTCTTAAGGATAGAGACCAGTTTTCCGAAATAATTGTTCAGGGTTTTACGATCCTTGAAACAATAGTCCCTAAATTTCTCATAGAAATCCATATTGATATTATCAAAACGCAGTTGGTAGGAAATCTCGTTTTGAAAATCCTTTAGAAACCCTGAGACGGTGTTGTATTTTTTTATGGTGCCATTGGCCTTTATGGTTCGGCTGGTTTCAATGAACTCATCGAAACTTTCAAAAAATTTGGGAGCCAATGAATTTTCTCCGAACGATCTATCATCTAGCTTCTCTTCTATCAATTCTGCGCTGAAAGGGATATTGTTCAGATGGAAGTAACGAAAAACGGTAAATACCTTTTCCCTAAACTCATCGAGCTTAAGATTGAATTCGATATGGTTGTTGTAATCTTCTTTTTGCGTATTGGGTTTGATTCTTTGATTCTTCCAATGTCGTGGCAATACTTTTACCCCTGTAATATTTTTTCTAATTCTTATCCCTTTAAAGGTAATTGTTGCCCTGACGGGCAAAGTTCCATCTTTGTTTTGCTTATCGTTACGGGTAGAGAACGTTAATTGCATTTAATGCAGATTAATATGATTTGAATTGATTTAGATTAAAATGGATAAAAAGGGGGGCAAAACAGGGGGCAAATAAATACAATTTGAATGTTAAAATTGGTTCACCTTCATTCCCCCATCCCTTATATAGCATAAGATACGGAATGTTAGGTGATTATAAAACAGTGTAGAAAAAAATTACTCCAGGTGGGACCACTAAGAGTATTCAAAATATCTCTAATAGCCTGAAAATGAACTGTTTTCAGGCTTTTTCATTTTCATTGGTTTCATATAAAACCATATGGAATCAACCGTTCTGGTGAGTAAATCGGTGAGTACTTTTTTATTCGTAAAAATGCTTCCAAAACTATGTTAAAGAATTGACTGTCAATTCTTTGTTCGGATTTGTAATCGACATTAAAAATCCAAAAAACACAGTTATGGAGGCAAACAACACATTTTCAATCCTTTTTTATCCAAAAACCAGTGATTCTGACAAGAACGGAATGTCACCTCTTTTTCTTCGTATAACAGTTGACGGAAAGAGAGCAGAACTGAGCTTAAAACGAAAGGTAAACTCAGAACAATGGTGCTCCATTTCGAACAAGGTCAAAGGAAACGGACCGACAAAAGATGAGGTCAATGGCTATATAGATGAACTGAAATTTCGGATTCGGCGCATCCAAGGGGAGTTTGTAGCACAAGAAAAGCCCTTTACGGCATCGATGCTAAAGGGGCGTCTGTTGAACAAGGGCAATGAACTCAAAACAGTGCTGTCAATTTATGATGGCCACAACGCCAAAGTGAAAAGCTTGATGGGAAAGGATTATACATATAGTACTTATAGAAGGCATGTGCGGACACGAAACCATTTGGAGGGATTTATCCAAAAGGAGTATGGACAGAAGGATTTTTTTATCCAGGATGTAGAACTGGGGTTTATTACCCGGTTTGAGCATTATCTACATATGGTAGGTGCAGGAGGCCACAATACGGTTACCAAATATGTGACCAATTTCAAGAAGATTGTGAGAATGGCGTTTGCCAACAATTGGGTTTCCTCCGACCCATTCTTCCATTGGAAGGCCAAATGGCAGAAAACCGAACGGGAAGTACTGACCGAGGCCGAACTGAAAACATTGATGGAGAAGAAATTCAAATTGGAGCGTTTGGAGCGGGCAAGGGATGTCTTCATTTTTTGTTGCTTCACAGGTCTGTCCTATGTTGATGTCAAAAAACTGACAAGAGACGATATTACAATTGGAATAGATGGGAGGCAATGGATAAAGATCTTGAGAACAAAGACCAAGGTCAAGAGTACCATTCCGCTTTTGCCAATGGCTGAAAGAATATTGGAAAAGTATGAAAAAAGTGTACCAACGCCTGAAAGTGCATTTTTGCTTCCCGTACTGAGCAACCAAAAGACCAACCAGTACTTGAAGGAGATTTCACGCTTATGTGATATAAAGAAGCGGATAACATTTCACCTTTCCCGGCACACTTTTGCTACCACGGTGACCTTGGCCAATGGAGTACCCATAGAATCTGTGAGCAAGATGCTCGGACACCAGTCCATAAAGACCACACAGATATATGCCAAGGTGATAGACAAAAAGCTTATGGAGGACATGGAATTGGTCAGGATGAAATATACAGCTGTTTAATTGAGGGGAGTTTTACAACATATTACATACATCATTCATGGCCCATGATTATCAAATATATGGGAATATCCACTGAGGTTATTTGTTAAGGACTTGGTCATTCTTCCATAAAGACGACAGAAATCCATCTCAAGGCCTTTGATGATGCGATTTTGGATGAAGCTAATGAGCGGATTGTTTCTTAAAACAGAACAAAACTACAACTTAACTTTAGACCAAGTCCAGTCCGTTTAGGTTAATTGTTATTCACTTACATGGGGATTCAGTTTTGATAATATTTCCTTAACCCCGATTTTTTGTTCTCTATCAAACAGTTTGATTTTTTTGCTTTAAATATCTTTTTCCGTTTGGAAGCGAACAACCTCAAGAACTCCCCCGATTCTGCGCTCTTAACTTTGGTTCGACAGGGAAACCAATTAGCCTTTAAACAACTATATCATAATTACTGGGATAAGTTGTATGCCTATTCTTTTAATATATTGAATGATAAGTGGCTCACGGAGGATGTGTTGCACGAAGTATTTTCGCAAATTTGGATGAAACGTGAGGATTTGGAAATCCAAAACCTTAAAGGATATTTGTTTAACGCAGTTAGGAATAGAGCCTTGTTGAAAATCAGGAATGATAAATTCACCATTTTGGATGACTTGATCATTGATAAATTAGAGTTTAGCCCAGAAATAGAGCAACAGTTCGATAAAAACGATACCGTATTGGCCATAGAGCATGCGGCCAAAAAGTTGCCCGCCCGCTGCAGGGCCATATTCTATATGAGCAAGTTCCATAATTATTCTTCCGCGGAAATTGCCAACCACTTCAATATTTCCCAAAGAACTGTGGACAACCAGATAAGTTTGGCTTTAAAACATCTTAGAAAGGAATTGGGAACGGTACTATTCATGGCCGTTTTTTGCAATTTAGTTTAGCCTTAAGTTAGTTTCATGTGCCCATATGGTTACCAAAAGATTAAATAAGCCCTTTTTTGATTTTTGGTGTGTGAAATAGTAAGTGCAAATGTGTCTTGTATCTGTAAAGGTCCAAACATGACAAAAACGGAATTTTTCAAATTGTTAAAAAAGTTCGAGGAAGGCAACTGCAGTAAATCGGAGGAAAAAATACTCCATAACTTCTGCGAGGAAGTCCAGATAAAAGGGTTTGAAGAATCTTGGAATATGTCGGAAAAGCAGGAAGCCCATATCAGGTTGTTCCGCAGAATTATGGCCACGGTAGAAGCACCTCAGGAGCATAAAAGAAAGAAGGGTTACGTTTGGCAGATAGCGTCCGTGTTTGCTGGTTTGATTGCTGCGGGGTATATCTATTGGCAAATTTCATCAACCTCAACTCTTATGGTCCCGACCGATGATGCAATCACGCTGGAACTTGAAGATGGCAGCATCAAAATTATTGAGGAGAATACATCTACCCTTATTTTGGGATCCAATGGCAATATTGTTGGGAAGCAAAACAATGGCACCTTGGTATACGATAAGGTTCAGGGATCTAAGGAAATTGAATATCATTCCTTAAAAGTCCCTTATGGAAAAAAATTCCAGTTGGAACTTTCAGATGGTTCCTTGGCTTACCTGAATGCTGGGTCGACCATAAAATATCCAATTCAATTTTTAAAAGGTTTTGATAGGCAAGTTTTTGTTCAGGGAGAAGCTTTTTTCGAAGTTGCCAAGGACTCGTCCCACCCCTTTATCGTCAATGCGGACCAATTGGATATTGAAGTTTTAGGAACAAAATTTAATGTGCATGCTTACGGTGAAGATGACTCCGCAGAGGTGGTTTTAGTGGAAGGTTCTGTGGGACTATCATCCAAAAATAGGACAGCAATCGTTCAAAACCTTGTTTTAAAACCAGGTCAAAAAGGAAGTTATAAAAAAGATGACCACAGTATGTCCTCAATGCCTGTGGCCACCGATGTGTATACCTCTTGGATGCAGGGCAAATTAGTGTTCAGGGATATGCCGTTCCAAAATATTCTGAAGAAGTTGGAGCGTCGTTACGATGTGACCATAATTAACGAGAACCCAAAGTTGGCCAAGGAAAAATTCAATGCAAGCTTTGATGACATAACTATTGCCAAGGTTTTTGAAAGTCTAAAAAAATATCATGGAATCAATTATTCTGTGAGCAAGGATACCATAATCGTAAAATAAAAACCAAAACAACCTTAACTATGTAGAAAAACCAAACCCTAATATTCAAGTAACCAAGGCTCGCACCCTTATAAAAGGGCATAAAAAAATCGGAAAATGCGGCAACATTTCCCGACTGGTTTAAAAGTGAGCTGTTAAAAAACAACCACGTAATAACACTATAAAAGTATGAAAAAACTTCTTAAACCTAAAAGAAGGCCTAAATCTGTTTTGAATACATTAAAAATGAGGCTGAGTATCTTATTCCTTTTATCGGTCTTCTTTACCATGCAAGCGAACGATTCGCATGCACAGAACACCATGATATCATTGGACTACAAAAATGTTCCCGTAGTACGGCTTATTGATGAGATTGAGAGTCAATCAGGGTTCCACTTTGTATATCGAATAAAAAATGTAGACTTAAACCGTAAACTTTCCATTCAAGTAAAGCAAGTCCCGATTAACAAGGTACTGGAACAAATGTTTGAAACATCCCGGACATCCTTCACCATTGTAGAAAAGGACAAGCAAATACATCTTGTGAAAAAAAGGTTTCAGGCCCCATCTTCACAGAATGAAAATGTAAATGCCTTCCAATTCAGGGTAGAGGGGGTCGTAACCGATGAAAACGGAACTCCATTACCCGGTGCAAGCATTGTGGAAAAAGGCACTGCCAACGGTACAACTACCGATTTTGATGGAAACTACACCATAGAACTGGCCGATTCCAATGCTACATTGTTGGTTTCTTATTTGGGATATGCATCCAAAGAGATTGATGTGAATGGACAATCTACCCTAAACGCACAATTATTGCCCAATACCGGAGAATTGGATGAGGTGGTGGTAACGGCCCTGGGTATGAAACGAGAAAAGAAGGCCTTGGGCTATTCTGTCAGTGAAACAGATTCAGAAAGGTTGAATCTTGTACCACAAGAAAACGTGTTGGGCGGTCTGTCGGGCAAAGTATCTGGATTGAGCGTTAGCAGGTCAGGAAACGATGTGTTTGCAGAATCTTATGTTACCATTAGGGGGAGGACTTCCCTTACGGGTAATGACCAACCTTTAGTGGTCGTGGATGGGGCACCCGTAGGAGATGCCAGTGTGATGGCCGATATAAGTGCCATGGATATCGAAACGGTAAGCGTATTGAAAGGAGCAAGTGCCGCGGCCCTATACGGTTCAAGGGCAGGTAACGGTGTGATCCTTATTACCACCAAATCCGGTTCTGGAATGCAAAAAGGAATAGGGGTAAGCATAAATACCACCGTAACCTTGAATTCGCCATACAAATATATGGACCTCCAGAACAGATTTACCAATGGGCAACGTGGGCAATTCAATGAGGCCACATGGCAACATTGGTACGGTGCTGAAGAAGGCACGCAAGCAGTACAATGGAACAGCAACGGAGAGGCGGTTCCTCTTCAATTTTATGACAATAGTTTACAGGATTATTTCAGGACTGGAGTAACTACTATCAATGATGCAACGGTTTCAGGTGCTTACGACAAGGGTAACTTTAGATTGGGGATTTCACATTTAAAGGGAGAGGGCATAACCCCGGAAGCCGAATTGGAAAGATTGGGATTAAACCTGAACACAAGTTATAAAATCACCGACAATGTAAATGTTTCGGTAAACCTGAATTTGACAAATTCCTATTCGGATAATTATCCGTCCAACCTCATTGGTGACAACGACCAATATTTTGATATTTACAATATTGCACCTCACATCAATATCAATGACCTGCGTGATAACATTTGGGTGGAACGCAATGTGGAACAGCGTAAAATCACCGAAGGATATAATAACCCATGGTGGTTTAGCAGTCAACGCAAAAATGGGATAGATAGGATCCGAGGGTTCGGAAATATTAAACTGGATTGGCAGATAACGCCCGATTTCAGTGCCATGGGGCGCGTGTCCTACAGTAGCAACAATAATAAGCAAGAAATCCGTAGACCTTGGGATTATCAAGGTTTCGGGGACACCCAGCCAAATGGTTCTTATTTTATAAGCAGGGGACTGGACAGGGAATCGAATGCAGAAGTGTTATTTACCTACACAAAAAAGATAGGCGATTTTCATATTTCTTCGTCTGCAGGTGGTAACCTGTTAAAGTTTAAAGGGGAAAGTATTGATGCTGGGGGTGATAATTTGGTGCTGCCCGGTTTGTTCACCCTATCCAATGTGGCCAGGGGAGGCCTTTCTTATAATAGTTCACTTTCAGAAAAAGCTATTTATAGTGCATATGGTTTGCTGTCATTAAGTTATAAGGATATTGCCTTTGTGGATGTAACCGCTAGAAATGATTGGTCCAGTACATTGCCCAAGGAAAACCGCTCCTATTTTTACCCATCCATTTCTGGAAGTTTCTTGGTTTCCGAAGCCTTGGAAATGCCTAGTTGGGTATCCCTTATCAAACTGCGTTCTGGTTGGGCCGAAGTAGGTAAAGATACCAATCCGTATGCCATTCAACCTATATTGTCTCAAGGATACTGGGGCGACGACTTTACCTATTCCCTGCCAAGTAGTATGCCCAACACTACCTTGAAGCCAGAGATAGCTACATCCTATGAAGTGGGAACGGACCTCAAGTTTTTCAATAATCGATTAGGTTTTGATGCCACCTATTATAAAAATCAAAACAAAAACCAGATTTTAAATGTAAATGCAAGTCCTCTGTCAGGATATACCAGTACCACTATCAATGCGGGAAAGGTGGAGAATTATGGTGTTGAATTGGGCATGCACCTAGTTCCAATTCGTACCAAGGATATATTATGGAACATGGATTTAAACTTTACCACTCAAAAGAGCAAATTGGTGGAGCTGGTGGATGGAATAGACCGAATCTCCTTTGGGGGAGGACGGGATATGGGCTCTTTTACACGAGTTGGCGGTGAAATAGGTGATCTCTATTCCCCATTTATCGAAAAAGTGGAGGAAGGACCCTATGCGGGATGGAACCTTTTGGATGCCAACGGTAGATGGGTGGTAGATCGTACTTATGAGAACCAAATCAAGGTCGGAAATTTTAACAACGACTTCACTTTGGGGATGACAACTTCGTTCACCTACAAAAACTTTACACTTTCTGCCAGTTTTGATTGGAGACAGGGCGGACAGTTTTTCTCCGAGTCCATGAAACGTATGGCAAGATCGGGCAAAATTGAGGATTGGCGGAACGGGGTAAGCTCCAGTACGTTCTCCGGTATTTTGGATGCAAATTCATTTGGTGGCGACCGCGAGGCGTTGGCCAATGAGATTGCCAACAATCCAATTTACAGGGACAATGATGTTTGGGTAGGTGGACGTACCGAAGAGCTGGGAGGTTTTGAAAACAACGGTAGCTACAACGGGGCATTCTTCCCAGGGGTTATCGATAACGGGGATGGTACCTATACCGAAAACTTCGGAGGTCCTGGAACACAGATGTTCGATGCTTACCGCGTAGTGGAATCAAGCGGAAGTTTTTGGCGTACTGGATATGCCTTTATGTACGGAGCATCTTTTGTAAAGCTTAGGGATATCACATTTACCTATAACTTCCCTAAAGAAGTGGCCGAAATGGTTTCAGCACGAAACATTTCACTCTCCCTGTATTCCAAGAACATCATTTTATGGACGGAAGCTGGAATCGGTATCGATCCGGAGGTAGCCTACGATAGGGGCCAGCAAGGTCACGAGAACTGGAATTTGGCTCCTTGGACCGCTCCTGTAGGATTTAGACTTAATGTTGGATTTTAATAAACGGATACAAATGACAAATATAAAATATAACATCATAAAATTCGCCCTGTTCAGTATACTGGCACTCAACATAGCCTGTAGCGAATCTTTGACCGAACTCAATGTAAGTCCGAACGATTTGGCAGACACCGAGGTGGATATCAAGTTTGTTTTAACAGGTATTTTAAGCTCTTCTGCCCAAATGCAGAGCCAAATATCCTACGACTGGGGTGAACTTTCTGCAGCAACACAATATTTGCAGCGCGACTTTACAAGTTATGAGGAGAACAATTACCAATGGTCTCCCATGGATTATGGTAGTTTTTACCGTCCACTGAAAAACGCCCAATACATTTATGAACGGGCAGAAACGGAGAAGGAAGGACAAGTGAAAAATTATTATCAGGCCGTTGCGCTGATTATGAAAGCGTACGGTTTTGGATTCTTGACCTCTGCCTTCGGAGATATTCCTTATAGTGATGCACTTAGGGCCGAAGACGGGGGAGACGCATTTCAACCGGTTTACGATGCTCAAAGAGATGTGTTTTTGGGCATTTTGGCAGATTTGGAAAGGGCCAATGGGATGTTGAGTTCCGCAGGAGTGATTTCTGAAGTTTCCGATGCGGATTTGGTATTTCAGGGCGATAGCCAGAAATGGAGACAGTTTGCAAATTCCCTAAGGTTGCGTTTCTATATGCGACTTTCGGAAAAATCCGAAGTAGATGCTCAGTCAGCATTCGCCGCAATTATTCAGAGTGGAGAACCATTGATGACGGGAAATGATGACAATGCCTCAGTTTCATATGTTGGTACGGATTCAGACAATAGTTGGCCCGGCGGGCCGCTGAATTGGAGTAACCGTTCAGAATTCTATCGTCGCAAGCCTTCATCAACAATTGTGAATGATTTGATTGACTTGGGTGACCCCCGTTTAATCAAATGGGTAGCTCCTGTGGACGTCCAACTGGTTGAGGGTGCCGAGAACTCTGTTGTATTGGAAGATGGAAGGCTAAAACGGTATATTGACGTAGATGTTGATGCTATCAACTCTGACAATAATCCTGAGAATGATATCAACACCGAGCTTTTCGTGGGGCTTCCCGTTGCATTGGGTTCACCAAACGATTTCAATATGGCCGCATCTACATTAACCGATTATGGGGATGTTATAACAACGCTTTCCCCAGAAACGTATTTGGCGGCCGCGGCGAATCCACACACC
>Ga0114912_1000756_pt1 | contig 15127 bp, 22 predicted proteins | sample MalvirDeepMed_51_FD_89713 | JGI IMG/M metagenome (GOLD analysis project Ga0114912, IMG submission 89713) | Marine viral communities from the Global Malaspina Expedition - Malaspina viral metaG DeepMed_51 | ecosystem: Environmental > Aquatic > Marine > Oceanic | place: Mediterranean Sea...
GAATATAGGAGCCTTCAGGTACTTCCATTGTCAGATCATCGGATACTCCCTCCCCGCCTAGAGAGGGTCCAGGGTCACCAGCACGATCATTAATGACCCCCATAGGACCAACCCTTGTTTCCAAATCTGTTTCAGCATTCTCAATTGGTCCTCCTTCTTGAGCAGTAATAGTAGGTTGTACTTCAGTAGGAATAGTAGGTTGTACTTCAGGAATTTCTTCCTCATAAAGAGTTTCTAACATAGAAGAAGTAATTGGTACATTTGTAGTTGATTCTACATACTTTCGATACATATCAGTCAAAGGATTAATCATAATTCTGTTCTTTTTCTATTCTAGCATTTTCTATTGAAGACTTAACCACGCCCTTGAGGTTCTTCAATGTTTCCAGTAAAGCCAGCTTCCCCTGCAAGCGGCGAAGTTCCAACTCCGATGTTTCCACCGCCAACGCCTGATACATCCATTGCATTTGCTCCGACAGGTACGCTTCCATTGGCTCCCATAGGTCCGGGCTGTTGACCAGGGGGTGCAACTTCTGGGCTATTTGTTCGTTCATTCAGACCTCTCAATATATCTGCAAAGATTGCAGCTTCATCTGTATCATTAACAAGTTGATCAGGATCTATATCCTGAGAAATTGCTAGTTCCTTCATTAGATTTGGAATCTTAATAAACGGAGCAAGCATAGGATTAGCAATTGTTTGTAGTAAAGTAATTAATCTCTGAGTTCTAACTTCCTTCTGCATTACCGATGCAATACCTTTAGGTTTAATCTCTAGATCACCCAAGATCTCTGCATTATCATCATTGAATTGCATATTCCATTGGAAGAAAGATTCTCCTAAAGGTCTTAAAAGAAAGTCATCTATATTCTTGATAACAGTCTTAATAGATAATCCTGCTGATCCCATAATCATAGATAGACCAGCAGCAGTCCTACCTGTCCCTGTTACTCCTGTTTGACCATGTACAATGGAAGGAATACCTGTTTCTTCATCTGCAAGCTGTCGTGCAGCCTGATACATCTGAAGATTCTCAGGGGCTGTATTGGGAAACTTTAGTCCGTTAACAGCAGTTCCAGTAACACCTGATTGCCGTCTAAAGATTTTACCTGGATAGACTTCCATATTCTGTCCAGGCACAAGCTGTGTTTCATCTATATCAAATACCATATTGCCAGCCAACGCCAAATTATCAATAGCCATTCTCATATGACCATTCATAAGAAGTTGGGCATCATTCATATTCTCTGCTACACCTACCCCAAAGAACTGATATGGATTTAATTCATAAGGAAAAGCTTGATATGGAATACGAGCAGGAACAAATGGATTTAGAATACAACGAATAACTTCATTATTAACAATCCATGCATTAATTTGTACAGAATCTAGATGACTAATATTATCTGGAAGATCAAGTCCTAATTCATTTGCCAAGAATAGATCTAGTGTTCCCCAATATTCAAAGACTTCATATCTGCTTTCAGAATATAAAGGATCTTCATTCTCTGAATAGATAGTATTCTCAAAGTATCTTTCTTCATATTGAGGACCATGTTCCAATGATCTCTCTATAGCATCAAAATTAAAATAAGGTCTATTAATAAGATCTCTTAACTGTTCACGATTATACCGATGTCTTTGTATGACATACTCAGCATCATCTATGCTTGTAGCTGAAGGATCAGGATAAAAATTCCAACAAGAAACAGCTTCAACCTTTGGAACAATCTTTGTATATGGCTCAAATACTTTTTCACCATTCTCCATCTTCCAGTTATTAACTACCTTCTCAAAATTAAATGGTCCTTTAACAATTCCAGTGCCGAGCAATGCAGACTCAAAAATTGCATGTCTCATAACATTCGTAGCATTTGTATTTACAAGTTGATCATGAATTTGCTTTTCCATATTCCTTGCAGCAATTTCTGCTGGCTCTATCTGAGGAGAACCTGGAATAATACTTGGACCCTCTATTAAGCTTGAAGCATTCATATACTTTTCCTTTAGTCCACCCAAGAAGTCATCAAGTTTATCTAAAGGAATATCTCTTGCTTGTTCCATAACCTGTTTCTCTTCAGGTGTAGCAAGATGAGCAAACTCTGCTATACCTTCTGGGATAGGTGTACTGGAAACAGTAATAGGGAACTTGTTATTGGCAAACAGAATATCAGAGATTTGTCCGAAAGCTGCAAGAACCTTGACTTTAGTAATTCTTACAAATACTTTAGACTTCTCTGACGATCTGTATGTTGAAGAAGTATCGTAAATACCTCTATAGTTCTTGTATGCAGATAACCAACGCCTTTCATCTGAGAGACGACCAGTCTCAGCATCCAAGAATTTACTTTTAATAAAGCCTATAAGGCCGGGTATTTCTTCTGCTTCTACCTCTACAGCTTCAGGATTTTGTGGATCAGCCATAAAGTGAATCATCATCCTTCATAAAGTCAACAGTCATCATCTTTTTACCGGATTCTGAAGGGACATCAGCAGACTGCTTAAAGTTCACATCCGTTGAACCCATAAGATCAGGTTCCATAGGATCACGATAGAGCATTCCATCAGGAACAGGATTCATATCTCCCTGCTTCTCAGCCATTCCTTCAAAATCTTTAGCGGTATAGGGTTTTAGATAAGGCATAATATATTTCTCCTTCTAAGCTCTTTTAGGTTTACGAACAGAGCTACCTTTAGCATACTGTTTCATAATTTTGTTAGTACGACGTTTTACACGACCTCCCTTTTTAAAGGGACTTCCTTTTCTTCTTGTAAGTTTATTATTATTATTATTTTCTGGTTCTTTTGAAATAAAATTAACTATCTTATCAAGAAGGTTTGTATCATCTTCAGGTAAAAATCCTCTTTCTTGTTCTTTTGCCCAAAACCTTTTCCATGCAGTACGAGGCAGATTACCAGATGATGAAAGCCCTAATATCTCTCTCTCTTCTTCACTAAATCTACTAGGATCTATGGTAGAGCCTCCCAATCGTGCTAATTCATTTGTTCTACGTAAAGCTTCCCCTTTAGTATATCTAGCTTCTGAAGGTATTTCATCAATTATATCTCTTATAGGTCTAAGTTCTGGAAAAGGTTGCTCTAATTTATCTTCTCCTGCCCAAAAACCAGGATATTTATATGAAGATTGTTCCTGACCAGGAATTTTTCCTTTAAGAATCTCTGTATCACTAAATCTCGATGGATCTCTTCTTGGTTTTGTAAGATCTGCCGCTCCAGGTGCTTTTGATAAATCTGGATATAACACTTCTCCAGGACTAAGCATTCCTTGTTTCTCTGTTCTTCTCTGCAATTCATCCCACCCATAAACATCAGCGCTATGCATACCATGTATATCTGTAATCTCCTTAGATTGTACTGCTCTATCTGTTATTCTTAATTTAGGAGGATGTCTTACCGTAGCTCTTGTAGGTATCCAATCTTTTCCTTCTGGATGTTTTTCAGTATATTCTGTCCAAATTCTGTCCCACTCTTCTTTTGGTGCAGGATTTAGTCCTTGTTCTTTAAGGCTTGAATATAAAGCAAACCAAGGTTTTTCTGAATCTTCTTCAGAAAATAATAAAGTATCAACTATTTCAGGACCAAAACCTAATGCAGTTAATGAAGCATATGCTACTCTTCTATTTATTTTATTTGCCATAACTTGTCTTAAAATAGAAGCTACTTCAGGATTTCCTAAAGTTTTTTGAAATTGTCTATTCCAACCAGGGGCACCTACAGTCTCAACTTCTTTTCTAAGTCTTGATTTATCTTTAACAAAAAAATCTTGAAGTACTGGTTTAACTTTACGTGTTAATTTTCCTATAAGAGTTCCACCATAACTATTAATTTTCCACATTGGAACAATCATATATTTAGGTGTTTTAATACCTACTCTGGCTGCTAACATTAATAGTCCATAAACTAGTGGTGCTGCCATTTATACTCTCCTAATATCCAAAGACTGCATCTTCCATTACAGGTTCAGAATCTGTATAAGATTTGAAATTGTATAAGGAAGAAGCCGTTTGTCTGTTCATTATCATATACCTTAAAGCATCATATGCATGGTCTTCTGTTCTTGTATCAATATCTTCACTATTCGTTTTAGATATTGGGAGAGTGGGAAGTGTTCTTACAAGATTTGTGCATGTATTAAAAATTCTTATTCTAGGATTTCCATAATCATCTATTTGTAATCTTCTATGAACTTCTATCTTTCCGTTTACTCTATCGGAGTTTGATGGAACCCATCGTACTCCTTTTCGTATCATACTTTCTGCTACACTCAGTCCATGTCCTGTCTTGTTCCAACATGATCTATCTAAAATTCCTATATACATCTTAGGATCATTGGCTTCCATTTGTAAAACTAGATCTGCAAGCTGTTCTCCTGTATGCCGTTTTATGTAAAGCTCTCTGTAAATCCAGATATTATTATCCCAGTCTATTGCTCCCCAAAGAACACAGGAAGGAGCAGAATATCCGTAATCACAGGCTCGTACTCGTACCCAATTATAAGGAATCTCTACAGGATCAGTGACATGAATCTCTCTACTAAATTCTTTGAATGCTGCTCCTTCTGCAACATCCCAATCTCCTGAAAGTAATCGTTTCCTTTCTACTTCTGGAAGAGAGAGAAGCATCATCTCATACTCTCCATCTTCAGCCAGATATGGATTATCTGTCAATCTGGCAGGAAGAAACTTTCTTTGAAATAATGGTCTACCAGAATTTGTATGTCCTGGTCCGTATGAAAGTGTTCTTCCCGTTTCGATGTCTGTTGCCCAGAAAGGTTGATCTGGTGGTGCAGGATCAATAAACATTCTTTTGACCCACCATCCTCCTGATCCTCCAGGATTAGAAGAAGCCCTCATATATGTCTCTATCTTAGGATCAGTAGTTCTTAGTCGTGACCTTAGATAATTCCATACATAAGGTGTTGGATAATGACCAAGCTCATCAATTCCAATCCATGTAAAGGACTGACCTTGGTAGCGATAAACATCATCATCTTTATCTACATAACTAAAGAGAGCTTTAGCACCACTTGGAAATTCCCATGTCTTTGTTGACTCCTTAAATCTAGCTTTCGGAAAAGCTTTTGTATAAATCTGTTTACTTTTATCTATGAGTTCTGTTAGTTCTGGTAATGTCCTTCTAAGCAATAATGCACGATGATTCTGGTTGTCGGCATATCTTAGCAAGTCCATTAACATTGCATAAGATTTACCACCTCCTGCCGCTCCTCCATAGAGAACTTCTTTCTCTGGAGCAGCCAAGAATTCTGTTTGTGGACCCTCATTGGGTTTGAAGGCGAGTTCCGTACCTTCCTTCATTGCTTCTTGAACAGAGGGTGGTAGTCTTTCTAGAAAATCTTCCTTGACAAGTCCACCATTTTCAAGAATCTTTAATGCTTTCTCTGCATTTCTTTTTTGTTCTGTCTTTTTCTTTGCTCTAACTTTAAGTCTTTCTCTGTCTTTTGTTTGAGTACTAATTTTCTTCTTTAGAGTTCGTTTAGCCTTTTCCTTACGAGAAACATTATAACTTCCCTTATCACCTTCTTCTAACTTTGGTCGGACCATATTTCTTGTTGTGCTTTCTTGGCTGGTAGAAGAACAATGCCATGTAATACTCTAGACTCGGTAGAAATTTCCTGTCTCTTACTAACACCAGTACGATCTAAGATATCATTGGCTGCTCTAAGTCTAACTTCCATTTGAGAACTAGGTATAGTTCCATCAGCATCAAGTCCTTCAATTAATCTACTTGCTGCTTGCACAGACGAGGAAGCTAGATGCTGACGAGTTCTTTCTACAATTTCATGTTTGACAGAATTAATAAGATTAGAACGTGAATCTTTGTGATAGCCAGCTATCTCCATAGCTTTTGTGACATTCCCACCATTATCAATAAGATTATCTAGAAAGACAATTTGTTTTTCTGTAAATTCTCTTTTTTGAAGATTATTCATTTTTAGATGTGCCTTTTCATCTATTTTTGTATACCACAGAGTCCATAAAATTTTATCTTTATATTTAAATTTACAACTATGGACGTTAAATATTCCTTCTGGCTGATACTTATAAACTCTAGTAATGGTTGTAAAAAATTCTACTTCTATAAGTTTTACAATAATGGTGGGTTTAAATTGTATACATCTACCGGCTTTTCTTTCTTGTATTAAAATCTTAAAAACTTCCGAAGAAATTTTTGAATTTTTTACTATACTCATCATATTCTGATGGCCTTCAAAAGAACAAGCATTAGATACTGGTATAACTTTCTTTAGAAAAAGGCTCTCAGCAGTAACAGTAGCACTATATGCAGTTAGGAGTACTCCTATAAGTATTAGAAATAAATATTTATTAAACATCTGCCAGGAAGGATTAAGTTAAAATTTCAGTCTCTTGATTAGGTAGTCCTTCTCTGAGGTATTTACAAGAACCACAACATCTACCACAGTATGTACATTCACCTTCATATTTATTAAGTTCTGTATTCCATATGAACGTACATTCTTCAAATCCTAATGGTCTTAGTGTACCATCTTTACATTTACTAGGTTTCCAAAATAAAACTTCAAGAGAATCTTTGGTGTAGACAATAAATCTAGGATCACCTGGAAAATAATCTTTATCTAATCCTAGTCTGGAAGATTCCTTACATCCATCCTTAAATCTTTTTTCTGGTTGATTGTAAACTGAACAATGAAACTTTATTTTCTTTTCCTTGATTTTGATAAAGCTATGGCTATTGCTTGTTTTCTACTTATAACTCTCCTACCAGAACTAGATTTAAGTTTACGATTCTTAAATTCTCTCATAACTTTTGCAATTTTAGATTTATTTCTCTTTATTCCCCCACCTTTTTTATAGAATAACATACTTTAGTTCCTAATTAATGATAATTTAAGCCTTGCCACGTTATATAATGAAGACGTATGCTTTTATTATCATCTTAATAAGTATTATAAGGCTTTTTACAAATTTGTCAAGTAAAATATAACAATATAAGAATCTATCCCTATAGTATACTATAGTATACTAAAGTATATACTAATAATAATAACTATTAAGTTGTATATAGTGTATCCTTAGTATACTATAGGAGTACTTTTGTATTAGACAAGATTCTAAAAGGTTCAAAATTACAAAAATTTGCTTATGTGGTCAATTGGCTATGCCCCCCACCCCCCTGGCCCATGTCCATCCCCATCAATTACATATATCTACCTGCATATCCGCCGGGGAACCGTGGGACAAATCCCATGGGGTAACACATGGTGCAAGTATTCATATAGAATATCGGAATAGTTGTTAGATTGTGACTTGTTGAGAGGCCTTGGAGGGTACTTTGTGGGGTAGGTGCTGGGAAAATAATCCCCATGGTCCTTATTGAATTCCCCAAGTATTTCAATACCTTTGTTGGTTATCGAATTGGATACAGTGTATCCAATTGGCAAGCATACCTCACCCCTTGACAGGCAAGGCTTGAAACGAATAAAATGGTCACAGTCTGGTAGGTACCTAGAACCGACATGCTCTCTTTGAGTGAGGTACTAGGTCGGGGAAATCCCCACGGTAAAGCCTGGGTTCCAGCTACGGCCAATCTTCAAAAGGGGCCGGGAGGTTTCAAAGACCTCATTCATCAATCAACTGGAGCTATTATTATGTCTTCAACTAAAAAAGCGTTCGTGTTCAACAAAGGTCAAGAACAGGCCTTTGGAGTACTGGCAACATCACTTGTCAATTTGAACACTGCATCTTTTAACTTATCCCGTATCGAAGACCAGGTTCTGGCCTTGTTGATCTTGTTCGTGTCGAAGTTCGACACGGTCAAGTCGAAGTCGAGGGAAGCACGGGAGTTGAATAGGCGTATAAAGGCATTGGTTGGGCAAGAGTGTCCAAACGTTGCCCCAGGTACTTTAAAATTGTATATGAGGATTGCCTTTAACCCTACGACCGCTCATAAGCTTGGCGTCAAGCCAGGCACAAAGTCTCCCAAGACCGTCCTTAAAGCATTTGCAGGCTTGAAGGACAACAAGGGTGACGAGAATGGTCGGAAGCTCACAATGGCCGGATATTTCCGGAAAGAATTACCTACGTCCAAGGGAAAGAAAAGCAAGCCGACCGTGGTTTCAACGGAAATCATACATATTTCTCCGGCAGCGAAAGATGCCACAAGTCATGGCATAGACACAATCTTGGACGTTCTGAGTAAGAACGGATGCAAGCTTGACGTTGAGCAAGTGTCAAAGCTCACTTCGCTCATAGAGCAACATGTTGAGAAACATGTAAAGGAATTAGCGGCCTAGCACTTCAAGGGTCGGCCCTTTGGGGTCGGCCCTTTTTTTTGTCTAAAATTTGGATACAATGTATCTAAATAAGTAAGTCAGCAAGTCTAGTGAATAAGTAAGTCAGCAAGTCTAGTAGTGGCTATTGACATACACTACTACATATGGTAGTATTATAGTGCTGACAAAGGTAGTCAGTAATTAAGGTAATTGGATACAGTGTATCCATAAGGAGTAAAGAAACATGAAACGACATGCTTCTTTTCATAAGAAGAGACGAAAGCTTCTAAGAAAGAAAGCTCTTAGAAGTAAGACAGAAGACGCTATTGGAGAAGGGCCACAGGATACCCGTTCTCCAATAGTGAATGGTCAATTTGCAAAGCTGATCTACGAAACAAAGCCTAGTAGACCAGCAAAGAAATGGGGTGAACGTAGTGCTTCAAGCTACGGGAAGCCCTCTGTCTTGATTTTCGTAGGGCCGAACGGTCCTATTGAGATCAATGGTAAGCCTGCCATGATGGAAGTACCTTACTATCGTGGTAGTGGTATTGGTAAGAAGAATGGATACAATGTATCCAAATGAAAGACCAGAAAGGACAAGGTATGTCTTTTAATATTAAAAATATAGAAGACGAGTACATAGTTGTTACTCGTCATAAGGGTTTAATTGATTTTCTCAAACAGAAGAAAATAATAAATGAAGACACTCCCGTGTATGAACACGTCCAAATTGATGACGTTAAAGGTAAGCACGTGCTAGGTGTTTTGCCTTATTGGTTAGCTGTCCATGCTTTGACTGTGACGGAAATCAGCATGGACCTTCCGTTATCGTTAAGAGGAAAGGAGCTTTCTGCTGAAGAAGTAGAACAGTTCATAAAAGAACCTGTCACAGTCCAGGTGAGAACCTTGGAACAGGTTCATAAAAAATCAATATTATTGTCGGATTATGTCGCTGGAAACAGCGATTATTTCACTTCAATGGAAGTATATAATATAGCTTCCAAGGGTTAAGGAAGATGAAAAAAGAAGAAACAATTAAAGACGGTCCTTGTGTCGAGTTCCATGACAACGGACAGTTATTCCTGCAAGGAACATACAAGGACGGTACGAGAGACGGTCCTTGGGTCTGGTACTACTACAACGGACAGTTAGCATATAAAGGAACCTTCAAGGATGGGGAGAAAGACGGTCCTTGGGTTCAGTATTACGACAACGGACAGTTATGGTGGAAGGGTGAGTACAAGGACGGCAGGAAAGACGGTCCTCTAGAGGAATCTTTCCACCATTACAAGGACGAATGAGATGCACCTTGATATATATGAAGTTCAAAAAAAGGTTGTTGAGGTTGGTCCAATCGACGACCTTGTTTCACTAGACATGTGGGTGCTTTTTGACATGATGTCAGAGCCACCTACCGAAGTAGCCTCATTCTTTTCACAAGAAAAAGCGGATGAAGCTGCTAAGAAAGCAAACAACGGACAGTTATGGTACAAAGGAACCTACCTTTAAAGGAAGGAGAGTGGATTAATGTATCTAAAGGAAGGAGAAATGAAATGACCACAGTCAAGACCATAAGTGAAGACAAACAGGAAATGACGTTAGTTCATTATGAACACAATTTTCGCTGTACTAGTACTGATTTTCAAGGTGGAGGATACTCATTTCCATGCTCGCCTGATGGTGTTTTGGATGAAGACAGACACAATGAAAACCTGTCCTTAGTCAAGGCAGACCCTTCCTATGTAGATGAGGGAATTTGTTTTTGGACTGAGCGTGTGTGGTTGTGCTCGTGTGGCTCTGGGGAAATTCCACAAATAGAATGTGACGCTCGTGGTATTTACTTGGGCAAAATGTGTTACAAGTGCCGTGATGAACGTCTAAGTATTTATAGACCAGATGTTCTTACGGACACAAATTACTGGCATGATGAACCCATAGAGGAAGAAGAATAAAAATGATTAAATCACTCTTAGGAATGAGGTTGAGGCTGGAAATAGATAGAAGAAAGAAGAAAACTATGCAGACAGTTATGTATGTTGGTGATTTGCATGGTGATTTAGATGCCATAAAAAATGTAGAGATATGGGCAGACGAAATAAATGCAGAAGCTATAGTTCAAGTCGGGGACTTTGGCTGTCTATGGTTTAATGATGTAGATGAGTACTTCAATACTCGTCTATCTAAAAGGCCATGGTATACTTGTGGTGGAAACCATGACAACTATGACAACTGGAGAGTATCTTCTCCACTATATCTGAATAGATTTAACTCTCTAGAACTTTTGCCCAATGTGTACTGGATAAAACGAGGTCACTGTCAGGAAATAGGAAACAGAAAACATCTGTTTCTAGGTGGAGCCACAAGCCCTGACAAACTACAGAGAATTGAAGGAAAGACTTGGTGGGAATATGAGATGCCCACTTATCAAGAACTACGTACTTTCAGTGAAGAGTTAGATAATGAAAAGCCTGATGTAGTTATAACCCATGATGGTCCAGCAAATATAGTTAAAGATATGTTGGGCATGAATTGGGATAGTGCTTTGTCTAGAGATTTACAAAATATTCTGGACAATAGCACCCATAAACCAAAGCATTGGTACTTTGGTCATTACCATAAATTTATACAAGAACAGAAAGGAGATACTTTATTTTCTTGTTGTGGTGCTCATGGTGAAGCATTTATAAGGAGTTAAGATGGTAAATTTATTACTTAAGAACGGCTACAGGGTATCCATTCAACAATCGGATACTCATTATTGTGATGAGGATACATGTGAAATTCTTATCAAAAATAAAGAAGGTCAAAGTTTAGAAGACGTAATTACATATGTTACGGCTTCTAGACTAGCAGAAATAATAAAGTTAATCGAAAACGAAGAATGGATACCAGAACTTATTAAGTTAATTAGTATAGGATATTCATTTAGAGAAGAAAATAGATCTATGAACATGAGTGATTGGGGAAAGTTAATACAGAATAAGCAATATGTTCCACTATAAAAAAGATTAAATCTTTAGAGGATAAAGTCATGGCATTATGTGCAAAGTGTTATATAAATCTGGAGATACCAGATTTGTATGAGGAGATTAAGAAAGAAAGACCACCAAAAAGTAACAGTTATAATAATATTAAGTGCAGACTTTGCAAAGAGTTTGCAGTTATAAAAGAAAGACTATATGACAGATGACCATTGAAAGGTGGTTTAATAATGCTAAAACTGCTGCAATGATAGGCAGCGGTGTAAAGAAAGGAAGTTATAGATTAGGATCAGTAATAGTAAAGGGTAAAACTATCGTATCTGTTGGTACGAATAGTTATAAAACTCACCCTTTGCTAACAAGAGTTACACAGTACCCATATCTACATGCTGAACAACAAGCTTTGTTTAGATATGGATTGGATAACTGTGAAGGATTATCTTTATATGTATGTAGAATATATAAAGATAATAGGTTTGCTTTAAGTAAACCATGCAAAACTTGCTATAACTTTATAAAAATAGCAGGAATTAAAAAAGTATATTATACTTTAGATTGTTCTTCATCAGAAAAAGGAATACGATATGAATATTATAAATTTTGAAAGTAATGAAACTCCGGTTGATCCTTTCAAGCTGGAAGGTTCGGTAGTAGATATACCCATGAAAGAAGAAAAACTTGAACACTTCTGGGATAAGAAAGGTATATACAAAGTAGACGTAGAAGGAAATATCGTACAAGGATTAGGTATTGTTGGACAATCTTACCCTCTCAGTACTCATAAGGATTTCTTTTCTCAACAACATGAGATGTTGATCAATAAGTTTCCTAATGAGCACATTAAGGATGCTCATGCCCATTATAGAACATCCAGAGATGGAGCATGGGCTTTACAAGATATTCGCTTTCCTAATATAAAGTTCCCTATCGAAAGTAGGAAGCATACTACTGAGGTAGGTCTTAGGAATGTGTCATGGCACTCTGTTGATGGAAGTGCCAGTAATAATGCATTGTTTGGAGCAATCGATTTCTTCTGCACTAATGGTATGATTACAGGTGAATATGAATTAGTGAAGAAGAAGAATACAAAGCACTTTGATATGAGAAGATTTATTGATGAGATAGAGAAGTCAGTAGAAGAATTCTATACTACAGTCAGAAAATATCAAATGTGGGCCAACAGGGATATCACGTTTGAGAATGCTAAAAGTGTAGTGGAAAGCTTGCCTGTGGCAGACAGAAGCAAAGAGAAGCTTCTAAATATTTACAGTCAAGAAGCTACAACAAGGGGTTCAAATCTATGGGCTTTGTACTCCAGCTTCACTAACTACAGCAGTCATACAGACAATGGCTTTGCTATTCGTAGGACTGCCAGTGATCATGAAGCCCAGACAATGCTCAAGAGAGAGTTTGAAGTAGCAAGTTGGGTAGAGAACGAAGAGTTTGTTAGGTTAGCAGCATAACAAAAGAGAGAGAGAGTTAAATGTATTCAGATATATTTTACAACGAAGAATATTCTGACTTAGAAAAAAATCTTAAGGATAAAACTATAGAAGTAGTAATAAATATCTGCTGGGGAGGATATAGCCTCAGTGAAGAAATGATAGACAGGTTAAAAGAAGTAGTAGATGATGTTACTTTAGACAATATTTTATATAACAAATCTATAAAATATCGTTCAAATACAGAGCTTGTTCGTATTGTTAAAGAAGCAGGGAATACAACTGACGAAGGAACTAAATTAAAAATTATTAGTATTCCAGAAGATGCTATAGATCCATACGTAGAAGTATATGATGGTATGGAATGGGTTGCTGAAGGACGTGTATGGAGGTAGACATGCATAACTTTATGCTAGGTTTCTGTTGGGCTATAGTTACAATGTTAATCGTAGCTATGTTCATCATATAAAACAGCGGCCCCGTAGCTCAGTTGGATAGAGCAGTGGACTTCTAATCCACAGGTCACAGGTTCGAGTCCTGTCGGGGCCGCCATTACTAGGAAATGAAAATGTATAAAACACTTGAAGCAAAAATAGCTTTTCATTTACGTGAAATGGTGTCAGATATTGTTGACAACGACCAAGTAGATTCAGAATGGGTTGAACAATTAATTGAAAGAAAAATAAAGGAAGATTCTATAACCTGGGCAGAAGTATTTAGATTAATGGTACCTTTTGAAAAGAAAAAAGTAAACTAGAAGAGGAAATTATTGTGAATGAATGTACACTTCTTAATAAAATGGGCAGCGATCTCACTGTCGCCAATGCTGCTAGAGTTTCATTCTCTAATTTTCATGAGGAATTTGATAAACAAAAAGATGAAAAACTTATACGATACTTAGCTAAGAATGGGCATTGGAGTCCCTTTGCCCATTGCATCTTACAGTATCATATACAAGCTCCTATATTCGTTAGTCGTCAGCTAATGAAGCATCAAGTAGGGCTATCTTGGAATGAAGTTAGTCGTAGATATGTAGATAAAGAACCGGAATTTTATATTGTAAATAAATGGAGGAAAAGATCACAAGATAAAAAACAAGGATCTAGTAGTGAAACAATAGATGATGTAACTTATCTTCAGAAAGAAGTAGAGGAACTTGCTTTACATAATTATAATTTATTATTAGAGAAAGAAGTTGCTCCTGAGCAAGCTAGAATAGTATTACCACAAAGTATGATGACAGAGTGGTATTGGACAGGATCTCTTTATTCTTTTGCAAGAATATGTAACTTACGATTAGAGAAAAGTGCTCAAAAAGAAACACAGGACATATGCAAACAAATTAGTATACATGCAAAAAGAATATTTCCCATTAGTTGGAAATATTTAATGAGGTCAGAATTAGAGGAATAAAAGATGACAACATTAAGCCTGGACCATACGGCTATCGTTAACAGTAGATCAATATACCAGAAGAATATACATGACGCTGCTAACTATCCTTATAAAGTTATTAAAGTCCCTAGTGATGTAAAACTAGGAAAGAAAGTAAAGAAGGGTAGGCTTAAAGGATCGAAGATATATATCCTCACCCTTGAAGAACGTGCTACATGTGATAGTGATTGTGAGCATTGGCTTGATTGTTATGGTAATAACATGCCCTTTGCTCACAGGTTTGAGGCTAATGATAATTTATATCCTGCTTTAGAACGTGATCTAAATGAGATAGATAATAAAAATAAAGAATACTTATTGAGACTACATATCTTAGGAGACTTCTTTAGTAAGAAATATATACACTTCTGGGCTAAACAATTAGAAAAAAGAAAGCTTCTGAATATCTATGGGTATACTCGAAATCATCCAACAAAAGAATTAGGATTATCTGTATTGAATGTTAGAAATAAGTATGGTAAAAGATTTGCTGTACGATTTAGTAATTATCCAGATGATCCTATGTCTGCCCAGAGTGAGAATGTATCTACAGATGGGGTAGGTTGTCCTCATCAACTAGGCTTAACAGAAAGCTGTGGTAGTTGTGGAATATGTTGGTTGATGAATAAGCCTGTTATATTCTACGATCATTAGGAGAACTAAGATGAAGAAAATAAAGATGAAGAAAATAAATCTTAATAAAAAACAAATATATTATATCGCTGCACACATTGAAGAAAGACAACGTGATATATACCCTGATCCTAGAGATATGGATTATATTGTATGTATAGATGAACTGATTGAAGAGGCTATCAAAGAATGGAATGAAGGTTTGGAAATTGAAGCGTGGTATAATGGAACCTTCTAGAAGAATGTCTCGTAGCTCAACGGTAGAGCAGACGCCTTATAAGCGTCAGACCTGAGTTCAACTCTCGGCGGGACAACCAATATAGATAACTGAAACAGGAATAAAC
>Ga0114912_1000759_pt1 | contig 15107 bp, 19 predicted proteins | sample MalvirDeepMed_51_FD_89713 | JGI IMG/M metagenome (GOLD analysis project Ga0114912, IMG submission 89713) | Marine viral communities from the Global Malaspina Expedition - Malaspina viral metaG DeepMed_51 | ecosystem: Environmental > Aquatic > Marine > Oceanic | place: Mediterranean Sea...
CGGGCAGGTTGCTCTGATAGCCGAGTGGCTGGCCCGCCGCCGGCGATCTAAGTTGCGTGATTTCAAATTTGGGCATGCCGCATCCCTAATAAAGTAATGGTGTTCCGGCTGGGGTTGCGAAGGTGGTTCCCATCGGCACCGACCCAGCGGCGGGAATAGGCGCCACCGACGTTGCCCCAAGCGAACTGAACAACCCAGCTTGCGATCCGATGTACGCACCGCCGGCGATGGCCGTGGCCGCATTCAGGAAGCCGGCGGTCATGGCGTTCTTGCCCTGCGCCTCGTAGGCGGCTGCATTGGCGCGGAAATTATACGCCTGGAACTCAAATCCCTCGACCTCGCGGTCGGTCTTGAATGCCTCGGTCATTTCGGCGACGGCGCCGGTCACGGTTTCGGCGACCAGCGCGGCCAGCGGACTACCGCTTATCTCGACGCCAGCCTTTGCTATGTTCGCCCTCATCTTGCCGCTCGATACTTGGAACTGTCGCCCAATACGCGACACGTTGACGGCGCCAAGGTTGCCTCGCACGATGGCGTTGCGGTCGGCGCGTAAGGCATTGCCCTCGGCGATCTCCCTTTGGCGTTTTGCTTGGCTTTTCGCTGCCATGCCGCCGGATATAGAACTAACCGCCGACAAGGCAGTGGCGCCAACCAATAGTAAAGTCGGTGAACACATCAGCCGTCACTTTCCAAAGATCGAACGATAACCGCCGACACCGTCAGCGGCAGGGGTTGGTCCTGCACAATCGTAATCTGACCCTCGCGGTCCCAGCCGGTATTGGTCTTGATAACCTTGTCGCCGTTGAACAGGGGCGGTGCGCTGTCCATGGGATCGTCGCCGCCGCGGAACTTGACCTCGTCCAGGTTGGATGCGTCCTTGCCGATCTTGACGCCGAGCGTATTGATCAGGCGAACGATGACTTCGAAGACCCTTTTTATCTTGCCCTGCGCGGTGCCGTCCTGGGCGCCTACATCCGAGCGCAGGGTACGGATGGTGGTGGTATAGCCAAGCCCGACTTTTGCCTTCGATACCGCCGGGTCCAGGGAAGTTATGGCACCGGACGCCACCGCCTGGTCTGGATAGACCGAGCCATTTGCGAGTACCGAAACCGTTTCGCCCTCCAGATGGTCGAGGCCGGATATGCTGGCTATGGCCTGTCGGACCTCACCGCCCGACGTGTAGGTAGTGAACGCGGCACCGTTTGTCAGAAGATACGCGATGCCGCCGGACGTGTAGGCTGAATATGATGAACTATCGACGCCGATGGTGAACGTATTGGCATCCACCTTGGTGATGGTATAGGCGTTGCCGTTCAAATTTGTCATGCCCGCGACCGACAAGAAGCCGATCTCATTTCCGCTGGAAAACCCGTGCGCGACACAGGTGACCGAGCCGGGGTTCGCCCTGGTGACGGCGCTGACGGGTTTGCCGGCGGTCGCCATCAGTTCGAACGTATTGGTCGTTTTCTCTATCGCCCTGTAGCGGGTGTCGTTCAATTCGACCATGCCGGCGACATCTTCGATATCGACCAGATCGCCGTCGCTGAACCCATGGGCGGCAGCGGTCACGACCACCGGGTTTGCCTTCGTCGCCGCCGTGATGGTGACCGGGCTATCCAGGATCAGGCCAGAGTCAACAAAGAAGGCGTCATCGTCCAGTACATCGCCATCATCGGCGTTGAAATTGGCCCGTAGCAGTTCGACAAATTGCCGGGTCGCGCCATTGATAGTACGCTTCACGATTGCCCATACCTCATCGCGGGCGGTGCCGGGAATCGACGTTATGGATGTGACCACGCCATGTGTCGTGGTCGAGAACGAACCGCCCAGCAGGTGCCGATGCCAGCCCACCACCTGTTGGTCGCGCAGATAGGTCATGCCAATTAGCTGCCCATCGTTTCGGTATCCCCAGACTATGCTGTCGGGTTCCTGGGCGAAGACGATGTCCTCGATGCCACCGCGGCCGACCTGTTCCGCCAGCAAGGTCAGGTCGGGCGACAGGTAGCTGTCGCTTGCAAAGGTGTAAACGAACTCGCGCAGTTTGCGCTTTTGCCGCTGGATGAACAGAACCACATTGTCGATGCGGATTGAATTTGATGTATGTACCCCTCGGGTGCCGTGTCGGACCACCCTGACGTTCGTCGGCGTCAGCGCATCGTTCTGGCTGTTGGCACTGACGATGAACTCGCCGCCGGCGGTGCCGACAACCATGACGGTGCCGGGGTTCAAGAACCTGATGACGTTGACCTGGTCGGTGGCTATCGTATAAACCACCGGGTCATCATTTAGCACACCCGGCGTATGGTTCTCATAATCCGCCGAGCGCGAACCCCACATCGTCTGTGGCTTATCGGTCGAGCCGGCCCAGAAAAGCCGCTGTTCGTAGAAGGCAACCGCCGCCGGGTAACCGGATGTATCGGACCACGCGCCAAGGCGCCACTTGGTCACTGCACCGGTGCCGCCAAGGTCGTTGACGATGTCGATGGTGACGGACGTGGTCGATGCCCGTGACGCTATCGTCGCATATCCCCAGTGGATGCCGCCATCCAATATGAATTTCCATGTGACAGTACCGTCCACGATCTCATCGCCGGTTCCGCTTGGGCCACCAGAACTGGCGGTCGTGCCAGCCTTGATGCATTTATAGACGTTGCCGCTGTTGCGGCGGACAATGTCAACGGCATACGCCGTCGATGACGCCCACTCCGTTGCCTGATGTCCGATGCGTATTTGCCGGCCGATATCGGTGGTCTGGAATCCGTCGCCGCCGTTGATGCCACCGACCACCGACGCCGCCAAAGAAACGCCCGTGCCGGTGACCGCACCCGGCGTCATCGTGGTCACGGTAGTGTTCTCATCCAGATAGGGGCCGTCTTCAAAACTGATGGTGGTGACCGTCCATGACGTATGCCCGGTACGCTCGATCTTGCGCGGAGCGTATGACGAATGTGCCATGTACAGCACGTCGGCGGATTGCGCGAATTGTATGGTTGTCAGGTCGGTCTTGTCAAAGGGGCTGGTCACCGTGTAGACCCGCGCCGCCGTGCCGGCCGATGCGTAGGCCGTGTATGCGCCGCCGTTGATGTTGGTGCCATCGATGTCGGTCAGTTCAAACGTGTTTGTCGTTTTGTTGGCGACCAAAAAATACTTGCCATTCAGTTGCGTCATTCCGACAACGCCAGTGATGTAAACCTCGTCGGCATTCGAATAGCCGTGGCTTGAGGCGGTCACAACCACCGGGTTGGCCGCGGTGGCGCCACTGATCGTTTTAGTCGCCTCAAGGATGGCGCCTTGGTCTTTATAGAAGCGAAAGTATTCGTCGCCGGCCTCGATCACATAGGCTTGCGTGGTCGAAAATTCGAACGGGAAAAGCCGGGTGGCGTCGGCAGAGGTTTTGACTTCCTTGATGAACTGGGTGCCGCTGCGCCGGTGGGCGGCGCCGTGCGGGAATATGATCGCGTTCTCAAGAATCTCGGCCGCGTTTTTATATTTATCCAGATCGGGCCGGCCATAAAGTTTGTTGCTGACCTCACCAGCCGTGAAGTTCGTCTGGATCGCTGATACGCGGGCCATGCTAGTTGCGGGCCTCAAGCCAGTCGGTCTCATCGGCGCTCAAGGCTTCCTGGGCGTCCACCAGACGCGCCGCCGCCAGCCGCGTGGTGTACAACTGCTGGGCATTGGCGACAACCGTACCGTTGGCCGTAAGATCGAACGCCAGGTCGGCGGCGATGCGGGCGGCGTAGGCTTCGACAAACATCGCATCGAAAAGCGTCGGGTCTTCCACCGTGTCAATATATAAAATGTTCAATGGCGCCGCTTGGTCGGTGAGAATTTTGCGGCCCTCGACCACCCATTCTTCCAATGTGTCCACCTCGATGATGCGTAGGCATCCACTCGGCCAGCTATAGGCGTTGGCATATTTCCATATCGGCGCCGTGGTGTCGGCGGCGACGGCCACCCGCTTGAGCGCAAAATTCCAGGGATGGTCACGCAACGCCTGGTCGCGGGACTGCTGATAAATTCGGTTACAGGCGCGGCCCTCTTTGGTGTTGTCAGTGAGGTCAGTGATTGGCTCTGCGCCGAGCCACGTCAGGGCGCGGTTTGAAATTGAGACGAATGTAGAGCTATCGGTCATGCGTCCTCACAAAAAAAGTTGTGGGAGAGGGATGTTGCCCCCTCCCACATGGGTGTCGGTTAGTCCAGAACGTAGTAGATGCAGCCATCGATATCGTCGCCGCTGCCAATCGCAGTGTCTTGCGAGGTGGCGCGGATGACAACGCCATCCTTGCTCTCGAAGACATACGTTCCACCCGTCAGAAGGTTTGCCGCGATGGCGCCCTCAAGGGTGAAAAAGCCAACGGTATCGACACTCAAGCCGTTGATTAACCCGTCTGGATCAGCGGCGACAGCCGTCCCGCTGAGATCAGTATATGCATCCCAACCAAGGTCCAATGTGGCGGACGAGGTTGTCCAGTTCACATAGGCTCTGGAAAGATGCCCGAGAATACGCACGCGGCCAGGTGGCAGCTTGCCCAATGCTACGCTTGAAGTCGCATCGCCGGCGCCAGAGTTGGCGTGGGTGAAAAACATCACCCGCACCCGCCCATGCTCTTCCGTGGTCGCATTATTCACGACCGGCGTTGCCGTAGCGTTGGTGTATTCGTTGGATTTTTCTGTGGTAACAGCCATTTCAAAATCCTCCGTTAGGTCGGGTCACATTCGATGTATCCAACTTTCTCTTCCTCCATGCGAGTAGAGCCAATTGACATCGATGCAAAGACCTGGGTTGCGTGGTTCTTATCAGCCCGTTCCGAAATCTTGATCGTCGGTTGGGCGGCGAGGCCGAGCAACATTCCATCGGCCGCAAAGTAGAGAACTTTGTGATCCGAATTGGAATCAACTTCGATCCGCTCCGTGCGGATGAATTTGAATCCCAAAAACGTGTCAACCTCACCTTGGACCAAAGCTTTGACCGTGTTGTAGTCGGAGCTAGTGAGTTCGGTTATGGCTAACAAGTTCTGAAGCTGCTTGGCGTTTATCACCATGAAACGATCAATGTCAGGATCGACATCATTCGCGTCAAGGTTTTGCTTGGCAGCGCGAAGCTTGCCGATGTTCAAACCGGTGTCAGCCGCGGGGCTGATACCAACCTGTACATCGACAGTCATGTTGCTGTCATAGCTGGTGGACGTTCCGCCGGCCACGCCCGTGTAGGCAGTGCCGTCCGCGGCATCGATAATCGCATCATCGATGGCGCGACCCATGGCGAACGCTGCCGCCTGGGCATAAGGTCCGGTGGGGTCGATCAATAAACGGACGCGATCCTCATCGTCGATGAGGTCTGCCCAATCATAATCGACCATGGAAACGCGCCGTCTTGCATGGGGCGTATCCATTCTCGGTGTGTCAGAATGGCGAGAAGTACGTTTCCGAGCGGCGGTACTCATCACACTACGGCTTTCGCCGCCACCCTCTCGGGCTTTGTGCGCTGGACTTTCTCTTCATCTACTAGAGATGCTTGCCGTCAAGTCTCTACACGTTCCCCATTGCTGGGGCTTCGCTCGGGATTAGCATTTCAAAGCCTTCCCCGAATTTGACAAGGTTTCAGCCGGATGTCGCCATCTGGCTAGGCAGTGTTATCTACCGATTTGCTCAAAAAAGGCATTCTTGCCCACCACGGTTTCAACGCGAACGGCATTCCGCAAGCGGGAGCCTTTCTGTTGAGAGAGATGGGCAACATTGCCAGCATACTGCTCGACCATAGCTGTGGTAATTTGAACAGACATGTGTCTATCCTTTCAGCTAGAGGGTTAAGTTTTGAGGTTGTCGGCGGGTTGCCCGCTATGCGGACCCATCTGCCCATGCGCTGGGTGGGCGGCGGGTCTATCCCCGCTGTCTCGCCGGGCCGGTTAGGGTTGTCCGACTGTCAGAACCACATCCTCGCCAAAGGCGGCTTTGTGGAGTTGTTCTAATTTCTCATTTAGCACACCGTATTCGGGATGTGCCTTGTCGATCAGCGCCGGGTTGGCGCGGAGCGTTGCGATCTGGTCCTTGGCGTCTTGCGGCGTTGTGCCGAATCCGGCCGGGGCGCCGTCCTTGAATTGCCCCGATTGGCCGAGCGCCATGCCGGCGCGGACAAAGGCATCGATCACGACCGGGTTGCGGCCGGCGCCGGTATCGACCAGCCATTGTTTCAGATCGTCGCCGCCAAACTGCGCGACCGCCTGGTTGCCGGCGGCGATGCGCTCATCGTAGGCGGTGCCATACTTGGCCTTGATTTCGGTATCCCATTCGGACAGCTTGGTTTCGCTGTCCTTAATGGCATTCTGGGTTTGCCCCATGGCCCGCTCGACGAAACCATCGTGCAATTTTTCGACCTGCCACGGCTGTAGCTTCGCATCGTGAAACATGACGCGCATGTCATCGGCCAGACCTGTGTCGTAGCCGTTGTATCCTTGCGGTGCATCCATCTTGTAGTCGGTGGCTTCCGCCGGGACGCCCAGTTTTTCCCAGCCGTCCCATTCCGCGATGTCGGCGCCATCGACGGGCAGCGTGATCTTGTCGCCGCCCACGGTGCTTTCCAAATTCACATAGCTTTTGAGCGCGTCATCGACGCCGCCCCAGCCCTTTGCCGTGATCAAATCCTGATACTCGTTGCCGGCCCAGCTTGCGCCGTCGCCGCCATCCCCACCCGGTATGTCTTCCGGGTTACCCGCCAATGCGGACCCTTCGTCAGCCATCGTCATTGTCTCCTTCGTCCAAGTTAAGTGTCATGTTGATAATTTTGTCTTCGTCCAGGGCCAGGATCGAAATGATGCGGCGCACCATGTCCATCGAGCCGGTGCGATGTTGCAGTTCGTCGCTATCGGTCACCCCATTGATCTGGAACAAACCGCTGGCCTTCATCAGGTCGTTGAGAATGACGCGCCCGTCAGGCGTGTTGAGGAAAACATTGCGGTAGCACTGCAAGATTTCCTGCTGAACCTTGGCTTGCGTCATGCCGAGTTATTTCTTTTTCTTCTTTCCATAAGTCATTTTCTTGCCGGAACGCTTGGCGGCGGCGCGTGCCTTGGCCTTCCCGGTGGGCGTATAGGGATAATGTTTCTTTCCGACCACCGGCATTGGAAACTCCTATATCTGTGGCGGCACCTGCGCCGCCGATGCGATCTGCGATACCTTGAGCGCGGCGTCGGCCGCTTGCGGTGCGCCCTGAACCATCGCCGCCATCTGTTCGTTTTGTTGGCGGGCTTGGCGGACTGCCGCGATCTCGTCCTTGCGCTTCATAATTTTCATCGGCGTGCCGTTGGTGTCGGCCAGGATGCGGACGATCTGGTCGTTGTCGAAATTGTCCATGACGCTGGGGTCCATCGCGGCGATGGGCTGCACCATTTCCAGGGTTCGCAGTATCGCCACGCCCTCTTCCGCCTTCATGGCGCGGGACAACGGCGATGTGTATTCGATGTCGTACTCGCCCTGCGCCTCGATCATGATGTCGGGCATCGGCGGCAGGAGTTGCTGCCGTTGCAGGATCGCCAGTTCGCGCTGGACAAGCGGTCCTAGTGTCTCTGCCTGTTGGCGACCGACCGTGGGGGCTAGTAGGGCGCCCTTTTCCTGGGCGCGGGACAACACTTCCGTGGCGGTCATCGAAGGTGTCTCGACCAGTATCTGGAACAGGGTTACGAGGAAGGCATCGTTGATTACACGGCGCCGCTGTTCCATCAGGTCCAAGCCGATGTCCACCCTCGCGCCGGTAAACAACGGCTGCACAGGAGCTTGGGAGCGGCCGTCCAACCGCGCAAAGGTGGACCCGCCCGGTTTTGAATTGACCGGGAGCAGGACGCCATCGTCGGCAATCAATAGTGGGGGATCGACCACCTTCTGGCCGGCGCGGATTACGGTTTTACTCATTTCGTTGAGCATCTTGATGTCGGGCAAAACCGTCATCGCCGGCGACCGTCCATAAACCTCGCTCGACGCGCCGGTGACATATCGGCTGGGGATGTAGGGCAGTTCTGAGAAGCCGCCCTCTTCGATCTTGTGCTGGGCATCGATCTCATAGTAGGCCGAGAACCACGGCAGATTTTGCTTGTCTTTCCTGACGGGGTCGCGGTCGGTACGCGGCATCACCACATGCAACAGCTTGACGCGGGCGTCCGGTTCCTTGTCGATCTTGGCCCGCATGGCGGTGGACAGGTCGCCGTCTTCGAACATCCGCATGACCTGGCGGGCGGCAAGGTCGAGAATACGGAAAACCGTGTCGATGTTTCCCATTTCATCTTCTGCGAGGAAACAGTTCATCAGATGGATGTTGCGGTAGCGCATGCCGGCGGCGGCATCTTCATCCACGAACAGGATGCCGTTGCCGAAGGCGCCGAGAGACATATAGCCTTCGTGCATCTGGCTGGCGAAGTTTGCCTTGGGCCGGCCGCGCCAGCGGAACAGGATGTCCTCGACGGCGTCGAACCACAGGCGGGCATCATCGTCTTGATCGATGTAGGGGTTGGATGCGCGCAGCGTATGCCAGCGGGCGCCGCGTGGCGTCAGCAAGCTTTCCACGGCCGCGGCGAACCTCTCCAGGGCCAGCGCCGCCGATGCGTCATATTGCAATGCGGTACGCTTGTCGCCGGCCGACCGTTCGCCGGTAAACTCGGCCGAGCGCGTCAGGATTCGTTCCGCGATCTCCTGCCAGTGTGACTCAAAGTTCGACCGAAGGCGTTTCATTTCTTCGAAGCGGCGAAAGATTTCGTCGGTATCGGTCGAGTTGATCATCTGTGTTTCCTAAACGCCGAGCGATGTGAATTGTTTTATCTGTGCCAAGTGGCGCCGATGGTCACTCGGCCAATTTATCAATTTGGTATTTGACAGGCCGGGATGCGTGACGGCGGGCAGCAGACTGTCAAGGATGCTGGGCGGTGGTGTGCCGCCGCCCACGGTCGATTGCGCCAGCCGCTGGGCCTTGGCGACACGGGCGCCGAGTGCGCCGGCGTTTCTGCTGATTGCCTTATGCTGGTTTAAAATATTCGGGACGCACATCACCGACCGCCCAATGTGCCGCCGCTGCCGAGCTTAGAGCCGAGAACGCCGCCGACATCACCCTTCACATTGATGTTGGCGATGTCGGGCGCTCCCGTGAGTTTATCTGCGGCCCAACCAGCGGCGGTAATGCCAAGGCCCAGCGGCGTTCCGATACCAGAGCCGAGCAATGCGCCGACAATGGCCGATCCCAAGCCGCCGGGACTGATGCCAACCGACGTGCGGCCGCTTGCTATTCCAGCGCCGATATCGCCAACAAATTCGCCAAACGATTCCGGTGCGAAACCCGCGTGGCCGGGTAGCCCACCTGTATCTTTGGTGTAGCCATAGGACTCTTGCCAACCCGGAGGGGCGCTTGGTGGGTCTTCTGGCAAACTAAAGTCCAAACTAAAGTCGGCCGTATTGATTGATGGCGGGTCCGGCGGCTCGTTATATGGAACATTCTCTTCCGTGTAGACGCCGAGATCGGCACCGCCGTCGCCGTCGCCACCACCACCCCAGCACATTATCCCAGCACTCTCTTGCCGACGCGGGCTTTGGTGGTGACACCGAGCGGGCCCGTCATTATGGTTGAGGCGCGGCCCTTGGCGAGAGCGGCACGGCGACGGCGGGCATCGCCACGCTTGCCGGCCTCTGGATCAGACGCTGACGGCGGCGGCGGCGGCAGCGGCATGGGCGGGGGCGGGGGAATTGCCGGCGCCGAGAAAAAGCACATCTTCACGCTCCAATCTAGAACTCGTTATCGAATAACAATGGTAAGTCTTGCCGGCCGACGAATAGTCTTCGACCGTTGCCTCTCGCTTAAAACCAAATGCTTCTAGCCAGTGATGGGCCGTGTCGTGACCATCCATCGACCAGCAATCCAGGCGCACCGGCTCATAACGGTTGATCTCAACCATCATTTGGCGGCGCACGAATTTGGTGACCGATAGCGCCACCTTGATCCACTGGTCAGTGGCGAACATCCAGACCGACCATACTTTCGGGAACCTCTCGGTGCCACCGAAGGCGACAACGGGTTGGCCGGCGAGCAAGGCGACAAATTTAATTTTCGACTGGCAACTAGCCGCCGCCAGGTTTTCCGGCGTCGGGTTCCACCAGTGCGGATAAATTTCCTCGGCGTCCAGCTGCCGCATGCGCCGCGCCACATAGACAACGTCGGCGTATGCGGCCGGGACTATCTCAACCGAACGCGCCATCGCCGCTGTCGATTACGGGGCGTCCATCCATCATTAATCCGGTCTTCGCCATCTGGGCGATGTCGGCATTCTCGTCGCCGTCTCGCAACCCCACGGCAAGATAACGAAATGCGTCGGCGAAGTGGCTCGACCAGTCATGGTTGGGCCGGCTGTTCCATTCGCCGGTGCGGTCATTCATGGTGCGGTGGTAGTGGCGCAGCGCCTTCAGCAGCGGTGCCGCGTTTCCACGGTCGAAGTAGCAGCGCGGTATCGTTCCCCGCACCGCCTCGATGCCGTCCATCACCGTCAGCTTTGCCACGACGGTCGGCCTGACCTTCATGGCTTGCAGCATTTCGTATCGGGACGAACCGGAACCCAATTCGCGCACCAAAACATCGTGCGGGAAATAGTGACGACCGTAGGTATAGGGGCGCTCCCGTAGCGTCTTGACGTAGTGGTGCAGCCCTTCGCCGCTGCTGTCGTAGGAGTCGATGATCCGTATCTCGTTCCGGTGAGTCTGGAAAAAAATTATTACTGTCGAATCCGCGACGCCCAAATCCCAGGCGGTGTTCACCTCAAGGTTGGGTTCCCACGGCACGTTGCCGATCTGGTCGTTGGCGTCGGCCCGGTCCAGGGCGTCGGCGTAGTATGCGCCGACCAGTGCGGCCGACCAGCTTACTTCGTATTCCTGGGCGAATTGCGAGGGGTCCATGGTGGCCCGCGCATCTTCCAGTTCCGCGGCTGGCAGGACGTTCGTCTCCGACGCCGGCATCCGCATGGCGAACCAATCGGGGGCGCCCTTTTCCACCTGCAAAATGGCGTGTTCGTAGATGTCCTTGAACTGGTTTTCGCCCCTCGGCGTTCCGATCCAGAGGCACGCCCCTGTTCCAAAGTCCGACAGGGCCGGCCGGATGATCTCGGGGTAGAGCCGCGCATTCATGTCGGCAAATTCATCGAGTACGGCAGCATCGAGGCGCATGCCGCGCAGGGCGTCAGGGTTCTCGGCGCCCAGCAACCAGATGCGCTTTCCATCCGGCAGGTCGATGCGGAGTTCGGCCTCATTGAAATTCACGCCGGGGATGACGCCGGCGTATTCGCGGAACATCGTCCACGCAATTCTCTTGGCGGCGCTGTAGGTCGGCGCGATATAGGCGCCCTGCGCGTTCTTGTTGGGGCAGGTCAGTATGCCTTGCAACAGCCAGTTGACCGCCATCGCGGTCTTGCCGAATCGGCGATGGCAAACCGCCACATTGAACCGCTTGGCGTTCTCATGGAACACCGCCTGGAACGGGCGCGGCCGGTACGGAATGATGATCGCTTGCGGCGCCGCTTTCCTAGCCATCGCTCTCCCCGCTCTCGCCCAGGAACATCAGAAGCACCCGCCGGTCGCCCTTGTGGCTGGCAACCGAATGCGCCCTATCAGCGCGAAAAAACTGCAAATCCCGGTATCCGAATATCGGGTTGTCGGGGTCTTCGCGAAAATAAAAGCCGCCACCGGTGAAGTCCCTGGCCGGGTCTGTCAACAGCACCCGCGCCGAAACCCGGCACCACGCCATGTGGCCTTTGTTGCCGGTATCGATGTGCCAGGGATGACCGATGGATTTCTGTTCCACCCGGCAGTAGGCCGGGTCGCTTGTGGATACATCCGGGAATACCTCGCGGATATGCCCGACCAGCCGGTCGATAACCTTGTGGCTGAATATCTTGTACTGGACCGTCGCCGCCAGGTCGGCGGCTTCGTCAACCGTTAGCGCGTTTGGCACCACGTTCATAGCTGTCAACCTGCGCCTTGCGGGCGGCGATCTCTTCCGGCGAACGGCCCTTGTCTTTAGGACGGCCCGTGAACTCCGTTTCCTTTTTTGCCTTCGCCTTCTTCTTGGGCGCGGGCCCGCTGGTCGATTTCGGCATCAACATGATCTATCACCTGTATGTTTTCGTTTACCGCATCCATGTTCCATCCGCATTTCGGGCAGGAACTCGGCCCGGTATCCCAGCCGATGACCATCGGGCCTTCGTGTGATACCTCGAGCTTTTGACGCGGCTGATAATGCGGCAGAAGTTTTTCGGCCGACCATTCGTCGTGCCGCATCTGCTTATCAGCCGCCATAATTTCGTCGCGGGTAGTCGCCGCCCGCAATTTGATTTCGCTTTCTTCCATTTTTATTTCGATGCCCATGACCCACGCGGCGCGGTATAGGTCATCAAAGGCTTCATCCTTCTGCCGGAAGCGAAGTACGGCCGACCGGTTCAGACCAATGTCGGCGCATGCCTGGAGTAGGGTGCCGCCGTTCGCCAGCGTATCGAGAATCGTCTGGCGTTTGTTTTCGTCTTCCGCCAGGACAGGGACGTTTCGCGCCAATGTTTGCACCTTGCAAAAAAAATGGACCGGCGCGGCGGCGGCGATCCTTAGTTTGTGCCAATCTTTCCAGGGAGAAGTTCCAATTGGCGGTGTCTAACGGAGAGAGGCGGGCCGTCAAAACCCACCCTCAACCCTCTTTACAGTATAATGATGGTTGGGGTCAAGAAAAAATACTATTCCGCCATCCGGTAATAATCCGCAAGACTTTCCAGCGCCAGCCGCAACGCCACCATGCCGTCACGATCCGGCCGGCCGGCACCATCGACGCCGGCCCAGGAACCCGCCGTATGACCATGCCCCAGCACATGCACCAGCAGCGCACCGAGAGGCTTGCCGACTTCCTGTACGGCCGCATATATCCGTGACCGTGCAACATGCACCGCTTCATTATCGCCGGCAGACTTGTCAACCCGCACGGCGTCCATGTTCATCGTCGCATAGCGCGGCCCGATTCCAGCCCGCCAAAAATCTTGCTGGAACATATCGCCGGCACGGTACTGCCGATCGGAAATCGAGTGCCGGCGCCAATACATCATCAGCGCATCCGCCGTCGTATTCCGTACCCGCGTTGCGCCGGCAACGGCCGTCTGATCCTCAACGTAATCACCATGCCCCCGCGCCTCAGCGGTACCGTGGTCAAACGTCTGTGCAGATTTCTTCTTGCGTGGCTTCGCCATCCTGTTTTTCCTTGTTGCCAAAAATACGATCCCAGCCCGCATCGCCGACGGTGACGGGTTTAATCACCCCAGCAACTCCCGCCGCACCGCCAAGAACCACGCCACCAACACGCCAACCAGCGCAGCGGTGATGATGATATTGCCGACAGTGAGGATCAAAAAATAGGCCAAGCAATGCTCCTGTATTCCACAGGGACTCCAGCCTGGTCAGCAGCGGCGATGCCGAAAACCATCCCATTCGATACCCCCCGGTCAGTGTAAACAACCGCCGCTTCAGCAACGCCCAGCCATGCCAAGCCGGCGTCGATGCCAAGGCGCCTATCGGCAGGAACGGCGTCATCCAATATCCCCGGCTGGGTGTAAAGCAAATGGCTGGCAAGGGGCGCCTCGCCACGCTGCAAGGCGTCCCTGACACAAGCACGGGCATAGGCCGCGTTCGCATCAACATCGCCCGCATATGGGCTTTCTAGGATTACAAGGCGCATGTCTGTCATACGCCGCAAATCCCAGCGCATTCGTTGCCGAATAGGTTGATCTGCCCTTTGTCCTCTAGGTTGCGGAAATCCACTTCGCCGAGAGGCTTTAGGCTACGATGCATAAATTCCTTGTTCCGCATCCCGTTCCGCATCCCGTTGTCCGCGTCCACCGCGTCAGCAAAGCTGTCGGGGTCGTTCATTTTCATGTCACGCCACATGGCGTCATTATGGTATGGGCAACCAATACACGCGCTCTTAGCCAGCGCGCGGCCGGGGTAGTTCTCCGAGAACCATTTGACGCAGTCCCGGCGCGATATACCGGCGTCAATTAGCGGCCATATATTTTCGATGTAACCAATATTCGACGGTTTCATTCGCTGTGCTTCATCGGTTGAAATCCCGATCCACATTTGCGCGGCACCTTTGGGAATGCGCTTCCCGGCTGGATGGTTCAGCAGTTCTTTAACCTTGTCGCGGATCGGGTAAATTTTGTATTCCTTTGTGCATTGACGTCTCCCCATGCCGCCGTTTTCCGTAAAATACGGGATGCTCGCGAACCGCTTACTGCCGCCGCTTACTGCCGCCAATAAATCGGCGCGGATATCACCCTTGGAAACGCGGTAAACCGGAAAGGGCAGTTGCGTTTCCAACCAATCTAAATGACTGTAAATCGCTGTCGGCTCCCATTTCGTATCCGCGAATATCGCCGCATCCGGCATAGGCGTAATTTCCCCCTTCGCCGCCATCAGTGCCATCGTTGACGATTGCACGCCCGCGCCTAGTGAAATGATGTTCATCACTTGCATGTCAGATTGGTCCTGCAATTAGGTTGGCCCAAAGGCGGGTTCTGAAAATTGGCCTCGCAATTGGATGAGGCTCCCTATCGATACCAGTAAGGGCCGCGGCCGGCGGGGTACCCGTCCGATATGACCCCCCCCCCACAAAAAACCCCAGATTCCTGGGGAAAACAGCCGATCGATGCCAGCCTGTCAAACAGCCAGTCGAACGTTAGCCAACGTGACAGATGTGGGTAGGAGCATGGGTACAGGCCAACCCATGCATAGAGAATGGCTGTCACCAAGGGATTTAGGCCACAGTTCGAAGGATACCATAGGCTTCTAACTAAGGCGCGGTGCCGGGGTTGCGCGGGCGATGGCGGCGACACATCTACATCACACATCACCACCATCACCTTCCCCCTTCGATCACCCACAGCATCAGTACCAGTCCGACGCCAGCGGCGATGATGTAGATGTACGTTTCCATCAGAACGGTATATCGTCGCCAAGATCGTCAGCCCGATCGTTGGCGCCATTACCATTACCATTGCCCTTGGCCTGGACATGGTCGGCCGGCTGGTAGTCCTGGGTGTCATCGAACACCA
>Ga0114912_1000760_pt1 | contig 15069 bp, 21 predicted proteins | sample MalvirDeepMed_51_FD_89713 | JGI IMG/M metagenome (GOLD analysis project Ga0114912, IMG submission 89713) | Marine viral communities from the Global Malaspina Expedition - Malaspina viral metaG DeepMed_51 | ecosystem: Environmental > Aquatic > Marine > Oceanic | place: Mediterranean Sea...
ATGACGCTCGTTCCGTCCCGGCTGGTGGGCATCCAATTGTGGCGGTGCCGGCTGAGTCCGATTGCCTGTAATATTGTCTTGACCATGCAACATATTATATAGACTAGAAGCTAGGATGTCAAGTAAAATATACAGTAAATACACAACGACCCCTGTAGTGGAGGAGAGCCAACTACAAGGGCCGTTGCTGGGCAGGGAGTGAGACTGTTAGGAAATGCTATATATTGGCGTGGTCCTCCAGGTGTCGGACCAGCGAGGCCCGAAGCTCCCGGACGTCGTCTTTAACCTCTCCGATGTCATCCCGGAGGCCGTCCAGCTTTGCCACCACGACCTGATAACGGTCGGAGCTTCCATTGCCGTGGCGCCGGCTGATTATCGCCCAAACCACAACAACCACCAGGACCCCGATGGGTCCTACAATTTCAGCCAATCCCGGAAGGTCCATCTAAGATTCCTCATAAATCCAAGCGCAGATTTCGTTGTTCCCGTCAACCTCGACCCGAAGCGTTTCAATTTTAATGGAGACCGAAGTAACGCCGCCCTCCGACCGGATATCATGGGCAGCGCACCGGCTGACCAGCTCCGAGAGGTCGGCGCCCCAGTATTCGTCCCGTTGGTGGCCGGCGGCGTGGCCGTTACAGTGGCAGCCGGCAGCGGCCAGGGTCTCATTGACCAGATCCATCCGCTCCATTAAACCCATGTCGTCGGTGGAGTCGATGGCCGGGAGATTTGCCAGCTCGGCGAATGGTCCCAACGTGCGTCTAGGCATTGGTTTGCACCCCGCCCAGGTAGATATAATCGGAAGCTCCGACCTTTCGAAAATATATGGTGTTGGTAATCATGATCGCCGAATTCATAAAATCATCGCCGGTTATAAGGATTGTGTTGGATCCATCGTACATATGAGGAGATGTGGATCCACTGTTCTCGATTATGCTACTAAGCTGCTCCTCGACCCCCGAGGACGGTTGCCGGTTAGATTCGGCAGTCCCCAGAAATGCCGCCACTGCATCACCTATTGCCATGATTCCTCCTAATGGCCGAATAGTCTAATCCAGGCAAAATCCTGAGCCGCCAATACGACGCCGCCCGACTTCGCCGACCACTTGGCGCCGGTGGTCTCCCCTGAGTCGGCTGTTAGCACCTGGTCGTTGCTCCCGACCGCTAGCATCTGCGGAGCGCCGGAGCCGTCACCGATTAGGATCTGGCCTTTCGTCGTTTGAGAGACTAAAGTCACCGCGCTGGTGCCATTGCCGATTAATACGCTGCCGGCGGTCAAACTTGTCGTCCCGGTGCCACCATTCCCGACCGGCAGCGTTCCGCTAACACCCGTCGCCAATGCTACTTCGTTCCAGGCCGGGGCGTTGCTCGTCCCGGTGTTGGCGAGGTATTGCGTGGAGGTCGTGGACTTGGCAAGCCTCGCCAAAGCGTTCGCTCCGCTGGCGAACACCATATCCCCCTGCGCTGTGAGGGTCGGCGGCGCAGTAGAGTTTAGCTGGTCGCGGATGTTATTCATGTCTGAGGCCAGGACCACGTAAGCGGTGACCCATGTCTTCGGAGTTGACCAGGCCATTAGTTATCCCCTATCCCGTGGTTGATATTTTCTTGATGGAGCATTGCCACGGTCTCTCCAGGCTCCCAGTTCCGGCTCCCGCCACCGGCATCGGCTGGGTTGCGTCCGTTCCATGGCCTTTTTAGCAACTCGTTTTCGATGGCTTTGCGGTCGGCGGGGAGGAGGACTTTGATCCACTTCCCGTCGTTGTGACTATTCCCGCACTCCGGGCACATATAGATCAGCTCGGCCAGGTCGATGATCATCGCGCTATTGCAGCCGACGCAGTCTACTATCCACCGGCCATGATTGATTCGGGCCGAGACCTCCCCCGAGGTCTGCCGGGCGGTCGGCTCAGGTAATGGTCCGAATCCCATCCCCACATATATCCTCTGGACCATCACCAGATACGGCTCGGCCTGGAGGTGCTGGTGCTGGACAATACAATCGTCCATCAGTACGCCAGCCTGGTTGAGGTCCCGAGGGCTGAGGTATCGAGGACCCAGAAGTCGGAGAATTGCACCGCGTCGCTGATCAGGTATTGGACCTGATGGGTCCGGTCGGCGCTGATTTTGTGGGAAATTGCCTCGACGAAAAACCCGCCACTGAGGCCCAGGTTGGCGTTATTGTTTGCCACAACCGTGATTCGGTCCGAGACGTCCCGTGTTATCATCTCGTCCAGGGAGGTTTGGTCACGGTTCGCGATATATGTTAACTTCAAGGTCGGCGTCGGGTCTTTGTAGATTCCCAGGTTAAACCTCGCCCAGTTCAACGCCTCAGCTGTGTCCGGGATATATTTCGTCCGGCTCGGCCAGGTCCTCTTCCCGAACGCGGTCTGCGATGTCGCGTCCTCCTCCTTGATGGTGGCCGGGTCGTCCGCGGTGATCCCCGTTCCCCGGGCCTGGAGCTTGGTGATGTATGCGGTAACGCTCCCGTTATTGGTCAGGGTGATCTCCATCGTCTCCGAGGATTTACTGACCGCAATCCCGATGTCCGAGGTCAAATTATCCGCCGACCCATCGGCGGCGCTATTGGCGATCATGTCCGTGGTAGCAGCGGTGGTCGTCCAGGTCCCAACTCCCATAGCATCATTCGCCGAGACCGAGGTCGGGTATCGGGCAATAAATGTCCGGGCCACGCCGGGGGAAATGGAAGGCGAGCTGGCCCCGGTCTCCGATAATGTCCACAGGACCGCTACGCTGCCGGTGGTATAGCCGTGAATCTCAGTCGAAAAAATATTAAATATATGCGGTAAATAGTCGTCTTGAACGATGCCGGTATAGGGGAGGGAGGCGCCGTCGGCGTCCGAGAATGTGGCCTGAGAGACTAGCGCCGCTCCGCTCAGTCGGTGGTGCCGGTCGTCGAAAATAATCTGCCCGGCCTTCCCCTCCCGGATAAACCCGCCTTCGGTGGATGCGACCTCAAAAAGCGCCGGGACCGTAAATGTCCCATCGGCCCAGTAACGGGAGATGGTAGTCTGGCCCTCGTCCAGACTCCGGTAATCAGACCCGGACCCCCAGCCGGCGGCGTCCAGAATGTCGTCAATTACCTGGTCGGTCCTCTGGTCTGTGACCATCTCCACTTGGATCTTATCGAGGTTGACCTGCTTTAGCGGCCCATGCGCTTCTAGCAGTGCGGTCGAGTCTCCTCCGGTGTGGGCCATGGGCGTGATTTTCGATAGGTATCCCTGCCATATAACTACTTTACTCTGGGCGTCCGAGGTCGCCAATAATCGGACCGGACGACCTGGGAGCACCTTGCCATACAATGGCGAGGATGTGTTAAATGAGGAGTAATCCCCGGAGCGATTGTCCAGGAGCGCCTTTAACGTTCCCGCCTTTGATTTCCCCGTTAACTGGGATGCTCGGTCCCGCCCAAACCCACAGCTTATCGACCGGATTCGGTCCGGGGATACCTGGCCAGCCCAGGTCACCGGAAACGTCAGAGGAAACGCCACATCATCAAAACTGCCGCTATTATCCCAATCCACCTCTAGCCGATACGTTGCCACGCTCATTCCTTCTCAACCCACTCGGCCAATTTTATAACGTTCTGGCTCTCACCGAATATCTGCTGATAACAGTCCAGGCATAGCCAGACGTGTGCCTCCAGACTTATCCGAAAATAACCAATTGCCGCCTGGACACAACTATTACATTGTTGCGTCAATGCGTATCACCCCTCCATCTAATAACTGGACCTGGTCCAGGCTGATTTCCTGACTTTTGAGCATTTCCAGGACTCTCCGGTGATTCTCCAGATTCTCCACAACGAGCTGTAATTCCTCCAGTAACCGGGTGACATTTTGCCCGAGGAGTTGCCCAGCTAACCCATTAAGGCTTGACACGCTTAGCCCTGAACGCCTCGATTATCTCGGAGGTATGGACCACCTCCCCAATAGCAGCCACCCGAGGGTCCTCCAAAGCCAGATCGTCACCAGGTTTGACTACATGACGATGGAAGGCTTTGGATATTTCCACACCATCACGGAAGACCCGGTTGGCCTGTCTTACCTGTATCTGGCCATCCAGTAACACGTCGATGCTATCTATAACATTATCCTCAACCAGCATTGCGCCCCCTTTATACATGATAGAATCCCCCGCCCGTCAATGATCCATTGGCGGATATCTCGCTTAATAACATGGTTGTCGATCCCCCAGTTGCATCCCACAAAGCCAGCGTGATCCTCACGTCACTCGCGTCTACATAGCCGCCGATATTATTGCCCGCCGCAATTGCTAGATTTACACCATAGCAAAAGTCCACAAAATGCTCGCCCGCGGATGACGCGAAAGGTAACCCCTCAATAAATGCGGTGTTGCTGGTGGTCAAACCTCCCATGCTTGTGGAGCGTATGTTAAACCTAAATAGTATAATATTCCCTATTTTAGTGTAGACCCCATTTTTTATGTCTCCGGTCCATCCGGTGTTGTCATCAGTATCGGTGATCCTCGGCGTCCAGGTCCCTTCCTCATAGTCGTCCAAAAGCTCGCTGACCGTAGCGGCGCCAGTCGCGCTTGTTCCGGCAGTAGCCGAGAAATCAATCCCCTTCCCGGCCGTTGAGAGTATTAAATTCCCGTCCGCTATAGATAGATTAGTACCATCAAATGTTAAATTAGCCTCGCCCAATATTGCGTTGGATCCCGTCACCGTCACAACGGTATTATTGGTTGAGCCGCTTAATGTTACTCCTCCACCTCCTCCAGCCGCTGCCCATTTCACGCCGGTGGTCTCCCCTGAGTCCGCTGTCAGGACCTGATCATTGCTGCCCACCGCCAGCATCTGAGGATTCCCCGAGCCGTCACCGATCAGGATGTGGCCCTTGGTGGACATATCAACGGCACCGATTGCGCTGCCTCCGTTGCCGACCAGCACCCCGTTGGCGGTAAAAGTGCTGGCCCCTGTCCCGCCATTTGCCACGGTCAGGTCTGTGCTGAGGGTCAGCCCCGTTAAAGATAGTGTATCGCCGGTGCCGACGCCGATACTGGTCCGTAGGGTAGCCCCGGATTCAGCGACCGGGTCCCCTGTCCCATCTCCGACAATCATCTGGCCATCGGTCAGTACCGCCATAGCAGTGATTGCTCCAGACCCCGACCCCAGCAGCACACCGCCATCAGTAAAGGTTGAGACCCCAGTCCCGCCATTTGCCACGGTCAGGTCTGTGCTGAGGGTCAGCCCCGTTAAAGATAATGTGTCGCCGGTGCCGACGCCAATGGAGGTCCTCAGAGTAGCCCCGGACTCGGCCACGGGATCGCCCGACCCGTCCCCAACAATCATCTGGCCGTCGGTAAGGACCGCCATGGCCGTGATTGCTGAGGCGCCCGACCCTAGCAGTACCCCGCCGTCGGTCAGGGTAGAGACCCCGGTCCCGCCGTATGCAACCCCCACATCTGTTCCCTGCCAGACTCCCGTTGTGATAGTTCCCAGCGATGTGATGAAGGAGGTCGCTTGCCAGTCGGGGAGGCCCCCAGTAATCCGCAGAATGTCATTAGTTGAGCCGACCCCGAGCCGCCGCAATTGAGAGCTGGAGCTGGCATAGACAATATCCCCGGTGGCCTGAGATTCGAGGACGTGCAACCCGATCCCCTCAAATTCGGCTTTGGTTAAGGTGTCGCCTTGGTCCCCGTGTTTTAGCTCGTTCGCCATTTATGCCCTCGCGAGGACGCCCTGGAAGCCGCCGCCCAGGACCGCATCTCTTACCACAGACGTGACCTTTTGCTCGAAATCGTCCATGCCCAGAACGTCCCCAGCTATCGTTATATTGACCGTAATTCCCATTCCTCCCCGGCCCAACGGCACCACCGCCTCCGGCCCTTGCTCTCCCAGCATCGCCAGCGTGGGCCGGCTGACTATGCCGCCCGCCGCCAGCTCAGGGATGGGCCTGATATTCGGGAACCCCAGCGACATCCCAGCGAAGCCCGGAATCACGGTTTTTCCGGCAACAATAATCGGGTCCCACGAAGGAAACTTGATTTCCAGTTTGTTGATTCCGTTAATAAACCCGTTAATAACTTTAATTATGACATTGACCGATGCCTTGATGCCGTCCGAGATGCCGGTCCAGATGCCCAGGATTTTACCCTTAACCGTCTCAAAAGTCGTTACCAAGAAAGTGGTCACGGTCGTAAAAGTGGATTTAACACTCTCCCAGACCTCGTCCCAATTTTTCTTGATGAACAAAATGGCTTTAATCAGTGGGCCGGCGGGGAGGAGCCAGCCCAGCTTGGAATGATAGATTTCGGTGATTTTATCAAATACCTTCTTGACAGTGTCCTTGATAAATTTGAACACTATCTCCCAGGTGGTCTTGAGGATATCAAGGCTGACCTTGAGGGTATTGATCATGGTGTCCCGAACTGTCGTAAACCCGGTGATCAGTGCCTCGGATACTATGTCCCAGGTCGCTATGATGGCGTTCCAGATCTCGTCCCAATGCTCCCCCAATTTTACGACCGCCAGAACGATCAGACCAATAGGCCCGAGGATTAACGGCAGCGCTGATACCAATTTGCTCCAGCTATCCTTGAAAAACTGGATTATCGTGTCAAAGTTCTTCCAAATTACAATCCCCAGCGCGATCGCGGCGGCGATTCCGAGGACCGCCAATGTGACGACGCCCATGCTCAAATTGAGTCCGATGAAAGCCAGTTTCGCCCCGTGGAGTACCGGCGTCAGTATTCCCATGATGCCGGAGAACCCCGCGACTATTGGCCCTGCCGCCATAAATATCGGCGCCAGCATCGACGCCTTTTCCACTAATGCCCCGTTCTCAAATATCAGATCAGACATGGACGATTTCAGACGATCCATGGCGGTCTTGGTAGAGGCCAGTGCATCCGCGTCCTCGCCCATGACCACATCTAACTCCTGGAGCCGGTCCCGATATTCTGCCGTTTTCTCGCTGTTAAGTCCTAGCTGGTCCAGGATGGGCGCAAGCCCGCCGGCCTTTAATTTCTCAAGGGCTTTCTCTGCCGCCTGGATCGTCTTGTTCGCCTCGGCGGTTCCTTTGGCAAATTCCTCCTCGCTGATTTTGCCGTCGTTGTATTTGTCGGCCAGGTCGGCCAGGTCATCGCTGGCGTCACCTATAACGCCGCCGAGGGCTTCTTGCTCAGAGCTTAATTCAGCAATCGCGCCGCGGAATTCCTGCATTGCCGCCCGAGATTTTAGCCCTTGACTCTCCATTGCCGCCATCGCGACCGCGGCATCATCGACCGATAACCCCATCTCGCCCATCTCTGGGGCCAGCCGCTCGATAAATTTAAGAAACTCGCCAACGTCTCCGGAAGTCTCCCGGGTTATCAAACCAAAGGCGCCGAGCAATTCTTTCTCGCTGCCGGCGGCAATCCCCACAGACTTGAGCGCCGCGCCGCTCTTGGCTAATTCCTCCGCTCCCAATCCTGTGGCGTCGCCGACCATGTCCCAGAATGTGGCATATTCTTTGAGGGCGTCGGCGCTCTCCAAGCCTTGCGTCGCTCCCTGGGTCATCAACTCCAGGGCTGACTCTAGTGGAAAAGTGGCGTTGGAAAGGCTCGTCGCCATTCCCCGGATTGACTCCTCACTCATGCCGGTGGCGTTGCCCAGCTTGCGGGTCTGCTCGGTCAACGGCGCCTGTTTTTGGGCAAGCGCCTCCATGCCGACGCCCAGCGCCGTGATACCGATACCGATGGCCCTCTGGTTTTTGACCAGGGAATCCTTCATCCCCTGAAAGCCAGACTTGACCTTTCCAACCCCCGCCTCAGCCCCCGAGGTGTCGGCGGTGATTTTGATTTCTACATCATTCCCGGGCATCCTCTGGTTGACCCTCCTGGATTATTGCCACCATCCGGAGGATGGTCGCATCCTCCGCTAACAATTGAGACGGCAGACAGCTATATCTTTGGCAAAGGCCGTCGATAAGCTCGGCCTCTTCTAGCTGCCACGGTTTTGTTATCCTTCTCCCCTCACGGTCGATGCCGCCGCCAACGTGCTTAAATCTCCGGATGTCTCGACTAAAGGGGCCGGCACTCCCGCCACCGTCTGGACCCAATACTGGACGACCAGATTTGTTAGCTGCAATGGGATGGCCATCATCCCCTCGCCATTCGCGGGGATTGGGTTCCCTTCGGCGTCCTCGATGTTCCAGTCCATCAACACGTTATCCCCGAATAATCGGGCCATGCTTTCCTGGTCCTCCCCCTGAGCGGATTCCCGTAGCGCGATAAACTGGGCAAAGGTGACACTCAATAAGACCCTGACCTCACACCCGTCATAGTCTGTCCCCTCAAATGTCATATGGGCGGTTTTCTCAGGGATACGAAATCGCGGCTTTGTCCCGTTAGTGGCTACCATTAGGCCCACGTCGGAACGGCGCCTCCGGACAATGCACCCGGGGCGGACCAGGTCAGTTCCCCGGAGGATGACCGGCTGAGGGCGTAATCGCTGTAGAAAAGTTCCCCCGCCAGCACCTGTCCGGAAATCGTAATCGTTGTGGTTCTTGCCACGCTTGAGGATGGCACCGTCTTGAAGACGTCGTGGCTCATGTTGGACGCATCATTAAATACGCCGCTGTTAGAAACTGTGAAATCCGCCAGCGTTTGCAGCCGCTCCCGGGCCGACTTATCCAGGCCGGTGATGTCTTGCTCCTCCCTCGGTGTGGCCCAGTCCATCGAGGTTATATCATTTGATATGGTCCGGGCAGTCCCGCCCGAATCGTCGATTGCTACGGACATTCCAAGACCTGATTCTTTTGCCATCTAAACTCGCCTCCTATAGTGATAATCATTCCAGTGGTCCATGTACTCCAGCGGCTCCATGATGTGTCTGTTTACGCTCATAAGCGGGTCTCGGTCTAATGCGATTTTATGCCGGCCCAGTCGCCCATCAAAACACTCCTGACCGGGTAGAAAATGAAACGTGATCAAACCATCTCCTGGCTCCTCTCTAACGCCCATTCCTGATTTACGGATCCAGGTGATATTGTCGATGTCATTCGCCGGGATAATAGTCCTCCAGCCGTGATTGTAATTTAGACAATCCACCTCGGCGCAGCTTGCTTCCCTCCAATAGCTGCGGCTCGGTGGCCGGTGGATCCTCCAGTGGTCCACACGGGGGGAAGGGTTTGGGAGTGGTCTCCTCATTTCCCGTACTCTCCATACTGGCGGCGCTCGGTAATATACCCGGCCTCCCCAAGCTCACGCAGTACGTCGGCAAATCCTGCATGGTCTGACATTATCTGGCGCATCTCGTTTTCCACCACGGCTTGACGGGTTACCACGTCCGCAATCCTGTCGGCCTCCTCGGCCCCCCGGTCCCGAATAGACTCGATGGCCGGCCCGTATTCCTCAACCTTTATCAGAGATTCCTCGGACTCCAGGGCGAGGGCCTGGACCCGGTCAACCAGGTCATATTGGGATTCGTACAATTCCCCTATGCTGGCAATCGCCGCGTCCAGGTTTCCCCTCAAAGTCACAACCCATCCGATCAAACCGATAACGATAACCGCCACCGGAATTAGGCTCAATCCAAGCTGGAGCGGCTTCACTCGTTCTCCAGGACCTTAAGCGAGACGCCGCCGAGAAATCCGAATAAGCCGCCGATTATCCCTGTCAGGACTTCTATCGCATCCATTCTCCAACCAATCCACGCCGCAAACATACTGAAGGTCGTGGCGCATAAAATCGCCACTAGAATCTGTGGCCTAAGTTTCGATATCACAGTCGGACCCACTGGATCCCCGTTTCTGGGTGGTATAGGGCTTGCTCCCGGGTCCGGCAAATCCGGCAAATCCGGACGCCCCAATTGTTAGGGAGAATCCGCCACCAATGACGACCGAATAAACACATCACGCGTTAAGGTTGACATCGTCCTGGGCCGTTCCTCTGCGCGTCGCAACGCAAAAGTCCAAATTCGAAAATGTTCCGGTGGTGGTGACTCTTAGATACCGCTCCACTGTTCCTGCGCTGGTAACCCGCTCTGCCGTCGGCGCAGAGGCATAGCCGACGGTGGAAAAGGTGAGGACATTTACCCACGCGTCGCTGGATCCGTTATCGCTGGACTCCTGGATGGAGACGGTCGGCGTCCCTGAGTCGCAATCGATTATCTCCAGATAGGCCACCATGCCGGCGGTGGTCCCGGCGCCGTCGTCCCGTGAAGTCGATGATCCCGCCGAAGAGTGGGTTTCCTTTCCCGTGGTGAGAGTATTGCACCAATCAAGAGCTACCCCGTTGGCCTGAGAATCAATGGAGAACGAGAGCGACCCATCCGTGGATCGGCTCCCGTCGTAGTTAACCTGTTTAGCGACCAGACAAGCGGCAACATCTCCGCGGGTCGCTCCGAACGCCCAGGTCAGAATCCGGTCAGTGGTCGGCAATCCTGAAAAGGCCGCGTGTTCCTGCTCGGCAGAATCGTTGAACCAGGATGTGACCGCTAAATTCCCATCAGATAATCCCATTACCCGCTCGTGAGCCGAGGCGTTAATGGCTGTCACATCCAACAAATCCCGAGGCGAGCTGGCGTTATCAATAGCCGCAACGTCTCCGCTCAGGTCGTAACCGTGGACAAATATCTGCTGACCGAGTCCTGATTTCTTTGCCATATCTTCCCCCTATGGAGTAATGGTCACTTCCTCGTATATTTGGATGCTGAAGGGAATTGTCGCCGCTCGGTATAGGCTCCCGCCGAGGTCTATCGTGGAGACGGTAGCCGCTCCAACCGTGGAGTCGGTGCAATTATCGGCGAGGTTTGCGTCGGACCTGAGCTTGGTGTCCACCTCAACCATTGCGTCCCAAAGCTCCAGTTCGATACTCTCCCGAACGTCCACAGATGCCTGAAGCCGGAAATAAGCCCGGACCATAATAGTTGTAGTTGACCCGATATCTCCGAGGGTCTGCCAGCCGTTGGTCCGAGCCTGGACCCAGTAGGCCAAGACCGGAGTTCCGGACAACGCCAGAGGCTCGGCCCGGATTACGGCGGTAAAAGCCGGGTCGGTAATAGTGGATAGCAACACGTCTATCCGGTCCAATGCTCCCGCTCGGCTCACCGGAACGCCTCGACCACGGCGTCGCCGATGTACTTATTTTGAAGTGCCGCCTGATTAGCTTTGATAGCCTGGCTGGCCTTGGCAAACATATGGTATCGGGCCTCGATTTTCTCCGCGTAATGGATGCTCTCGCCGTGGGAGTATTTGCCGGCATCAAATACCGCCAGATTATCCTCGATCAGTTTCACCCCGATCCGCCTCTTGAGGTCTCGCGACTTCGCCCCGTGGCGCTCGCTTGGTGAGGACTTCCAGTACTGGGATGCTGGAGGGCCATAAAGTTGGTCCTTAACTTTGTTCGCCCCTTCTAGAATGGCGATATCCATCAACCCACGGTTAACGATTCCTTGCATTACCTTGAGAGCGGTCCCGTCAAAGATCGGGCCGCGGACCTCAAAGTGGAGGCTGAACGGCTCGGCCATTAGAAAATCACCCCGTTGGAGGTCCCGCTGATACGGTAATCGTCCAGAGTCTGGAGGACCGACCGGATCTCACTCTCGGCCACCGTGATGGACATCTCCCCGCCGCCAATGGTAGACACCGACCCCAGATCTCGGTTGCGGAATGTCAGCTTGGCGATGTCGAGGCAAGCCTGGACCACCAGCTCCGGGTAATCGAACCGGGTCAGAGCGGCGCCCCCGGAATGAGTGGCCGCGGTCGTTCCACAGACGCCCCGCTGGACGGTGAGGGTATTCCCGCTGATGGCGGTTATGTAAAGCTGCTCCGAATCGACCAGGACGGTTTGGGCCGGCCCCAGGTCGGCAGCGCTGGTCACGCTAATGGAGGTCGCGGTGGTGGAGGTTATCGCGTCCGCGGTGGTAACTGATAATGTGTCGGCGGTATAGCCCCAGCTTCCCAGGATGCTCAAGGTCTGCTGGCCGGCGTCCAGGGTATTTGAAGTGTCCTCGTTCAGTTTGAAAATAGTTTTCGGGCTGACGTTATAAGGCATGAGGAAGAAATCGTTGGCGTATCCCTCGGTCAATACTGTGCTGGCCCCGCGGTCGGTGTCATCGTAGGCCGTCACCGTCGTGGTGGAAATCAGCCAGCCGTCCAGCGGGAGGACGTTCGCCAGGGCAACCGTGGTTGCTATGTCATCTATTCCGGCCAGAACGGCGTACTGCGGCGACTGGACCAACGACCCGGACCCGATATCATAAAGCCGGGTTTCGGTCAGTGGCCCAAAGGTCCCGCCCTCGCAGTAGTTATCGATACGCCGGGACGATGCCTCCAGGATGCGGCGAATACTCCCGGCGTCGCTCGTCCAACCGGAGGAAAAGGACGTCCCCGCCAGGTAATCCCGGAGGTCGTCCGCGGTGGCGTATGTGTGCCGAGTCGCCACTAAGATTTGTTCTCAGTGGTCTCGGCCATCTTATTCGCTGCTCGACTGGCTTGCTTGAAATATGCGGGATTGGCCTTGAGGGTCGCCGCCGGAACATCGTACTCCACGCCGGCCTCGTAGGCTTCCCCTCCCCCGGAAGAAAAGTTTTGTACGCATATCGCTTTTGGCATCTTGTCCTCCTTGGTTGGGAGCGGGGCCGAAGCCCCGCTCTCTGTAGATTAGGCGGCTCTCGGAATCTTGAAGGCGGCGGCGAGGCCGACTTGACCGTCGCCCCTGCGGGTGGCGAAGAAACCAACCTGGTCATTGCCCATGTATAGACTGTCATTCCTTCGGATGGTGAATCCCACCCGGTCGAAAATATAGTATTGTTTGAAATCGCCGAAGATGCCGATTTTCTCAGTTGAGGTGATGGTGCCACCCAAGCCAGACGTCACATCGGTCAAGACGTTCCGCTTGCCGAGGATGAAGTCTGCCGGCGCGGCGGTCAGGCTTGGGATGGAATGCACCCCGGCGGCGGTTATAGCGATTGAGTTAATCAGCGCCGCGATGGCGGACTTCATCACCCAACTGGCGTTGGCCCGGTGCTGGGCGTTGAGGGCATAATAAGTCCCAATCAAATCTGCCCCGACCACGCTTGTGGCATTGGCCATCGTGTAGAACGCCACATCGCCATCAGAAAGCACCCCGGAATACTGCGTCGTTCCATTCCCGCTGATAATTCCAACATCCTCGAACTGCCCCGCGGCCTCCTGGAATATCTGTGAGAGCAAGGCCGGGAGGTTGATGGCTGAGTCGTCCAAAAGTTCCCGGCTGACCTTGACCAGACCGCCGGACTTCTCGATGGAGAATGTTACCTGGCCCACCACCGGCGTGGACTCGGTCGGCGCTGCTTCCTCTGCTATTGCCGCCCAGGTCGCGCTTGCCATTGTCGGGAGATACCCGTCCTTGGATGCGACCCGGATAACGCTACAAAGGGGCCGAAGTTGTGAGCCTGGAACGCCTGTGTCGTGCACGACCTGGTTAATGAATTGCTCCGGTACGAAGAAACCGCCCTCGGCATCCGTATCTTCTTGCATGGCCTTGACTTCGTCCGGGCTGGCGGTCTTCCAGAACATATCATCCGATGGTGACCTGAGCCACTTGACGAACGTATCGGACATAAATCTGGCGTCGTCTTTGACGTTTTCCCCGCACAACTCCTGAACCCACAACGGTTGAGCCATTGCGGGCAGACCTTTAACCCATGACGCCGGCTTGTAGTCACCCTTAATTCTGGCGGTGTTATCCATCGCGTTATGAATTGCGACATCGTTGGACGCGACCGGGATCGCGTTGAGCGGCTGGTTGAATTCCCCGCGGAGCTTCCGGACCTGGGAGGCGGCGGCGTCGATCTCGTCGGCCCTGACCATAGTGGCCTGGGCCTCGTCCGCTAGTCTTTTAAATGTCTCCATTTCCCCCTGGTCAATAGCTGATTGGGCCTGGTCCAGCAATGCACTGGCGGAGGCCCTAAGTTCCTTGGTTTCCATATCAATCTCCTATATGTTGGTTTAACTGTAATTCCAGGCGCATCCGAGAAAGGCGCAACCGTTGGCTGGCCGTGTCCATGTCGGAGGCGGCGTCAACCGGATCGTCTGACTGGGATTCGCCAGTGGCTGGCTCAAAGAGGATGCCGTCGTGGGCGCGGCAAAAGGCCCGAGCCTGGGCCTCGCTCCACTCCTCGGCGGGCATCCGGTAAGACGTAAGCGACCAGGCCCCGGTTTCTTCGTGGTGCCCGAAAAGTATCTGAACCGACTTGCCGTCAAAGTCCCCGTCCTCGATGGTCTCGGAGGAGGTCCGGAATTGGTCGAAGCCGTCCGGGTCCATAATCCGGCAAGCGTGGGAGTTCGGATAGGGCTTGACCACCGGCGCCGGGGCCGAGTATTCGACCACCACCTCATACCGGGCGTGAGTCCGGCAGGGCATAAAAACGTCTTCCCCTTCGACCGTCATCGAATGCGCACCGGAGCATCCAAGCTCCTCGGCCCTGGCCTCGGCTTCCTCCCTGGTGGAGTAGGTATCCGGCATCTTGAGAGTTTTAGCCGCAATGGTAGAGGTTGAAGGCGAGGCGCCACGAATCACCGCGGAGACCTCGACCCAGTCTAGATTCAGTATCCTGCGCGTGGTTTCCTTGCCGGCCCGGTCATAAACCACCGCATCCCCGAGGGGAAGATTAAAGCCCACAGACCACTCCCGGATATATTCCCCGGCGATGTTGGAGTAAGCTTCCTGGCCGGCCTGAGTATCGAGGTTCATTTGCATTCGGGTATACAGTCGATGCTCGTCCCCGTTGCCGGTTTTCTCAGGCTGGGCGAATATGACCTTTCCCACCAGGTTTGATTGGTCGTGACCGGCCAGGACCGGGATGGGGAGGTTTTCCCGGATGCTATCGTCGAAAGCTCTCGGGTCGATAATGTCGCCGTCGGCATCCCTGATCCCCATTGTGTTGACGTACGCCTCCACAATTCCCTGGCGGTCGTCCAGCACTTTGGCGTCCGAGAGGGCAAACTTGCTGATCATGCTATGGTCTCCTCCGGCTTGTAATTCCGGGGCATCGGTTGCCAGTTCAGTGTCCCGTTGGGATGGTCGTCGATGTCCTGGGCTTGCTCCACGGTATATATCTGG
>Ga0114912_1000764_pt1 | contig 15037 bp, 9 predicted proteins | sample MalvirDeepMed_51_FD_89713 | JGI IMG/M metagenome (GOLD analysis project Ga0114912, IMG submission 89713) | Marine viral communities from the Global Malaspina Expedition - Malaspina viral metaG DeepMed_51 | ecosystem: Environmental > Aquatic > Marine > Oceanic | place: Mediterranean Sea...
AGGCCGGGTCGAGCAGGTCAACCGCGCACTGCCGACGCCTGATGACTCGGTGCGCCTGGTGCTGCGTGTCTCGCGCTGTGATCTCTTCCAGCCGACGGAGGTACCCAGCGCGGATGTCGGGCGTCAGGCCGCCTGTCAGCGGCTGCTGGATCAGCGGGTCCAGCTTCGGCGCTACTGGCCACGCAAGCTGCCCCGCGATGTTGCGACACGGGAGGCGCTGGCGACTCCCTGGCAGGCCGGTGAGCGCTGGCGCATGGTCGTGCGTCTGGTGCCGCCCCATGGCGCCAGCAACCCGGCCTTCGGGCGCTCAGCGAGCCCTGCGGAGTTTGACCGTGTCGCCTGGCTTTGGCGCGAAGGTATCGTCGCCACGGGTTACGTGCGCCAACTGACCCTTGCGCAGCGCTTGGCGCCACCCGGCGGGCTGGCAGCACTGCGCCTGCATGCCGAGCAGGCTCTGTGGCAGCGCTGTGGCGAGGGCGAGGGCGAGGATAAAGGTGGAGGCGAGGCACTGGTCGACTGGCCGGGTTCGCCCTGTCGCTGGCTGGCGGCATTGACTCTGGGCAAGGTCTCGGCACTGACCCATGACGACTGGGACACGCTGAACGCCACGGGACTGACGCATCTGGCGGTGGTGTCGGGGCTGCATGTCGGCCTGATGGCAAGCCTGGTGCTGGGGCTGAGTTTCGGCGTGCTGCGTCTCTGGCGACCGGGTGGATGGCGATTCAGCGTCGCGCCCTGGTGGCTTGCCTGTCTGGCGGCCTGGAGTTTCGCCTCGCTGGCAGGCCTGGCGCCGCCGGCATTGCGCGCCGCCTTGATGGTGACGGTCGGGCTTTGGATGGCGAGTGGCCGCAGCGGCCTGGGTGTGTGGCAGGTCTGGATGCTGGCGCTGATTTTGGTGCTGGGGCTGGACCCGCTGGCACTGTGGCGCCCGGGTACCTGGCTATCATTCATCGCCGTGGCGGTATTGTTGCTGGCCTGGCAGGGCCGCTCGCGACCGCGAGGAATGCGCGGCTGGTGTCTGGCCACGTTGCGCAGCCAGTGGTTGCTGACACTGGTCATGGGTGCGGCCCTGCTGCTTTCGCGCGGCCAGCTGTCCTGGCTGTCGCTGCCGATGAATCTGGTGATGGCGCCCTTGGTGACGCTATTGATCGTGCCGCTTGGCATGCTGGGCTGGGGGCTTGCGGGACTCGAGCAGCTGTTGCTGTTCACGGGACTCGTCCCGTCACGGCTCACGGGCATGCTCGCTGACGGTGTGTTCAGCGGCGGTCTATGGCAGCTGCTGGCACAGGGCATGGCGCAGACGATGGAGACCTTGTCTTCGCTTGCGTCGACGCAGGGGCGCTGGCCGCAGGCGCCAATGGCGGCGGGCCTGTCGGACGCCACTCCCTCGGCCTTGATCCTGACGCTCGCGCTGATGGCCCTGCTGGGTGCCTGGCTGGCGGAGGGTGTGCCGGGCCTCGATGGCCGTCTGAAGCGCCTGTGTGGCAGCGTGGCACTCTGCTGGGGGCTGTCACTGGCGGCGCTGGCCTTGCCGTGGTCACCGGCGGCGCTGGCCACCGTCGGGCGGGACGCCGGCGCGCGCGCGACGGAGGCCGCCTCGTTCTCGCCCCGGGCACCCGCGCTCAGTCTGACGGTGCACGATGTCGGGCAGGGGCTGGCGCTGTCGCTGCACAGTCATCTGGCGTCGAGCGCGAGTGACTCGACAGGCGCGTCACGGCAGGTACCGAGGCACTGGCGTTACGACCTGGGGGCGGCGTCGCGCAATGCCAGCGCCCGTTTGCCGGGGGCAATGCCCGTGGCGGGAGAGCCTATCGGCGTGATCATGAGTCACGGGGATGGCGATCACGCCGGTGGCCTGCAGGCGCTGTCTGCCGAGGAGATCGCCGCATTGTGGGTGCCGGCCGGGCAGCGGGCGCGACTGGAGCGTCAGGTAAGCTGGCTCGATGAGGTGGCGATGCGGGAGTGTGTCGCCGGGCGCAGCATCACCCTCGGTGAGCTGCAGGGCCAGCCCGTGCGTATTGAGATGCTGTGGCCGCCAGCAGGGTTGAAGACCCGACGTGACAACGCGCACTCCTGTGTGGTCTTGATAGCACATGGCGCGCGCCCGCTGGCGTTGCTGACCGGCGATATCGGCCAGCAGCAGGAGCGCGAGTTGCAGGCGACGCTGCGCCAGCGGCTTGCCGGGCGCGGCTTGCCGTTGCTGGTGGTCGCCCATCACGGCAGCCGCTCCAGCAGTGGTGATGCCTGGCTTGAGAGTCTGGCGGCGCGTCACGCGATTGTCAGCGCCGGTCGCTACAATCCGCATGGTCATCCGCATCCGGACGTGGTGGAGCGTCTGGCGCGTCATGTCGAGTGTCTCTGGCATGTCGGGCTGGATGGTGCCTTGCACTGGGAGTGGTCGCCGCAGGGGGAGCGGCTGCAACCAGCGCGCAGGGCTGGCGGTATCGGAGTGAGGTGCCTTGGGGTAAAATCCGCTGAATGATCAGATGCATGGCGGATTCATACGGCCTGCGCGACAGGGATGGCGCGTGACATCTGACACGACAACAATGGTGCCCGCAGAGGCATCGAGACCAAGGGAGAGGTCACATGCTGGAAGCCTTGTACGCAGGGGGAGTCTTGATGCTCCCCATCCTCGGATGTTCCGTCGTGGCACTGGCCATCATCCTAGAGCGCTTGTGGACGCTGCGTCGTCGACGCATCGCGCCGAAGGGTCTGGGACAGCAGGTGTGTGAACTGATCAGCCAGGGACAGGTCAATGTCTACTGGCTGGAGAGTCATTCGCCGCTGGGCAACGTGCTGGCGGCGGGGCTGCGCAATGCGCGCCTGGGCAATGAGCAGGTACGCGCGCGCATGCAGGAGTCGGCCGTGGCCGTCATCCATGACATGGAGCGCTTCCTGAGTCCGCTGGGGACCATCGCCGCCATCACGCCGCTTTTGGGGCTGCTGGGCACGGTGGTCGGCATGATCGACGTCTTCGCCGTGATCGTCGATGCGGGCAGCGCCGAGCGCGCCCAGGAGCTGGCCGGCGGGATTTCCCAGGCGCTGGTGACGACGGCGTCCGGCTTGACGGTGGCGATTCCGGCACTGATGTTCCATCGCTATTTCCAGCGCTGTGTCGAGGACATCACCGTCAACATGGAGGAGCAGGCAGGGCAGGTGGTGGAGTATATCTCGCACCATCAGGGCGAGCTCGGGCTGGCCGAGAGCCATGACGGCATCGACCGTCGCCCGGGCCAGCGCCCCGGCCAGGTGCCGGAGCCCCATGAGCGTCTGCCGGAAGACCTGCCGGCCTACATGCGTCGTGACGCCGATGACCCCTATGGTGGCGATGATGGCAAGGGGGCAGGTGCCGGGAGGCCGTCATGAGGTTTCCGCGTCGCCAGCGTGAGTCGGTGGAGGTCAATCTCACCCCGCTGATCGACGTGGTGTTTCTGCTGCTGATCTTCTTCATGGTCTCGACGACCTTCGATAGCCGTCGAGCGCTGGACCTCATCCTGCCGCAGTCCAGTCAGGCCAGCGCGGTAGAGCAGGCGCCCTTGATCCTGAGCATCGGGGCGGCAGGTGATTTTACGCTCGGCGAGGCAAGCCTCGGCGAGGATGAACTGGGAGCGCAACTTGCGCAGTACAAGGACCAGGCAGATCGCTTCGGGTTGATCCTCGAAGCCGATGGCCGCACGCCCCACGCCAAGGTGGTCACGGCGCTGGACGCCGCCGCTGAAGTGGGTATCACCCGTGTGCGCATCAGTACGCGTATCGGGACGGAATCATCATCACCGGATGCCCCATGAGGGCGCCGCCCAAGTCTATGGAGACCCCGTGAGTCGCGACTCCACCTGGATTCATTACCGCCGCTTGCTCGGCTATGTTCGCCCGTACTGGAAGATGTTTCTGGCCGCCGTCGTCGGCTACATCATCTACGGTGCCTCTAGTACGGCGCTGGCCGAGATGATGAAGCGCCTGATCGACGGCATTCAGAATCCTGACGCCCAGTTCAGACTGTTCCTGCCGCTGTTCGTGATCGGCATGTTCGCCGTGCGTGGCGTCGGCACCTTCCTGGGCACCTACTGCATGAGTGATGTGGCGCGCAACGTGGTCCACACCCTGCGTACCACGGTGTTCAACCACATGCTGCACTTGCCGGGGCGCTATTTCGACGAGAACTCCACCGGCCATCTCATCACCCGCGTCACCTACCATGTCGAGCAGATCACCGGCGCGGCCACCAAGGCGCTGACCATCATCCTGCGCGAAGGCTTCTTCGTGCTTGGCCTGCTGGGCTATCTGTTCTGGACCAACTGGAAGCTGACACTGGTGTTCATCGCGGTCACGCCGCTGATCGGCTGGGTGGTCAGCTATGCCAGCAAGCGCTTCCGCAAGCTCTCCAAGCGTATCCAGGGCTCGATGGGCGAGGTGACCCACGTGGCCTCCGAGGCGCTGTCCGGCCATCGTGTCGTGCGTACCCACGGTGCCGAGGATTACGAGAAGGCACGCTTCGCGGCGGTCAGTGAGTACAACCGCGAGCAGAAGATGAAGGAAGCGCTGACCAAGGCCACCGCCACGCCGGTCATCCAGCTGTTGATCGCCGTGGCACTGGCCACGCTGGTGTGGCTGGCGATGGCGCCGGAACTGATGGCCGGCATGAGCGCCGGCGAGTTCGTCGGCTTCATCACCGCCGCCTCGATGATGGCCAAGCCGGTGCGTCAGTTGACCGAAGTCAACGGCGAGATCCAGAAGGGCATGGCGGCCTCGGAAGAACTGTTCGGCCTGCTGGATACGCCGGCAGAGCCGGACAACGGCACCCTGGTGCCCGAGGGTCGCCTCGAGGGGCGTGTGCGCTTCGACAATGTCCACTTCCGCTATGCAGACCATCAGCCGGAGGTGCTCAAGGGCATCGATCTGGAGGTGAAGCCGGGGCAGATGGTCGCCATCGTCGGGCGTTCGGGGTCGGGCAAGTCGACATTGATGAGCCTGTTGCCGCGCTTCTATGCACCGACCACCGGCCGCATCCTGATCGATGATGTCGCCATCGAGGACTACAAGCTGCGTCCGATGCGTCAGCAGATCGCGCTGGTCTCGCAGAATGTCACCCTGTTCAATGCCGACCTGACCGCCAATATCGCCTACGGCACCGGCGAGGTCGACAAGGCGCGGGTGGAAGAGGCGGCGCGTGCGGCCTATGCCCACGAATTCATCGAGCGTATGAGCGAAGGCTACGACACCATCGTCGGCGACAACGGCGTGATGCTCTCCGGTGGTCAGCGCCAGCGTATCGCCATCGCGCGTGCCATCTACAAGGACTCGCCGATCCTGGTGCTGGATGAGGCCACCTCGGCGCTGGATACCGAATCCGAACGCTATATCCAGCGCGCGCTGGAGGAAGTGTGTCAGGGCCGGACGACCTTCGTGATCGCCCACCGTCTGTCCACCATCGAGAAGGCGGACCGCATCCTGGTGATGGATGATGGCGAGATCATCGAAGACGGCACCCACGAATCATTGATTGCTCAGGAAGGTGCTTATGCCGCGCTGCATCGCATCCAGTTCCGGGAGACGGCAGACGCATGAGTGAACGACTGGTAGACGCCTGGTATCGCGGCGCCGGCTGGCTTCATCTGCTGCGCCCGCTGGAACATGTCTACAAGAATGTGGTGGCGCGCAAGCGCAACGCCTATCTCACCGGCAAGCGTGAGGTCTGGAAGGCGCCGGTGCCGGTGATCGTGATCGGCAACATCACCGTCGGTGGTACCGGCAAGTCGCCGCTGGTCGCCTGGCTGGGACGCTGGTTGAGCGAGCAGGGCTGGCGCCCGGGCATCATCTCGCGCGGCTACGGTGGGCATTCGCCGCGCTATCCCCTCTACGTGCAGGCCGATACCGATCCTCAGCATGCCGGCGATGAGCCGGTGATGCTGGCCCAGCAGACCGGCCTGCCGGTGGCGGTCGACCCGGATCGCCCGAGCGCGGCGCGGCGCCTGATTGCCGCAGGCTGCGACATTCTGCTCTCCGATGATGGCCTCCAGCATCATGCGCTGGGGCGCGATATCGAGCTGGTGGTCGTGGATGGTGAGCGTGCCTTCGGCAATCAGCGTTGCCTGCCCGCTGGTCCGCTGCGCGAGCCGTTGTCGCGCCTCGCCAGTGTCGATGCGGTGATCTCCAACGGTGTCATCGACTGCTCGCGCCTGCCGGTGGAATCGCATTGCATGAAGCTGACGCCGGTCCATTGGCGCCACCTGATCGACGACGTGCGCTATCCTGCCCACCAGCTGCCGTTCAGCGGTCAGGTGCATGCGTTGGCCGGTATCGGCAATCCGCAGCGCTTCTTCCGCACCCTGACCAACCTCGGGGTCGAGCATCTGCCGCGTCCGCTGGCGGACCACCATCGTTTCACGCCGACGGATCTGCGCTTTTCCGACAATCTGCCCGTAGTGATGACCGCCAAGGACGCCGTCAAGTGTCGCAGCTTCGCCAATGAGCGCTGCTGGGCGCTGGATGTCGAGGCGCGTCCGGATCAGGCGCTGGTGGACTGGCTCGCCAAACGCCTTGAGGCGCTCTGAGTGCTTGATCGCTGAATTTTCTTTCTTTTCTGCTGTTATTCCGGAGATGTCTCGATGGACAAGGAACTGCTCGCGCTACTGGTTTGCCCGCTGTGTCAGGCCAAGCTGACCTATGATGCGGCGAACGCCGAGCTCAAGTGCTTCTACGATGGCCTCGCCTATCCGGTACGCGACGGCATCCCCGTCATGCTGGAAGAAGAAGCGCGCCAGATGGATGCCGACGAGAAGCTCAAGGGGAGCCGCGGCTGATGAGTGACCTTCTGCAGCAGGGGCAGGCAGACGACAGCCGTTCAGAGGGCGAGTCCGGCTTCGTGGTCGTGATTCCGGCGCGCTTCAACTCCTCACGCCTGCCGGGCAAGCCCCTGGCGGACATTCATGGCCAGCCGATGATCGAGCACGTCTGGCGCAATGCCTGCGCCAGTCAGGCCTGCCGGGTCGTGATCGCCACCGATGACGAGCGCATCCGTGAGGCCTGTGAAGGCTTCGGGGCCGAGGTGGTGATGACGCGTGCCGATCACCCCAGCGGGACGGACCGCCTTGCCGAGGTGGTCACGCTGCTGGCGCTGGCCCCCGAGACCCTGGTGGTCAACGTCCAGGGCGACGAGCCGCTGCTGCCGGCGGCGCTGATCGATCAGGTGGCGGTACGTCTCGAGGAAGACGCGGGTGCCTCGATCGCCACGCTGGCGGAGTCGATCGCCAGCGTCGACAGCCTGTTCAATCCCAATGTGGTCAAGGTGGTGCGTGACCTGCGTGGGCGTGCCCTGTACTTCTCGCGTGCGCCTATCCCGTGGGACCGCGAGCACTTCACCACGCCGCCGGACATGCTGGCCACCGATTCCTGGCTGCGCCATATCGGTCTCTACGCCTATCGCGCCAGCTTCCTGACCGATTACGTCGACTGGCTTCCGGCCCCGCTGGAGCAGCTCGAACAGCTCGAACAGCTGCGCGCGCTGCATCATGGTCATGCCATCCAGGTGGCCATTGCCTGCACGGCGCACCCAGCCGGTGTCGATACACCTGAGGATCTCGAGCGCGTGCGCGACTGGCTGGCGCAAGCAGCGGCAGGCAGCGAGAGCGGAGAGGCCTGATGAGCGAGCTTCTTGAGCAACTGGCCCAGCGTCAGGCGCCATTGGAGCGCATCCTGATGGTGTGCCTGGGCAATATCTGCCGCTCACCGAGTGCCGAAGGCGTGTTGCGTGCGGCGTTGATGCGCCATGGTCTGGAGCAGGTCGTCACGGTGGACAGTTGCGGTACCAGTGACTGGCATGTCGGCGGTCAGCCTGATTCGCGGGCCATCGCGCATGCGGCCAAACGCGGACACGACATCAGCACGCTGCGTGCCCGTCAGTTGTGCGAGCAGGACTTTCACGACTTCGATCTGATTCTGGTGATGGACGACGCCAATCTTGCCGATACCCGTGCCTTGGTTGCGCGCAGCAACAGTGGTGATCAGGCGCTGATCGGTCGCCTGCTGGACCTGCTGCCGACCCCGCTGCCCGCGCTGGCAGCGGGCAGTCGTGAGGTGCCGGACCCCTACACCGGAGGCCCCGATGCCTTCGAGCGTGTGCTGGACCTGATCGATGTGGCCTGTGAGGCACTCATTGCGGCACTGCCTGCGGCGACCACGGCGCGGGCGCGCTCATGACTCGGGTATCCACTGATCAGAACGCTGGCGACACCTCGCAAAGTAAAGGTGTGGCGCTGGATGGCTGCAATACGCTGGGCTTCTCGGCGCGTGCCCGCGCCCTGAGTGAGCCACACACCATCGAGGCGGCAAGGGCGCAGGTGCTGGCCTCCCGGCAGTCTGGTGAGCGGCTGGTGGTGATCGGCGGCGGCAGCAATCTGGTATTGCTGCCGTGGCTGGACGCCCATGTCATGCGCCCGGCTTTTGACGAGGTCACCATCACGCCGGCAGAAGACGGCCTGACGGCCACGGTCTCCGTCGAGGCCGGCAAGCGCTGGCATGCCCTGGTGATGGAGCTGGCCGCCGCCGGCTGGTGGGGCTATGAAAATCTGGCGCTGATTCCCGGTTGCTGCGGTGCGGCGCCTATCCAGAATATCGGTGCCTATGGCGTCGAGCTGGCAGACCATCTGCTGCGCCTGGAAGTCATGTCGCTGGAAGATGGCAGCTGCCGCTGGATGAATCGCGAGGAATGCGGTTTCGGCTATCGCGACAGCATCTTCAAGGGCGCGCTTGAGCATCGCGTGCTGATCACGCGCCTGGAGTTGCAGGTGTCGCGCCAGGCGTCGCCCCGGCTCGGTTATGGTGATCTCGCCCAGCGCGTCAGTGCGGCGCTGCCGCAAGGGGAGGAGGTGACGCCGTTGCAGGTCGCCCGGGCGGTGATTGCCACGCGCAGTGAGAAGTTGCCCGACCCCGCGCAATTGGGCAATGCCGGCAGTTTCTTCAAGAATCCACAGCTTCCCCAGGGTGAGGCCCAGGCGCTGCTGACCCGCTTCCCGAGCTTGCCGCATTACCCGCAGGCCGATGGCAGCATCAAGCTGGCAGCAGGTTGGCTGATCGATCAATGTGGTCTCAAGGGCGTGCGCAGAGGCCATGTCGGCGTGCATGCTCAGCAGGCGCTGGTGCTGGTGCACTTCGGCGAGGGGGCCGTCACGGAGCTGCTGGCACTGGCGCAGGAGGTGCGTGAGGCCGTCCACACCCGCTTCGGGGTCTGGCTCGAGCAGGAGCCGCGGGAGCTGGGGATGATGCCTGAAGGGTGATGCCCGAGGGCTGAGGCCCAGAGTCGTGCACATGAGACCTGCGCTGAAGTGAAGGCACGCACACCAGGCGCTGAAAATAGCATGCACTGAAAACAAGAACGCCCCGCAGGCTTGCCTGCGGGGCGTTCTTGTTTTCAGTGCATGGTTCTGAATTGCTGCTCAACGGGAGCGGCTGGCAGACCTTGGCATAGTCCCTGTCTTGCTGCTTTTCTAGCGCCCCCTTCAGCGCTGGTGGCTGAAAGGGGCGCCAGAGTGACGGCAGGGGCAGGGCGCCAGTCTCAGGACTCAGTGAGACGTGTCGCTGTCATCCTGAGCGGTCGTGTCCTGAGTCTCTGCGCTGGCCTGTTGTGCAGCAGCACGTTCGGCAGCTTCACGCTCACGACGACGCACTTCGCGCGGATCGTTGTAGGCGCGTTCGCCACGGCGACGGCGGGTCTCGGTGGCTGGCTGCGTGCTGTCCTGCTGCGCGCCTTCTGCCACTGTCGTCTCGCCTTGCTCGCTCGGTGCCTGCTTGTGCTCGCTGTCAGCGACTTCCCCTGTGTGGGAGTCGTCGCTCACGGCTTGCGCCACGGCGACATTGTCGTGACGCTCGGCAGTCGCGAATGCTGTCTCGGCCGGCGCATTCTCGACGCTGGCGCTGACGTTGACGGCGCTTTCGGCACCTTCAGCAGTAGCATCAGAGCCTTCAGCGTTTGCAGAGCCGTCAGCAGAATCAGAGCCTTCAGCTGATTGAGAGCCTTCAGCTGATTGAGAGCCTTCAGCTGATTGAGCGCCTTCCGCAGCTTCAGCGACAGTATCTGCGGTGCGCTCAGTGCTGACGGCAGGCTCAATCTCAGTGCTGGCCACTTCAGTAGCGCTAGCGCTTTGCGTCACCTTCGCCTCGCTGGTCTCAGTCTGCTGAGGAGTCTCTTCGTGCGCGGCCTCCTGTACAGGCTGTTCAGCGATGGCTGCTTCCACGGCAGGTTCTTCCGCCACAGGCTGCGCAGGCTGGCTGGCAGTGTCTGCTTCAGCGGCGGTCGCTTCCTCTGCTTCAGCGACAGGTGCCTGAGCTTCGGTCTGCTCGGCAGCTTGCGCTTCGGCGGCCGGTGCCTGGACGCTTTGCTCGGCGACGGCTGGCGCTTCAGGCGCAGCGGCTTCGCCGGTCACGCTTTCCTTCAGCGACTGCTCATCGGCCGCGGCTTCCGGCGCGACTTCTGCAGCGGTGACGGCCGGCGTGTCGACGGTGATGTCAGCTTCGCTGGCCTGCGGCTGGTGCACGCTTGGCTGCTGGACGGCGTGCTGCTCAGTGCGCTGGGCGGCGTGCTGCTCAGTCTTCTGCGCCTGGTGAGCGCCAGTGGCAGGCGCTTCGGACGCCTCTTCGACAGGTGCTTCGACGGCCGGCTCGGGCACTTCCGCTGTCGCTGGCTCAGATGCTTGCACATCGGATGCCGCTGACTCAGGGGCTACCGTCTCTTTCAGCGCCTCGTTGCTCGGCTCGCTGACTTCCGGTGCAACGGCTGCCGTGAGGTCTGCGCTGGCAGACTGCTCGGCGCTGGCCGGCGCGTCCTGTGCAGCGGTGCTGTTTTCACCCTGCGGAGCACTGGTTTCAGCCTGCTGGGTGCTGTCGTTGCCTTGCGGGGCGCTTTCCTTGCCTTGCGGGGCATTGGCTTCGCCCTGCGGGGCAGCGGTGGTGGCGTTGACGGCTTCGGCACCTTCCTCGGCAATGGCCGGCACCGCAGCGGCTGCCGGAGCAGCGGCTGCCTGCGGGCCTGCCAGCGTCATGGCCTTGAGCGACTTCTGCTCTTCGACCGCCTGCGGGTTCAGAGCGTGCTGACGGCTGCGCACACGCGGGTTGTTGCGGGTCTGCTGGTCTTCGCTGCTGACCTGCTGTTCCACCTGCTCGGCCTGTTCGGCTGCCTTGATGGACTCGCGTGCCTGCTTGCTGTCGACCTGCTCGGCCTTGTCAGTCTTGGCCGGCTTTTCACCACGCGCCGGCTTGTCGCTGCGCTTGCCGGAATCGCGCTTGCTGGCGTTGTCGGCCTTGGCGTTCTGGCTGTCGCTGCTCCTGGCTTCGGCTTTCGGGCTGTTGTCAGCCTGCGGCGTCTGCTCCGGTTCGGCCTGCGGCTTGCTGTCGTTGGTGACGATTTCCTGCTGGCTGTCCTGACGCGACTCGTTGGACTTGCGACGGTTGCCACGGTCGTTGCGCTGACGACGCTTGTTGTTGCTGCGGCCATCGTTCTGGCTGTTGCTGTCAGCGTCGTTGCCGCGGGAATCGTTGCCGCTGTTGCGTGACTCGCCGTCGTTGTTGCGTGACGCGTTGTCATTGCGACGACGGGAGTCCTTGCGGTTGTCATCACGCTCGTTGCCACGGCCGTCATTGTTGCGATCGTTGTTGCGGTCGTTGCTACGTTCAGCGTTGCGGCCATTGCGGGAGTCGTTGCGAGCCGCTGCCGGAGCGCTGGCTTCACTGACGGTCTCGCGACGCTCGCGGGCCTTTTCCAGTGCCTTGCGGGCTTCGCTGGACTTGGCCGGCACGGCGGTGTCGTTGTCATTGCCCAGCAGACGGCTGAAGCCTCGGGCCAGGCGCGACAGCAGGCCGCCACCGGTGGCCGGAGCGGCAGTCCTGGCGGGAGTCTGGGCTGACGACTGCGCCACGACTTCCTGCTTGCTGGCCTGAGCGCGGGTGTCATTGCCCTGGCTAGAGCGGTTGCCCTGACGGTTGTCATTGCGCGAGCTCTGACGGCTATCGTTGCGGCCTTCGCTGCGAGTGTCATTACGAGACTCGTTGCGCGACTCCTGGCGGTTGCGACCGTTGCTGCTGCCGTTGCCGTTGCGACGACGATTGCCGTTGTTCTTGCCGTTGCCGTTGCGGCTATCGCTGTCATTGCTGCTGTCAGCGCTCTCGGCTACTGCGGCGGGCGCTGCGGCAGGGGCTTCCGGTGCGGCAACCGGGGCAGGCGTGGTGTGGGACACGCTCTTGACGGCCGCTTCAGTGCGCGCCGGCGGCTTGTCGAAGTTCGGATCCGGTTCCTTGCCGACTTCGGTCTCGACGGACAGCTCGAAGCTGGACTTGTCGGCACCGTCTTCATCGACGTGGTCATCACGCAGGCGCACGACCTCGTAGTGCGGCGTGTCGAGCTCCGGGTTCGGCAGCAGCACGACATTCACGCCCTGACGACGTTCGATGTCGAACAGCGTGGCGCGCTTCTCGTTGAGCAGGTAGGTCGCGACCGGCACCGGCAGGATGGCGCGGATCTGCGAGCTGCGCTCTTTCATGGCCTCTTCTTCGATCAGGCGCATGATGGAGAGCGCCATGGAGCGCACGTCACGGATGGTGCCCTGGCCGTCACAGCGCGGGCAGACCACGCCGCTGGTCTCGCCCAGTGACGGACGCAGACGCTGACGCGACATTTCCATCAGGCCGAAGCGTGAGATGCGACCGATCTGGACACGAGCGCGGTCGATCTTGAGCGCGTCGCGCACACGATTCTCGACTTCACGCTGGTTGCGTGTCGGCGTCATGTCGATGAAGTCGATCACCACCAGGCCGCCGATGTCGCGCAGACGCAGCTGGCGGGCGATCTCGTCGGAGGCCTCCAGGTTGGTCTGCAGCGCGGTTTCCTCGATATCACTGCCGCGAGTGGCGCGAGCGGAGTTGATGTCGATGGAGACGAGGGCTTCGGTGTGGTCGATGACGATGGCGCCACCGGAGGGCAGCTTCACTTCACGCTGGTAGGCGGTCTCGATCTGGGATTCGATCTGGAAGCGCGAGAACAGCGGCACGTCGTCTTCGTAGAGCTTGATCTTCTGCTGGTAGCTCGGCATCACCTGACGCACGAAGGACAGCGCTTCTTCCTGGACTTCCGGAGAATCGATCAGCACTTCACCGATGTCATTGCGCAGGTAGTCGCGCATGGCACGGATGATGACGTTGGATTCACGGTAGATCAGGAAGGGGGCAGGGCGGCTGGAAGCGGCCTTGGTCACCGCGTCCCACACCTGAGCCAGGTAGTCGAGGTCCCACTGCAGCTCTTCGGCGCTCTTGCCGATGCCGGCGGTGCGCACGATGACGCCCATCTTGTCCGGCAGGGTCAGGCTGTTCATCGCTTCCTTCAGCTGAGCGCGCTCTTCCCCCTCGATGCGGCGGGAGATACCACCGGCACGCGGGTTGTTGGGCATCAGCACGAGGAAGCGGCCGGCCAGACTGATGAAGGTGGTCAGGGCGGCGCCCTTGTTGCCACGTTCTTCCTTGTCGACCTGGACGATGACTTCCTGGCCTTCCTTGAGCACTTCACGAATGTTGGGACGGCCCTGGCCGGGGTCCTTGGAGAAGTACTCGCGGGAGATTTCCTTGAGCGGCAGGAAGCCGTGGCGTTCGGCGCCGAAGTCGACGAAGCAGGCTTCGAGGCTGGGCTCGATGCGGGTGATCTTGCCGCGGTAGATATTGGCTTTCTTCTGTTCGCGGGCGCCGGACTCGATGTCGAGATCGTAAAGGCGTTGTCCGTCGACCAGTGCGACGCGCAGCTCTTCCGGCTGGGTCGCGTTGATGAGCATCCGTTTCATGTCGTCTCGCTAGACTGGGCGTGCCGAAGGGCAGCCGCATTGTGCGTCGGCGACGAGGAACCGTTTTCCGCTTCGTGTTGTGCTCAGCGCATGTCGTGGAATGCGTTTTTCGCATGCAGACAAGTCCGTGGACGGGCCACATGCGGCATGATCATGTTGAGTACTTGGAAGAGGCAGGACGTGTTGCGGGGATTTGTACTCCTCCGGCCCTGCGGTCTCTTCCCTAACACCTGGCATTTGCCGATTCATCGACGCCGGCCTTCGGCACGGATATCGAATGATTACCCGGGCTTCATGCCCGAGCGGTCTTGTGTCGTTGGCCCATGAATGACTGGGCGTCTTGCTGTCTTGCCTGCGCAGGCGGCTTTCGGGCTCCCGCGACATCATCTCGTGGAGTCTGCAACGAAGGCTCGAAGGGCGATTGCGCTGCGGCGCGCGGCGTCATGCGTTCCGCGCCCGCTGATATCGTCATCAGGTCCTGTGAGACCTGAGCGACATCGATGTTTTGCGTCAGCTGTTGGTCTGGCCACTGGCCGCGAATGACTGTCCTTGGGGCGGCCTTCGCTGCCTGTGATTGACAGGTGCGATGCGCGGGACAGCACGCTACCGACAGGGTAGATGACAACAGGGTGCTTGCGTGACCTGCACGGTGCTGATGTCGGTGCGCGTTGCTTCATTGCGGGCCATCTGACCCTCTCCGCCGGCGTGAAGCACCTTGTTGAAGTGCCGGGTGCGCCGTTTTTCCGGCCGCTGTGACAGGGCTGCGGAGACGATGATCGGGCATATAGAGAAGGCCCATCTCACTGCGCTCGAATATACCAGTAAAGGTATGTACCAGCAATTCAGCTGCCAGATCAAACGCTTCGCTACATCGCCCGAGATACGAGGCCCGGCGAGCCGCGGATGAGAGCGGCATATGGCACGATGATTCCCCATTGGTCGCATGACACCGTAGAATGACCGGTCTGAGTGCGCCCAGGCGCACGGCAACAAGATGAGCAGGCCGCGCGAAGGCGGGGCCGGAAAGGAGTGCGACATGGCCGAAGGCCAATCAGTCCAGTGGATCGAGGTTGCCCCGGAATTGGCCGGGCAGCGCATCGACAACTTTCTGCGTACCCGCCTCAAGGGCGCACCCAAGGCGTTGATCTATCGCATCGTGCGCAAGGGTGAAGTGCGCGTGAACAAGAAGCGCATCAAGGTCGATTACCGCCTGCAGGCGG
>Ga0114912_1000765_pt1 | contig 14997 bp, 10 predicted proteins | sample MalvirDeepMed_51_FD_89713 | JGI IMG/M metagenome (GOLD analysis project Ga0114912, IMG submission 89713) | Marine viral communities from the Global Malaspina Expedition - Malaspina viral metaG DeepMed_51 | ecosystem: Environmental > Aquatic > Marine > Oceanic | place: Mediterranean Sea...
GCGCATGGTGCTCGACATCATCCGCCCGACCTCGGGTAGTATCCAGGTCTTCGGCAGCGCACCGGGCCGCCGCAATGCGCAGGCGATCGGCTTCCTTCCCGAAGAACGCGGCCTTTATGCCGGAATGAGCGCGATCGACACGATCGTCTATTTCGGGCGGCTGAAGGGCATGGATTCGACCGAAGCGCGCCGCCGCGGAATGGAATTGCTGTCCCGTTTCGACCTCGCCGACCGCGCCAAGAGCGATATCGGCGATATGTCCAAGGGCATGGCCCAGAAGGTCCAGCTCGCGACGTCGCTGGTCAACGATCCCGAGCTGCTGATGCTTGACGAGCCGTTCTCCGGCCTCGATCCGGTCAATCAGGGCCTGCTCGAAAACGAGATTCTGCGCGCATCCGAACGCGGCGCGGCGGTGATCTTCTCGACTCACGTGATGCAGCACGCGGAGCGGCTGTGCGATCGGCTGCTGCTGCTGAAGAAGGGCAGCAAGCGTTTCGAAGGCACGCTGGAAGAGGCGCGCGCCGCCCTGCCCGCGCGGCTCGTCGCCAGCGCGAAGGAGGATCTGTCGCGCATTCCCGGCGTCGCGCGCGCGGCTTCGGGCGACGGTGTCGCGGATGGCTGGCACGACTGGACACTGCATCTCGAACCGGGCGTGCCCGCTGCCGACATCCTCGAATATTGCACCACTCACGGCATCGCGCTGCGCCGGTGGGACGAACATCAGGCCAGCCTGCATGACGTCTTCGTGAGGATGGTGGGCGAGGAACCCGCCCCGGCCCGCACCGAAAAGGAGATCGCGGCATGAACCGGTCCGCTTCGATGAACGGCATCCTCCTCGTCGCCGCGCGCGAGATTCGCCAGATCCTGAAGATGAAGAGCTTCTGGCTGACGCTGCTGATCCTGCCCGTGGCGCTCGCCATCGGTCCGCTTTTCGCCGAGACGCTGGAGGATGACGAGCCGACGCGGGTCGTCGTGGTGGACCGCTCGGGCGGGCAGACCGCCGATGCGCTCGAAGCGCGCTTCGCGGCCGAGGATGCGCAATGGCTGCTGCGCGACCTCTCGCGCTACGTCCAGCGCTACGATCTCGAAGCCGCCGATCCCCAGGCCCCCTGGGCGCAGCATGATCGCTGGTATACCGGCGCCGATATCGCCGCCTTTGAATCGCAGGGCGGGCTCGATGCGGCGCTCGCGAAGATCGACGCGGTGCGCCCGGAAGGCGTGCCGGAATTCGAGCCCGACGCGCCCGATTACAGCTTCGAGCCTGCCCCGGCCGAACTCACGAGCGCTCAAGGCGACGCGTTCGGCGAGGCGGCGCGCGCGCTGTTCGACGCGGATGACGACACCGCGCCCGAAATCGTGGTGCTGATCGGCGAGAGTTATCCCGCCAACCCGCGCATCCAGCTGTTCTCCGCCGACCAGCCGCGCGGCAGCTTCGTATCGACCATGCAGGAAGTCCTGACGGGCGATCTGCGCGCCCGCCTGCTCGCCAGTCAGGGCGTCTCGCCCGCCGACGCCGCGGCGGTGCAGAGCGCGGCCCCGGTGATCGCGGTCGACACCCCGCCTCCCGGCGGCGGCGCGCGCGAGACGCTGCTGGTGCGATCGATCGTGCCGCTCGCGCTCGCCTATATCCTGATGATGAGCCTGATGCTGTCGGGCAGCTGGATGCTGCAGGGTTCGGTCGAGGAGCGGTCGAACAAGCTGCTCGAATCCCTCCTCGCCTGCATCCGGCCCGAGGATCTGATGTATGGCAAGCTCTTGGGCTCGCTCAGCGTCGGATTGCTGATGATCCTTGTCTGGGGCGCGTGTGCGGGCGCGGCCGCCTATGCGACGCAGGGCGCCATATCGGACATGATCCGCCCGGCGCTGGAGCCGGTCTCCAGCCCCGGCATCATCGCGGCGATCCTGTTCTTCTTCATCGCGGGCTACATCCTGATTTCGGCCCTGTTCGTGGCGATCGGTGCGATGGTCGATTCGATGAGCGAGGCGCAGGGTTATCTGATGCCGGTGCTGCTCCTGATCCTGCTGCCGATCACCTTCCTGATCCAGGCGATCCTGGCGGGCAATTCGGGCTGGATGGTGCAGGTGCTGACTTGGGTGCCACTGTGGACGCCCTTCACCGTCATGGCGCGGCTGGGCATGGGGATCGAATGGTGGGAGATGGTCGGGTCGGGCATTCTGCTCGCTGCGACGATCGTGCTGGAACTGGTCCTGATCGGCCGCCTGTTCCGCGCCAGCCTGCTCTCAACCGGCCAGAAACCGAGCCTCAAGAAGATCGTCGAGCGCTTTCGCCGTACGCCCGCGTAACCGCCTGACGGGAACGGGTGGTTTGTGCGCGTAACCTCCTGACGGGAACGCGATTCTCGTGCGCGTAACCTCCTGACGGGAACGCTTGTGGGCTCCCGCGCTTGAATCGGGCATGTCCGCCCCCTTCTCGTGGATCAAGCCCGAACCGTGGGGCATTCATGTCGTCCCGGCGGACGCCTGGGTCGATCCCTCGCGTGCCGTCGAGCGTGCGCTCGTCACCCACGGCCATGCCGATCACGCGCGCGGCGGGCATGGGCAGACCGTCGCCACGCCCGAAACGCTGGCGATCATGGAATTGCGCTATCGCACCGGCGCGGCGGACGAGGCGGGCGCAATTCCGCACAAGGCCGTCCCCGTCGAATATGGCGAGACGATCACGCTGCCCGGCGATGTCCAGGCGACCTATTTTCCCGCCGGCCACGTTCTCGGCAGCGCGCAGATCCTTCTGGAACACGCGGGCGAGCGGATCGTGTGCACCGGCGATTACAAGCGCCGCGCCGACCCGACCTGCCCACAATTCCAGGTCGTCCCCTGCGACATCTTCATCACCGAGGCGACCTTCGGCCTGCCGCTGTTCACCCACCCCCCGATCGCGGAGGAGATGTCGAAACTGCTCGACCGGCTGGCCGCCCATCCCGATCGCTGCGTCCTCGTCGGGGCCTATGCTCTGGGTAAGGCGCAGCGGGTGATCGCCGAACTGCGCGCCGCCGGGCATCGCGATCCGATCTATCTCCACGGCGCGATGGAGAAGATGTGCCGGTTGTACGAGGAACACGGTGTCGATCTCGGCGAGCTGCGGCTGGTCGCGGATCATACCAAGGACGAGATGCGCGGCAGCGTGGTGGTCTCGCCGCCCGGCGCGCTCAACGATCGCTGGAGCCGCCGCCTGCCCGATCCGATCACCGCTATGGCGAGCGGCTGGATGCGCGTGCGCCAGCGCGCCCGCCAGCGCAATGTCGAACTGCCGCTGATAATCTCCGACCACGCCGATTGGGGCGAGCTGACGCGCACCATCGAAGAGGTCGACCCGGTCGAGACCTGGATCACCCACGGGCGCGAGGATGCGCTGCTGCGCTGGTGCCAGCTGCATCAAAGGCGGGCGCGGGCATTGGCGATGGTCGGATACGAGGACGAGGATGACTGAGGGTTCGCGCGGGGACGCGGAGACGCGAAGGGGCTTCGTCTGCGCCGCAGGCGCTATATATCGTTTGGGCGCTCACAGGGGCACAGGGGCACGGAGGTGGTCGTGCTCCTTCTCTGTGCCTCTGTGCCTCTGTGAGCGAAAAAATTTTAAAGCGCCTTCGGCCTCTATTGTTGGCCTTCGACCTCCCGCATTCTCGTCTGACACAAGCCGAGCGCTGCGCTGATGGAGGAATTCGCCGCCCTGATCGATGCGCTGGTCTATACGCGCAGTCGCAACGAGAAATTGCGGCTGATCGCGGAGTATCTGCGCGCGACGCCCGATCCCGATCGCGGGTGGGCACTGGCGGCGCTGAGCGACGGGCTGGATTTTCCCGCGGTCAAATCCTCCACGATTAGAAACCTGCTCAAGGACCGGGTCGATCCGGTCCTGTGGACGCTTAGCCGTGATTTCGTGGGCGATACCGCGGAAACGGCGAGCCTGTTGTGGCCCGCTCCCGACCATCCGCCCTCTCCTCCCAGCGTCAGCGAAGCGGTCGAACTGCTCGAGGGGATGAACCGCAAGAGCGTGTTCGTGGAGCTTCCCAAGCTGCTCGACCGGCTCGACGCGTCGGGGCGCTATGCGCTGTTGAAGCTTGCCACCGGGGGAATGCGGATCGGCGTATCGAGCCGCCTTGCCAAGACCGCCTTCGCGCAAGGTTTCGACGTTTCGGTCGAGGAGGTCGAGGAATACTGGCACGGCCTCACCCCGCCCTTTCCCGAATTGTTCGCCTGGGCCGCCCATGGCGAGGCGCCGCCCGACATGGCGAACCTGCCGACCTTCCGCCCCTTCATGCTCGCTCATCCGCTCGAAGAGACGGTGGTCGACCTCGCCGATTACGTCGCGGAGTGGAAATGGGACGGCATTCGCGTACAGCTGGTCCGAGCCGGGGACGAGACCAAACTGTTCTCGCGCTCTGGCGACGACATCTCGGCCACCTTTCCCGAATTGCTCGACGTGTTGCCCTTCCCCGCCGTGCTCGATGGCGAATTGCTGGTGCGCGGGTCGCATCAGGGGGGCGAGGCCAACGATGTCACGCAAGGCGGCGCGGCCAGTTTCAACGCCTTGCAGCAACGGCTGGGGCGCAAGACCGTCTCGAAGAAGATGCTGGCGGAAGCGCCTGCCTTCGTGCGGCTCTACGATGCGCTGCTGATCGACGGCGAGGATCTGCGCGCGCTCCCGTGGACCGAGCGGCGCAAACGGCTCGAACAGCTGATGGCGCGCCTGCCCGATACGCATTTCGATCTCTCCCGCGTGGTCGAGGCACGCGATTTCGAACACCTTGCCCAGATCCGCGAAGGCAGCCGCGACGACGCGATCGAAGGCCTTATGCTGAAGCGCAGGGACAGCCCCTATATCGCCGGGCGGCGCGTGGGATATTGGTACAAGTGGAAGCGCGATCCGCTCCTTGTCGATTGCGTGCTGATGTACGCCCAGCGCGGCAGCGGCAAACGATCGAGCTTCTATTCCGACTATACCTTCGGCTGCTGGGACGGCGATCCCGACAAGGGCGCGGAGCTGCTTCCCGTCGGGAAAGCCTATTCGGGCTTCACCGACGAGGAGCTGAAGAAGCTCGACCGCCATGTGCGCCAGAACACGGTCAATCGCTTCGGCCCGGTGCGCGAGACCGACAAATCGCTCGTCTTCGAAGTCGCCTTCGACAGCGTGCATGAAAGCAAGCGCCACAAATCCGGCCTCGCCATGCGTTTTCCCCGCATCCACCGCATCCGCTGGGACAAGCCGGTGCACGAAGCGGATAGGATCGAAGCGCTCAAGGCCTTGATCCGCGATTGAGGGAGTGCTTTGGCGGGGCGATGCCGCAGACCCGCCCTTCGCTTCGCGCGCTCCAGCTCGGCCTGTCGGGCCTTGCCGGCCTGCTCGATGCAACCGGCTTCCTGATCGCCAACGGGTATTTCGTCAGCTTCATGTCGGGCAATACGACCCAATTGGGCGTGAACGCGCTCGACGGAATCGGGTCGGTGCTGCTCCCCGCCGGACTGATCGCCTGCTTCCTCGGCGGGGTGAGCGCGGGCGCGGCCATCGGCTGGACCAGCCGGGTCTGGCCGCGCACGCTGCTGCTGGCGGTCTCGCTGACGCTCGTTTCGGCTGCTGCCGTGGCCTATGCACTGGGCAGCACGCTCGGTTTCCTGATCCCGGCGGGTTTTGCGATGGGCGTGGTCAATAACGTCTTCCTGCGCGACGACAGCTCCGCGGCGGGAGTCACCTATATGACCGGCGCGCTGGTGCGCATCGGCCAGAATTTCGCCGCACGCTGGATGAAACGGGATGACCGGATCAAGCCGGGTTACGGGCCGCTATGGCTGTGCCTGCTGGCGGGTGCGGTGCTGGGGACGTGGCTGCACACCTTCGACGGCGCGATCGGCCCGATGGTCGCGGTGGCTGCGAATGCGCTGCTCTTGCTGCTCGCGTGGCGGACCGAGGCGCGCGGAAACCTGTAAGGATAAGTCGCGCGGCGCGACTTTAGACCGAGACGGAAAAAACCGTCTCGGTCTAAAGCCCAACTCGGTCAAAATCTAAAAAGGGAAAGAGCCCTGCTTGGGAGGTTCTTCTGGATAGCGATGACCTTTCATTACCTCGTTTACGCGTCCAGGATTGATGCCCAGAAGCGCGGCCGCTTGATGCTGGTAGAGACCCTGCTTTCTTACCAAATATCGAATATGCGCAGCCATCTCGCGTGTGATTGGCGGACTCGCCGTTCGCTTCATCATTTTAGTCGTCGCCTTATGCTCAGACCAAACTCGCGTTGACATGCCCGCAAATTCCAAGCATTGGAAATTTGCTAGCTAGCCGCCGCGGTCCAGTCGCGGTTTCAAACAAGGCCCCGGGCGTTGCAACCGCTCGGGGCCTCTTATTTAATCGATATTCATATAATCAGAGTCGAGTCTGAATCGGAGAGGCTCGGAAGTTATCCACAGCGCTACGATTTGATCGCCGCCGCGTGGTCCTTCGCGTTCTGGGTGTAGTGCATCACGCCAGCGCGCATTCCCATGACCGCCGCATCGTCGAGATCGCGTAGCTTCTTCGCCGGGCGACCCGCCCATAATTCGCGTTCGCCCATGACCTTGTTCTCGGTCAGCATGGCGCCTGCGGCCAGCATCGCGTCGCTGCCGATCACCGCCTTGTTCATCGCGATGGCGCCCAAGCCTACGAAGCCGCGATCGTGGATCGTGCAGCCGTGGACCATCGCCATATGGCCGATCAGCACGTCGTCCCCGATCACCAGCGGGCTGCCGTCGGGATCGCCGGGCCGCGGCGGGTCGCAATGGAGGATGCTGCCGTCCTGCACATTGGTCCGTTCCCCGATGCGGATGGTGAAGACATCGGCGCGCAGCACGCAATTGTACCAGATCGAGCTGTCTGCCCCGATCTCGATATCGCCGATCAGCGTGCAGCCGGGCGCGACGAAGGCGCTGTCGTGGATTTTGGGCGTCTTCCCGTGGATGGGCACGATGCGGACGCCGGGTCTTGCGAGGGTCATGACCCGCTACCCAGCACATTCTGCCACTGGATGAAAGGCAGGATGCTGGCGAAATCGTCGGTCCATACGCGTTCGGCGGGCGGCGGAAGGCGGTGCCAGGAAAGGTCGGGCCGCGCGGACAGAAGTTTGGCGAGGCTGGCCGGATCGCGCGCCATCACCACCCAGAGCGAAGGCGATATCCCGTCCGCGAAGGGCGGGTCCTGATGCGATCGCAGCACGGCGATCATTCCGTTGCGTTCGGCCAGCGCCGCCATCATCGGAGTGAGATCGATGAAGCGGTTGCTGATATGCACGAGCAGCAAGCCATCCTCCGCCAGCGTGCGGCGATAGATGCGGAAGGCTTCGTCGGTGACGAGATGCAGGGGGATCGCATCCGAACTGAAGGCGTCGATCACCAGCGCATCGAAGCGGTCGTCCGCGCCCATGCTTTCGCGATAGCGATCCAGCATGATGCGGGCATCGCCCAGATGGATCCTGGCGTCCGGCGCGCAATCGGAAAGGAAGGTGAAGGTCTCGTCGCGCGAATAGGACAGGACCTTGCGGTCGATCTCGAAGAAATCCCATTTCTGCCCCGGCTGGCGATAGCAGGCGAGCGTTCCGACCCCCAGCCCGACCACGCCGACGCGCGCGGAGGGTCCGGCGATTTCGGGCAGTTCGGCGAGCGCCGCGCCGACGCCCGAATCGCGGCCGTAATAGGTCGTCGGCTGGCGGCGCCGGTCGGGCGCGGTGAACTGGAGCCCGTGCAAGGTCGTCCCGCTGACGAGCGACCGCCTGCCCTCTTCAGGCAGGTCACGGACCGTGTAGATGCCGAAATAGCTGCGGTCGCGCGATCCTTCGAACGATGTCTCCAGCGTCTGATAGCCGCCGCGCCCCAGCATCAGCGCGGCGAGGACCAGGACCATCGCGCGTCCGTGGCCGAGCAGGAGAACGCCGCACAGCGCCGCCGCGATCATGCCCGTCAGAACGAGCATATCGTCCTGCGCGATCACCCAGCGGTTTATTAGGATCGCGATGCCCGCCGCCGCGATCAGCAGTGTGACGACCGCGACCTTCTTCTGCCGCACAGTCAGCCTTAGCCGATCCATCCAGGCGATCAGGGGCCGGTCGGGCAGCAGGGCAGCGCCCGCGAGGACGAGTATGGGATGCTCCCACGCCCAATCGAACAGCAGCGGCGCCACCAATGCAGTGAACGCACCGCCCAGCGCGCCGCCTGCGCTCATGACGAGATAGAACAGGGTGAGGCGGCGCGGGCTCGGCCGTTCGAAATAGAGGCGGCGGTGCAGCGCGGTCGCCAGGACGAACAGCATCAGCACGGTGGCGAAGCCGATCGAGAGGCTGGCCGCGTTCTGGCTCACCATCGCCATGCCCCCCGCGAGCAGGACCACGACCGGAGCCACGCGGGCGAGCGTATAACCCAGCGCGCTGCGCTCGTTGAAAGCGAACACGAAGCTCAACAGATAGAGGCCGAGCGGAATCACCCATAGCAGCGGCATGGCGACGATATCGGTGGTGAGATGCGTCGTCGTCGACAGCATCAGGCCCGAAGGGACGGCGGACAGCGCAAGCCACAACGCGATGCGCCGCCAGCCGATCGGTTCGGCCTCGCTGTCAGAAATCGCTGACTCGTCACCCACGGGCGCATCGCGCCGCATCCAGGCCGCCGCCGCGACCAGCCCGATGAGCAGGACATAGCCCGCGCTCCACACCCAGCTCTGCGATCCCAGCGGCAGGTTGGGTTCGAGGAACAGCGGATAGGCGAGCAATCCGGCGAAGCTCCCCAGATTGGACGCGGCATAGAGCCAATAGGGATCGCCCGCATCGGGGTCCGCCGCATACCAGCGCTGCATCAGCGGCGCCTGGGCCGACACGGCGAAGAAAACCGGGCCGATGGTCAGGACGAGCAGGAGCGGCACCCACAGCGCCTCAAAACCTTGCGAGGCGGGCGGTGCCAGATCGGCGAGCGCGATCGGCAGGGTCAGCCCCGCCAGCGCGAGAACCGCGAGATGGATCGCGGCCTGTCGCTTCAGCGGCAGACGCGCGATCGCGTGGGCATAGGCATATCCGGCCAGCAGCAGCGCCTGATAGACCAGCATCGCGCTGTTCCAGACCGCGGGGGCGCCGCCCAGTTGCGGGAGCGCCATGCGCGCGACCAGAGGCTGGACGAGGAACAGCAGGAAACTGCCCGCCAAGACGGTCGCGACGAAAAGCGGGCGGGCGATCATGCGCGGTTCCGCCATTCCCCGTGCGAAAGACTGTAAAGGATGGTCGGATTGTCCTCGGGCGGGAAACGCGGATCGTCGAAGTCGAGATCCTTGCGGCGGCGCATTCCGATCCGCTCCATCAGGCTCCAGCTCGGGACATTGGCCTCGCTCGTCAGCGCGACGACATGCGGCGCCGCGTGGCGCGTGAATGCCCATTCGAGCACCGCCTCCACCATTTCGCGCGCGAAGCCCTGACGCCAGCGATCCTCGCGCACCAGCCAGCCGATCTCCATGTCGCCGGGGTTCTTCGCATTCTCGCTATCGACGCGCTTCAACCCGGAATGCCCGATCAGATCGCCGCTCACCTTCTCGAATCCGAACAGAAAGGAAAAGCCGTCGCGGGCGTGCAATTGCATCGTCTTGGCGTGCTTGGCTTCGATCTCAGCAAGTTCGAGCGGCCCGCCCAGATGCCGCATGACCGCCGGCGTGTTGAGGACGCGGAACTGCGTTTCGGCATCCCCTTCCCCGATCGTGCGCAGGACCAGTCGCTCGGTCTCGAGCACGATGTCAGGCATCCGGTTTCTGCCAGTCGCCCTTCGCGATCGAATAGACGATGATCCGCCCGGTCTCGGGATCGAATTCGCTGTTGTCGAAATCGAGATCCGCGCGCCGCTGCATCCCGAGGCGTTCCATCAGGCCCCAGCTCGCCCGATTGCCGGTCACCGTCAGCGCCACGACCTCCTCCGCCCCGAAACGGTCGAACGCCAGATCGAGCGAGGCGCTGGCTGCCTCCCTGGCATAGCCCTGCCCCCAGGCATCCTCGCGCAGCCGCCAGCCCACTTCCATCGCACCGAGCGGGCCGCCTTTCTGGTTGGTGCGCTTCAAGCCGCAAAAGCCGAGCAGCGCGCCGTCATCCTTGCGCTCCACCACCCAGAAAGTGTGGCCGTGATGCGCGCGATAGCCGAGCAGGCGATCCTGCACCGCCGCGCGTTTGGCTTCGTCCGCGACTCCGCCCAGCCAGCGCATCACGGCGGGCGTGTTGGTCCCGGTCCAGAACGGCGCCCAGTCCCCTTCGCGCCAGTCACGCAGGATCAGCCGCTCGGTCTCGTGAAAGAACTCAGCCATGCAGCAGCCGCGCCGCGTGGGCCGCGTGATAGGTCAAAACGCCCGTGCAGCCCGCGCGCTTGAAGGCGGTCAGCTTCTCCATGACGAGCGCGTCGCGATCCCCCACGCCCGCCGCCACGCCCGCTTCGATCAGCGCGTATTCGCCGCTGACCTGATAGGCGAAGACGGGAATGTCGAACCGCTCCTTCACGCGCCAGATGATGTCGAGATAGGCAAGGCCCGGCTTCACCATCACGCTGTCCGCGCCTTCCGCGATGTCGAGCGCGACTTCGCGCAGCGCCTCGTCGCCGTTCGCCGGGTCCATCTGGTAGCTTTTCTTGTCGCCCTTGAGCAGCCCGCCCGAGCCGACCGCGTCGCGGAACGGGCCGTAAAAGGCGCTGGCGTATTTGGCGGCATAGCTCATGATCTGGACGTTCGGATGTCCGCCCATCTCCAGCGCCATGCGGATCGCGCGCACGCGCCCATCCATCATGTCCGACGGAGCGACGATATCCGCGCCCGCCTCCGCCTGGTTCAGCGCCTGGTCGACGAGCACCGCGACCGTGTCGTCATTCGTTACATAGCCTTGTCCATCGAGCAAGCCGTCCTGCCCGTGGCTGGTATAGGGGTCGAGCGCCACGTCGGTGAGGATGCCGATATCATTGCCGCACGCATCGCGCACCGCCCGGATCGCCCGGCACATCAGATTGTCGGGATCGTAGGCCGCCGCGCCATCCTCGCTGCGCTGATCGGACGGCGTGTTGGGGAACAGGGCGATACAAGGGATGCCGAGATCCACCGCTTCCTTGGCGCGCGCCACGATCCCGTCCACCGACCAGCGCGAGACGCCGGGCAGGCTTTTTATGGGCTCTTCGATCCCGCTGCCCGAGGTGACGAAGAGCGGCCAGATCAGATCCGCCGGGGTCAGCGCGGTTTCGCGGTGCATCGCGCGGCTCCAGGCATGGGCGCGGGCGCGGCGAAGGCGGGTGTTGGGATAACTGCCGATCATGGCCGTGCGCTCTGCCAAAATAGCGGCGGGGCCGCAATCGCGGTGGAAGCTTCAGGGCGCCTGAACGGGCTTGGGCGCTTCCAGCCGGTCGATCTCGCGCACAGGTTGTGCGGCGGCGCGTTCGGTCGCGGTCGGCTCCAGCGCGGCGAGCGCGGCGCCGGGTTCGACTGTCTTCAGTTTCGCCAGCGTCTCGCGGAACCGCGCGAGCTCCGCCCCGGTCAGTTGCGCGCGGGTGACGAAGCGCACGCTCGCCGGGTCGATGGCGCGACCGCTGCGATACATTTCGTAATGGAGATGTGGGCCCGTCGACAGGCCGGTCGAGCCGACATAGCCGATCACCTGCCCGCGCCTTACGCTCTGGCCCGAACTCACCGCGATCCGGCTCATATGGCAGTAGCGCGTGTCCATGCCGCCACCGTGGCGCAGGCGCACGGCCTGGCCGCATCCGCCCATCCGGCCCGCGCCCGTCACCTGCCCATCGGTGACCGCCACGATCGGCGTGCCGCTGCGGGCGCGGAAATCGACGCCCGAATGCATCCTTTTATAGCCGAGGATCGGATGGCGGCGCATACCGAAGCTGGAACTCATCGGCCCCGGCACCGGAGCGACGAGGCCGCTGCGCTGTTCGCCCACGCCGCTGGCTTCGAAGAAGCGGCCTTCCCCGTTATTGGCATTCCCCCAGCGCATCAGCTGGACGCGCGGTTTGTCGCCCCGCTCGATTCCCGCGTAGAGCAATTGCCCCGCCTGCCGCTCGCCCGTGGCGGCGCGGCGGTGCGCAAGGATGATGTCGAATGTGTCGTTCGCGGCAAGATCGCTGGTCACGTCGATCTGCTCGCCCAGCGCCTTGAGATAGGCCTGCACCGCGCTCGCCGGAGCGCCCGCCGCGCGGGCCGAGCGATAGAGGCTCGATCCGATCGTGCCGCGAATGCGCAGCGGCGTATCGTCGACCCGGATCGCCTCGCGGCTGAGAGCAAGCGCATTGCCGTCCGTCCGTCCCACGGCGAGTTCGAGATCGAAGCGCGCGCGGAAACGCAATTCTTCGAGCGGGCGCGGATTGCCCGCCCCACTGCGCCTTCCAAGGACGATATCGACTTGCGTGCCCGCTTCGATATCCGACAGTGGCATGGCCCCGCCGACCAGCGTGACGATGCGCTGCGCATCGCCCGCGCCGACGCCCGCGCGCCGCAGCATCCGTTCGAAACTGTCCCCTGCCGCCAGGGTCGCGACCAGTTCGACGCGCGGGCGTTCGGGGGCGGCGGCGAGCGGGCGAACCAGCGCGGTCGCGCCCATGCGGCTGCCGGTGTCGGCGCCCAGGGCCAGCGGCGTGATCGTCTGGCTGCGATAAGCGTCGCGCTCGGCTTCGGTCAGGCGCACCGGTGCCGCCTCGAGCGGTCCGAAGGTGGGCCAGAAGGCGATCGCGGCGGAGGACAATCCGATCAAAGTGCCCACGCCGCGCAGCCAGCGCGAGCTACCGATCCCCCGTCCGAGATCGGGCGCGAGGTCCATCGAGGACAGGCGCTGCGACAGGCGATCGCGCCAATGAGGTGTCTTGCGAAGCGGGACGGAGGGCGCGGACGGCGCGATCTGGTCGTGCGCGAGGGCCGCGGCGGGCAGGCTCCTGCCCCCGCACCCGCTCTCGCCGCCGAGCGTCGGCGCATCGTCCTCGCGCGTTCTGAACAATCGTCCCTCCGCCACGTTCGTGGCCCAGCTTCCGGCATCGCGCGAAAGCGCGGCGCCTCTGGCCGATTTCCATGCCATTTCAAAGTTAAGCCCGGTTTAATTCGCGCCGGACGGCTCCGTGTCAGCGGCGAAGCGATTGGCTTTCGCGACAGGCGGTTGTGCCCCGCTCGCCCCGCTGCCATCTAGGGGCGGTGAGCGATCAGGCGATCAAGGCGGTCCTGGGGCCGACCAATACGGGCAAGACCCATCTCGCGATCGAGCGGATGTGCGGCCATTCGAGCGGGGCGATCGGCTTTCCGCTGCGGCTGCTGGCGCGCGAGGTCTATGACCGGGTGCGCGCCATCAAGGGCGACGACCAGGTGGCGCTCATCACCGGCGAACAACGGATCGAGCCCAGGAACGCCCGCTATCTGTGCTGCACGGTCGAAGCCATGCCGCGCAGTCTCGACGTCAGCTTCGTCGCGCTGGACGAGGCGCAATTGGGCGCCGACCGCGAGCGCGGCCATGTCTTCACCGACCGGCTGTTGAACCTGCGCGGGCGGCAGGAGACGATGCTGCTGGGCGCAGCGACGCTGGAGCCGGTGGTCAAGGCGCTGATCCCCAAGGTCGAGGTCAGCGAGCGGCCGCGTTTTTCGACATTGTCGCATATCGGCCCGCGCAAGCTCTCGCGCCTTCCGCCCAGAAGCGCGGTCGTCGCCTTCAGCGCCGAACAGGTCTATGCGGTTGCCGAAATGCTGCGACGCTTTCGCGGCGGGGCGGCGGTGGTGATGGGCGCGCTGAGCCCGGAGACGCGCAATCGCCAGGTCGAATTGTTCCAGAACGGCGAGGTCGATTACATCGTCGCCACCGACGCGATCGGCATGGGCCTCAATCTCGACGTCAACCACGTCGCCTTTGCCGGCCTCACCAAATTCGACGGGGTCAGGATGCGGAGGCTGTTTCCAGCGGAAATGGCGCAGATCGCGGGGCGCGCCGGACGCCACCAGCGCGACGGGACGTTCGGGACGCTGGCAGGACAAGGCGGGCGGAACGCACCCGCGCCCGAATTCACCGAGGACGAGATCTACGCGATCGAGGAGCATCGCTTCGCGCCGCTGACGCATCTCTTCTGGCGCGAGGCAGAACCGCGTTTCGACAGCATTGCCACGCTGATCGGCGATCTCGAAAGCCCGCCGCAGCATACGATGCTGCGCGCCGCGCCCGAAGCGATCGACCTCGCGACCCTGAAGCGGCTGGCGGAAGAGCCCTTCGCCGCCGCGATCCGCGGGCCGGGACAGGTGCGGCGGTTCTGGGAGGCGTGCTCGCTGCCCGATTTTCGCGCGCGGGGGCCGGACGTGCACGCCCGCTTCGTCGCGCGGCTGTGGCAGGACTTGCAGCAGGGCTATCTCGGCGCGGATTATGCGGCGGCGCGGATATCCGAACTCGACAACATGGCGGGCGATATCGATACGCTGCAGGGGCGGATCGCGGCGATTCGCACCTGGGCCTATATCTGCCAGCGGCCCGACTGGGTGCTGGCGCGCGACGAGATGGCGGCCCGCGCCCATGCGGTGGAGGCCAAATTGTCGGACGCCCTGCACGGGCGGCTGACCGAACGCTTCGTCAATCGGAGGACGACGATCCTGATGAAATCTTTGGGACAGGACGCATCGGCGTTGCCGATCGCGATTGCGGAGGATGGCGCGGTGAGCGTCGACGGCGAACATCTCGGCCGCGTCGAAGGGCTGCGCTTCACCGTCGATGCGAGCGCGCGGCACGAGGATCGGCGGATGCTGCTCGCGGCGGCGGAAAAGGCGCTGCCCCGTCTGCTCGGCCAGCAGGTCGAGGCGATGGTCGCCAAGGGCGTCGCGGACCAAGTCGAGCTGGCCAAGGGCGCGATCCGCTGGAACGGACAGGTGCTGGCCCAGCTCGAAGCCAAGGAAGGGCAGGCGCGGCCTTTGCTGGTGCCTTCCCGCGAGGTCGCGGCGCTGCCGGAAAATCCGCGCAAGGCACTGCTCGCCGCGCTCGAAACCTGGCTCGA
>Ga0114912_1000771_pt1 | contig 14967 bp, 7 predicted proteins | sample MalvirDeepMed_51_FD_89713 | JGI IMG/M metagenome (GOLD analysis project Ga0114912, IMG submission 89713) | Marine viral communities from the Global Malaspina Expedition - Malaspina viral metaG DeepMed_51 | ecosystem: Environmental > Aquatic > Marine > Oceanic | place: Mediterranean Sea...
CATTATATCCTGTTGGGAAATGCACATTTTTTACCTTAATATGGCTACCGCCTAGGGCTCGTACACACACTCCACCAGAAGTTGTGCCATCTAGGAAGGCCACATCCCCATCGTTAGGATTTTTTATTAGATAATTAATTCTTGCCCCAGGTCCTCCTGTAGCTCCTGGCTGTCCCGCATATTGTTCTGTGGTAAATGTGGGATTCGCGCCGGGATCGGCACCCAATCCACTAGCCGTATCAACTGCTGCCAAAGGAGTTAGTTGTGGATTAGGATAGAATTGCATTGATCCTCCAGAAGTGTACGGTACAACTTCTGCCAACCAACCAGATTGGTAATCTATCCCAGATAGAGAAGAAGCATAGTGCCAAGTAGAACTAAAGTTACCTAAGTCTTCCATACTTATTACTGATTGGTTATCAGCAACCAGACATGCTCTAGTGGAGTGTAATTCTATATTAGTATGGTTTCCGATAACATCAAGTGTCCATCCACTAACATCTAAACTCTTATTAATTCTATGAGGATTAAATTTGATATATGAATGATTATCTGCCAAGCAATCTACGCCATATCGTGCAATCGTAGTAGGCCCATTAAATTCAATCGTAGAGTTTTGATCAGCATAAGCTCCAGCAGTAACCTTCTGCTCATCATAAGTGCCTGGGCCGTATAATACTGTGGCTGCTTGAGAAGACCCTTTAAATACTGCCTTAGAATTTTCCTTTACTGATATGGCTGCTCCGTAAACAGCAGTATCAGCAACATAACCAGACGCAGCTAAAGCAAAGTTTCTAATATTTGCATGAACAAAAGTAGCTCTAGAAGCGTTCTTTAGTTCTACAGCAGGTAGAGAGTTTCTTTGGCGCTTCGATACACCGTGATTTTGGTGCATATAGAAATTACCATAATGTGTTGGCATATGATCTACAATTCTGGGCTCAAGAATAGAATTATCTAGAACGATATGTTGACCATTTCTGTGGAAGAAAGTTTGCTCAATAGCTACCTCTGAGTTAGCAACACTTCCAGCAGCAAGTTGTGGTATTTTATGAGCCCTAGTATTATAAATTATACAAGAATTCCTAGCCATGATACCAAAGTTATTATTTCGTTCAACAGTTAGAGCGTCAGTTAATAAGTTTGTACCATCCATTTGAATACCAGTGTCGTTTTCCCAAACATCCAATCGCCCATCCACTTCAATAGTTGAGTTAACCGCCTTTACACCGATCTTATTATGGGAAGCCTGAACATATCCAAATACCTCAGCCGCATCAGTCTGTGCTGCCGCAGGAAGTCCAACTCCCCCAGTCATCCTAGAGTTTTGTAGATCAATACCTACATCATTTCTAGCAAAGTGAACAAGAAAATCTATAGAACTTGCGTTTGTGGCATCTCCTTGGAACGATTCGACAGTAGCACTAAAGTGTATATCACTATTGTATGCTCGGATCCCAGCACCAACAGAAGAAGTATTCCTAGCAATATTACTTGATAATTCATAGTTGCGCCAACCAACAATACCCCTAGTTACCGTTACCCTGGAGTTGTTAAATTGGAAACCCGCCTTCTTGCATCGGGCCGCTGTGCAGTTTTCTAGTACTACCTTGGAGTTTGTTATTTCAACTCCAATGTCTATCTTTTGTGTAGCTGTAGTAACTTGGTTCGCTACTGTGCCATCAACAAAGAAATGTCGAATATATATTGGACCATTACAATTCTCTACGCTAATTTTATGAAAATAATTACCATAGACTAATCCAGTCATTTTTTGGCTTTGATTTATAGTTCCTACATAAGGAATATCTCTGAATAATTCCTCACCACTAATTTGGTTGACGGCACTTACATCAGAAAGTTCTGTTGTACCATCATAAGTTGATGGGGCAGCCTCATAGTGAACTGGAGTAAACAAGTTAGCGCTAACCCCAGCCCAGATATCAGTAGTAGGAATGGGACTACAAAATAAGTTTGAAGAACGAGTATTTCCAGTAACTTCAAACCCAGGGATAGACCAAACAGTTTTAACTCCAGCAGGGAATCTGGTATCATTTACAGCATTGAACACTTTCGAACTAACTGACATAGCAGAAGCATTAAAAAGAGTAGTACTTACATCTAAGGATGATAGTACATGTGGATACTTACCCGCAGACTTAACCGATGATGCAGCTACTCCCCATCTAGTTGAAGAGGCAGCATACGACTTGGCAAAGTTACGGTTTACAATTTCTAGCGCACCGTTATATTCAAACTTAATTCCATCTAGGTTTAGTTCCCCTAGGTCCCCGTGAGATGCCACCTCAATGATGATGGGAAATCTTATTACCTCTGGAAGAGCTTTTACCGCACCAGAAACTGTGGTGAAGAGATTAGGAAAAGCCAGGAGATCGGCGGTGGTGGCATCAGCAGAAACTGCCAATGCCATTCCGTTTGATGCGTCTACAGCAGATCCTGGGAATCCAGCGCGTTCCCACAAGTAGTGTGTTCTTTCATCTAAATCATAGAGGGGTAAGTTATCTTGCTCCCAATTGTAAAAGGAGCTTGTATCGTATTTTGTTACAGCAGGTACCCACCTGTTAAATAGCTTAACATCTCCACTAGTAATATAACTGTCTGTTGGTGTAAATGGCATAGCTAGAAGTTAATTGTCCATCTGAATACGAGCGAGAAATCGCTTGTCTTTGGAATCCCAGTAAAGTCCCTATAAGCTACAAGTAATGACGCATCAGTAGCCATATTTACAGGATTCTTCATAAATAATCCTACTTCACTAATAGTAGCTCCATTGGCAGCATCCTCATTTAATATTAATGTATATCGTACAGAGGTATTATCAATTCTAGTAATTTTGTGGAACGGAATCATAGCAAAAGGCCCAACAGCTGCTGCTATAGTTTGGCCAGTTATCTGGTCATTAGTACTAAAGAACAATTGGCTAGCAGCCCCTCCGTAGTTCTCGACAGCCCTTATTGGGGCTGACAATGCGTAGATTGCACTAGTTGTTCCAGCCCCAGTATGACCCGCATGAGGTCCTCCGCTACCTGCCTGGAAACGCTCAATTTGGTAATCCCGAATATCTAATGACCCTGAACCAGCAAAGAAATGGCTAAGTCCAGCACTCATGCCAGACACAATCATGTTACCGTCATCAAAGACCATCTCTTCTGGTCTATTAGGATAGACCTTAAAGACTTGTAGATGCCCTGTTATATTTAACTGTTCTTTAAAATGCATTTAAAACCTTATTCTCCATATAATAGTTAGATCTTGATAGTTGAAAGCTCCTTGGTCATTTCCAACATCAGAAATCTTACATAAATTATCCGTGAAAGATTTCTTGGAAAATAACTTATAGGTCCTAGGATTATCTACTACACCAAACTTGTAAGGTGCCATCTTACCATTTTTAAGCATAGCCACATTATCCATAGTCCATAAGCCCATATTATATATCCCCCCAAACAAATTACTGTAACCAAGATCTCCAGAACCTATGGTTGTTATATAGGCAACCTCCCCAGTAGAAGAAAAGTCCCCACAAGAAGAAACAACCATCCCAGAAGCTGGGTCTGATCCTTCTAGTCCTACCTTGGCCCCTGGGTCATATACTGCCCCCACAAATCCTCCAAGATCCATTGAACTAACGGTGTTGAAAAGAGAATAATAGGAACTAGCAACTATCGTATCACCATCACCGTTTACAATTTTATACTTACTTCCTAATGTTGAAGTATCAGGGTAACATCCATAGAATTGTCTGTAGATATGAACTGTAGCATAAGCAGCTAAAGTATGAGTATAAGAGGAAGGAACCAAATTTAAATTCTGTCCATTACTAAAATCAATAGCAGAAACATCCCCTGGACTTTCAGAAGATACTTCTAACTGGGTATCAAGTGGTGATGGGTAAGAAGGTAGATCACTTTCTGGAGTATAAGAACTTCCCCCATGCGCTGAAACGGTATTAACAGCAATAATTGTGGCGCTGGGATTAACTAGATCCCCTAAAATTTCACCATATACAGTGCCAGAAAAAATATTGTTATGAGCATTCTTTTTATAAGATGCTGCACCCTTTCCAAAGGATATTGCTTGTATTGTATAGTTGGAAGTATCAAGTAGACTAGAAGCTCCAGCAACACTAGACAGACTGGGGGATACAGTCATCATGTATGCAATCTGTTCACTAGCTCCGTCAACGAGTAGATTGTCCTCTTGAAGAATCATCTCTTGATTTTCAGTTCCAAAGTTTTTATAAACTTCTACTATACCCTGCATTAATCTATAAACTCCAAACTACTGTACTGGCTGAAAGGGGTAAGACGCAGCTTAGCTCCAGCCGGACCCCCTATCTTCGGGGTACCCGACACAAACGCCTCCCAAGTGGGGTGCTCTCTGTAATTCAATTTGCTTCCGCCATTTGTTTCAAATGATCCAGCAGTAGCAGTAGCGTTTCTACTAGCCTTACCATCTGCTAGTTTATTAAAGTAATAAAATATCTTATGAAGTGTGTGTGGTGGGATATCAATGTATTGTTGACCCAATTCAACTGAGAAGGGACTATAAGGAAGCATCCTTGGAGAACTTTGACCTATATTCAACCAAGTATCAAATTTCACTCTAGCCCTGTCAGCGAGAGTTATATCTTTGATATCAACAGAATCTAATAGAACATATTTGCTATAATTCTGTGGTGAAGGAACCATAAATATCTCCATAAAATATTGTTGGTCAGATCTGTGTACTAAACCATACCGTTCGTGATAAACAGTAGGAATAGGTAGATGATGATTAGTTGTATTAAATGGGACAATAAACTTTTTAAAATTTTCTTTAGTATGTTTTAATAAAGCTTTAGGATTATGAGCGTCTTTTAATTCTGCACAAGCAGAAAAATAATAATCTGATATAAAGGCACAAAGATTTTCATCAGCCTCTTCTTCTGCTATATTAAAAATTATAGAGTAATTATTTATAACATCGTCTTTTCTTAATCCAGAAACACCAGTCTCTAATACCCAAGTTCCACGCTTCATGTGCATACCTTGCGCCTCTCCTTCAGTTTCTGGAACCCAGTACCAAGTTGAAGATACACCACCACCTAGGTCTTCAACCTTTGTATGGATATTAACTCCGAACGCTACATCTCCTAACTTAGGTCCCTCTTCTGCCCCACCATGAGCAGTTATTGTTGCCTCAAAATGATTTTCAGGGAGGAATCTATTAGGAGCCCCTCCTCCATACGCATCAGGGAAGTTACTTCCAGGGTAACTGGATAGATCAAATCTTAATCTAGGAAAATGATTTAATGCTTTCATTTTAATCACAGTATTATCAATAAGATAATCATCTCCAAGTTCAGAAGCATTCGCCGCAGTATTAGCTAATCTATAAACCCAAAAAGAATTAAAAGAAGCAACATACCCAGGCCCAGTGTCTTTTGGCATACAAAATTCAATACCACTAAGAATTTTAGCATTTCTATATTCAGTACTATTAGCACAAATTTGGTCAGTTAAAGGTAAATGACCTATATTTAAAGTTTCAAAAGTATCCCAAGTTGCTATTCCTGCATTATTTAAGACTGAATATGGACTAATTGAATTTGCATAAAATTGGGTAGCAGAACACTCTAGAGAGGATATTACAAAAGTTAATCCAGCGTCTTTCCCTGGAATAGGTAATTTGGCTATTGTCCCATTTCTATCAAACCACCCATTGTATACTAATGGACCATAAGCATGAGAGAAGATATCAAAACCTCCACGCTTTTCCTCAAGATTTATTGGAGCAGTCCTATTCATAACCGAAGCAAAATCTAAGTACAAATCATGCAATTCCCTTCCCAGAGCAGTATCCCACCATACCGAAAAATCCGTTGAAGTAGAACTAGCATTTGCTATACTCTGAGCTACATTCATCCAAGAGGACGATGCAGCATAAGTTGCGACAGGGAACCCTGTTTGCGAATCAGTAGACAATAACTCCCCTTGCTTCAATTTAGAGGCTTCAATTATTTCATGCATAGCCACCGTTATTGCTGGCAAAGACCCTCTGGTGTTATACATATCAACCGCAGAGGGGCCATACTTTTTATTAGATCCCAAACTACTTAGTCCACGACATGGGAAAGTATTGCTGGTGTCTACCTGAAAATAAGTATTACTTGAATCTAAGTCTTCACAAATACCCCAAACATCATGCAGATTATTAACATCAGTAGCATTTTGATATCCTGCTCCGCTGAATCGGTACCCTAATGGTAAGAAACCTATGGAACTGACTATTGAATTTTCAGTAGTAGAAGCAGCAAATGTTAGGGGCATATTAAATCCTCCCCTATCATAAATTCCTGCGTTTGTTAGAAGATATTTTAGGTTCCTTCTTCGCAAGGCACTTCGTGGGGCGGTTATTATTGCCGAAGTTGCGCTAACTCTGTTATCAAAGAAATCGTCTGCGTCTTCCCGCTTGAAGCTTCGTACTCCACCAGAAAGATCTGTTGGTGCTCCAGACATGTTTATACCAGATAACCCATACCGTCTCATTCCTGGCCCCCCACCAGAGGAAACATCCAAGAAATCAGGAAGACTAAACATAATCTCCATTGCGCTGGTGTCAAGTGTCCAGTAATCATCTAGACCCGAGGTTATTACTAGAGTGTCTGGGACAGCATGAGCGGGTAGGTACTCTTTTAATATTTTTGCGCCCTGGTAAAGGGCTTGCCCGCTACTAACAGTTAAATCATCACTGAGGAAATTAAAATCTGTAGCATTATATGCAATTATTACATGAGAAGATTTTCCATTCCACAAACTTAAGTATGGTAATTTTCTATCCCCTTGTACAGTTCCTACAGAACTTAAAATATTTGGTTGATTTGGGGAACTTATGTTTCCTGAAGTTAAAAACAACCAAGCATTCCCTAAGAACAGATCATTTGTTGATTGTAATGTATAATCTCTTACATAATCTATTAATGCTGTAGCAAACCATTGAGGTACCAAATATTTGCAAACAAGAATTTCCCAAATTGTTTCTAATATCTGAGGAGTAATCGATGCATCTTTATAGTACTTATATTCCTCAAAAGGAGGAACTCCAATAATTCTATCTCTATATTTGAATTGAAAATCAGGGGAGTCTACTGGGAATCCTGCGCCACCAAGTGGAAATGCCCAAGGGAATTTCTTCACAAGTGTATACAAAATATCATCTACATTTAACCTAATATTTTTATCTAAACTAGATGCACTATAAGTATCAATTTCAAGAAGATTAACAGTACTGGTAGAATAAACTTGCATACTATTGAAGAAGGGAGACTCTGTTGCTAGTGCATAGTAAACTAGATGAGGGACATAGGATTCCCACATCTCTTGAATGTTTGAACTAACATCTACAATATCTTTAGAGAACAAAGAATTTGAAACATATTGAATTGCCTTTTTAGTCCCTACTGATTTATAAACATTTACCGCATTCAATAATTGAACTCTCCACCTAGAAGAATCAATTCCAAATAAATGCCAACCAATCAATTCTGCTATTAATGGGAGATATTCTTCTGGTACATCATTGAGATCGTAAAGTACAGAAAGTCTATCCACATCATTTTGTACATCAGAAATACTATATCCAATAGCCTTTAAAAATTGATGAAATGCCCCCGCTAATTCTTCCTGAGAAAGTTTAGTACCAAGAGATAAAAAATTAGTAATACTATCTTTTAGGAACTTATCATTTTCATCCATAAAGTTTGGAGAATAGAGTATACTAATTAGGGTTTTTAGTTTATCCAACTGCTGATTCCCACTAACATAAGTCCCAGAGGTAGTAACCCCAGAAACAAAATTAGCAGGAAAGACATTAGTTCCAGAGAATATGGCTGAGGCATGATAATTTCTCCAACAATACTCAGTTAAAGCCTCCATAGCATCTGACAAGTAAAGAGTCTTTCCTAAATATACTTTTTGCAGAGCACTTGCTACAGTAGAAGAGGGACTAAATGGAAGAGTACTGTTTCCCGAAGTGTTTAGGAAATAGAACCATGATAATTCTCTAATCAAATACTCATGAGTTGCAGAGGCACCCCCTGCACTAGCAAATACAGAAGAGGTATTGGTATCAAGGTCCCAATCGTTTAATTGAATGGAGGAAAGAAGAGTTCCACTAAGATAAGTTATAAATGCAGAACTAGTTTCAAAATCAGTTAAAGATTTTCCCAACGGTTTGAGAATTTTTTTCTCAAATTGATAAGGAGTAACTTTTGTAAATTCATTTTGTTTGACAAAATAAGGAGCAAGTCCTGATGCAGTGTTTATAGCAGAAAAGTTCGGCGTGGCTGATGGAACGAAACCAAGAGAGGACAACCCATTTAAAATGTTTAACTGATGATTCACCATTTCAGACATGGCATCAAGCTTCATCCCAGAAACTTCGTAATCTTCAATACGATAAAGCTCTGGAATAATATATTCAAGAGCCTTAACAAAGTTTCGTTTAAAAAACCGTTTTCGCACCATTAAACGAGTTCAACATTAATTGTTAAATTGTTGAGTTGAATTATTTCATTAAAATCAACTTTTATATTATCATCTAAGTTATCAACGGTGGCGTACCTAACATCTTGAACTTCAAACATAATTCTATTTAATTCCCCTATAACCAAGGGTTGCCCAAAATCAATATTATCAGTCATAAAGAAATTTAAAATTTCATTTCTAACAGCTTGTTTTATTAGTTCCTCTTTCTTTGCTAATAATTCATCAATTCTTATAGTGACAACTAAATCTAAAGTTCTAATCAATCCATCAACAATTACTATCTCATCAGTAATCATTTTTTTATCTTGCATTGCTGTTAACATAGATTTCTTAAATGCTGGGGTAGCCCTTTGTAATTGAATATCAGATGCTTTTTCTAGAACATAAACATCAATTGTATTAGCAGAGCTAAAAGCATTTCTTGTCACAGCCTTAGCCTTCCCTAATGTTCCCAGTGGCCCTGTGTATGAATTAGCAAAAACAGTATAATCAAGCAAAGTTACTAATCTGTCTTGTCTTCTAAAAGTATAGGGTGCATATTTTTTAGCATGTGCTACTGATTCTACTGCACCCCCTCCTGTACCTTGACTAAGGTTCGTTAATTCTGATACAATATCCCCGCCAACGGAACTTACAGTAGGAGCCATCGAAAGAAAATCGGCAGGAATGTTACCTCTAGAACCTCCTCCTACCCTACAAGTTACAAAATAACTAGCATCATCAGGAGGAGAGATGCCTATAGTACCATCTCCAAATACTACTGTTCCAGCAAAATCATCATCATACCTAACTTCAAATATTTTATCAGAAGGTCCAGAAGCAGAATACAAATTATCCACTCTAGTATAAGCCCCAGATGCGTTGGCATTACTAGAATTAATAAAGACATCTACACTACCCTCAATTACAGGGGTCTGGGATATAGGAATAGTCTTTACCTGACCTTCTGTAGGACCAAAGGTACCAGCCAAAGTTACTAACGCCCCTTCCAGTAAAGCAAGATTTGTATAAACAGTTCCTGGCCCAAGAACAATATTATCTGATTCAGATGAGTATAAAGTAATTCCAGCGTGGGTATTAGCTTCATTAACAAAACCATTAACTACTTTATAAAGGGTATAGTTAAGGGGGCCACCATCCTCTGGGGATGTGATTGTAGCAGTACGGTCCCCAGCAGGAATAAACAAAGAGGACGCATGAGCAGTGTCATATGTTGGTTCTGAAGCCAAAACTAATTTGGCGTTTGCTGCGGCGGATGTTGGGCCACGCATAGTGACCCCGATGAGCTGCATCAATTTACGGACATTGTGAATATTTTTTGAAGTTCTCAAAAAAGTTTCATGTGCTAGCATATCAGCCTTAAAAGACATGACAGCTCCCATATAAGCGACAACTTCCACCAACATCATACCCAAATCAGACTCAGCAAAGTTGTGATAGTCTAAAGGATAAACAGTTTTCATATACTTTATCAAGGAATTCTTTAAATCAGCAAAATCTGTGGCTGCAAAATCAATCAAAGTATCCTTATTAGCTTCAGGAACTACAACAAGTTTTTCAAAATCGGAATCTACGGTACCAGAAAAGGCCATTATGCTATTTTCACCTCAGTTTCAATAATAAGATCTTCTTCATCTTTTAATTGGAGTAGCAATTTAACAATTAAGCCATGTCCACCTGTTGGGCTATATTGTGAATCCTCAAATACTCCAAGTTTGAGAATTTTTACGCCAGGAGCATACAAAGTTATACTCTCTAACACTTCCCGTCTAATCTCATTAAAAGTTATTTCATCTAGAGGCTGGAATACATAAGGTTTTAAATTACAACCAAAATTTGGAAGCATCACTCGCTCTCCCCGCGTAGTTCCAATTATTTGGTGAACACCGTTAAGAATTTTCTTTAGTCCCGTTATCTTATGAAAGAATGGCCGTATAGGATCAGCGCCCACAGGGAAAGGAAGTCCATATTCATTCTTCGCTATAGGAAGTGGACTCTTCTGTATAGCAGGACTAACCTCTTTTCCATATTTAGTTGTTGTAACCATTAGACTTCAATATTCTTAAAAAATCCTTTTTGAGCTGTAAAGTTTTTTAGAACCTCTGTATTATTTAGTGGTTTCTTGTAAAACTTCAAACTTCCAAGGTGACCCCTTAGGCCACTCTTTCGTCCATGATAGTTACCCATAAACCCTCCGTAGTCTAAAGTACTATCCTTAGCATCCAGAAGATCAGTGTACCCTCCACCTATTATCCAGGGAACAAACGAATAGTTAGTGCTAGTATTAAATTTAGGTCCTCCGTTAAAATCAGGAACATTTCCATAATATGTGCAAAAAGCGGATCCTCCGTATTCAAAACTACTAGTACTTGTAAAAGTTGGTAAATTCAAAGATTTTAGAGAATCAGCACCTAATGAGGAAACTAAACCAGAAGTAACAACTAAAGACCCATCAGCATATATATTTACCTTATCGTTAATAGGATCAATAACGGTAGTTACTAACACAAACCCCCCAGATACCGCTCCAATAGTAGAACTACCATTTGCTGCAACTGCCGATGCTGGGACGGATACCCCGTGATATTGAATACCACTGAAACATCCACTATCTATATTTCTCGTAAAGCCTACTGACGAAAAACCCGCAGATTGCGTTGGAGCTATATAAAAGTTAATATCACTAAGTGCAGCATTAGCTTTAGGATCATTAGATGGTTCGGTATAGGAAACAATTTGTTTATCTATCGTAAACCCAAGTAGCATTCCCCTAGTAACCGCAGTACCAAATGACGGAAGTATCAGAGTTTCATCATAAGAGGAGACTGTACCCCCTGTAGTTTCAGATCCCAAAATTAAACGATGTAAAGATGAGGAATCGGTAATAGTATTACCCCCAGTCAAGTTCCACCCTGTTTGCCCAGAAGTTGTCAGAGTAGGTACATGAACCCAGGATTCAATAGTGAACCCATCAGGGGAATAAGTAAGATTACGGAAATCTTCCGTATCTGGAAGTTTTCCGAAGCTACCAACACTAGAAGGATATTGTGGGGTAGAGGCATACTCCCCAATACCTTCGAAAAAAGGTATACCTAAGCCAGAGAAAAACACAGAAGATGAATCACTTGCAACTAGTTGAGCATTAGCAGAAATATTTATGTCTGCACAATTAAGAACTTGGAACTTAGTTGATGAAGGACTTTCCACATCAGTTTGTAGGAAATTGTAAACAGCAATTAATTTGTCAGTAACAATATCATCAGTTAGATTTAATACAAATGCCTCAGATCCACTGACACTACTTGAAGAATAAACTATATCGCCCTTTCCTACTGTAGGAACCATTAAATGCCCAGGAATAAACCCATCTCTTGGATTAGGAGCTACTACAAATTTTGGTTGTATAGGTAAAACCATGCCCTGAACATCAGCCATCTCAAAAACTAGTTTTTCTTGCTTCTCTAGTGCTGGAACAACATTATAATCAGCTAAATATGAGAAATCATTTATCGGAATATTTCCTGGCACAAATTTTGTATCTACTGTATTTTTGGGATCTAATATAAGTGGGGCTTTAGCAGCGATTTCAATTTGCTTTTTTCTTCGTCGTATTTGATCACTGTATCTTGAAATAATTGAATAAAGTGATTGTCGCATATTTATTACAATTGCCGAATCAGCAGCGTTACCCCCTGCTATTAGATCAGTAATATGAGAAGAGAGATCATAAACTTCCCTATTTTTTTCTCCTATTAAATGCTGAAGAAAGTGATCTTCATCGTAATACTCTTGTATATTTAAGCTGTCATCAATAATATCAGGATCAAAAAGAGTATCTATATAAGAAGTAATATCATCCAAGGATACATGAACACCCTTGCCGCCTATAGCGGGGTCTTGATCAAATTTCCATTTCTCCTCAACAGGAATTTGAGCCGACAAGCCTGATAGCTCAATAAAGGCTGGGTCTAACCCACCCGACTGTGAATCATAATATAGTCCATCAGCAGTCAGTAGGAACTGACCCTCCGTTGATTTTGGGGGACCAAAGACTAAATCAAACAAGGATTCAACTTCTTCTAGATCCTCAGGTAACTGTGTTGGAAAATCAGATCCCGCAATTTCAGGGACATCAAAAAATATGGGCTCTAAATTAGGATTAGCTTGCCGCTCTTTTATTATTGATTGGACATCAGATATCAGTCTGTCTGCATCAATTATAAAAGCTTCTGCACCAAGTCTTTGCTGCTGAACATCGGCAAATTCATTATCAAGAAATTCCTTAAATGCTTCAGCGTCTTTATTAGGGGGTGGGCCTGGAACACCTTCGTCCATTGATAGGAAGTCCATATATCCTGAGATGCATTCTTTCATATCCTTAATTTGTTCCCACGCGAAGGACAAATTTTTGTATAACTCTCCTCCCAATTCTACAACAGCATCCACATACCCCAACCACTTACCTACATCGCCCAAACCCTTTAGCTTGTCATCATCAAACCCCCAAGCCAAGGAATCACTAATGAACTTCCATACCCCACCTTCTGAGGCCATCTGAAGAATTCCACTCTTAAGAAAGAAATCTTCTGTAATTTCATTAATATAATCCAGAGCATCTGCTTTTCCCTCTTTTGCACTCCCAAGAATATCTTGTAACATCCCCATAGGTAAAGCGCCCAAGGCATCTTTAGCTAGATTCATCAGGCAACTTGGAACACCGAAAGAAGAGCCAACAGAGTCCAAAAGACCCTGCCCCTCTCCTTTCATAGAAGCAAATTTTTCTAAATCAAATGATACCATAAGTTAGTGTCCATAATAATTTTTTGTTTCGGATACATTTATTTGGCTAGACTCAGCTTGAGCACTTTGAAGGTAAGTCTGGTTCCCATCTATATTTACATTACCAGCAGCCTTCAAATTTATCGGCCCCCCATCGGCAGAGATATTAATTTGCCCACCAGCTCTCAAATCTATATCTCCATCTGATTGAACTTGTAAATTACTTCCACTTTTTATAGATATAGTTCCAGTACCATAAACTGTGATTGTTCCAGCGGAATCAATTTCTACATGTCCATTATCTCCTAAAGCATTCAAAAATATTCTACTATCAGATCCCTGTCCTGTTATATTAATATCTCTAGAAGCGCTATGAATATTTACATTTCCATATAAGTTCTGCATCCCTGTAAGAATACTAGGAGCTTTATCCCCCTTAGAGGTATTTAAGATGTTAAGTTCCCTACCATTTTTTACATGAACTTTTATTCCACCAAAATTTGATCTAATCTCTTGCCTACCATTACTAATGTATTGGATTCCTCGTCTAGGTTTGCCATTAATTTCTCCATCCTTATTACCCATGATTGTTATCCCATCATTATGCTGAGTCATAATTGATATGGAATCAACATCGGGAGAATCATGTAACATAATTCTTTTATTTAAATGGCTCTGAAGCAAGCAATATACAGCAAACCCTTTATCTGGTCCATCAGGAGCATAGGTATCAGAAAGAACTAGCTTGTTACCCTTTGGTGTTTTAATTAGTAATTTTTGTGGTTTATCTCTTTTGTCTCCTCTAGTATAAATTTTTTCTTTATCAATAACCTCTTCGAGTATTAGTCTATCACCATCATCAACAAGAGTTTTTCCGAGGCGTGGAGGAAGACATCCAATAGAATACCAAAACTCGCCAATTTTAAGGCAGAACACCTTAGCTCCGTTTTCTGGTATCATAACAACTCCAGCTTGTGGGCCAGCATAAGGGGAAAGGTGAGTAACACCGTCAAGAACAGCTCCACTGTCTAGTCTAACTGAGAATTTCGCAGAGTGTGAGTAGTCTTTATTGAGACAAACTTCTCCTATGACTGCTGACGGAATTTTCATAATAATTTTTCTATTGTGGTAGATCCTTTTCTGTAAGTGTATTCATTCCTCTAACCAAATGGAATTCAGAATGTGCATCGTCTCCTGTAATTACATGTTTAAAACCTATTATAGTATACATTCCCGTAAAGAGCTTCCTACTGATATCATGGAGATTGCTTGGTACAGGAGCTTCATGAAACATTACTGGCATTTCTCTAAGAAATAAATAAGCAGGTTCTGAAGCCTCAAATCCAGCAACATATTGATGTCCTATCCAATACATAGGAAGAGTATCAATTTTTATTTTAATTGTTTCTTTTCGTAAAGATTGATACCACGATAACAAATCTGCTGCTGGAGAATCATTTACTGGCATTCGTAATGAGTTGTATTCCCCAAGATATTCTTTGCCCCCTCCAGGGGTATCAGCTTCTGCTATTTTATATAATGAGTAAAGTGATACCAAATGTGAGATAACTGCTTCGGCGGCCCCTCCCTTAAATTGCGAACCCTTAATATGGTTTATCGGAACAGCGCTAACTACGAC
>Ga0114912_1000785_pt1 | contig 14780 bp, 2 predicted proteins | sample MalvirDeepMed_51_FD_89713 | JGI IMG/M metagenome (GOLD analysis project Ga0114912, IMG submission 89713) | Marine viral communities from the Global Malaspina Expedition - Malaspina viral metaG DeepMed_51 | ecosystem: Environmental > Aquatic > Marine > Oceanic | place: Mediterranean Sea...
AGCCCGTAGAAACCAAACCCGGGCAGGAACTTGTAATGGATAAAATACTGTATCTTGAGTTTAAGCTCATCCTCTTCCCTATAATTCCTGCGTATTGACAGGACCTGTCCATTATCCTCACTAATGGTGACGATATAAGGGATTTTTATACCCGTGGGTTCGCCTTCTTCATCGGTTTCCTCATATCCCGGCAAATCCAGATCCACGTGGCATTCCAGTAAGGTACAGTCATAATCAATATTGGAAGGTTCGGTTCCTGAAATATGGTCTACTTCTTCTGAAATACGGTCTGACCCTTCCTGTGCCGGAAGGACCGGAATATCACGATAAAACCCTGAAACCTGCTTCTTACGCAAATCATTGAGGGACACGCGCACAATATGCGTGATATTCGGGCATGTCTCTAAATCATTCGCTTCATAAGGGATAATCAGGTTCTCAGCAGGCACGAACTTGGAAACTGCGCGGTCTAGGCCATCATCAAAATAAACTTTCTTGAAAGTGGACCCTGCCAAGGGCAAGTGGAACAGCATCTGGTCAAATTCAGGCGTGTATTCTTCCATTACATTCATAATGTAATAGTTCATAAACCCACGGACCCGTTTTGCCTGCTCTTCCTTCTTATGGGTAGGATCACCCATAACTACGGTCCTGACGGGGCCGTCCGAAGGCAATAATTCATTAAATGCCTGTGCCTGAAACTGTACAGCAGCTTCTGCCAGAACAGGATGGGTTACTCCTGTGGCTCCACGGAAAGGATTGGTACGGTCTTCGTAATTAAAGCCCAGTAATTCAAGGCCCTTTGAATAGGCGTCTTCCCATTCGGAACGGGACGACTTGTTGGATTCATATTCTGCAATAAGGTCACTGCCAATCGAGCCCAGCTCACGGTCGTCCATGTCTTCTGCAAGGTTGCCGTAAAAGTCCCCTGATTCGCGGGCCTCGGCCCCCGGGTCGAAGTCCAGTGTTACACCACCATCCTCTTCTTCTATGATTTCAACCGGTTCTATTTCAAGAGAAATTCCTTCTTCAAGTTGATCTTCAACCGGTAAATCCATGCCACTAAGAAGGGCTTCTAATTCAGCCGCAGATTTCTCTTCCGGATCAAGCTCCATGCCTTCGCGTTCAATCAGGGAAACAGGTGGTAGCTTTTCTGCCATGTCAGGCTCCTACAGAAAGGCTGCTGATGCCGCCGCCAGACCGTCGCTGTGGAACAGGAGAATATTCCCCTGTTACCAAATCACTCAATGTTACCCCTTCTGATTCCCGAGGAATTGGAGGAGGAGTAAAAAAATCTTCAATTGTCTCTGGTGTGGGGAAAAACACCTCTTTAACTCCCCCTGCTATTCCAGGTATCTCTGAGATAGCTTGGCTCTGAGCATAAGTTCTTCTTCCGGAAATAGGGGAACCTAAAAGCCTCGCTTTATTCTGAGGATTACCTAAAGCCCATCCCGGTAACTTTTGCTGGGCCTTGGCAATTTTTGCCAGAGCTACCGCTAATTTTACTCCTTTATACCCAGTTTGGAGCAACTTTAAGGCGGCAGCCGCAGGTGGTACTGCCAATAATGGAAGTAAGGCATAGTCCACCGGGTTAGAAGGATCAAAAACAATGTCGGTTATATCCCTTATGTCAAAACCCGGTTTATTACGCGCAGGATTCCAGAAACCTTCTTCTGAAATCAGTCCCGGCTTCGGCTCCATACCTCTTCTATATTCTTCGGCTTCTTTACTTAACACCCCTGATAATGTTTCAGGTTCTGTCGAATTACGTAAGAAACGTGATAATTGTGCATCTAAATCAGGGTCATCTTCAAAGGGAATAGCCCCTGCTTCTTTTTCTTTAGCAAACCTTTCAGCTTCAACGCCTGCACCTGTTTGAAAATGCTGGACAGGGCCGCCCCCGGCATAGTTACTCGTCAGGTAATTATCCCACTGGGAGTAATCCGGTGGTGGGGGTATAGGCGTAGGCGTAGGCGGAGGCACTGGTGACGGTAGCCTTGGGTCTGGCATCCGTGGAGGCGGAGGCGTCGGTCGTTCCGGCCCTGGCGGCCACGGCATCCGTGGAGGCGGAGGCGTCGGTCGTTCCGGCCCTGGCGGCCACGGCATCCTCGGATCTTGCCTATGAGGTATTTCCCGAACCGGTTGCGGCATCCTTGGATCTATTGTCCTCGGATCTTGCCTAGGCCTCGGCTCATGTTGGAATGTCACTTCTGGTATTGGCTCATGTCGCCAAGGTGCTGGCCCTTCTGGCATCGGTTGAGGCTCTCTGGGTTCCATGATTGAGCTAAACGGATCTGGCCGCCCAATTGGAGGCACCATATTAGGCCCAAGCGGTGGAGAACCCAATCTACCTCCGGTTTCGGTGGGAATTCTACGATTTCTGAACGTCCATAAGTCCCTAGGGCCTAAACCAACCTGTTGTGGCCCTAATATATTCTGAACGGATTCTAACCCCCCTATTCCGGTTTGTAGTGCCCCCGGTGGTTCTGTAACCCAATTCTCTAGCCGTGGCCCCCCATTTAGTGGAGGTGTAACGTGTTCGATTTGCATACCACCACCGTCATCACCACTGACATAACGCCTTTCGGTTTCGATAATTGGCTGCATACCACCACGCGTAACAGGTGGAGAACCCCCGAGGGTTTCGATAATTGACTGCCTTTCAGGTGGTTCTACTGGTGGCAATGGTGCTGCTGCTGGTGCCGGTAGAGGTGTAACGTGTTCAGCGAGTAATCCTTGCGTAACAGGTGGCGGAGGTGCTAAGGGTGCGGCAACAGGTGGTGCTACCGGTGCGGCAACAGGTGCGGCAACAGGGGGTGGAGGTGCTACTACTGGTGCGGCAACAGGTGGGGGTGGAGGTGCTACTACTGGTGCGGCAACAGGTGGGGGTGGAGGCGGCGCTGCTGCTACTGGCGGTGGAGGCGGTGCAGCAGCCGGAAAAGCCTCGGGAGAAGGCAGTAAGGGGACATTAGTCCTGTAATCTTGGTCAGGGGAAGGCAATCTGGGTGTAACAGCCGTGCCCCCTTCATGTAAATACTGTACAGGTCCGCCGCCCGCGTACATACGGCCAAGGTAATTATCCCACTGGTTCTGGTAAGCATTGAGGTCTTCCATCGTGGTCGGCACCCCTTCCGGTATATTGGAATAACGGAAATCGGTTGTCGGCCCGACAAAATTTTCTGTAGGTGCTGCCGGAGTTCCCCCGAATACGGGTGCCGTTGGAAGATCCAAGGGCGGTTCATACGGAACGTAGGGCTCTTCTTCTGGAATAACCTGTGGAACATAGGGGGTATAGCCGGGTTCTATTGATCCCAGGTATTCATCCAGCGTTCCAAAATTCTCGGGAGGAGCCGCTGTCGGGGTATATTGAGGATCTACATCCGGTGGGGCAGATGCTGCTGCAGCCGGAGGGGTATAAAGTTGATCTTCTCCTGCGCGTTGCTTCTGCTCCCAAGCGGCTTCCATCCGCTCTTCACGGGAAGGAATGTACCATCTGGCGTCCCCTGTCTGTCCCGGTTGCGGAACGGACGTGTATGTGCCTGTGGAACTCGGTTCGCGCTCCGCGCCGCCGGTAGGAGGACCACCCGGGATTGTTCCCAACGTATCCATCTTGTAGGCGTTATAGCCTTCAGAAGTTAAGGGGTATAAACCCTGCTCTGTAGCCGCTATAAAATTAGGGTCACCGGAAAAGGCGTCTTTTACAACGGGGTCCTGTTCTTCATTCCATACCTTTAAATAATCCGGATCAAACATATTTGTGGCAGGATCTTTTTCCGGTGGTTTGGTAGGCCACCCTGCGTAATCCCCTTCTGTACGAACTTCTATCTCATCAGGAGGTACTTCCGGCTCAAACGGGACATGCGGGGAGGGCGTAGGAGTAACACCATTACCGCCGCCGCTGCCACCATCAGGCGTCGGATCAGTTCCCGGTACTGCTGCGGTAGGGCTGTAAACAGCCCCGAAAAGGTTCGGGGTAGGTTGTCCCGCTGGCGGTAATGTAATAGGAGTATGTGCCTGTTCCGTTGCAGCAGGATCAAGAAAAGTCTGTCTTGTGAAGTCCGGAGTTCCTGCAAAACCGGTAAAGGCTGTCCCTGCCGTGGGGACAGGCGGTGTACCAAACAGGCCCCCTCCGTGCTGGGTGTAAGTAGGTGTTGGTGCCGCGAAGGTATCAGTCGAAGAAATAGGGGTAGGCGACGGCCACGGTGTAGTGGGGTCAGTGGGTGGGGGCCACGTGGTTGTAGGCGTATCCGCCATAGGATCTGGCTTCATCCACTCCGGTATATCCACAGCGCCGCCTTTCTGCATCTGCATCAAAGGTGTTCCACGTGGAACATGTAACGGCCCGTGGCCGGGAGCGCGGGGCAAACCTGTAATTCCTCTGGGCATACGTGACATTATGGCCCCTCCGTCTCTTTTTTGCACGCCCGTATCAAGTCCTGAGAATGTTTCCAGAATATCAACTTTTTCAGGCTCAAACGATACAAAATTATAAGACCTTTCTGCCTGAGAGGCACTAACACGTTGTCCCGTTACAGGATCCATCCATCCATGGATGTCTGGATCCAAAAACTTATTACCGGGAATACCTGCTTCAAGAAGTGCTTCCGCAGTGTCCCCTTTAGCAGCGTTACGCCACGCAATACCCATCTCACTCCTTATTTCGCTGCCCACCTTTCTTAGGTCTAATCCGCTCTTCCTTATAGCTCTTCCTATCTGGGACAAGGTAGGTTTTTTCGGCATCGTGGCGGCGCGCTTTGCTCTATAAAAGTTCTCCATAGCCTGGATAATATTCTGTCCCGTAAAACCCTTATCAGGGTTCCAATGAGTGTTCCTAAATACCCAATCATCTGGGCTCTTGATCTGTCCCTTAACACTCTTAGCAGGGTCCCAGACCCAATCAGGCATTCCCTCCAAAGGTCCTCCCGGCTCGGACAATTTCCTGATCGAGTCTTTAACACTTTCAGATTGCTTTGATAAAGGATCGTCCCAAGATATATAGCGCGCTACATCTTTATCTGGGACATCTACTTTATGAAGATAGCCGTAAGGAGAAGTCAACCAAGAACGTGCGGACTGCCTGCCTGCACCCGCCGATCTGAAGCGTTCCCCTGTCCGGCGTGCTTGTGAGCTATACAATCCCGGTAGATAAGATGAATATCCTGTCCCTGTTCCAACCTTTGACTTTTTAAAGCCTTGTCCGGGCTTAACAAGGTGACTTGTGCCATGCCACGCGGTTATGCCGGGTACGATGGGCAGTGCTGCCCCCAGCCCTTCCATCTGGGCAGGGCTGAGATTGAATTCAGGCGCTCTCAGGCCGGGTGGCAAACTTGGGTCCAAGGTAACGTTCCGTTCATGCCAAGGTTTTGATATGTCGGGATCAGCAGCCTGCAACAACTGTGCCCTGTACTCAGGGTCACGCATATTGATACCGAAGTTTGTCAATTCCGCCACATCACCGACACCCGTGGGGATGAACCGTGCGCCCTGCAACATACCGGGCAGCACATCATAAAGCGTAGTGGGTGAGTTTGGGTAAAGCGGCGTATCCAGCAGAGCCCTACCACCACGACGTATGATGCCCTCTTCTGTCGTCGGGTTTTGCGTTTTTTTAGCCATTACTTTGGTTTAGCCAGATAATCCCATCTGGGGTAGAAGTAGTCGGGTCCGTATAATGTATTTCGGGGGCCTAGTGTGGGCGTCTTGAAATGACCCCCTGACCTATGAACAGGGACTCCCTCAAGATTATGGCTGAAACCGCCGCTACTCACGGTATAGTGATCTAATTCGCTTGCGGTTCTCGGTATTCTTTCCCAAGGATTCACATATTCGCCGACCTTGACTAAATTACCACCGGTATCCCCCCTTCCGGCAACGGGCGCATTTTCCCATGCCTTGAATATCTCTTTTTCCCGTTGGGTAATACCTCCGGTTTGTCGCCATTTATCCATTATGCTGTACTGCTGCCCCCTCCTGTAGGCCACATCGATTCCCGGTTGGTTTTCCATTAGCTGGAGCCGCGCTGATGTGGGCTTATGGCCCATACGGCTAGCAAACTGTGCCAGTTCAAAGTTTTGTAGGGATATAACCCCTTCCGGATTCGGGATAAACAGGGCCCCTTTTACATCCTGAACCACGGGGACCCCGTTGATTTCAAAAATCTTTAGCTGACCTATCCCTTCCCCTGACGTATGTGCCGGTTTAAATGTGCCCAGTTTCTCAAACCGGCTGCGGCTGGCGTGGCCAAAGCCTCTTTGGACCTTTGTCATATTCTCTGCTTGTATGCCGTACCTTCCTTGCAGATTAAGGGCTTTCAGTTCAGCCGCTGTACGCTCTGCCAGCCCAGCCCGGTGAATATGGCTGGGCGTCGTTACGCGTGTAGATATCATCCTTCTGTTGTGTACCGACTGCATTAAACTAGGCCCTTCCGCGACATTTCCCTTAAATTCAAAGCCCCTGTTTGGCCCCCGGGCAAACCGATATCCTGAAGAAATTGTGTTAGGCGGTACTCCGAGCTTATTCAGGGTATCCGTAAACCCGCCAAAGTCTATGCGTTTGAATTTTGATGCTGTAGGGGCAACCCTTGCTGCGCCGCGGGTTAACTTTTCACTCATCAGGAGTTTCGGACCAACCACCGCGGCGGCTGCTCCAACAGCCCCTCCTTTTAAAACAGTCCTGCGCATCTCGTCAGCCACTTCATCAGCAACCGCTTTACTTCCCGTGCCCCGAAGGCCGCCGATCCCGCCACGGGTGTATGCAGCAAGTGCGGCGGGAAGCCCGATCCCCAATGCCTGCAATGCCGCTATCCCCTTATGCCCTTCCTTTATGTTCTGCCTTATGCCGGGCATCCTATTCTCTTTTTTGAACATATCCTTTATCTTTGTTGCCGGTATGGTTTCCCCTGTTTCCGGGTCAACCCTTTCTCCTGCGGGTATATCTGGGGCAAAACCACTTCCATACAAAGCCCCCAAGCCCACCAAACCGAGAGTCCCGGTTACCGGAAAGGTGGCTGCATTCGCCAGCAACCATAAGTTCTGGGCGGGGGTAAGACCTTCAGTTGGAGCACCGAATGGAGCGTCCCAGATGGACCGTTCACCCTCCGATGGCGCTGTACTGATAGTCCTGTTCTGGCGGGGATCAGGTGGCGCGTCCATTAAGGAAGAGCCCTGGACATAAGCCAAATTATCTCGGGTCGCCGGGACTCGGCCTTCCAGCATTGCGCGCTCAAGCCTTTTGCGGGGATTAAGTGCTTCCCCAAGACGACGGACACGAGGGGATATAACCGGCACTTGAGGGGCGTAGCTCGGAGCGTGCCGGATAACCGGTTTTCTGTCTTTAGGCATAAACAGGACCTCCCTGTGCATTGCCCCGTGGTCTTCGGGCCGCGGCGCGGCCGCGCCGCGGCCCGAAGACCACGGGGCAATGCACAGGGAGGTCCTGTTTATGCCTAAAGACAGAAAACCGGTTATCCGGCACGCTCCGAGCTACGCCCCTCAAGTGCCGGTTATATCCCCTCGTGTCCGTCGTCTTGGGGAAGCACTTAATCCCCGCAAAAGGCTTGAGCGCGCAATGCTGGAAGGCCGAGTCCCGGCGACCCGAGATAATTTGGCTTATGTCCAGGGCTCTTCCTTAATGGACGCGCCACCTGATCCCCGCCAGAACAGGACTATCAGTACAGCGCCATCGGAGGGTGAACGGTCCATCTGGGACGCTCCATTCGGTGCTCCAACTGAAGGTCTTACCCCCGCCCAGAACTTATGGTTGCTGGCGAATGCAGCCACCTTTCCGGTAACCGGGACTCTCGGTTTGGTGGGCTTGGGGGCTTTGTATGGAAGTGGTTTTGCCCCAGATATACCCGCAGGAGAAAGGGTTGACCCGGAAACAGGGGAAACCATACCGGCAACAAAGATAAAGGATATGTTCAAAAAAGAGAATAGGATGCCCGGCATAAGGCAGAACATAAAGGAAGGGCATAAGGGGATAGCGGCATTGCAGGCATTGGGGATCGGGCTTCCCGCCGCACTTGCTGCATACACCCGTGGCGGGATCGGCGGCCTTCGGGGCACGGGAAGTAAAGCGGTTGCTGATGAAGTGGCTGACGAGATGCGCAGGACTGTTTTAAAAGGAGGGGCTGTTGGAGCAGCCGCCGCGGTGGTTGGTCCGAAACTCCTGATGAGTGAAAAGTTAACCCGCGGCGCAGCAAGGGTTGCCCCTACAGCATCAAAATTCAAACGCATAGACTTTGGCGGGTTTACGGATACCCTGAATAAGCTCGGAGTACCGCCTAACACAATTTCTTCAGGATATCGGTTTGCCCGGGGGCCAAACAGGGGCTTTGAATTTAAGGGAAATGTCGCGGAAGGGCCTAGTTTAATGCAGTCGGTACACAACAGAAGGATGATATCTACACGCGTAACGACGCCCAGCCATATTCACCGGGCTGGGCTGGCAGAGCGTACAGCGGCTGAACTGAAAGCCCTTAATCTGCAAGGAAGGTACGGCATACAAGCAGAGAATATGACAAAGGTCCAAAGAGGCTTTGGCCACGCCAGCCGCAGCCGGTTTGAGAAACTGGGCACATTTAAACCGGCACATACGTCAGGGGAAGGGATAGGTCAGCTAAAGATTTTTGAAATCAACGGGGTCCCCGTGGTTCAGGATGTAAAAGGGGCCCTGTTTATCCCGAATCCGGAAGGGGTTATATCCCTACAAAACTTTGAACTGGCACAGTTTGCTAGCCGTATGGGCCATAAGCCCACATCAGCGCGGCTCCAGCTAATGGAAAACCAACCGGGAATCGATGTGGCCTACAGGAGGGGGCAGCAGTACAGCATAATGGATAAATGGCGACAAACCGGAGGTATTACCCAACGGGAAAAAGAGATATTCAAGGCATGGGAAAATGCGCCCGTTGCCGGAAGGGGGGATACCGGTGGTAATTTAGTCAAGGTCGGCGAATATGTGAATCCTTGGGAAAGAATACCGAGAACCGCAAGCGAATTAGATCACTATACCGTGAGTAGCGGCGGTTTCAGCCATAATCTTGAGGGAGTCCCTGTTCATAGGTCAGGGGGTCATTTCAAGACGCCCACACTAGGCCCCCGAAATACATTATACGGACCCGACTACTTCTACCCCAGATGGGATTATCTGGCTAAACCAAAGTAATGGCTAAAAAAACGCAAAACCCGACGACAGAAGAGGGCATCATACGTCGTGGTGGTAGGGCTCTGCTGGATACGCCGCTTTACCCAAACTCACCCACTACGCTTTATGATGTGCTGCCCGGTATGTTGCAGGGCGCACGGTTCATCCCCACGGGTGTCGGTGATGTGGCGGAATTGACAAACTTCGGTATCAATATGCGTGACCCTGAGTACAGGGCACAGTTGTTGCAGGCTGCTGATCCCGACATATCAAAACCTTGGCATGAACGGAACGTTACCTTGGACCCAAGTTTGCCACCCGGCCTGAGAGCGCCTGAATTCAATCTCAGCCCTGCCCAGATGGAAGGGCTGGGGGCAGCACTGCCCATCGTACCCGGCATAACCGCGTGGCATGGCACAAGTCACCTTGTTAAGCCCGGACAAGGCTTTAAAAAGTCAAAGGTTGGAACAGGGACAGGATATTCATCTTATCTACCGGGATTGTATAGCTCACAAGCACGCCGGACAGGGGAACGCTTCAGATCGGCGGGTGCAGGCAGGCAGTCCGCACGTTCTTGGTTGACTTCTCCTTACGGCTATCTTCATAAAGTAGATGTCCCAGATAAAGATGTAGCGCGCTATATATCTTGGGACGATCCTTTATCAAAGCAATCTGAAAGTGTTAAAGACTCGATCAGGAAATTGTCCGAGCCGGGAGGACCTTTGGAGGGAATGCCTGATTGGGTCTGGGACCCTGCTAAGAGTGTTAAGGGACAGATCAAGAGCCCAGATGATTGGGTATTTAGGAACACTCATTGGAACCCTGATAAGGGTTTTACGGGACAGAATATTATCCAGGCTATGGAGAACTTTTATAGAGCAAAGCGCGCCGCCACGATGCCGAAAAAACCTACCTTGTCCCAGATAGGAAGAGCTATAAGGAAGAGCGGATTAGACCTAAGAAAGGTGGGCAGCGAAATAAGGAGTGAGATGGGTATTGCGTGGCGTAACGCTGCTAAAGGGGACACTGCGGAAGCACTTCTTGAAGCAGGTATTCCCGGTAATAAGTTTTTGGATCCAGACATCCATGGATGGATGGATCCTGTAACGGGACAACGTGTTAGTGCCTCTCAGGCAGAAAGGTCTTATAATTTTGTATCGTTTGAGCCTGAAAAAGTTGATATTCTGGAAACATTCTCAGGACTTGATACGGGCGTGCAAAAAAGAGACGGAGGGGCCATAATGTCACGTATGCCCAGAGGAATTACAGGTTTGCCCCGCGCTCCCGGCCACGGGCCGTTACATGTTCCACGTGGAACACCTTTGATGCAGATGCAGAAAGGCGGCGCTGTGGATATACCGGAGTGGATGAAGCCAGATCCTATGGCGGATACGCCTACAACCACGTGGCCCCCACCCACTGACCCCACTACACCGTGGCCGTCGCCTACCCCTATTTCTTCGACTGATACCTTCGCGGCACCAACACCTACTTACACCCAGCACGGAGGGGGCCTGTTTGGTACACCGCCTGTCCCCACGGCAGGGACAGCCTTTACCGGTTTTGCAGGAACTCCGGACTTCACAAGACAGACTTTTCTTGATCCTGCTGCAACGGAACAGGCACATACTCCTATTACATTACCGCCAGCGGGACAACCTACCCCGAACCTTTTCGGGGCTGTTTACAGCCCTACCGCAGCAGTACCGGGAACTGATCCGACGCCTGATGGTGGCAGCGGCGGCGGTAATGGTGTTACTCCTACGCCCTCCCCGCATGTCCCGTTTGAGCCGGAAGTACCTCCTGATGAGATAGAAGTTCGTACAGAAGGGGATTACGCAGGGTGGCCTACCAAACCACCGGAAAAAGATCCTGCCACAAATATGTTTGATCCGGATTATTTAAAGGTATGGAATGAAGAACAGGACCCCGTTGTAAAAGACGCCTTTTCCGGTGACCCTAATTTTATAGCGGCTACAGAGCAGGGTTTATACCCCTTAACTTCTGAAGGCTATAACGCCTACAAGATGGATACGTTGGGAACAATCCCGGGTGGTCCTCCTACCGGCGGCGCGGAGCGCGAACCGAGTTCCACAGGCACATACACGTCCGTTCCGCAACCGGGACAGACAGGGGACGCCAGATGGTACATTCCTTCCCGTGAAGAGCGGATGGAAGCCGCTTGGGAGCAGAAGCAACGCGCAGGAGAAGATCAACTTTATACCCCTCCGGCTGCAGCAGCATCTGCCCCACCGGATGTAGATCCTCAATATACCCCGACAGCGGCTCCTCCCGAGAATTTTGGAACGCTGGATGAATACCTGGGATCAATAGAACCCGGCTATACCCCCTATGTTCCACAGGTTATTCCAGAAGAAGAGCCCTACGTTCCGTATGAACCGCCCTTGGATCTTCCAACGGCACCCGTATTCGGGGGAACTCCGGCAGCACCTACAGAAAATTTTGTCGGGCCGACAACCGATTTCCGTTATTCCAATATACCGGAAGGGGTGCCGACCACGATGGAAGACCTCAATGCTTACCAGAACCAGTGGGATAATTACCTTGGCCGTATGTACGCGGGCGGCGGACCTGTACAGTATTTACATGAAGGGGGCACGGCTGTTACACCCAGATTGCCTTCCCCTGACCAAGATTACAGGACTAATGTCCCCTTACTGCCTTCTCCCGAGGCTTTTCCGGCTGCTGCACCGCCTCCACCGCCAGTAGCAGCAGCGCCGCCTCCACCCCCACCTGTTGCCGCACCAGTAGTAGCACCTCCACCCCCACCTGTTGCCGCACCAGTAGTAGCACCTCCACCCCCTGTTGCCGCACCTGTTGCCGCACCGGTAGCACCACCTGTTGCCGCACCCTTAGCACCTCCGCCACCTGTTACGCAAGGATTACTCGCTGAACACGTTACACCTCTACCGGCACCAGCAGCAGCACCATTGCCACCAGTAGAACCACCTGAAAGGCAGTCAATTATCGAAACCCTCGGGGGTTCTCCACCTGTTACGCGTGGTGGTATGCAGCCAATTATCGAAACCGAAAGGCGTTATGTCAGTGGTGATGACGGTGGTGGTATGCAAATCGAACACGTTACACCTCCACTAAATGGGGGGCCACGGCTAGAGAATTGGGTTACAGAACCACCGGGGGCACTACAAACCGGAATAGGGGGGTTAGAATCCGTTCAGAATATATTAGGGCCACAACAGGTTGGTTTAGGCCCTAGGGACTTATGGACGTTCAGAAATCGTAGAATTCCCACCGAAACCGGAGGTAGATTGGGTTCTCCACCGCTTGGGCCTAATATGGTGCCTCCAATTGGGCGGCCAGATCCGTTTAGCTCAATCATGGAACCCAGAGAGCCTCAACCGATGCCAGAAGGGCCAGCACCTTGGCGACATGAGCCAATACCAGAAGTGACATTCCAACATGAGCCGAGGCCTAGGCAAGATCCGAGGACAATAGATCCAAGGATGCCGCAACCGGTTCGGGAAATACCTCATAGGCAAGATCCGAGGATGCCGTGGCCGCCAGGGCCGGAACGACCGACGCCTCCGCCTCCACGGATGCCGTGGCCGCCAGGGCCGGAACGACCGACGCCTCCGCCTCCACGGATGCCAGACCCAAGGCTACCGTCACCAGTGCCTCCGCCTACGCCTACGCCTATACCCCCACCACCGGATTACTCCCAGTGGGATAATTACCTGACGAGTAACTATGCCGGGGGCGGCCCTGTCCAGCATTTTCAAACAGGTGCAGGCGTTGAAGCTGAAAGGTTTGCTAAAGAAAAAGAAGCAGGGGCTATTCCCTTTGAAGATGACCCTGATTTAGATGCACAATTATCACGTTTCTTACGTAATTCGACAGAACCTGAAACATTATCAGGGGTGTTAAGTAAAGAAGCCGAAGAATATAGAAGAGGTATGGAGCCGAAGCCGGGACTGATTTCAGAAGAAGGTTTCTGGAATCCTGCGCGTAATAAACCGGGTTTTGACATAAGGGATATAACCGACATTGTTTTTGATCCTTCTAACCCGGTGGACTATGCCTTACTTCCATTATTGGCAGTACCACCTGCGGCTGCCGCCTTAAAGTTGCTCCAAACTGGGTATAAAGGAGTAAAATTAGCGGTAGCTCTGGCAAAAATTGCCAAGGCCCAGCAAAAGTTACCGGGATGGGCTTTAGGTAATCCTCAGAATAAAGCGAGGCTTTTAGGTTCCCCTATTTCCGGAAGAAGAACTTATGCTCAGAGCCAAGCTATCTCAGAGATACCTGGAATAGCAGGGGGAGTTAAAGAGGTGTTTTTCCCCACACCAGAGACAATTGAAGATTTTTTTACTCCTCCTCCAATTCCTCGGGAATCAGAAGGGGTAACATTGAGTGATTTGGTAACAGGGGAATATTCTCCTGTTCCACAGCGACGGTCTGGCGGCGGCATCAGCAGCCTTTCTGTAGGAGCCTGACATGGCAGAAAAGCTACCACCTGTTTCCCTGATTGAACGCGAAGGCATGGAGCTTGATCCGGAAGAGAAATCTGCGGCTGAATTAGAAGCCCTTCTTAGTGGCATGGATTTACCGGTTGAAGATCAACTTGAAGAAGGAATTTCTCTTGAAATAGAACCGGTTGAAATCATAGAAGAAGAGGATGGTGGTGTAACACTGGACTTCGACCCGGGGGCCGAGGCCCGCGAATCAGGGGACTTTTACGGCAACCTTGCAGAAGACATGGACGACCGTGAGCTGGGCTCGATTGGCAGTGACCTTATTGCAGAATATGAATCCAACAAGTCGTCCCGTTCCGAATGGGAAGACGCCTATTCAAAGGGCCTTGAATTACTGGGCTTTAATTACGAAGACCGTACCAATCCTTTCCGTGGAGCCACAGGAGTAACCCATCCTGTTCTGGCAGAAGCTGCTGTACAGTTTCAGGCACAGGCATTTAATGAATTATTGCCTTCGGACGGCCCCGTCAGGACCGTAGTTATGGGTGATCCTACCCATAAGAAGGAAGAGCAGGCAAAACGGGTCCGTGGGTTTATGAACTATTACATTATGAATGTAATGGAAGAATACACGCCTGAATTTGACCAGATGCTGTTCCACTTGCCCTTGGCAGGGTCCACTTTCAAGAAAGTTTATTTTGATGATGGCCTAGACCGCGCAGTTTCCAAGTTCGTGCCTGCTGAGAACCTGATTATCCCTTATGAAGCGAATGATTTAGAGACATGCCCGAATATCACGCATATTGTGCGCGTGTCCCTCAATGATTTGCGTAAGAAGCAGGTTTCAGGGTTTTATCGTGATATTCCGGTCCTTCCGGCACAGGAAGGGTCAGACCGTATTTCAGAAGAAGTAGACCATATTTCAGGAACCGAACCTTCCAATATTGATTATGACTGTACCTTACTGGAATGCCACGTGGATCTGGATTTGCCGGGATATGAGGAAACCGATGAAGAAGGCGAACCCACGGGTATAAAAATCCCTTATATCGTCACCATTAGTGAGGATAATGGACAGGTCCTGTCAATACGCAGGAATTATAGGGAAGAGGATGAGCTTAAACTCAAGATACAGTATTTTATCCATTACAAGTTCCTGCCCGGGTTTGGTTTCTACGGGCT
>Ga0114912_1000789_pt1 | contig 14692 bp, 20 predicted proteins | sample MalvirDeepMed_51_FD_89713 | JGI IMG/M metagenome (GOLD analysis project Ga0114912, IMG submission 89713) | Marine viral communities from the Global Malaspina Expedition - Malaspina viral metaG DeepMed_51 | ecosystem: Environmental > Aquatic > Marine > Oceanic | place: Mediterranean Sea...
AGCCTGGGACGAGATGAACGAGATAGCCTGCCTAGGGGAGCGGGCAGCGTGACGTCGCCGGTCGTCAGCATCGCCCGCACGCCTTGGCAGGCGATCTCGGTCATCTCGGTCCAGGCCGCGCCGCGGGCGGGCAGCGCCTGCGTGCTTTCAGGCACGTAGGACAGGGGTGCGAGGCTGACGAACATCCGGTCGATATCGGCGGGATGGACGGGCTCGCCGGGCAGGACGTAGCCGGACTGGAGGTCGGAGAAACGGAGGGTGACTATCGCATCCTCGGATGTTCCGACCGCGTAATTCCACAAGCGGACATACCAGACCCGCGCCGCGCCGCTCGCATCGCGGCCCTCGATCGTCAGCGTCGGCCCGTTCGGCTGGTCGAGCGGCACGATCCCGGCGGAGCGCCAGCGGAATTGCAGCACGGTGCGCGAATAATCGCGATCGGTCGCATAGCGCAGCAGCGGATGGTCGAGCACATCCTCGCTCGCCCAGATCAGGCCTGCGAGTTCGCCTTCATGGTAGAATTCGCACTCAACCCGCAGCGCATCGGGCGCGGTGGTGACGACGCTCGCCATCATGGGGCGAGGGAAATTGACGGTCCAGAAACGCGGATCGAACCGCTGGATCGCGTCCTCGTCCTGCCCGTCGCGACGACGGGCGAGCCAGAAGGGCATGGTTTGAGAGTCCTTTCGTTGCGAACCGGCCTCCGCCGGTTCGTCCTCGGTGCTGTTCCCTCCGCTTCGCTTCGGGGCACCTGCGGGGCGGGCGCGTGCCTTTGCGGTCCGCTGGTCGCGGACCGATCCATTCCTGGCTTAGGCTTGGTTGCGGAGCTCGGACCCGCAGGGTCCGCAAGGCCGACCGGCCGCCCGCAGCGCCCTCAGGCGCGAGGACATCGCGCGCCGGAGGCGTGCGGAAACAAAAACCCGCGGAAACAAAAACTAATCCACCATCGCTCGTCTTACGGCGCTGGCAATCTGTCTCGCCGAGCGTTTGAGCGCGACAGGGGCCTCCGCTCCGCGCGCGGTGGGGAGGGCGATGTTTACCCGCACGTCACGACCGCGCGTGACGCCTTCCCGGCTCGGCTCCACCCGGCCCGCGCTGGCGGGCACGAACAGTTCCGGCCCCCTTTCGCCGACCAGATAGGGCCGCTCGGGCGAGACCAGACCGCCGGTCGCGCGGCCGGGGAGGCCGGTCAACCCGGCGAGCAGGCCCGCCAGCACGCCGCCGATACCTCCTCCCGATTTTCCCGCCCCGCCCAGTATGCGGTCGATCCCCAATTGAAGCGCCTGCCCCGCGATCTGGTCGAGCGCGCCGAGCGCCACGCGCTTCAGATCCTCGAAGCCGAGGCTCCCCTTGCGGATCGCGGACAGCAATCCGCGTTCGAGCACGTCGCCCGCACGGGCGAAGCCATCGAGCAATTGCCCGTCGAAGCTCGCCCGCATCCGCGCGACATCGCTGGCGAACCCGGCGGTGTCGGCGCGAATTTCGACCAATAGCGGGGCCAACTCGTCATCCATGGCGATCCCTTTCGATCATGGCCGCGATCTCTTCGCGGTCGGGCGGGGCGGCAAAGCCGGGTTGGGCGTCGATGCAGGCGGCGAGTTCCGCTGGCGTCGCGGCCCAGAACACTGGCGGCGTCCATCCCAGCGCCCGTGCGGCGAGGCCGGAGAGGCGCAGCGCCGTCTCGGAAAAGCGAGTCACCCGGTGCCCTTCAGGATCTGGCTGAAGAGGACGCGCAGCGGCGCCGTGCAGCGGGCAAGGCCCAGCGCCAGCACTGCTTCGCCCACCTCCTCGCGCGCGACCGAGCGATCGGCGAGGCAGTGCCAGAACAGCGCCGCGATCTCGGCGAGCTTGAGCTGGCCTCCGCCCGCGCGTTCGACCAGTGCGAACAGCGGGCCAAGTTCCTCTTCGGCCCGCACCAGCGCGTCGAAACTCGGACGCAGGAGGCAGGCGCGACCTGAAACGGGTATCGAAGCCTCGCCCCGGGCGGCATTAGGATTCATGACGGCACCACCGCACCGCTGCTTTCCAGCTGCATCGCATAGGTCCGCTCGCCGTTGAAATCGCCCGAGTAATCGAGCCGCTGAACGAGGAATTGCCCGCGCATCTTCGCGCCGTCCTCGAAACTCAGCTCGTACTGGTCGAGCGTTCCGGCAAGGGCATGGCCGCGCACCCGCGCCTCGGCATCCGAGCCGAGGAAGATTCCGCTCGCCGAAACCGAGACCGAGCGCGTGCCCGCCCCCGACAGCAATTCGCGCCATCCCCCCGAGCCCTTGTGCGTAACGACCACGGTGTCGCCATTGACGCTCATCTGTGTCGTGCGCAGCCCTGCGACGGTTTCATAGGCGGGCGTGGGCGCGCCATCGCCGATCTTGAGTAGGAAGGCAGCGCCTTTCTGTGCGGTCATGAGTAGGTCTCCTTTTTTGATTTCCGCACGCCATCCGGCGTGCGATGTCCTCGCGCCTGACGGCGCTGCGGGCGGGCGGTCGCCCTTGCGGACCCTTCGGGTCCGAGCTCCGCGACCAAGCCGAGATATTTCGCCTGGAACGGTCCGCGACCAGCGGACCGCAAGCGCACGCGCGCGCCCCGCAGGTGCCCGACCGAAGGGAGGAACAGCACCGAGGACGAACCCGCGGAGGCGGGTTCGAAACACTAAAAATCCATCAGCAATCTGAATCTGTATTCGACCAGCACCGCGCGAAGCCCCTTCCCCCGCCGTTCGGCGCGGCTTCTGAGGAACTGGGTCGCGACCACGCGATAGCCCTCCTGAACCGGCGCCATCGTCGCGATGCGGCGTTCGATCAGCGCTACCATCTCGGCCGTCGTCGCCCCGTCATCGTTCCGATCGACCAGTTCGAGCGCGACGCGGACCTCGCGGCCCGCAAAGGTCTTGCCGCTCCAGTCGGCCGCCGCGCTCGCCGCTATGCCGAGCCAGGGCGGGCTCGCGGCGGCGGGGCTTTCCTCCTCGATGGCGTTGAGCCGGAATGCGAGCGCGGAATCGGCGCGCAGCCAGGCGATCAGATGGGTGCGGACCGTCTCCAGCAGGGGCTGCGACCCGCAGGCGCATTGGACGAGGCGTTCGAGCGCGGGCGTGTCGCAGGACAGCGGCGCGCCGCCGATCCCCTCCGCCACGATCCTGACGCTGCGCTGCGCCACCGGATTGGCGAGATAGGCCTCGCGGATGGCGGTCGAGTAATCGAAGGCGGGACGGGTTGGGGTGGTGTCGAAGGCGGTGCTCCAAGGAGAAACGAAGCTGCCCGCGACAGGCACGCGAACATCGCCCCCGCCCTTGAAGGCGGAGATGAGGGTGGTGAGGAAGGACATGGGTGTCTCCGTGGTGGCGGATTGTTTGGTTGGAGCTGCGCGCGCAATCGGCGCGGAATATTAAGGATCGTCATCCCCGCGAAGGCGGGGATCCAGTCAGCGCAAGGGTTCGAAGCCGAATTCGACCGCAAGGTCTCGCCAAGCGGGATTGTCCTCTTCGATCAGCCTGAGTTTCCAGGCGCGGTTCCATTTCTTGAGACGCTTTTCGCGGATGATCGCATTTTCCATCGTCGCGTGGGGTTCGAACCAGACAAGTGTCTTCGTCCCGTATTTTCCGCTGAAACCGGAAAGCGTTCCCATCCGATGCTGCGTGACCCGCTGCATCAAGTTGGATGTGACGCCGATATAGAGCGTGCCGTTCCGCGCGGAGGCCATGATATAGACCACCGGTGCGATTTCGCGCTGCATCATGGGCGTTGCTCCTGGATTCCCGCCTTCGCGGGAATGACGACCGTTTGTTGGTCTCTTACGCCATTGCATCGATGGCGGGAATCCAGCGAGTACTGTGAGGCGATCACAACCCCCGCACCCGCGGCTCCCCGCCGCCCTTCTTCAGCACAAGTTCCGTCAGCGCCCAGACCAGCGCGTCTGCGCGGTCGGGGGAGCGGCCGGGGCCTTCATAGGCGCCGCCTGCCAAAAGGCCGCACATCTGGTCCTCCAGTTTCGCGAACAGGCCGACATGGCGCACGCGGCCCCTTTCGTAGAGCGCGGCGACGGGTTCGGCGCGGGCGGCCTTGCCGCGGCTGGCGTGGACCAAAGTGATCGGCAGCGAGATATCCGCCGCGCGCAGCACGCTTTCGACCATCGCGCCGCCCTGATTGGCCTCGGCGATCACGCGATCGGCGCTCCAGTATTCGGCGGCGCGGGCGACCGCGCGGGCCCAGCGTTCGGGGCTGGCGCGTTCGACCGACGTGTCGGCGAGCACGCGGGCGATGGCATCTTCGCCCATTGCGCAGACGACGATCCCGCAGGCATCGCCTTTGGCCGAGGCGGGCGGATCGACGCCGATCACGATGCGTGTGGACGCAGCCCCCGGCGCGGTCTCGCGGCAATTTTCGATAAGCGCGCGGTTCCACAACGCGCCTTCGCTGGCTTCCACCATCTCGCCATCCAACTCCTGCCGCCCGAAGCCGCTCTGCGAAAATTGTTCGATCATGCTGGCGAAATAGTCGGCGGGCAGGATCTCGCGATTGTCGACCGTCTTCCCGCGCGCCACCACCACCTTGCCGCGCTTCGCATCGGCGAGGAGCAGGCGCATCAGCGGCGCGTTGCGCGGGGTCGTGGTGGCAAGGACGCGCGGCGTCGTGCCGAGCCGCATGGTGAGCTGGAGATTGTTCCAGCTCGTCATGGCGCGATCGCTCGCATTATCCCATTTGGCGATTTCATCGCACCAGGCATGGCTGTGCTGGGGGCCGCGCAGGCTCTCCGGTTCGGCGGCCGAATAGAGAAAGGCCTGCGCCCCGTTCTCCCAGGTCAGCCGTTTCAGGCTCGGCTCGAAGACGGGGGCGAGCGCGCCGGGTGCGGCGGCCAGCACGCCGCTATCGCCTTCGACCATGACGGAGCGGACCTCGGCGAGGCTCACCCCGACAAGCGCGATGCGCGCCGCGCCGTCATTGCGCGCCACATCCCTGATCCATTCCGCGCCCGCGCGGGTCTTCCCGAAGCCGCGCCCGGCGCAGATCAGCCAAGTGCGCCAGATATCCCTGGCCCGGTCCTGCGGCGGCAATTGCTCGTCGCGCGCCCAGCCTTCCCAGTAATAGCTGCCCAGAGCGGCGAGTTCGTGCGGGGCGAGCTGGGCCGCGAGCGTCTCGCGATCCGCCGCGCCGCTCGCATCCATGCGCCGCAGCCACGATCCGCGCGACAATTCGCGCCTATTTCGCGCCATCGCGATCCTCCGTCTTTTCCGACCCGGTTTTGGGTGCTTTCGCAGCCTTGCGAGCCTCGGCACGCGCCTTGGCGATCGCCCTGTCGCCCGCCTTCCTCTGGGCGCGCAGGGCATCGATCTTGGCGTTGATCGCGGCGATCGTGGTGACTTCGCCCGCCAGCGTACGACGCCCCTTCTCGCGCGCCACCGCCTCGCGATGGGCGGTCAGGCATCGCAGCGCGCCCGCCGTGTCGAATTTGCGTTTCGCGTCTTTCGAACCTGCGGCCTCCCCGTTGCGGAGATGTTCGAGCAGCTGCATTTCGAGATTGTCGTATCCCTCGCACAGCGCCTCGAACCAGCGCCGGGCGAACTCCGCATCCTCGCGCCTGGTCTTGTAGACCCAGCTGAGGCTGATCTGCGCCGCGTCCGCTGCGGCGCTGATATTCGATGTCTCGCCCAGCGCGGCGATGAACCGGTCGCGCCAGTTCCTCGGCGCGCCGGTCTTTGAGCGCTTGCCTGCCATAGATTCCGTCCCGAAAGTCATGCGAAAGCGAGGCACGAAAAAGGGCAGCGCCGTTTCCGGCCCGCCCTTCCTTCGCCTGATCGCCCGCCTGTCGCCATGCCTCGTGGGGCAGAGCCGGTGCGGGGCGAATCACACTATCGCGATGTTCCGTTTCTCTAACCGGAGAGCGTCACGATGTCAAGCAGAAAGTGCCAAAAAGGTTAAATGGGCAGCGCTTGCCGCCATGGCGCGGTTCCTTTACAGGCGCGCGAACGCTCGCTTTTCCGGATGATATTTCCATGCTGATGAAGCCCCTGCGCGGTCTCTACGAATGGACCATGGACAAGGCCGCGCATCCCCACGCCGTGTGGTGGCTGGCGCTGTTCTGCTTCATGGAGGCGAGCTTCTTTCCCGTTCCGCCCCATCCGCTGCTGGGGCTGATGTGCCTCGCCGAACCGAAAAAGGCGATCCGCTTCGGCACCGTGGCCACCCTGTCCTCGGTGGCGGGCGGATTGTTGGGTTACGCGATCGGCTGGGGGTTGTGGGACAGCGTGGGCGCGCAATTGATCGCGCTGCTGGGAATGACGGACAGTTTCCCGGTCGCGGCCTGTTACCTGCGCGAATTCGATTTCGAGGCGATCCTGATCGCGGGCGCGACACCGGTGCCGTTCAAACTGCTGACGATCGCTTCGGGCTTCGTGGGCATGAACCTCGTCACCTTCGTGCTCGCCAGCATCGTCGGGCGGGGGATGATCTTCTTCACCGTCGGCGTGCTGTTCCGCGTGTTCGGCGCCCCGATCAAGCGCTTCATCGACGAATATCTCGGTCTGGTCACGATCGCTTTCGTCGCGCTGGTCGTGGGCGGCGTGCTGCTGCTGACCATGGTCGGCAGCGGCAAGGAAGATCCGGCGGACGCCTGCTCCGGCGCGACCTATGAGAGCCTGGGGCTTTGAGCGCCGCGCCGTTCGAGCCCGACCTTAAAAGGCGGCTCGCGGCCGAAGCGATCGGGAGCTTCTTCCTCTTCGCGGGCGTTTTGGGCTCGGGCGTCATGGCCGAAACGCTCAGCGGCGGGAACGTCGCAATCGCGCTGCTCGCCAACACGATCGCGACGGGGGCGATCCTTTATGTGCTGATCGCGATGCTCGGCCCCTATTCGGGCGCGCATTTCAATCCGGCGGTGACGCTGGCCTTTGCGCTCCGGCGGGAATTTCGCTGGAAGGAAGCGCTGCCTTATGTGGCCGTCCAACTGATCGGCGGCATCCTCGGCGCCTTCGCCGTCCACGTCATGTTCGACCTGCCGATCCTGCAGCTCTCGACCAAGGCGCGAACGGGGATCGGCCAACTCGCGGGCGAGGCGATCGCCAGCTTCGGTCTCGTTTTCACGATCCTGGTCACGCTCCGCCGTCTCCCCGCCTCGGTCCCGGCGAGCGTGGCGCTGTATATCGCCGCGGCCTACTGGTTCACCTCGTCGACGAGCTTCGCCAATCCGGCGATCACCGTGGTGCGAAGCCTCAGCGACACCTTCGCCGGGATCGCTCCAGCGGACGTCTTGGGCTTTATCGCCGCGCAGATCGTGGGGACGTTGCTGGCGGTCGTCGTGGGCGGATGGCTTACCGCCGATCCGCCCACGATCGAAGGTTCAAGCGACCTCAGCCGGTGAATTCAGTCTCCAACGTAATCTCGCAGGTCAAAAGCTTGGAGATCGGGCAGCCCTTCTTGGCTTCGGCGGCCAGCTCCTCGAATTTGGCCTGATCGAGGCCGGGGACATTGGCTTTGAGATGCAGGGCCGACTTGGTCACGCTGAACCCGTCGCCGTCCTTTTCGAGGCTGACTTTCGCTTCGGTCTCCAGCGTGCCGTCTTCGTGCCCGGCATCCGCCAGCTTGAAGGCCAGCGCCATGGTGAAACAGCTGGCATGGGCCGCCGCGATCAGTTCTTCGGGATTGGTGCCCGCGCCGTCTTCGAAGCGGGTGTTGAAGCCATAGGGCTGGTCGGACAGCGCGCCCGACTCGCTCGACACATGGCCCTTGCCCGATTTGCCGAGGCCTTCGTATTTCCCACTGCCGGATTTGACGATGGTCATAAAAATCTCCTTGTTCAGGAGATCAGACGATCGGCAAAGCGCGCAGTTCCGTGGCTTTTCCGCGCCTCTTCTGCGCGGAAGACGGCTCAGATGATCCCGACCGCCTTGCCCGCCTTCTCGAAGATCGCGAGGATCTGCTCGACCTCCTCGCCCGAATGTTCGGCGCAGAGCGAGCAGCGCAGCAGGGTCATGTTGGCGGGCGTCGCGGGCGGGCGGGCGAGGTTTACGTAGAGGCCGTTCTCGATCAGCGCCTCCCACATCGCTGCGCCCTGTTCGAGGTCGGGCATAATGACCGCGATGATCGCGCTTTCGGGCTCCTCGGTGCCCAGCTCGAAGCCGAGATCGCGCAGGCCCTTGTGGAGGGTGCGCGAATTTTCCCAGAGATGCGCGCGCTTGTTCGATCCGTGCATGAGCTTGCGGATCGAGGTCGCCGCGGTGGCGACCACGCTCGGCGGAAGGCTGGCGGTGAAGACATAGGGGCGGCAGACCAGCCGCATGATCTCGAACTTGGGGTGGTTGGAGACGCAGAAGCCGCCCACCGTGCCCACGCTCTTCGAAAACGTGCCGATCACGAAATCGACCTGATCGAGCACGCCCTGATCCTCGGCCACGCCGCGCCCGTTTTCGCCGATGAAGCCCATCGAATGCGCCTCGTCGACGAGGACCATCGCGCCGTGTTCCTTGGCGATGCGGATCATCTCCTTGAGCGGGGCGGTGTCGCCCAGCATCGAATAGACGCCTTCGAGCACGACAAGGATGCCCGCACCTTCGGGAATGCGCTTCAGGCGCTTCTCCATCGCCTCGACATCGTTGTGCTTGAAGGGCACGATCTCGGCCTTGCCCATCGCGCAGCCGTCCCAGATGCTGGCATGGGAATCGATGTCGAGCACGACGTAATCGCCCTTGCCCGCGATCGTGCTGATGATGCCGAGATTGGCTTGGTATCCGGTGGAAAAGACCATGGCGTGGTCCATCCCGTAAAATTCGCGCAGCGCGTCCTCGCACTCCTTGTGGCCCTGATAGGTGCCGTTGAGCACGCGGCTGCCGGTGGTGCCCGACCCGAAATCGGCAAGCGCCTGCTTGCCCGCCTCGATCACGTCGGGATCGAAGGTCATGCCCATGTAATTATAGGTGCCGAGCAGGATCGTCTCGCGCCCGTTGCAGATCGCGCGGGTGGGGGAGAGGACCTGCTCCATCACCAGATTGAACGGATCTTCGCGTCCCTGCGAGAGCAATCCCTCGCGCATCGCGATGATGTCGTCGAATTTGGAGAACAGGTCCGTCTCGCTGCCATCTGGCTCTTGCGGACGGTCGGGCTGGGCGATGCCTTCGCTCATGATCCGCTCAGCCCCGCTCTGCCTGAAGCTTGTGGACCGAATCGACAAGCTGGCCATAGGTCTCGATCTCGGCCTGCTGGTTCATCGAGATGATGATGTCGAATTCGTCCTCGATCGCGGCGACGAAATCCATCACCGTCAGGCTGTCGAATTCGAGATCGTTGGCGAATGTCGTGTCGTCGGTGATCGTCACGCCCTTCTTGTTGAAGGGTTCGATCAGCGTGCGGATGCGGGTGTCGATTTCGGCGCGGTCCATGAAAAAGGTCCAGTTCGATAAGAGGGCGCGAAGGGTCGCGTCGGTTGGCGGCGGGACAAGCGCAAGGCTGCGGGACTTGTCAAGCGCGCTCGCATGGTGCGCCACGGCAAATGGTTGAAATTCTTGGCAGGTGGATCACCCGCCGATCACTCGCCCAGCAGACTGCGGACCGCCGCCATGAAGGGGCCGATCGAGACCGGCTTGGAGAGATAGTCGCTGGCGCCCGCATCGCGGATGCGCTCCTCGTCGCCCTTGCCGGCATAGGCGGTGACGGCGAGGATCGGCGTCTTGGCGAGCCGCGCATCGGCCTTCAGTCCTGCGATCAGCTCGACGCCGGATATGTTGGGAAGCTGGATATCCATGATGACGAGGTCGGGCTGGAACTTCGCCGCCGTCGAGAGCACGTTCTGCCCATCGGCGACCGGCACCACTTCGTGCCCGTTCACTTTCAGCACGTCGCAGAAGAGTTTCCGGTTGAGATCGTTGTCCTCGACAACCATTATCCGCTTGGCCACGGCTGAGCTCCTATCCGCTGCCGCCCCTAGAGACTTCCCCGGAGACTGACAATTCTTCGCAATTCGCCTTCCCCCGCTGACGGTCGCTCTGATGGCGCGACGCCCGAGGACCGCGCCAGCGCGCTCGCCCTTGCTGCGCTCGGCTGGGCGCTCGGGGATGCGCGCCGAGCGGAACGCCTGCTCGATCTGACCGGGCTGACGGCGGACGAATTGCGCACCGGCCTCGGCGATCCGCGCGTGCTGGGCGCGGTGCTCGATTTCCTCGCCAACCACGAACCCGATCTGATCGCCTGCGCCGAAGCGCTCCAAACCGAGCCTGAGGCGCTGATCCACGCTGCACGAGTTTTGAATTCATGAGCCGCCCCCTGATCATCTCCGATTGCGACGAGGTGCTGCTGCACATGGTCGCCCATTTCCGCGACTGGCTGGGCGAGGAACATGATATCGATTTCGCCATGGACGGCGACTTCGGCAATGCCCTGACTCGCCGCGAAACGGGCGATGTGGTCGCGCAGGAAGAGGTCTGGGCGCTGCTCAACGGATTCTTCGATACCGAGATGGACAGCCAGCAGCCGATCGAAGGCGCGCTCGATGCGATCGACGCGCTGTCGAAAGATGCGGATGTGGTGATCCTCACCAATCTGCTCGACAAAAGGCAGGACCGTCGCAAGGCGCAATTGCTCGCCCATGGGCTCGATGCGCGGGTCTTCACCAATCAGGGCCCCAAGGGTCCGGCGCTGCGCCGCATCGTCGACGAATACCAGCCGAGCCGCACCATCTTCATCGACGATCTGCCCCAGCACCACCAATCCGCGCGCGAGACTTTCGGCAAGGACATCACGACGCTGCATCTCGTCGGCGAACCGCTGATCGCACCGCATATCGCCTGCGCGCACACAGCCGGACACGCGGATGCCCGGATCGACGACTGGGCCAGCGCCTTGCCCTGGCTGAAGGATCAACTTGAAAAGGAACCCGCATGACAATCGCAAATCGCCTGAAGGAACTCGGCATCACCCTGCCCAAGGCCGCTGCCCCCGTGGCGAGCTACCAGCCGCTCGTGGTGCAGGGGAACTGGTGCTATCTCTCCGGGCAATTGCCTTTCATCGACGGCGAACTGGTGACGGGGAAGCTCGGCGCGGATGTCGGCCTCGAACGCGGCCAGCAGGCGGCGCGCGCCTGCGGGCTGATGATCTTGGCGCAGCTCGAAGCGCACGACCTGCTCGAACGCGTCGAGCGGGTGGTCAAACTGGGCGGCTTCGTCGCCAGCGTGCCCGATTTCACCGACCAGCCCAAGGTGGTGAACGGCGCATCCGACCTTATGGCGGAAGTCTTCGGCGACAAGGGCAAGCACGCCCGCAGCGCGGTCGGCGTTCCCGTCCTGCCGCTGAACGCTGCGGTCGAAGTGGACGCGATCCTTGCTCTTTCGGGCGCTTGACCGGCTGCTGACCCGCGCGCCCGATCCGGCCCGCGTGGCGTGGATCGGGCAGGGGACCTATGCCCATCGCGGGCTGCACAAGCCCGGCGTGCCCGAAAACTCGCTTGCCGCCTTCGCGGGCGCGATCGCGGTGGGATACGGGATCGAGTGCGATATCCAGCGCAGCCGCGACGGCGAAGCGATGCTGCTGCACGATTGGGAGCTGGAGCGGTTGACGGGCATGACCGGGCCGATCGCCGCGCATTCCGCCGAGGAACTGGCGCAGATCGCCTATCTCGACAGCGAACATCGGATCGCGCGCCTGTCCGACCTTCTCGAACTGGTCGCGGGCCAGGTGCCGATCCTGATCGAGATCAAGTCGCGCGCCCGCTACAACGTTGCCAAGACCTGTCGCGCGGTGCGCACCGCGCTGGAGGGGTATTCAGGGCCTTACGCGGTGATGAGCTTCGATCCGCGCGTGGCGCGCTGGTTCCGCGCCCATACGCCGCGCACGCTGGTCGGATTGGTGATGAAGGAAACCGAGGACGGTTCGACGCCGCATCGCTGGCAGCGCCATCTCGCCTTCTGGACCGCGCGGCCGGATTTCGTCGCCTACGACATCCGCGCTCTCCCCAATCGCTTCGCAACCGATCTGCGCGCGAGAGGATTTCCGCTGCCGAGCTGGACGGTCGACACGCCGCACAAGGCGGAGCGCGCCGCCGAACACGCCGATGCGGCGATCGCGGAAGGCAATGGCTTCCCCTCGCTGGACGAAGAGCCCCGCGCGGCATGAGCGATCTGGTCGCCAAAATTGGCGGATCGGTCGGGGCGTTCCCGCAAGCTGAATGGGACGCGCTGGCGGGTGGCAATCCCTTCGTCAGCCACGCCTTCCTGACCGCGCTCGAGGATTCGGGCAGCGTGGGTCCGGGCACCGGGTGGCAGAGCGCGCCGATCGTGATCGAGGATCATGATGGCCATTTGCGCGCCGCGCTCCCCGCCTATCTCAAGGGCCACAGCCAGGGCGAATACGTCTTCGATCACGCCTGGGCCGACGCGTATGAGCGCGCGGGCGGGCAGTATTATCCCAAATTGCAGGTCGCCGCGCCCTTCACCCCTGCAACCGGGCCGCGCCTGTTGCTGTCGGACGAAAGCCTCGCGCGTCCGCTGCTCTCGGCTGCCGAGCAATTATGCGCGCAGAACCATTTCTCGTCCGCCCATGCGACCTTTATCGAAGCTGGGCAGGTCGATCTGTTCGAGCGGGCCGGCTGGATGACGCGGCGCGATATCCAGTATCACTGGCGCAATCGCGGTTACGAGAATTTCGACGGTTTCCTTGGCGAACTCGCCTCGCGCAAGCGCCGCGCGCTGAGGAAAGAGCGCGCGGCGGCGCAGGCCGAGGTGCGGATCGAGCGGCTGCGCGGTGACGCGATCCGGCCCGAACACTGGGATGCGTTCTGGATATTCTATCAGGACACCGGCGCGCGCAAATGGGGATCGCCCTATCTGACCCGCGAAGCCTTCGATCTGTTTTCCGAGCGGATGGGCGACGCGCTGCTGCTGATCCTCGCCTTCGATGGCGACGAGCCGATTGCAGGCGCGCTCAATTTCATCGGCCCGGAAGCCTTGTATGGCCGCTATTGGGGCTGCACGCGCGACGTGCGCTTCCTGCATTTCGAGCTGTGCTATTACCAGGCGATCGACGCGGCGATCAAACTCGGCCTCGCTCGTGTGGAGGCGGGCGCGCAGGGCGGCCACAAGCTGGCACGCGGCTATGAACCGGTCGAGACCGTCTCCGCCCACTGGATCGCCGATCCCGGCTTTTCGGCGGCGGTGGAGGATTTCCTCGAACGCGAACGCCAGGGCGTCGCCGTCGAGAAGATGCATCTGGAAGAGCTGACGCCCTTCAGGAAAGGGTAGGGCCGAAACCCCTAAGGTTCAGGCTGAGATCAGGCCGCGCGGCGCTCGATCGCGAGCCATTCGCGCGCCCGGCGCTGGGCCTCGGCGATTTCGCGCGCGGTCATTTCCTCGGAGATGTCGGCGCGGCAGAGCGAGGCTTCGACATGCCCGCGCGATGCGGCGATGTTGAACCATTTATGCGCCTCCACGAGGTCGCATTCGCATCCGTGGCTGGCGGTCGAGAAGGCGACGCCGAGATCGTAGATAGCATCGAGACTGCCACCGGAAAACGCGGCGAGGCATTCGGCCACCAGCGCATCCGCTTCCGGCCCCTGGAGAACGGCGCCCTGTCCGCCGTCGATCGAAGTGAAGTGCATGGCTCTTCCCCCTGTTCATGCCGGCAACCCTATTGCCGGGCATCCCCAATCTGCGGGATTATAGTCAACAAAGGGTTAATGCTCTTCTTGCAATTCAACGCGCCGACAAAGCGGAGCGGACCGGTCCGCCCGAAGCCGTACCGGAATGGCAGGGATTGCCGCTTGTGCCGAATCCGGCGCCGCCCTATAGGCCGCGCCCGACGGACCTCGCTTTCGGGGGGCCGGGGCCGGGAGCCGGAGAGGGCTCGCGGAATGGGCCGGGTTTCGCGGATGGTGGTGGTCCGCCCGTCAGGGTAGGATAGAGGTGCCGATGGTCGCCACTTTAGCTGTGGATCAGGAAAAGCTCGCCAGGATCAAGCAATCCGTCGGCGATGATTATGTCCCGAGCGATGACGAGGAGTATATGGGCGAGCAGCAGCTCGACTATTTCCGCATGTTGTTGCTCGAATGGAAGAAATCCATTCATGACGCGGCGGAGAACACGCTGCAATCCCTTCAGGACGGCCCCCTGCGCGAGGCCGATCTCAACGACCGTGCCTCCAGCGAAACCGATTGGGGTATCGAGCTGCGCACGCGCGACCGCCAGCGCAAGCTGATCGCCAAGATCGACAGCGCGCTGCGCCGGATCGATGCGGGCGAGTACGGCTATTGCGAGAAGACCGGCGATCCGATCGGCTTGCGCCGCCTGATCGCGCGGCCCGTGGCCACGATGACGGTGGAGGCGCAGGAAGCGCATGAGCGCCGCGAAAAGATCTCGCGCGACGACTGATCGTTTACGGCAAGCCAAAGCCGCGGCTTACCATTTGTTGAGAGTTTGCTCCTAGCACGGGGAGCGAAGCGCCAAGAGGAAGATTATCTGCCATGTCTGCAGTCGACACACGGAATGTCAGCCGGGACAGCCTGTTTCTGATGGCCGACATCACTGTCGATGGCAGCGCTCATCCGGTCCGGGCCAAGGTGCGCAACCTGTCGGCGGGCGGCATGATGGCCGATGGCGATTTCACAGTCGAACGCGGGATGCGCCTGGTGGTCGATCTGCGCCATGTCGGGCACGTCACCGGGACGGTCGCCTGGGTGCAGGACAGCCGCATCGGTATCGCCTTCGACAAGGAGATCGATCCCAAGC
>Ga0114912_1000810_pt1 | contig 14415 bp, 2 predicted proteins | sample MalvirDeepMed_51_FD_89713 | JGI IMG/M metagenome (GOLD analysis project Ga0114912, IMG submission 89713) | Marine viral communities from the Global Malaspina Expedition - Malaspina viral metaG DeepMed_51 | ecosystem: Environmental > Aquatic > Marine > Oceanic | place: Mediterranean Sea...
AGCGAATCCAATACAATGATGCTGCCCGTAAAAACGAGAGATCCGAAAAGAAATGTTCTGGCAGCACTTAGGGTGCCACGTTCATCCATGAGTATTTCTTTGATAGACATTTACTATTCCGTTGTTCTGCCAAGTAATGATTCTAGAAATCCGCGATCCTTTTTGATATCAGTCATGATTTCCTCTACCAAGACACCAAGTACCCTGTCACGCTCCTCGTACTTCCTGATCAATAGACGTGTTTCGTCATCCCTGGATAGATCCGTTCTCTCTAGGAAAGCATTTCTTTCTTCACGCCAATCCGACATATAAGTTTCAACCTGACGTAATCGACGTTGATTCCGCAGAATGATCTCATGCTTTTCTTTCCACTCTCTTACATCTTCCTCCCGCCCCCGTCCTCCTGTTTCCATCCGGCCCAATGTCGTAACAACATGATCAAGAGTTTCGATTAGCTCATAGAAATCTTCTTGATATCCACCACCCTCTCTTGGATCAAACAGTAGATCGCCAAGCAATGGAATCCTGTTCCATCCTGGGGTTCCCAAAGGATGAATACCCTCCATTTTTCCTGCGCCAAACTGTGGATTGAAAAGAGATGTCAGACCCCAGTTGTATGGAGTGCCTGCACGGTTGATGCCCAGCGACCATGCGGCAATTGCATCAGCGGTATTTATCGCATAGGCACCCAAGGTCCCAAACTGTTGTCTGAGTAGGTATTCCAATTTCATGGGAGACGTGATCCAATCCATCCAATTCACGATGGGTATCTTGTCCATCGTCTTGCCCAAGCCTGTGGCGACCAAGCTTGTCGAGTTTCTCACTTGCTCGCTGCTCATAAGACTTTCATCCCAATAACGAGGAATGATGTTGTCTTTCTGAAATCTGTCTATGTTGCGGGAGGCATCCCAAATATTACGGAATAGTTGTGGTCTGAGATCAAGGCCCAAAGATTGGTATATCGCATCCTTCGCCGCTTCCCTCACATCCCTGACATCATGGGTTGGTTCCTGGCTGTTTAACCACCGAAATATCTGTTCGGGAATCATCTTGTATATGGTTCCAACCTCGAATGGAATAGGAACCTTCCATCCCCAAGGCGTGATCCAGTTATTATTCTTTTCATCCTCTCGCGCATTTTTGTATTCGTCTTCGTCCCACATCCACCAGTAATACATGAGAGTGCCCATGGCGATGAGGCCGCCTCTTGCATAAGCCCGTGCGGCACGTTTGTGCCAGTTACTGCCACGAGTGAGCTTTGAGTAGTCGCTGGGCAACGGTATCCTTTCACCACTTTTCAGCAACAACGAAGGTGAAACGGCTTCCATGGGAATTACAAGATTGTCGTCATCTGGATAAAGGCCCGGAACATCTACCGATCCGATATGCGTTCTCCATGTAACATCAAGACCTTGGATACGACCATTCATGAATGGTGACAGGGCTGTTATGACACTGAAAATCGGGCTTGAACCCCGGCGTCCAAAGTTGATGATTTCCATTGCCTGGGTGAACGACTTTGCTTCATTTCCACCCGTCTCTCTCATGGAGACATCATAAACGGCCAGCCGTGTAGCAATTTCGGATTGCGCCATGCCCTGCTTGAGAAACCTTCGGAGTGGCCTGAAGTACACGAAGTTCAAAACAAAATCCATCGGGGTGTCCCACTTCAGGTTTTCCTCCTTGACAAGCTTGAGCATGTTCTCGTGTGCTTCTTCTTTTGCCATTCTGAAGTCGATACCTACGGCAAGACCAAGGCGTTCACCTCGCTCCAGGGAGCTTGGCGCATCACCAAAATATCCCCAATTGAAAAAATTCTTCAGTGCCTTCCGTGAAATTTCCCAACCATGTCCGAAGGTGACGGACGCCTGCCAGCTATCTCTCAAAACATTCTTTCCCCAGAAAACCGGAGACAGGGTTACGGCTTTACGAAGGAGATCCGATGAACCCACAAGCAGTTTCGCAGACCTCGTGGCCCACTTCTCGCTCATCCCGATGCCACCTTTCCCAAACCATCTCTCAAGAGTTTGTCTTGGGCTTACGCCAACCGCCATTATGGCTTCGGCCATATGTGCGTCTATGACACGGTAATAGTGGTACTCGCCATTTTTCTTCAGTCTTATGGTAAGATCCTCAAATCCCAAATCTGATATCTCCTTCCGTGTTAAAAGCCCCCTGCTATTGATGATTGTCTTTTCTTGTCTTTCGGTAAGACTCTCGTCATATCGAGCAAAAACATATGGTTCATTCGTATCGGGATTGATTGGAGGATTTTCTTTAATGCCAGTGAAGCCAAGAATATTTTTCTCCGCTTCGGTAATATCTTTCATTTTATTGAGGAATATTTGCTCTCTAGCTTCCGGGCTGGGTGCTCCACTCTCAAGATCTGTTGCCGCGACCATTTCATCTGTCGTTCTGTTGGCCGCTTCATTCCACATCGAGTCCCTGATCAATGACTGAACATTTTTGAGGATATTACCAACCAGATCGGGATCAAGAGGAGCAAATGATCCTTCGATATTCTTGTCGATCAACGGCGAGCCTTTCGCATCCCATCCAGAAACATTCTGATTATTTGCATCCTTTTGCCTATCAGCTATGTCTTGCATTTCCGGACTGTTCTGATTCATGAATATGCTCACGTCTCCCCATCCGGTTTGGTCACGATAGAAAGGCATGAACGATATGCTTTGATATAGATCCCTACGCTTCGCATCAATGAGGTCAGAATCAAAAGCGAAATCAATCATCACGTGATTGAATATCCGAAATTCATCCCAGAATTTTATGGTCTTGGCGGCCATGCCGTCTGGTGTTTTTTCTGCCGCCGATTCTATATCTGCCCTGGATTGTTGAAGGCCATCCAAGCGTTGCTGCTGGCTCTCTCCACTTTTGTCATGTGGCCCTGGAGGAAGCACCCTATCAAAACGTCTTTGCCATTCACCAACCTCCCAAAGTGCTCGTGTCAGTTCCTTGTTGGCGGCTGTCTGGGATCTGGCCTTGACCTTCTGGAACAGAGCCCATCCAGAAAGCGTCTTTAAAACACTTTGCCTTACCTTGACCTGTTTTATATGGCCCTTCTTGTTCACAACAAGACCACCAAACCTTGCCGGTAGCGGCTCTCCCAACGCTAGTGATTCAGCGTAGGATCGTGCCGCCTGAAGTCTGTCGTGAGTTTCCAGCACCCTTAATGCTTCTCCAAATTGATGGGCCATCTTTATGCCTGCATCTCCATCAAGCATGATAGGTCTGAAGATGTCACCAAGTGCTTTAGCCTCATAAGTTACACCATCTATTACAACGGTCTGATCCTCTGGTAACGTGTACCCGCTAAACTGATCGCTATCAGGATTTACGTGGCGGATGGGGCCACGATTCCAGATGCCAGGGGTGAAGTTTTGAGCATTATGGGCATACTTCCAGGCAGTAATCGAAGTTACCTCTCCCAGTTCACCAAGAGCTTTCCTTCTGGCTTCCGCCCTCAAGCTTGAAAGCCCCATTGGCAATGTCCTATCAAGGAGCTTTCTTCTGAGATGCATCTTCCAATTATATTGCCAGACCTTCTTTATGGCTTTGGGATTTACCTCATCGATAGGTTCTCCTTTTTCCCCCTCAATTATGAGAGCCTTTAATATGGCCTTTTTATTCACCTGCTCTGATTCTTTTTTGCCGCGTCCTTCCTTCTCGTGCCTCGCGTCAATGTTAGCAAGGATTTCATCATCGTCCGAATTGGGCACGGTGGCTCTCGTTCTGCCCAATTGCCTTATCCTGGGACCAGTCATCCGATAAGGAGGTTTACCATCTTGAATATTGAAGAATTCATTCAGCGATGCCGCTGTAATGGTGCCATCGGCAACGGAGCCACCATTCAGCGCGGATATGATTCCCTTCGGTACTTGTCCAAGCTCTATACGTGCTCGCATCTGATTGATGAATTGCTGGCTAGGACTTATCTCCACCACGTCAATACGAGAGTGAGCAATCTTTTTGGCTATCTCTTCCGCTTTTTGTGTGTCACCCTTTTTTTGTGCCTCCATCAACTCGCGTAGATCTTCGGGATCCGCACGTTCCGCATACCGTATTTTTCCTACTTCGCTCTTTTCCACGGCATCCAGTCTACGAGATACTTCGGTGGCATCCTGTATCGTATTGAATACCGACATGATCGAATGCAAGTCGGCTTCTCTCGAAACACCCCACATCATTTTGATTCTATCTAGAATCTCTCTCTTGATATAACCTATTCCGCCAGCCGTCTTGGATCCCGGTATCGTGCCCATGGCAAGAGCATCCAGTATCTGGACCGATGTTTCTTCGGTAAGACTTTCTGCATCTAAATCCCTGTAGATGGGCTGGCTTTCTACCCATTCTCTCCACGTCAGATTCTTGGCAAAGGCATCCTCGTTGACTTCCTTGGGTACACGAGAATTTTCACCGTAGCGTTTCAGACTTTCTAGCTGCCGTGGAGACAGCATTTCTTTCAGGAACAGTAAGTGTGTGCCCTCGTGTAGCATCGCATTGGAAGCAATCATTTCAATAGGCACATCATCCAGATTTTCGTAAGAATCCGAATACTGTTCTTCAAGCATGGATATATGGAAGACCATCCTGCCCGTGTAGGTATCCAAGAAAGCGGCAGACTCATCCACCTTTCCCCTATCCGCCAATCTATCGACATAATCCGCATAAAGACTGTCCGCAAAGGCTACTACCTCAAACTCTATTTTCCCGCCCCTCTCCTCGCCAAACAGTAACTTGGCACGTTTAACAAGAGCTTCCTTGAAGGCGTCAACCCTCTTCTTTGCCCTCGTGGCTTCCGCGATTCTCGCCTCTTCGTTGTTGTTCCACTTCGGACCATCTCCTTCTCTTTCGTTCTCCATTCCCTCTTTTATTGTCCGGGCTGCGTCATCGGCAGTAATCCTGTCACTTATTTCTTCATCGCTTGCAGGCGGATCCTTCGCTTCAAGTTGTTGTTGTTCGGGAGATTTAAAACTCACGGTAAAATTACTGAGATTCTTGTCTCGACTAGTCTCCAAGACACTTTCCAAGGAAAAAATATAATTACTGGCTGCATCCATTACTTCATTATATTGCTCTAGCTGGCCCTCTTTATATTCCCTAATTATTTCTTTGCCACGCACCTCGCCATGCCATCCGATCAGCAGATCATTTACCAGTTGATGCATTTGACTACCGGGCTCTCCCTCACGAACCACGGAAAAACCATCTTCCCCGGCATTACGAATATGCTCTAGGATGGTCCTGCCTTGACCAACAATTACCGGGGAACGCTCGCTGATGGGTTTTTGTCTGCTTGTTTGTCGGGCCTGCACGGGACTACTGAGAATGCGATCCAGCAGAAGAAGTCTTTCGTTGTTAAGTAAGGAATCAAATGTAGCTTCCTCGCCAAACGTATTGGAGATTAATGCGTCTACAAAATCAACTTCAACCACTTTACCATCCACGGACTTTGGCACTTTTCCAACCACGAGTTTGCCTCCGCTCACCTCACCGATACCCATTACCTCCAAGGCATCCCTAAGCATGAGCTTCGTAACCTTGGCATCATGTTTTCTAAATTGTCCCAGGATATAGATTAACTCTTCTCGTGCCGTAAAAGGTATTTTGCTACTCCTGAAATCCGTATCTGGATAAAGTATCGCTCCACGATCCGTGGCATGTTTCTCAAAGAAAAATCCAAGACTCTGCAATGCGGGAAGATCCCAAACTGCTTTCATCACGTTGTTGGCAGCTTCCGTAGGGGCCTCTCTCCGGGGCTTGGGAACTTCTCTGGCATGAATGGTCGTGCGCCCTACTCTCTTGGCGGCCATGTAAATATTCATGCCACTCACAACACGGTAATTGCCATCATCTCCTATTTGTAAGGCAACCTCCGGGGTATTTAATTTCTCAAAAAACTCACCCTTCATTCCGGGTGTAAGACGATTCTTTCTTGGCTTTGGTTTTTTTGTTTTGGGGTCGAGGACTACCAATTTTCCTGCCAAGCGTTCAACCTCGTCCTCATTGAAAAGTTCTGGCTCAATGATTGGATCTACGGGCTCATCTTCTGTCTCTTTCAGCCGAAATACACGTACAGTGCCACCTCTCCCTTTGGCGAATTCTTTCGCCATCTGCACGGTGCTTACGGCTGGCCTTGATGCCACCATGATATTCCGCACCCCGGCAATCCCTAATTTTTCAGCAGCATCTTCGGGGGATGTAGCACTTGTAACAGGCGTGTCACGAGGTGGATATTTTTCGGTAAATTCCCTTCTTCTAAAATCCCCAAGATTATAAACGGCAGTCTCCCTGGCAGTCACCAATTCCTCAAGTCTCCTATCCAAATCATTTTCGTCTAATTGCTCATCATTACGCAAAGCCATCACCTGCTCATCAATCCTAGCTTTGACATCCGGATCTTCCCTAAATTCAGCCAAATTCTCTGTAGCAACCTCTAGTTCAATTGTAAGATTCTTTTCCTCGCTTGAAATACCAACAAGTTCTGTTCCTAACTGATATCCTGCCTTTCTCAACTTACCTACGGCCCTTTTATAATTGTCTTCTGCCTTCCTCAAGGTTTTATATTCAGGTATCTTGGCACGGGCTTCTGTTTTTAGAGCAGGCAGTTCATCCTCTTCCCTCTTCCTTTCCAGTTTAATCCATTCACTATGTGCTTCATTCTTTTTCCTTTCAGCTTCGGCCACAGAATCTCGAAGACCTTTTTCCTCTCTCTCCTCTTGCGTCATCTCTGCAGGTTCGGTTTCTGTAAGTCGAGCACGAACTTCTTCTTCAGTCTCTATTCTTGCACGACCTGACCATAGCCATGCATCCTCGCCAGCATCAACAGTTTTGGTATAATAATCGTAGACTGTTTCATAACCCTCCTGTAAACCACCGGCAAAGATTTCCGTGATATAATTTGAAACCTCTTCCGGGGATAACTCCAAGTCTGGATTATTATTAAATAATTCTTGAAATCTTCGTAATGCAATTCTTTGGGATTCCCACGGAAGCCTTTCTTGAAGAGCACTAAAATCTCTTTGCTGGCCTTCCGGTGTAATGGTGGCACCCGTTTTGGTATCAGTACCGGGGGGGAACCATTGATCCTCTTTGGCACTCCTCACGGCCTCTAGATATGCAGCGTCACGAGTTTCGTTGGTACCCTTCTGTATTTCTACATCACTACTTAATGTCCCTCCAAATCCATCAGATTCCTCAAAGATCTCTTGGCGAGGGGATCCTTCCTCTATATCGGCTATCTGGCTATCAATCCGGCTCATACCCGTAGGCATAACCTCCAACATAGAGCGTATGTATCTCTTTCTTTGTTCAGGCTTGTCTTGTCCAAATTTTAATACCTCCCGTTCCACTATTAGAAGCTTTGTCGATTCATCAAGTTCTAACTTTACTTCCTCGATACTGTTTTGTTTTAAGACAATTTCATGGGTGAGTTTTACACGCTCATCCTCTTCGGAAGCCTCCTGAAGACTCTTCTCTAATTTCCCACGCTCCCCCTCCAGTATCTCAATTCTCCTTTCATAGTTAGGAATAGTACTTTCTTCCAGTCTATCCACCGTGGATTGAGCAGCCTGCAATCGACGTACATCTAATCTTGTCCCCATGATAGAATTCAGCCAATCTTGTGCCTCAGTACTCATTTGATTCCAGTTTTTACGCCCTTCCTCTCCTTTCTCCTTTATATATTCCGACAGTTCTTCAAGGTGTCTTCGACTATTTTTTAACCGTGTCAAGATTCTATCGGATGGTTTTAACTGACTATTTATCTCAGCTTGTGCAATTCCTTTAATAGATTCACGCGACGGTGCCAACTGACTCCAAATTGTATCATATAGATACCCGATACTGACGGTTGGGGTGGATTCCAATGTAGCGGTGGAGGCATCCTCCAGGGTGTCGGCTTCTTCGTTGGTTACCGGCTCTGTCGGTGATTGCAGACTCGTCAGAATTGTCTCTATTGGATCAATCACAGCCCGTACTTCTGGCACACCCGGTACTTCTGGCGGCCCATCGGAAGATAACCGGCTCTTCTTCGCTTCATCTTCCGCTACTCGTGCTGCTACAAGATCCTCGTATGTCGCTTTTATCACCTCTGCCTGTTTATCTTCTTCGACTATCTGCTGTAAACGATTGATTTCCTCCACATAGACTTCTGCAGCCCCCGGACCATAAGCTTCTTCCAAAACTTCCGCTTCCGCTGCACTTAAATTCTTCAGAGAAGTAAAAGTGGAAGGATTTTCCCTGGCTTCTCTTCTTGCAAAATTGATGATTTTTGCTTGTGGGCCAGTATCCTCTTCCGAAGTGGCTCTTTCAAAGCCGGAAACCGTTCCACCCTCCGGCATTATATGGCCCGGATCAATTCCGGTATCCAGCGTCTGGAGCCTATTTTCAAGAGCCAAAATCAATCCATAATTCTTTGCCGCTCTTATTTTTTCTTCCTTGAGTTGAATATCCAACTGTGAATCATCTATCGTGCCTTCTTCATGTTGTTGCTGTAGTCGCTTTACTACCTCCGCACTAAATTGTCCGGCTTGAAGCCTCAATGGCGACATGCCAATATTTTCGTCATACTTAGCACTTTCTCTTATTGATTCAGCCCCTTCGGATTGATCGATAAATTCCCATTCTCCGGTTTCATCACCATTGTCATCAAGCTTGGGATTTGTTCCGACAATATTCCAGAACGCTCGTTCGTCGGTGATCGTGCCAGCGGCCTTACCTTCTTCGGTAAACCCTTCGATCAGAGAACCCGCTGCCTTGTATTGCTCATAACGACGACGACCCTTGAAGCCCAGGGCTCGCATACCAAAACCAAGCGAAAGATCCGCGATGGCACCTACTTCACCACCAAGAATGGCTTCCTTGAAGGCATCTGCACCGGCACCTACGAGAGCATCATCATCGTAAAGGGCACGGGCCGTGACGGATTGAGCGAACCCGGCACCACTTTCCTGTATCGCTTCTTCGACGGCTTGCCTTGCAGCAGATGCTACAATACCACGCACACCCCTACTCCTTACTTCCTCTTCCAAGATCTCCTTACCAATTTCTTCACTACTCTTGGCAAGACCTCTTCCCTTGAAGGCACGAAGTACCGGATTCGCTTTTTTAGCGAGTCTTCCAATCGGCACCATTTCAGTGAACCCAATGCCAAGACCCATCCCCATGCCAAGCAATTCCTTGGTGAGACTTATGTCCTCTCCGGTTTCTCTTTCATGTCTGGCCATACGTGAGGTTTGTTCGCCCAAGCCCATCATTCCCGAAGCAGCAAGTGCGGCTCCCCAACCCACCCCCGGCACCAAAGCCGGAGCAAACATGCCTCCCATCGTTCCAAGACCCATGCCAAGCTGAACCAAATGGGATTCCCGATAAAGAGGATCGATTTTCAGGATCAGGTTTTCTAGATCGCGTTGTACCTTCTTTTCAGCTTCCGTTTCCACGTCGGGAGAAAAGGCACCCAAAACCCCCTGCTTTGTCATGTAATACGCCTGCTGAACTCCTATCGGGATGGCTTTCAGCCCAGCTTTTACAACACCGGCCTTCGTTGGCTCTCTTTCCCATGGAAGTGTTGCAGATGGAACAGGAGCACGTTCGGGAATAGCCGGGGGTGGAGCGGGAGTAGGTTCGGGAATAGCGGTGGGTGGAGGAGATGTCGTGGGTTCAAAGGGCTCCAGCCCATAACGAGCCCGCATATCGCGGATGAAGTTGTTGCGCTCTTCCGGGGATATGTTTGCTGGCAGTCTTACGAAGCTGCCATCAGGCAAACGTACACGTTCTCCTTGCTGTCCACGCCCTTGATCATGAAACGGCATGGATGATTACCTCAATCCGTGCCAAGTGTTCGAGGTAGATAACTATCACCCCAAGTCTCAAACGGAATTACAGCCTGAAGAAGCTTATCCCTTTCACGATCAATCAAATCTCGCTGCTCATTTATCTGACCTGGAGTCATATTCATATCTTCCAAGTTTATTGTATCACCTCCCGGAGTATCAGTCAGGACATCTTCTCGTCTGGTCCTCCCCGTTGGGACACCCCAATCATCGGTGCCAAGCCTACGCGCCAGGCCCTCGAAGAGTCTGGCCTGAAGATTCAAGATGTCTAATAGTTCCCGATCTATCTCCGCAAGTTCGGCTTTTCTTTCATCATCAGATAGGTTGAGCTTCATCTGTGTTAAGGTCCGACGTTCTTGATATAAATCCGTGAGGTTATTAATCGCATCTGGGGTGTTCAGGAAATTGCTAAAAGTTGTCGATTCCTGGGCTGTCGCCAGAGCACGTTGTGCTTCTGCCCCCAGCAAGGATGGGAGGATACCCTCCATCCGGTCCAACAACTGACCCTCTGGCTCCGTTGCTCTCGTCACCGCATCTTCTGCCAGTCGTAAATCATTGCCTTGGACAACCAATTCTTGAGATAAAATCAGCCTGAGTTGCTCGACATCCTTCTCGTACATGGCCCTTTGAATGGTTCCCCTACGCGTCGTGGAAATATCTCTCTTATCAAGCACGTCCTGTGCAATTCTGTAGATTTCCGTTTCACCTACCTGCCTAGTATTAAGAAGGTTGGTCCTCATCTCACGGATTGCCTCTTCCGCGCCTTCAGCCCCTTCAAGCACTTCTTTTTCGATCCCCCAGATATCCTCTATATTGTCTTTCTCGTTTTCATACAATTCATTCTGCATATCGTGAATCTGTCCTACTAATGGCAGCCACTTAGTAGCCCGCCTGCGTGGATCTCCACCAATGATACCGGCAATTCCGGCTGTCCTCGTCGCGTCAATCTGTGTTTCGGTCAGGGTTCTACGCCTCTCAAACCAATCCTCTTTTTGCCCTTTCGTTTTTGCTCCGGATTCCTCAAGTCTACTCTGAATATCTTCTACATCTGCCCTTTGTTCTTCCACCATGGTCCCAGCATCCGTAATAATATCTCGCTGCCTCCTCTTACCTTCTGTCGCCGTCCGGGCACGTTCGTCCCCGGAAGCTGCCATTTCAGCTATTTCAGCCAGAGTGGACTGACGCCCTGGATCAAGTGCCGAATCTATCCTCCGTAATTTTGCTAATTCTCCCTCTTCTGCAATAAGCTTCAACTCGTCTACAAGTTGCTGTTCTGGAGAATACTCTGTAGCCGTCTCAAACTCCCTACCTATTCCTTCCATATACGACCCCAGTATTCCCCGTCCCGTCGTAGGAGGAAGGTCTTGATCTTCCTGCGGCGGCATCCCTGGAAGAAGGTCTTGATCTTGAGTTATGTCTTGTCCGGCAAATCTTACTCCTGCAACGCCGTCTGGCGAAGTACCACGTGGCTGATACCCAAATCTTCGGGAACCGGGCAATTCGTCGGGCGTGTCTGCAACAACTGGTGGTTCTTCTGTTTCGGCAAGTCTTGTTCCTGGGGATATTGGCTGGGAAAGAACATCAAAGTATCCTGGGGCTAACTTGAATTTCCTCTCCATCCCCGCTTCACTCAAATTCATCCCCTCTCCTAGAGCGAGAATTTCTCTAACCTCATCCAAGTCTGCCTGTTCTGCTTCTATCTTCAGATCTCTCGCAGCCCTCCCTTCTTCCATCCGTCTAGCCCACTCTTCCTTCTTTTTCTCTTCTTCTTCCACAATTGCTTCTACTCTTTCCAGATCAGTTAGCCGCGGCCCTCTCATCATCGATGCAACTGGTTCTCTTCCCCCACCTATTATCTCGAAAAGACTCTTCGGTTGCCATCCTGTTTCTCTTCCTTTCGGTTGCCATCCTGGGGGACGGGCTGATAACCCCCTACGCCTGGAGTACCTGCCACCATTCTGATAGCCCGGAATCAAACCACCACCGGCAGCCATCATCGGTGGTCCCATCTGTTGTTCCATGGGTGGTCCCATAGGTGCTCCCACGGGTGGTCCCATGGGTGCTCCCACGGGTGGTCCCATGGGTGCTCCCACGGGTGGTCCCATGGGTGCTCCCACGGGTGGTCCCGTGGGCTGTTCCATGGGCTGTCCACCTGCTATGCCATTCTGAAGTAGGGCAGCTTGTTCGGGAGGAATATTCTGACCTGCACTGGGATCAACGCCGGGTATTCCCTGTTCCATTGCTGCAAGACGTTCCTCTAAAACAGTTGCATCTACGGGAACACCTTGCATTCTGGCTTCTTCTTTCTTCGCTTCCTTGGCCTGGGCCGCAGCGAATTTCTCTCCAAGAATCCTAACCTCTTCGATAACGGACAATGCAATAGGAGGAGAAATTCCAATAGACAAATATTTACCCATTGCAGCTTCCTGCTGCTGCGGCGGGCTCATGCTACGAACAATATCAAATTGCTCCTGCGGCATCATGGGCATTATTCAACTCCCCCCTCTTGCCTGCCACGAGTGCCCAGGGTCTGGTCGGGCTGTCCAAACTGTGCATTATACAGCGCATTAGCTCCCAACCCTGCCGCCATCAGACCAGACATGGGTCCGGCTTGAGGAGTATAAACGCCTTGCTGTACGATATTCTGATAAGGCAGTGAGCCTAACATCTGGCCCATCCAGCCAAGTTGCTGTTGTGGATATTGTTGTCTCTGTTGGAACTGTTGACGCTGGTAGTCCAAGCCAGCCTGTTGCAACTGACGTTGACGTACTCCAGCTTGCTCCATCTGCCGGAGTCTCTCGAATTGCTGTTGCTGTTGTTGTCCTCCCAAGGCCGCCTGTTGACCACCTATTTCTGCAAGTTGACCATATGCACCCAGTTGAGCGCCCAAGGCTCCTTGCTGGCCTCGCATCAGGTCTGCAGCAGTACCAAAACCTTGTTGGCCCAACTGGCCAGCAGCCTCTCGTGCAGCCAATGCCTGCTGTGTACCAGCCTGTGCGGCCCCAAACCCCTGCTGTTGAGCTTGTAGTCCAAACTGAGCACCCTGGCCAACCGCACCAATTCTAGCTTGCAAGCCCTGTAGCTTACGACCTGCACCAACATCGGCCATTTGAGCAGCTTGTTGCTGTGCGGCCATTTGAGCCTGAATACCTTGCTGACCGGCGGCCGCTGCCTGTTGCTCTGCCGACAATTGCTGCCCAAGGCCAGCAGCCTTGGCAGCCCTATCCCTCTCAAACGCTTGCTGTGCGCTCTCGAATGCTTGTTGCCGTCCTGTACCAATGATGTCGGCAGCTTGCTGAGAGGCAGCTTGAGCTTGTTGTCCCTGTTGAACAGCCTGACGATAACCTCCAAAAGCACCCGCACCGGCTGCTTCAGACCCCAACATCTGTGCTTGTTCTTTCTGGAATTCTTGAAGCTGTCGTAATTGGGGATCCGTAACGGCACCCGCATACTGGGACATGTAATCTTGGAGATTAGCACTCTTCAACATCTCTGGTGCTGCTGCCGTTTCCCCAAAACCACGCATGGCTCCAGCGGCTTTCGTTCCCGCCGCCTCTGCCGCCGCGCCCATGCCCGTTATACCGCCAAGACCCCCCTCAGAGGGCAGCCCAACGCCAAATTCCTGCTGGGCAGCTAACGCTTGCTGTCCAGCGGCGGCCATGCCACCACCTAATCCAGTGAGTCGTCGTTGTGCCTCCGTGCCGGTAGTTCTCATGCCCGCACCTGCAAGTTGCCCTTGTAACTCAGCACGTTGACCAAGTTGTCCCATGCCAAGAGCACCTGCTTGCGCTTGTTGAAATGCTTGTGGAGCAAGGGCTCCATACTGAGCACCAATAGCTTGCTGCCCTGGAAGAACACTGCCTATACCTCGTGCCGCTTGACCCAATGTCGCTTGTGCCTGTTGGGTGCCCTGTGGCCCTGCTCCCTGGCCATACGCAGACACGCCGGATTGAGCGAGACCCTCCATTGGCGTGAAACCGGCAACGCCTGGACCAAATTGCTGAAGTGGCCGGGTTCCTGCCGCCATGATTCCCTGAGTCAACTGGGCATATGGCTGCCTAACCTCTGGAGACAGGAATTCCTGCCGCGTCTGTATCTGGGCAGGAGCACCATAACCTTGATACTGCGGTGGGGCGTTAGCCCCAGGTTGTACATTTCCGCCAGCCTGTAGCCCGATTATGCCACCATAAGCTCTCCGCATGGGGGATCGCCGACGTAAATATTCCATCTTTTTGGGAGACTCTAACATATCTTCAAGTCGCCGTGTATTATGTCTCTCATACGGAGTCATATCTTCCAGTAACGTCTCTCTTCCCCCAAGCTTCTCTATTTCCTCTCTCAACCTCCCTACGACGGAAGTTCTGAGAGGCTTCCTCTGTCTCGCCCGATGCCCCCGAACACGATCCTGCATTCTCTCTCTCTCCAACATATCTCGCAGACTGCGAGACACGGGGGTATCCTGCATTCTCTCTCTCATCAACTCAGGAAGCTCCGTGTATTTCAATCTCATGGAATCGGAGTCACCTAGCCTAATTGGTGGGCCATGCTTTCCGATCAAACCAGC
>Ga0114912_1000816_pt1 | contig 14354 bp, 23 predicted proteins | sample MalvirDeepMed_51_FD_89713 | JGI IMG/M metagenome (GOLD analysis project Ga0114912, IMG submission 89713) | Marine viral communities from the Global Malaspina Expedition - Malaspina viral metaG DeepMed_51 | ecosystem: Environmental > Aquatic > Marine > Oceanic | place: Mediterranean Sea...
CCGTCAGCGTCAAGGCTAATTTGTAAATTTGTGATTTCTTTTTCTAGCATATAAAGCTTTCTTTGGCGTTCTTTGTTTTCTACTTCAACCTGATTAAGTCGATAGTTTACTATCGCAGTGTTTTTGCCATTCCTTTCATGTCTCACATAAACAGCAACAGACATAGCAATTACCAACATTATCATCATCATGAAGGCGTTTTTGCTTACGTAATTTTTTGATTGCTCAATCATTTATTTATCTTTCTTTCCTTTTGTTCTTCCACTTATTCGTTGTTATTAATACTTCTTTAGCCCTCTTGGCTTCAAAGCCGGCTTCTGTTTTCTTTCTTCTGCCGGCAGTATAAGTTACATCAAACCTGATAATTTCCATACCACCAGTCTCGTTCTCAAAGAAGCCATCCTCGATATCGCGGTTGGACAGAAGCCCATAACCATTGACCTTTCGGCAGTGATTCAGTAGTTGGATAACGCGCCTCTGTTCTCCGTCATTAAAATCTACACCATATTGCGTAAAGCTCCCTCGATAAGGAGGGTCCATGAATAAGAACGTCTTATCATTAATCATCGGCTTGACAACCACGAAATCATCATTAAGAATGGTGCATTTTTGCAGTGCTTCGTGCCATTCCAAAACATTTGATTTATCATAAACCTTATCTTTTTGATTTAACAAGCCAGATGGCGTCCCGAATCTCCCGTTGGTATTCTTATTAATTTGCCAAATACCATTAAACGCCGTCTTCATTAAAAAATAAAGAACAGCCGCTTGTTCAGTCTCATTCCACTTTTCATAATCATAGGCGTTTTCGTTTCTTAATTTATAGAAATATTTTTTTCTCTCTTCTTTCACTAAAGGAAGATACTCCGCCGACAGTTTATCGAGCTTCATTATAAAAGGATCTGGACTGTTTTTGATCGCTTTATATATTCCTACAATATCTTTATTAAGATCGTTAATAATAAAGGTGGCGGCTGGATTCTGTTGGTAAGCCCACACAAACATAGCGCCGGCGCCGAAAAAGGGCTCAATATACTTATCAAAGCTTTGTGGCAGATGTGAGGCATATTTCTTGAGCATTTTATTTTTGCCGCCTGCCCACATGAATAGTGGCTTCATACGATCTCCATAATCTGCTTTGCGATTTCTTGAATGTTGGTAAACCCCTTCTCTGCAATGGCGTAGTTGAATCCTTCGAAAAGAACAGCAACCTTTTCTTGATAAAAGGCGGGATCAACTTTCGTTTTTCTCATCTTCCCTGTTTTTTTATCTTTTTTCTCTTTATAATAAACAGGGCCGCTACTAAAAGTTCTACCAGAAAATACAGTAAAAACTGGATCTTCTGGAGTATCGTGGTGCTCTTTAATTCGCCTTTGGACGCCGGGCGAGAGGAACTTACAAGCTCTCTCTTCCGTGGTGTTGCCACCTCGCATCCCCGTTTTCTTTTCAATAAACAGAGTTTTGCCCGTTTTGTGGTTAACGATTTTAGAATCAAGCTTAATTCCCTTTCCGTTGCTATAAATAGGTATTTTTTTAGGCTTGGGAACAATTTCGTAATGTTCTGGTAAATATGGAGCTAAATGCTTAACAAAATCATTCTCTCCTTTGTCGCCCGTCTTGCGGGCCCCTCTCTGCCAATTTTTTCTCTTCGAAAGATGCTTTGCACCCATTATTTCCTCCTAAGTATAGTGTATATCATTGTGGTCTTCTTGTATCTTTTTTTCTTTTTGTTCGCGCTTTAGTTTCTTAAATGCGTATTCTGCTTTTTGAGCAGCCGATCGGTTTTTATATAATTTATAATAAACCAAAACAACCGGCCTCCTGGGCTTTGTATATTTTGCACCTCGTTTACCCGTGTTGTGTTCTTTGAGTCGTCTCCCCCAATCAGTTGTTATTCCCGTATATAGCGTATCATCGTTACATCGGACAACATATAAATACCAAATTTTATTATTTGGGCTCATCTACTTTTTTGTTATGATACAATTGCCATAAATCTTTTTTATGGTTTCGCCGTCAACCACTTCGATGTTGTGGAAGCCTTCCCACCTAACTCTTACATTTTCAGCTTTATAGATTTGTTTTGTCGCCGAATAACACTCAACATCGTAATATACTGCTTTTATGTTAATGACGAGATATCCAAACCAAGTAAAACTCCAAACTATGCTGGCTATAAGAAAAAAGTTCAGCCAACCAACACTCTTACAAGTTGTATAGAACTTTACTGCTGCTTTGTTGTAAATGTTTTTAATAAATTTCATTTTATCTCCTGCTGGCTTTTTAATTTCGTCAGCCTTGCTTCTAACTTTTTAATGTCTCCCTGCTCAACGAAGGGAACATGATAATATCTGTCGTATAAACAAATACAAATACAGGCCACAATCAAACTGGCATAAATTCCCAGGCTAACAATACCGGCTGTTTTACCAATGAAAAACATTGAAAATGCTGTGGCCGGCATCATAAATTTGCCCACGATAAAACAAACCATGGCCGTTTTCTGTAACTTGCTTGCCCCAATCATTAATTTTGGGAATTGTGTTATCATGGTAAAATTATACCCCACTTGGCGGCAAGTGTCAACCTTTTGTTCCAAGTTAATAAAGGAACGTTTACTTTGTTTTGTCGTTAGTAAAGGGTTGTTTATTTTCACCCTCCGCAAGTTTTTGGAATGTTTCTTTGTGGTCTTTCATTACTTGCTGTGCTGCTTTGTTGGCGCACGATGTGATTTGATCGAACACTTTGTTTATTTTCTTTTGTTCTGTGATCTTTTCTAGTCTCTCGGTTTGTTCCTCAACTCTTTCAGTTGTGTTACCACCAGAGCACTCTTCGCACATTACGACACCAGTTCGATAATCGGCTGCGATGGTCGCTTCTGCTGGTTCGCCTTCGCGCCCTTTACCACAACCATCGCAAATGAAATCATAGCAGTCAGGGCAACCAACGCCGCCTTCTTGGTAGGCAACACAAAATAAACGGCTGTGCGGATAATTGGTGTTGCCTGCTTCGGGCAACACTTCCTCAGCCTCGCCATCAATGCTTACCACAAAATACTCTTCGTCTTTCCACTCCATTGAGCAGTTATTGTCGTATAGGTGTTGAGCAAGATCTTCCTCTGTCTTTTCAAGATATTCAACAATTGCTTGTTTGAGTTCGTATTCTTTGAGGTAGATATTTTTAATTGAAGTTACTTTCATTTGTTCTCCGCACAATCGTCGCACAAGGTTTTGATCCAACTTGTATCTCTTTTTTTGCCCGGATTCCCACACATTTCACATATGCGGTTAGACATGGCTTCTGCCATGCGGATCATGCCGTAGGCTTTTTGATCACCGCCATAGACGTAATACCTCAAGTCACCAAATTTTTCCTTAAGCTGCACCACAACAACTTGTTCGGGAGCATCTGGCTTGGCATCGTATTCTTCATACTTGCCCTCGGCTCTTTGCCAATCAAGGTGATGTTGAATTTCGCCGCATAGCACATCTAGTAGATCATACCAACCATCGCCGACTGTAGGGTAAGCCCATTTTGCTTCTTTTGGAAACATTTTGGGGTATTTATTTATTAGTTTGTTTGCTAGTTCTTCTTTCATTTGCCACCCTTATAGTATTCTGGCTGCATTTCCTGTCCTAGTCGTGAAATTTCTTTTAGGCGCTCTCGCATATTTAACTGTCTCAGACAATACTCTGCGATTTCTTTATCATAGAATTCAGCAAGGTGAACTTCTACTTCGCCCTCATCATCAGTTTCAATGGTGAATAAACGATGTGAATCATATACCTTGTCCCATTTTATTTTATATTTAGGCATTGTTTAGCTTTTGTCTGCGATTTTCATTTATTCTTCTTCCTCATCGTGATGGCAGTGAAACTCTGGATCTCCGCAAGTTGGGCATTTTAAGTTTGCGTAAGCTTCATATCTTTCCATTTCTTTCCTTCGCGATTTGGCGGCGTTTAGAATCGGCTGAACCAAAAAGTGTGCTTGTTCAGACGAAAAAGAGTGATCTGGGTCGTTAGGATCTGCCTCAGTTAATCCTGCACTATTTTCCTCAACCACCGTTCCGCACTGATCTAACAGCGCCTTTGATTGATTCTCTAATAATATTGCCATAATAAGTTTTTGATCTTCAGTTTTTAAATCTTGATGATTTAGTAATCCTGATTTTTGCCATCTATCAAGTGTTTTCTTTTGTTCTCTATTCACTTCTCTTCCTTATCGCAGCTTTCGCAAATGAATACGCCATTATCTTCTCGTAGATATGTTTTATAGTCTCCACAAAAGCGACAAGCGGTTTTGTCTATCATCTCGTCTTCCCTATCAAACGCCCCACAATCACAAGCGTGCCAATCTTTGTGCCATTTGCATTCTGGCGGGTGGTTGTCCTTATGTAAGGCTTTCTTGTAAAAGTTGGGGTGTTCCATTTGGTAGTGTCCATCAATTTGTTTATATTCTATCAGAAGGTCGGCGTAATTTTCAACATAGCCGCCGCTGGTTTTGCCGTCAAGTCGATTCAACAAGTTTATAGATGAGAATCCTGCGAAGTATGTTGCATCTTCTTCTGGGTACTCTATTACCTTATTATCCTCGATGCTTTTGATTATCATATCGTCAAGATCTCTGATCTCCTCGGCTGATCTGCGGCAAAGTGAGCGGAGCCTGATATTTTCCTTTTTGAGATATCGCTGATACTCCAATTCTAACTTTGCTGTCTCTTTTTCAAACTCTTTGGCTTCTTTGTCGTTCATAGTATCTCCAAAAAGCCGCCATATAGCGGCAATACTGCTTGTTTTCCATCAAGAAATAAAATAACGAGCATTTCTACTTCTTTATCAATTTTAATGATTATTCCGATATCGCTTTCAGAACCATATGCTCGTTGTCGCCACTTTGATGCCTCTGTGGGGAATTTCCGCTTTACTAGATCGCCGACTTTCATACATACATTATAGCAAATTTTTAAGGGGTAGTCAAGGAGATTTATTTGTTCTAATCGGCAAAGTCATAGGGGCGGTGTCGGTCCAATCTGCCGGCTCTTCAACCCACTCTGTTTCTGTAATTTCAAGGCGAACAATTCCGCATTCTTTCCAGCACTTGTCGCTATATTCTTTTAGCCGCTCAACGCTATCATATATCTCATAATCAGGATCGTGAAGCCAGCCTGTGCCGCAAGCATACATAGTCTTTGTTTTTTTCATTTGTCACCTCAAAAGAGTGGCAGGCAACCCAACCTGCCTGTTGCTTTTAAAACGCGAACTCGCATGATTACTCGCAACCCACCCGCACCTAAAGGGAGGCGCATTTAAGCCTCGCACAAATCGGGGTATCTTCATATGGTATTATTATAGCGTATTTTTTGGCTGATGTCAATAAAAAAAGGATGCTTTCGAGGGCATCCTTTTTCGTTGAGTTTTTGTGCTATATATATTTAAACTGATTCTAATCAAGAAATAATGTTGCCAACTCGATCCAGCCCTCTGGTCTCTTGCGGCCTTCGTAACGAAGATTTCCCATAATAGAATAGCCCGGAGTCCGTTCCCAATCTTCAATTTTTTCAACCCAAATTTTTTCGACTAGTACATCGCTCTTCCCGTACTTAATTGTTTCACCAACATACTTTTCTGATAATTCGGCTTCGAGCTTGGCGATCGCAACGTTGCGTGCATTGTCATATTCTTTATATGCGTCGCGCGTCGGTTGCTTATCACCTTTAAACTTTCTATATTCCTTTCTGGCGTTGACAAACGCGTCGTGCGCGGCTTGAACTTCTTCATTTTGGATCAGGCTTTCAAGCTCTCTCTCAAACGGTGTTCTCCATGTGGGCTCTACTTCATCGTCATCAAAACCTTTTTCAGCTTCCCTGGACCAAAAATCCGGGTCGCGCGGTCCTTGTCCTGCGGCAAGTTCCGACTCCAATTCTTCTCTAATAAGCCGTTTAAGTGTTTTTTTGGTAATTTTCATTTTGCTTTGTCCTCGCTCAGTATTGCTGGGCTACTATAAATAGTCTAAAAAAAAAGTAAAACTCACTTAGTACGAGCGGGGGGACTTGAACCCCCATGCCTCACAAGGCAACGGATTTTAAGTCCGGTGTGTCTACCGATTCCACCACGCTCGCATGATACTATTATAATGGATCGTGGAGTTGGTGTCAATAAAAAAGGATGCTTTTGAGGGCATCCTTTTTAAAAAGCTTTCTTTGTTGCTTATCGGATAGAGGTGTCGGCCTTCCTCAATTCCTCATAAAACTCATTTCCCCGGTCTCTCATTTGATCGTGTATAGAATATTTTTCTTCTCGCAGCTTACCTATTTCTCTAGCAGCTTCAACCATTTTTTCTCTTAAACCCGGAGTACTTTCAAATCCCCGTTCTAGCCTTTTCGGCCATGTAGTTATTCTTTCCCACTCTGGATAAGGATTAGTAGCGCCCATACTAATCGTCGCCATAAGCTCCGACGGGGTTGCATTATCCCATTTATCCGGTTCGGGCAGCCCTTGTCCTGCAGCAAATTCCGACTCCAATTCTTCTCTAATAAGCCGTTTAAGTGTTTTTTTGGTAATTTTCATTTTGCTTTGTCTCCAGTCAGTACTGACTATTATAAATAGTTATGACTATTATAAATAGTCTAAAAAAAAGTAAAACTCTTCAAAAAAAATTGAGGCACCTGTAACCCCGTGCCTCCCTGCGGTCTGCTTGCGGCCTAGTGGAATTCACCCCCTCTTCGGCATAAATTACAAGCATATTAGTTGCCGGTAAAATGAGCAATAAACATAACTGCGCCAATAGTAAAAATAACTGCAGCTATAGCATCTACCATTTCAAAACTATTCCACACTCAGAGTCCCTATTGGTGTTTCGACGGCGACGTGCCAGCCGCTGAAAAGATAAGGGCTTTTCTTGTCAGCAGCAAACAATTCGCCAAGCGTGATATCCAACTCTACCTTAACATTGGTATACCCTCGCTTATGATCGTAATGTTCCGTATCCACCTCCAAAAGGCCCAATTCATACCCATTTTCAGCAATTGCTTCGGTAACATACTCCTCAAATTCATATGAGCCGCGCTCATAGTCGTCTAAGTAGCCATCATTACGCAGTTCTTCAATGGCCGTGTTATTGGGAAGATGCCGGCTTGTAATCAAACAAGCTAAACTATTGGCAATTCCGCTTTCACGGATAGTTTCACCCTCATAGTCTTCGCCCGTGTAATGGACAATATCTTGTCCGTCTTCTAGCGAAAGGGTTACTTTATTGTTCCCGTTCAAGCCCATTTTTTGTAGTTTATCAAATCTAGACATTTTTTTCTCCTTTAACGTTGTCTTGGTAATCGATCTCTTAAAATATTAACTCTTTCAAGAAGCGTTGAAATGTCCCTGCTGGCATTTTCTTTAAGACCTTTAACTTCGCTTTCAAGTATTTTTACTTGATCTGCAAGTGCGCTCATTCTGGTGCGCAGCATCCTAACCTCTTCTTGTTGTGAGTTTAATTGGTTTTTAATTTTTGTATCTGTATTCATAAATAATCCTCCTATAATTGATTTTATGCTCATTTTGCTTTCACAGCACCCCCGGAGAGATTCGAACTCCCGACCTAGCGGGTAGAAGCCGCTTGCTCTAATCCACTGAGCTACGGAGGCTTCATTACGTAATAACCGCTTTGGGGTTATACGAAAAATTTATATCGTTCAAAGATACAATATTCCAATCATTACCGGTTGTTTCTTGTAAAGTGTGAGACAAATAATACGCTTCTGATGCTGCAGCAGCAAAATTATTTGCTTCTACGACTTTACATTTTACCTCATTTGTCTCTTTGTTTTCAACCCAAATATGAAATTTTCGTTTCATTTTTACCTCGCACATACAATATAACAAATTGTGGGGCTGGTGTCAAGTGATTTCACAATTGCCGGCGGCGCAAGCCAACTCGCCCTGTAAATCAGTATTGTCTTCGCCTTCTATTACTTGTGTTAAATCAATATTTTCAAGAGATTGTACCAGCGCTTCATATCTTTCTTTCGAACAATCTTCAAAAGGAGCTTGTTTGTAGGTGTGTTCTGAAAAGGGCAAAACAGATAAACCATTATATTTGCCGTGGTTCTCCCACATCCACTCGCCAACATCATTCCACTCAGCATCTTTAATAGAGATGGTGGCTGAAACATTATGAGTGTTTTGGCCTTTCCGATGGCCGGGTTTTACCCACTCTGTTGAAACCTTTGCAACTCTTTTGAGTAATTGCAAAGCTGATTCGTGTCTTGTAATTGCTCCCCCCGGGGCTTTTTGCGGAACAGATATAATGGCAGTATCATGTGGTCTAAAATATTCATCCTCAACCAGCTCTGGGTGGTTTAAATATAAATACCAGTATATAGATTCATTTTTGCCAACTCTAAGTCTGCGAATATAATAATCGTTATGCCACGCATGAATGCCACTAGAGGTGCCTAGAGCCAAAGATGTAGTGCCCGCTGGTTTAACAGTTGTGCATCTAGCTGCTGATTTAATCCCCAAAAGCTTTGCCACCCTCGCATTTTCTTCTTTAACCACGGCGGCGGCCTTAGTCATATCAAGATCTAAAACTTTACCAGATGCAATGCCCGTCATAGAAACGCCTATGAGCGCATCTTTTTCAGTAGTTCGTCGCCAAATATCTCTAAGATAGTGAAAATCTGTGTATCCAGCCTGCAAGGTTCCAATGAATGCCGCGGCCTTTGTGCGCTTTTCTAGTTCTTCTTGAGACTCTACATCGCTTACATTGACTTCTGTAAGATTACAGAATTGATAGGGTCGAAGGGCAATTTCACAACATGGGTTAGTTCCCCAATCTTTATCATTTGAAAAATAAAAGCCGGGTTCGCCCGCGCCAGAAGCTTTTACACGCTCCCAGAGGGATTCAAAGACAACCTTTGTAATTCTGTGTCGTAATAATACAACAGAATTGTTTGCGCGTCCTCGTTGGGGGTTTTTTTCCCACCAGTTGCCCGTTTTCGCAGCCAGCATTTCATCGTCGTCAGCAGAGAAAAGGCTGATGAGAGCAGCACGCCGAATGCCGCCAGCAAGAACAGCATCAGCAATATAGCAAATAATATCATGGACTTCAATAGGTTCAAGCTTATCACCATCTGATTTACCATCCAATACGCCTCTTATTTTCAAGAGGCATTCTTTAAGTGGCTGCGGCCCGGGGGCCTTGCCGCCAGATGTAATTAGTCTTGCGCCCTTGGGCCGGATATCACTAAAATCAAATCTTATGGTTGATCCGCCAAAAAAATAAGTCCTTATGAGAGCTTTTACGGCGTCTGCCCAGCCTTCGATGCTGTCGCCAACCAAAAATCTACGAGATCTATTGGGATTCGGCCTTCTAATTTCTGGTAATTTTTCAACATGATGCTTTTGCACGCTGTACCCAACACCAGTCCCGCCAAGCAGCAAAAACATAATTTCATTGAAGGCGCGCCAATCATCAACGGGGGCAAAAGCACAATTATAAATTCTTGAAGGGTTTATTTCGATCGGCTTTCCACCAAATTGCATCGATCTCATAGAAGGTAAAACTTTTTTAGCCATTACAAGCTTATAAGCAGCATGAATTTCATCTTTCATGTCTGGATAAGTTTTTAGATGCATTCGCTTGTTTCTACTTACAAGTTCTCTCCAAGTCTCGCGTCTTTTCTTCTTTGGAAGGTATTTTGCATATTTCATATGCACTGTAATATCAGACAAAATTTCATTTGCTAGTTCCATTATTTTTCCCCATTAATTCTTTGTATTTTTCTCTTAATATTTGCTCTTGCGTCTTTGCTGGGTTGGTACCCAACGAACCCGACACATTATTTACTATTCTTACCTTTACTTTGCTTGTATCCATTTCAATCGGATAAACCAATCCATCTGGGCCGAATCTGTTTTTAGCAACAAAAAATCGTCCGGAATTTGCATTTTTATCCTCCAGCGTCCTAGACAAAGTAAAAATAAAATCTGCTACAAAACATTTATTAAACGCTTCTGAAATGCTTTCCATCGTCACGATTTCGGCATTATAACCGGAATTATGAGCATATACTCCATTTCCTAGAAAAAACATGTGTGTATCTTCAACAGAAATATCTATTGTTGGCAAATCGCCGGCAGACTCAATAGACACAATTTCGTCTAATTCAAAATCTTCTATATTTAACGAATGATTCATTGTTGCTCCAAAAGAAATTTAACGCACTTGCTTATTGTGTCCAAAGGATTGTCGTCGTATTCTTTTTCTGGGATTCTTAACAATTGGTAGCCGGCGTTTTTTAGCACCTTTGTTTTTATTTTGTCTTTTACTTTGACCCTATCAAGATTATGCCAGTAATATCCATCAAATTCAATAATCTTTTTTTCGTATGCAAAGTCCACAGCGAACCAATGGCCACCACCTAAACTTCTATATTCTTCCAGCTTAAATATTTTTTCCCCTTTGCATTCTGCAAATTCAACGGATTCTTTTAAAAGCTTTGTTTTTTTCATAATAGACCAAAACAATTTTTGTGATTTTTTGGAATATGTAGAAGAATTAACCTTATTTGCTTTTGCTGAATTATTTGCCATATGCTGACAATATTTATCCCATTCTTTAGACCACTTATTCCCATGCTTTTCTTTAAACCACTTTTTTGAAAATCTCTTTCGCTGATTGCGGCGGCGTTTGTTCCATTTTTTGTAACCCTCATCTTCCCCATGTCGCTCAACAAAAGACTCTAAAGATAACCCATTATTCCAGCCGCCTCTTGCTTTTACAACTTTCCTCCATTTGGTAAGATATTCTTGTCGCTTTTTTTTGCCTTCTTTTTTACCATATCGGCGGATAAACGAAGCTTCGTCAATACTGGCTTTGGAATTACATAATTTTTTCCATGCCGCTTTGCCATGTTTGGCAATATATTTTTCTTTTGTTACTGTGGTTTGCTTTGTTTTGCTTTTCCACAATTCTTTACCTTTGTTTCTTCCGTAGCGATTTTGATATGAGGCCAATGAAGATGAATCATTTTTAAAAACTTCTTTTGATTTTTGGATTCTTGTACACCAAGGTGGTGGAACATTATATTTAATCATTTTTGCTAGCAATATTTTAAGGTTGTGAAAGTTCCAATCCTTTTTTTCGCACATAGCATATACAGACAATAGCTCTTTTTTAGAGCGTGCCGATATTTCTTCTTTATACGGCAAAAACGCTTTGTGCTCTAATAAAGTTTCAACTTTCATCTTTTTTTCCTCGTTAACAAATTATTAGATACGGAAAGCCCTTCATTAATAGATTTTAAGCTTCCATCAGCAGTGGGAAATTGATGATTCGCAGAACAAATCATAGTTTTCCCAGACTTAAGGGTGATTTTATATGTTTGTTGTGTTTCTTTTGGGAACACTTTTGTGATCCTTTTCAGCCCCTTGTGAGTTTCTACTAGATCATCTCTTTTGACATCTCCAATTTTCATAATTTGAGATTTTCCGTCTCTGCTTATAAGTAGTTTAGTGTTAGAACAAAAGCACCGATTTGTTTGAGAAGCGGTATAAAGTGGGCATTTGAACTCTTGAGCTATGCCCCGCAACTCTTCATAAATAGATTCTAAACCATGTCTCTTCTCATTATAGTGCTCTTTTGGTTTAATTAAATCTGCATAATCAACAACAATCATTCCGATGTCAATATCGCGATTTGTCAGCTTTTCTAGGTGGCTTCGCAGTGCCATGGTTGTGGCTGATTTCGTTGGATACTCTTTGACAATTAATTGGCCGTCAATGTCTTTGATGTCTTCTAAAATTTGATCTTTGAAGGCATTTAAGTCTGAAAGCGGCGCTCCAGTAAGGCAACTATCATATCTTCTTGCAATCATTGTGTCTGCCAATTCAAATGTGTAGTGAACGACTGTTTTGCCCTGTTTTAGAGCTTGGGCGCCCAAGTGCACTAAAATATGAGATTTTCCCGTACCAGTTGGGCTGATTACAACACCCAATTCGCCCTTTCCCAGGCCATCACTCATAATTTCATCAAACTGCTTCCAGCCGGTTGTAACCGGATCTCTGGACTTGAGTTCAAATCTTCTTTCAAAATCTCTTATGTAATCATAGCCATAATTATTATCTTGGCCAAGAATTAGCGCTTTGTTAATAATATCAGAAATTTCATCAAACGAAGATTTGTTCAACAGATCAACCGACTTAATGATCGCGCCTTTTAGGGTTTGTTTGCGGCAAAAGTCAAGCGAAGTGTCTTTGATAAACTCTTTGCCGTCTACATCCCTGGTTGAGTGAATTCTAATAAGAAAATCTCTGACTTGTTTTTCAACAACTTCATTTTCACCTTCCATGCTGCGAACAAGCGCAGCAAGGGTTACCAATGAAGGGTGCACTTTGTATTTTTCCTTATAGTCATAAACCATTTTGGTAAAAACTTGAAGATACTTAACTTCAAAAAAATTCGCATCCAACACTTCGCCGATCTGATCCGCGAATGGACTGTCAAGGGTAATAAGTTTTGCTAAATTTTCTTGAAAGCGAATTCCGAACTTGGAAAAATCAACTTTTGCTGTGGGGTCTAGTGGCCTCAAAATATTCCTTAATCTGGATCTAGATCATACTAGATCTGTTGCTCTATGTCAACGCTATTCTATTAAATGCTGCGAATAAATCGCCCCAATTTAATTCCGGGAAGCCGTCAATAAGCATCATTTTACGGATCTCTGTTTTGCTGAAGGATTTTGGGTAGTTACTGATCACATGTCTAACTTTGTCCCTATTTTGAGGCGACACCAGCGGATTATACAACTGCATTATTTTATAGTTTTCTTTAATTAACTTCTCATTTTCAATGATCCGCTCGTGAACTTTAAGTGGCTTTTCTTCATGTAAACAAGTGCTTACAAGATCGTTTGTTGTATAGTCTTTCTCTTCTGCAAGATATGGAAATCGCTTGGCCACAGTTGGCAAACCAGCACCCGGTACTCCGGGTAGGTTATCGCTCTTGTCCCCAGCTATAGCTCTCGCCAAGGCAAAGTTTGTTGGGTGAATCCCATATTCTTCGACTAGCGTATTCTTATTATAAATTTTCTTTTGGATCGGTCGCAAAAGGATTGTTTCATCATCAAGCAACTGAAAGAAGTCCTTGTCGCTTGAAACAATTACCTTTTGCCAACCTTTATATTCTTGGTTTGCAATGGAAATCAAATCATCAGCCTCAACATTGTCAAATATAAATTGTGCTATAGGCATGTGATTGATGTACTCAACTAAGCGGATCTGTTGATCTACGCGGTTTTCCATTTCCTCTTCTTGCGTCAGCATGCTGTTGTTTCTATTGAGACGAATGGCTTTGCGGCCACCTTTATAGTTTTTGTTCATTTGGCGTCTTCGTTGTGAGCCGCCGGCGCCGTCCCAGCAAATAACGACCTGATCTGGCTTTATTTCACGGATAAGCTTTTGAAGGATCTTTAAAAACCCTTTGACACCGCCAATTGGCTTGCCATTTGTGCTCATACTCGGATCTACGACAAACGCTCTATAAAAGTTATTTGTTCCGTCTAAAATTAATACTCTTTTCATTTTTGTTTTTTTTTCTGACAACATGGCCAAAGATAACAGCCGCAATCTTTACACTCTTTTGGACCTTCAAGCTGAATCATAGCCTGTGTTCTCCCATGGTATCTTCGCCAGTTGTGTAAACTACCTTTTTAACTCCCACAAATTTTAACACATCTTCACACATAGTGCAGGGCTTGCTCATGCGATAATGCCCGTTTCTGTTAATTCTAACAACAACGATTGTCGCGCCCTCAGTTGAAGAGCGGGAAACGCCCAATATTGCTCCGATTTCTGCGTGAGTTGTTGCGTGGCCACAAGTATAGTTGTTTCTAAACCTATTGCCGAACTTTGTGAAATCCGACTTGTTAAAAGCAACATTTATTACATTACCGCCCTTAAGGAGGACTGCGCCGTGCCTGAGTTTGCCATATATGCTGTTTGTGGCCACTCGCTTAGCAAGTTCAAGTGTACGTTTGGTTTTTTTACTTGTATTTTCGATAAGCATGATCCCATTATAACAGAATTTGGCTTCCGTTACAAGGAAAACTATCTACCTTGGCCGCGGTACTTCTTTCTATATAGCTTTGAGCGCTTATTATGCGGGAACTTTGACCACCGGCCATTACCTTGATAAGTTTTTTTATAAGATAAACGATTAGTTTTTTTATTCTTTTTTGACGACATTATTCTTCTTCCTCTTTTTCTTTTCGCTTAGTCCGAAAAAACACAATTGTTCGATATCCTTTATATTTCATAGGGATTTTTTTTCTTACTTTTTTCGCATGTTTTTGAGGCACGTTA
>Ga0114912_1000824_pt1 | contig 14231 bp, 9 predicted proteins | sample MalvirDeepMed_51_FD_89713 | JGI IMG/M metagenome (GOLD analysis project Ga0114912, IMG submission 89713) | Marine viral communities from the Global Malaspina Expedition - Malaspina viral metaG DeepMed_51 | ecosystem: Environmental > Aquatic > Marine > Oceanic | place: Mediterranean Sea...
GGGCCATCGGCGATTGCACGCCCGGCCCGTGGCTGGCTCACAAGGCGAGCCATGAGGGCGTCACCTGCGCCGAAGCGATCGCCAAGGTACTCGGCAACAAGGACGTTCATCCGCATCCGCTCGACCGTAGCAATATTCCCGGCTGTACCTATTGCCACCCGCAGATCGCCAGCGTCGGTCTGACCGAAGCGAAGGCGAAGGAAGCGGGCCACGAAGTCAAGGCGGGCACCTTCCCCTTCATCGGCAATGGCAAGGCCATCGCGCTGGGCGAGGCGGAAGGCTTCGTGAAGACCGTTTTCGACGCCAAGACCGGCGAATTGCTGGGCGCGCATATGGTGGGCGCCGAAGTCACCGAGATGATCCAGGGCTTCGTCGTCGGCAAGACGCTGGAGACGACCGAAGCGGAGCTGATGAACACCGTCTTCCCGCATCCCACGATCAGCGAATCGATGCATGAAAGCGTGCTTGCGAGCTATGGACGGGCGCTGCATATCTGATGGCGTCTGCTGAAAGGGTCGGGGCGAGATGACCGGTTTCCTCATTCTCGCTTTCCTGATCCTCGTCGCCAGCGTGGTCGCCGTCCCGCTGGCGAGCCGGTTCGGGCTCGGTTCGGTACTGGGATATCTCCTCGCAGGCATGGCGATCAGCCCGCTGCTCGCGGCCCTGCGGGTGGATGTCGAGGCCTTGCAGGTCTTCGCCGAGTTCGGCGTGGTGATGATGCTGTTCATCGTCGGGCTGGAACTCGAACCGAAGCGGTTATGGGCAATGCGCGGCAAGCTTCTGGGGCTGGGCGGCGGGCAGGTGTTGCTGACCACGCTCGCCATCGCCAGCATCGCGCTGATCGACGACCGGCCCTGGCAAACGGCGCTGGCGATCGGGATGGTCCTCGCGCTGTCCTCCACCGCCATTATCGTCCAGACGCTGACCGAAAAGAACCTGATGCGCTCCGAAGGGGGCGAGGCGAGCTTCAGCGTGCTGCTGGTGCAGGATGTCGCGGTGATCCCGATCCTCGCTCTGCTGCCCTTCCTCGCCATGCCGGAGCTGCTGGCGACGGCGGGCGCCCATGGGGGTGATGCGGCACATCATGGCGGCATCGACCTGACAGCGGCCATGCCGGTCTGGCTGGCCGCCCTTGCGCGCCTCGCGGCGGTGGGCGCGGTCATCGCGCTCGGGATCTATGCGATCCGTCCGCTCTTCCGCTATATCGCCGCCGCCAATCTGCGCGAGCTTTTCACCGCCGCCGCACTGGTGGTGGTGATCGGCATCGCTCTCCTTATGTCGTTGGTGGGTCTCAGCCCGGCGCTGGGCGCCTTCGTCGCGGGTGTCGTCCTCGCTACCAGCGAATACCGGCACGAGCTGGAAAGCGACATCAATCCTTTCAAAGGCCTGTTGCTCGGCCTGTTCTTCATCACCGTCGGGGCAGGCATCGATTTCGGCCTCGCCAGCGATATCTGGCCGACCGTCCTGTTCTGGGCCGTGGTGACGATTGCGGCCAAGATGGCGGTTTTGCTGGCCGTGGGCTGGCTCTACGGCCTTCGCAAGCAGGCGCTCTGGCTGTTCGCGCTGAGCCTGCCCCAGGCTGGCGAGTTCGCCTTCGTCCTGATCTCCTTCGGCATCGCGAGCGCGGTCTTCGATACCGCGCTAGCCGATCTGATGCTGCTGGTTGTGGCGCTGACCATGCTGCTCACGCCCCTGCTGTTCATCTTCTACGACAAGGTCGTCGCCCATGCCTATTGCGCGGGCGACGAGCGCGAGGCGGACGCGATCGAGGAGGAAAACCCGGTCATCATCGCCGGGCGCGGGCGCATGGGGGGGATCGTGGATCGGATGCTGCAAGCGGCGGGTTATTCCACGACCGTAATCGATTACGATTCGCACCAGCTCGAGATCGTGCGGAAATTCGGCTTCCGCACCTATTTCGGCGATGCCACCCGGCCCGACCTGCTCGCATCGGCGGGGATCGACAAGGCGCGGCTGCTGGTCGTCGCGCTCGACGAGCGGGAGCAGATCGACAGATTGGTGAAATACGCGGTCAAGAATTTCCCCGACCTCCATGTCCTCGCCCGCGCGATCGATCGCAACCACGTCTACGAATTATGGGCCTACGGATGCCGCGACATCGTGCGCGAGACTTATGACAGCTCGCTGCGCATGGGCCGCTCCGCGTTCGAAGCGCTGGGGATGGACGAGGCCCAGGCCGAAGCGGCCGCTGGCGCTTTCGAGACCATGGATCGCAGCACCATGCGCGACATCGCCAATCTCTACCGCCTCGACATTCCCTATCACGAGAACGAGGCGCTGATCGCGCGGGTGCGGGAATTGCGCTCGGAATGGGACCCGATCCTGCGCGAACAGATGGACGATATCCTGCGCAACCGCCCCTCCTGAGCCCGCCTCACTCGCTCAGGCGCGATTATCCAGCGATTCGGCGCAACGTCCGTGCATGGCGGAGCCATGTCGATGTTTGGACGTTGTTCGCGGGAGAGGAGTTTGCGATGGAATACGAAATCGATGACGAACCGCAGGGCCTGCGTGACGAGCCGGAAGGAGATCGGGATGGCGGTCTGGTTGAAGACCATATCGCGCTGAAAAATCAGTCGAGCGCCAGTCCCGAGGATTATCCGAAAAAGCAGCGGCAGGATCAGTCGCTGACCCCATCGCCTGACAAGGGCGAATAGGCCGACCGTTTACGACAGGGCCGGGCCGGATTTCGATTCGGTCCGGCTCTTGTTTCAAAAATTGCGTGGCTCGGAATGGATGGCGGACAGGGTGGACTTATTAAGTCTCAATCTAATGATTTGAAATCATTTTTTAGTTAATTGGCCGCCAAATCCGAACCCACATTCTACCCCACACACCTGCTATATCGCGTGTCTGGACCAAAGAATACTGCTCCATCTTACGCGACATTGTCCAGCTGTTTTCTGTAGCATTCCCAGTTGGGCGTAGAGGCTATCTCTCCCGATCAAACGACCGCGGCGCTTGCGAACCTTTCACAACTACTAGCTAAGTTTGACGCATGCGAAGCTTCGCCGCGTTTTAGTTCAGACGTCGCTTCTCAAAGTTGCGCGGAAACCGCGAGCGGTGTGATACATGCCGGGGATGGTGTGCGGAAACGCTCCTAATCAATCACAGCTTTAACAATGCCATGCAGACTTGAAGGATTACGAGGCAATCGTCGTGTCAAAGGTTCGTCGCTGGCAGTTCTGCCAGGTTTCTGGCTCGAAATTTCGGGGAAGGCAATGTTGAGCCGTCGCAGACATTGGAAAAGGGGGGCCCCGCCACCAAGGGAAGCTTGAAACGGCAGGGCTACACCAACATTTCGAATCGAACAAATGAAGGTGCAGGGCCAGTCTTATACTAGCCCGAGGCGCTGGTATCATTCGCACATGCTCGGTTGCAGCATCGCTTTCGAGCGCTCTTTGACTATTTCGATAGCAGAGGTGCCCTGTCGCTTAGAACCGAATCTACAACGACAGGGCTACACCATCTGCACGTTCGCATGGGGGCGTAAGGACGATGGTGCAGCAGATGAACTCGCAATCATAAATCTCGTTCCTGAGCGTCTCGCGTGAAGTGCTGGTGCCCTGCCGCAATAAGGAGGCAGACACAACAGGGCGCACCATCGGACGGGTCGCATCGTAAAATGGTGCAAGGCGGTTGTGACAGCCCCACCAGCAGAACTCGTAACAGCAGTTAATCTAGTTCGTTTCTGAGCGGTCCTGCTGAGGGTGCTCAATGGCTGCAAATGGGCCGGTTGCTGACCGGCCGCTTTTGGAACCCGACGCTACCAAAGCTGACATAAAAACGAGACCACGCGATTATCAGAAGCGTCAACAGAGTTGACATTCCCTGCTTCGGTTTGGTCCATCGAAAGCGGCCATACATTCAAGCGTTCGCCCGCTACGGCAACTGGGCAGAGAAAAGACGGTTTGCTTCAAAAGCAGATAACGTCACAAGCGGACGCTTCTAGGCTTGCGGTGGGAAAGCGCGCTCCAACGATACAATCCGGCAATGCCTGCTGATCACTCCGCACTCCGCTCGAAACTCTCTGTATGATGCTCAAGGATGCAGCCCGTTCCAACTGCGCTTTCTACCCGACACAGGCCACCGGCGTTCGATAGCGGCCTCATAGTCGCTGTCGGTAGGACAGCAGGATGCCAAGAAAGCCAACAGGCCTCGCGCTCAATATCCTGATGCTAGTCTGGCCGCTCGAAGTCGTTCGCGAATGGCAGGCAATGGGATAGGGAGTAGCCAGGCCACAGGTCAGTCGAACCAGCCTTTTTTCTTCTTGTTGCCGAACCAGTCGGTTTCCTCCTTGGGATCAAACCAGCTCGATTTCTCTTCCTTCTTCCCGCCGCCGCTGGAAAACCGGAAGCCGCCCACTTCGGTGCTGATCTGGCCATCGCTGCGTACATCGAAGCCGCCCATGCTGATAGTGTGCTTGCCATCCTTGTGCAGCGTTACGCCGTCCGCCACGCGCATGTTCCAGTTCCCCTTCGTATCCATGGACACTCCATCCATCGCCTCCATCGTGGTGGTGCCGTCGCTGGCCACGTTGAACCCGCCCATGCTGGTGGAAAAACCGGCACCGTGGTTGGGCGCAACGGGACTGCGCCGGTCGGCATATCGCGCCAGTCCGGTGGTGTCCGCATGACCTGAGTTTACGGCCGCGGTGAAGGCTTTCTGTTTCGGTGTCCTGTTGGCGAAGGGGATGTCGAGGATACGCTCCGGAAAAAACAGGGTTGCCAGGGCATCGGGAGTGATCCGGCTCGGGTCGTTCTGGGCGGATGCCGACTGTGTCCGCTGCAACCCGCGTTCGATCGCCTTTTCCCTGACGTTTCCGAGAGGGTTCCAGAGGAAGCCCAAGGCACCCGCTATCGCAGCGAAAATCGCTTCGTAGACGATCAGCGAATAATGGAAATCTTCGGCGAAGAAGGCGAAGATGCCCCAGCCGATGGCAACGGCGCCTGCGAAGTCGATCCATCTCTTGTCCGGCTTGATCGGCAGCGGGCGCAATGCGCCGAGGCCGATCGTGAGCGCCAGCGCTGCCCAAGTCAGCAGCGCCCAGATAAGGTCTCCGCTCCACCGGTCGTAGAAGAACGTCGTGATCAACACCGGCAGGGCGAAGGCGGCCGCACGGATTTTGGGGTCGAGCGCGGACAGTTTCTCGGCAATTCCGGCGAAGAAATTCCCCGATGGTTTCGCCGTAGCATCGCCGGCTGCGGTTTCCGCCTCCCGCTCGATATCGTGCTGCTGCGCCGCCGCGATCTTCGATGCTGCGAGCAGCTCCGTCTCGCGGCCGGGCGTGCGCAAAGCTTCGCTGGCCAGCATATCGGCAAACCATGGCCGCTTGATCGCCTGTTCGTAATAAAGTCCATCCTCCACCTTCAGGCGGGGTGACTGCTGGGCGTTCGGCTCTTCCGCTACCCACAATTCGGCAAGCAGGGCCAGCTTCTCCTTTGACGCCAGGATCGTCTTGAGCTTTTCGAAATTCGCCGGGTCATGGTCGGCCGATCCAGCAGCGGCGCAGGCCATAATGAGTTCGAGATGGCGATCTTCCAGCAGGGCATCATCGAGGGCACTGCCGGGCGCGTTCCACAAGGAACGGTAAAGCAGCATCTCGCCATGCGTCAGCAGGGTGTCGTGAAACTCCCGCCGCCATGCCGCATCGATTGCGGCCCAGCGCTCGGCGTTCCCCTTCGATACCCGCTCGTCGGTAAGGACGCCCCAGCTATACAAGCTGCCAGCGAAATTCGCGAGTTCCTGCGTGCAAACGACATAGTCGTCTTTCAACAGTTGCGGCAGGTATTCATCCAGAAACTCGGCCTGGACCGGCAGCCCCTCGATCATCGGCGTCCATTGCGGCGCATAGCGTAGGGCGAATTCGAACAGGGCCAGCTCGGTAACATTTTCCTCGAGCAGCTTGTCCAGCGCGATACGTGCATCGTAATCGCGCAGGTCTTCCTCGATCCATTTCTGCACATAGCCGCGCTCGATATGCTCGCCGGCAAGCTCGTGATTTTCGGCGAGAGCGGCGGCGAGTTCGGCAAGGGTCGTGTACGATCCATCGCCCAGCTTGTACGGTTTATCGGATCGCGTATCTTCGTTCATCAAAGCCCCCCGGTTTCGTCGCGATCCGGAGCATAGGATGAATTATGTTAATTTCGCAACCTAGACACCCGCAATAACCATGCGTTTTTGGCGCAAACGATAGGATCAGTGATTGGGCAAGCGGATTGGCGGCTTGAGCGCCCGATTTTCGGCGTCACACTGTGGCGTTTTGCCCGATCCGATCGGTCGACGCCCCTATAGAAGGAAGGGTGAAAATCGGGTCTGGCTTTGTTCGGATACTGCCATCGGTCCGGCCTGTTGGTGCGGCGTAGTTCCGCTGGCCTGTATGGGAGTTCGCGAACCGGATTCCCCTTGCGGATAAAGCCGAAGCGTCGGTCGATGCTTATGTGGCTCTTGTAACCCAACACCGGCGTGGCGATCTGCGGCGGCGGCGTGCCCTGTTTCCAAATTTTCTTTCATTTGAGACACATAGCTGGAGCACTGGCAGTTACACAGCCGGCTTACAGTTCTGTCAAAATCACTTAGTCGGGGTTTCGGAGCCGTCAGCGGACTGGCTGCTTTGGGTGCCAAGACGTTCCCCGGCCCGACAACTGATTGCACCGTTTGCCAGCCACGGCCTTGAGCCGTTCACTCTTCGCGCGGCGGCGGGTTCGCGAGGCAGGCCTCGTATTCGCGTTCCGAGAGACAGAGATAGACCGGTCCGCGCAAATATTCCTCCTGGCGGGACATTCGGGCGCTGTTCGAGATTCCCGCCAATGCACGCATCGACTTGCTCTGGTTCGGATCGACTTCCTTCTGCACATCGTCCTCCACCGTCCACCCGTCGGGTAGGATAGGCTGCGGACTACCTGCTTCGCGCCAGAGAGCTGCGATGCGCTCCTCATCCGGCGACCACATCATGTAGCGATAGGCCAGGATCGCCTTGAGGTAGGGGTCAGGTCGGTTCTCGCCGCCGCCAGGATTCAGTGCGCGTAGCCGTTCGAGTGCGGCGATACTATCGTCAAGCGACCAGACCTTCCCGGCCTTCATCGGAATGTAGAACAGCCAAGAGGACAACGTGCCCAGCCGCTCACAATTCGGGTTCTCGCCATAGCAGCGCGGAGGCGCGGTCCAGTCCGAGTCCTGCTTCGCCAGAAAGTCGAGGAAATCCGCGTCGCCAATCCTCAACCCCTCTGCGATCAAGCTCGTGTTAAAGTTGCTGAATCCGCGCCCGTTGTTGTCGTTTGCGAACAGCGTGTCGTTCGGCGTTAGCCCAGCGTCAAACATCACCTGCAGCATGTCCCTATAGGCAGGGTCGGCGTAGTTTGCTTCGATCGGACCGGGTAGCTTGGGGTTGTTGGAATCTCCGGGTATGGTCGGCGCGTAACTGAGCGCGTCCATCAGGGCGCTCCTATTGAACCCAGCGGCGATATACATGCCGACCGCGTCGGCGTCCTTCAAATCAACCGCACTTCGCAGGCCGTCGGGTGTGATCGCCATGCCCTGCTCAGTCAGTTTCTCGCGCGCCTCGGCCGGGTCCATGTCTGATGTGCTGCCGCCTGAGCATGCGGTAAGCGTCAGCAGGACCGCAGCGGCAATGCCGCCCACCATAGAATTCATATGCTTTCCCCCATTCGCAATGTTGCGATGAGTGCACTGCGTAGCCCCAGTGCCGATCGATTGCAAAAACGAACGGGTTGCGGGCAGCTCGTGTCATTTACCGGCACTCTTCACACCCGCTTGGCCGGCGCAGACATGGATCGGTCGATTACGGTTGTCAGCTGTCAGCATCCTGCGCCAAACTGGAAGGAGTAAGTCGCCAATTCCCTACCATAGTCATTCAGCGTTGACTTCGCGCAACTTTCCTTTTTTCTTCATCCACCGAGAGGGAGGACTCCATGGATATTATGAAAGCGAAGCAATACGCTTTATTTTTTGTCGCGGCATTTGCGCTGACGGGCTGTTCCGGTCAGGCCGGCACTGAACCTGGCGATACGGCCGCAGGTGAGGACAACGCCCCGAAAGTTCAGGCCGGAAGTTCCGATGGTCGGAGCGATCTTTATCTCGATGGTCCCAAACGGTCGGGCGCCCTTGAGATCGACGCAACGAATGTAGCCTACCTGTATCATCGCATGTCGGGTGAACCAGCATCGATCGATCGCATGATGACGGAGCCGCTCAAATTGAGGTTCGATGATGAATTCGCGCGCAGGCGATTTCTCGAGGAGAATTTCGACGAGTTCGCCAAACTGGTCGACGAGGCCGTCTCGGCCAAGGTCTATACGGTCACGCTCAGTGGCGGACTCGAAGGCTACGACTTCGACCGCGAAGGATTTCCGATAGACGGGCTTTATGATCGGACGATGGTGACATTCAGTGCAGACGCCAGCGGCTCCGAAGGTCTCGATTTTGCGCTTGCGCTGGAAGGCACCGATGAACTCGACATTCTGCCCATGCCGGTCGAAGATGCCGAAAGGCGGAGCAACTCTCTTAGTAACTCCGCCGTTGATCTGGAGGTAGCGTTCACCCCCGTCGAAGCCGGATGGGAAAAGGTCCGCGACGACCAACGGCGCACTGTGGTCGGTAAGGCTTACAGCGTGAAGGTCCTCTCGCCTGACGGAAGTGTCATCGGCACGATCGGTTTGGACTCTGAGCCGCCAACTCGACCGCTTCGTGTTTTTGCCGAAAATCCTTTTAAGAAATCAATGCTGATCAATCCTTGGACGGCCGAAAATGCTCCCGAGGCGGTCCTTGATCGCTATGCCTGGATCATCGACGAGCGATGGAAAATGCCAAGCTATCAGGAAGGCGACAATATAGAGGAGGCGATGACTACCAATGTCAGCGCAGCAGGCGGCTGCGTTGCTCAATACGGTTACAGCGAATGCCAGCGTCTCGCCCAACGCCGGAATGATTTCATCACGCATTGCACGCGAAGCGTTCCGGACAACCGCAAGCAGGAATGTTATTCGATTAGAAGTCTGCCTTATACGGACCAAGAAGCAAACGCGTTGTAGGTCAGCCCTCTGAACTCCACGATGCCTCGATCTGTTCGAGTGCGTGATTAACGCCCGCCTCGAACTCCCCTCGATTAAAATAGTCTGCTGTTTCGCCAGCGATGCGATTGCGCGTGTCTTCCATATAAGCGAGCGCTTCATCGCCTACAATTTGGACATCGCGTTGCTCGATCGAGGCAACGATTGCTGGTGTTCCAAGATCCCATGCTGCCATGCCGGCCGCGCCAAATCTGTCCTCATCGGCCAGTCGATCGACGGCAAGAAAGCCATAGCGATACCCTGTCCTTCTGGCGAACGCATCTACGCGAGCAGCGATCGCGGCCTGAACTTCGGGGTCATTGAGCTTCTCCCAGCCAAATTCATCCTCGGGTTCCGCGACCGCGTCGCTGGCGTCCGCAGCTGTTCTGGTCGAATCCTCAGTTTCGACTGGCTGCATCTCGTAAGCTTCCGTTCCGTAACTCTTCGAATGAAGTCAGATTGCTCCATGCAAGATTGGTACGATTTCGGAGATACTTCTGTCTACTTCCGCCCACCTATTACCCATAGCGCCCTGGTTTTATTGAGGCGTGATCGGGGAGCATGGCGAATGTTTGGCTCGAGGTCATTAGCTGAACGACCGCGTTGAGCACTCACGCCGGCAACACTGGACAGTCAGGAGACGACCCAAAAGCGGTCGTCATGGCCGGACTGCTTTAGATAGCTAGAATGGGCGACGCACGAATTGCCAAAGCTTCTTGGGCAAAGACTATTGCTTGTCTGGTTTCGCGAGCGCTTCTGCCCTGAGCTTCTCTAGTCGTTCCGAACAAAGTTCGTGTACAACGCGACCAAGCTCCTCAACCTGTTCGCCAAGCCATTCAAGCTCTTCTTTACTGATGCGGTAGTGTTTCGAGTATCGCGCTTTGACGTAGGCTTCCCTGAGCTTCTCGAACCGCGCGCGATCCTTACGATTGTCGCGCGGCCAGACGAACGTCAGGCGATAATCGATCCGCTCAGTCTGCGTACGCAGGAAGCCCAGATTGTGCACGTGGGGCGTGTAGAAAGTGCAGACGAGAAGGACGCAGTGGTAGAGGGTCTCTGTCCCCTGATGCAAAAGAAAGGCAGCTTTCTTCCAGTCGCCTTCGGACATATAGAAGCGGTAGCCCTTTAGAAAGCTCGCCGCGCTCGGCATCCACTCGTCAAAATACTCCTGCGCCATGGTGAGCGCCTGCGTGGGCGTCTTGGGCTTGGGCGTGTGCAGTTCGCTGTCGTCGAACTGGTAAAGCGCTACTCCGTCCTGCTTCACGTCCATGAAGAAGTAGCGACCATGGGCTAGACCGTCGTTCACTTCTTGCAATGTATGGACGATGAAGTTGACCGGCGTCTTGAGCGTACCGGTCACACCGTACTCGCGCATCAGCCGGTCATCGAGCTTGGCCCAGTATTTGACCCTGTCCGCCAACCTCTTGTCGTTGACGATGATGAGCAGATCGTAGTCTGACTGATAACCCTTGGCGGTGTGCGGCTCATCGACCCAGGTGCCGCGGGCATAGCTGCCGTAGAGGATAATCTTGAGTATCCGTCCGGCTTTCTTCCACTCGTGCTGGGCGAGCGCGAAGGCATCGTTGAACTCTTCGAAGATGAGCTGGACAACGCGTTCGATCTCGCGCTGCTTTTGAGGGGGAAGATGATCAAGGTCCGTCTTCATCGGTCAAACCCTAGCAAGCTGTTCGGCCGCTTGCACGTGCCGAGTGCAGCAGCGCGCGGCGACGGCGCCATCCATAGCGCTGAGGAGCCGCGCGCGGAGCGCTCCACGTTAGCAACAATCCGGTAAGGATTGTCGTTAGGATAGTTAAAGGACGCTGGAGCCCAGCAATCCTGCGGGTTTGCCGCCTGTTTCGGTTCCCGATAGTCCGAACTTTCGGTTCCTGATAGTCCGAACGCTGCGGTTCCTGATAGTCCGAACAGGTGACAGGTTTATCCACAGGGACCGGCGTGGCTATGCGGTAACGGGAGAGTGGAAAAGGCGGCCTGATCGAAGGCGACCTGGATGCCTCACGGTGCATGATTTTCTGCATTGGGCTACGTTTCATCGCTTTAGCTTCCCTTGCAGCAGTGGGCAGCCCAGTCTTCCATCAACAGTTTGCGCTTCTCCAGCAGATTACCGCGCCGGTAGGCCGCCTCGGTCTTGTCCTTCACCACATGCGCCAGCGCTGCTTCTGCGACATCGCTCTGGTGACTGGTCTCCTCGCTCGCCCAGTCGCGGAACGCCGAGCGGAAGCCGTGAACCGTGCAACTCTCTTTCATCTCGCGCAGCAGCTTGGTCAGTGTCATATCGGACATCGCCTTCCTCCCTCGCATGCCGGGAAAGACGAGCTCGCAGTTTCTCACGCGCAGTTCCATGCAGCGCTCGATGATCCGTACTGCCCGATCGCACAGCGGCACGACATGCTCGCGATTGGCTTTCATCCGCTCCTTCGGGATGGTCCATAGCTTCTCATCGAGATCGAACTCATCGAAGACAGCATGGCGCACTTCGCCCGAGCGGGCCCCCGTCAGGATCGCAAACTCCAGCGCCAGCCTGCTGTAGCTTTCACGCTCGCGTAGCCGCGGAATGAAGTCCGGCACCTTGGCATAGGCCATGGCCGCGTAGTGGCCTTCCTTCTTCGGCTGGCGCGGCAGGCCCTTGGTGATCGCGCGCATGGGTGCCTCGCTGTCGCGGTATCCCGAGGCATAGGCCCAGTCGAGCACGGTCCCGATCCGCTGACGCACCCGGCGCGCCGTCTCAGGCTTTGCCAGCCAGATCTCGGCCAGCACATTGCGGATCATCGGCCCCGTGATGTCGTTGACCTGCACGTTGCCAAGATGGGGGAAGGCATAGGCCTCCAGCGTCCTGATCCATTGCTTCTCATGTTTCTCGTTGCGCCATGTCGCGCGATGCTGGGCGAGTACCTTGGCGGCAGCTTCCCGGAATGTGGGAATGCCTTCCGCTTTCCGGCGCTCGAACAGCGGGTCGAGGCCCAGTTCGACCCAGGTCCTGACCTCGCGTGCGCGCTCGCGCGCAATCGCCAGCGATATCTTCGATGCGCTGCCCAGACCGAAATCGCGGCGATTGCCGTTTTTCTGCACCCGGACCATCCAGCTCTTCGTGCCGGAGGGCTTCACCACGAGGTAAAGCCCGTCGCCATCGCCTAATTTGCCGGGTCTCGTGGCGGCCTTTACCGCTGTTGCTGAAAGCTTACCCATGGCTTCAAATTCTCCCACATTTATTCCCACAAATCCAATCGGACACCGATGGATGAGCAAGGACAGTGTGGGACCCGAATCACCTGATAAGCCGCGCAAATGCTTGGCTTTTTCAGGTCATCGGCGGAAAATGAGGGAAAGGGTGGTGGCGGACAGGGTGGGATTCGAACCCACGGAGGGCTTGCACCCTCGCCGGTTTTCAAGACCGGTGCATTCAACCGCTCTGCCACCTGTCCGCGGTTCGTCCGCGCTACTGTGAACGTGCGCCGATGTCACGCGTGGAAATCGCGCGTGGAATCAGACATCGCGAGCGGACAAATTTCGGGAACGAAGACAGGCCGTTTCGGGTAAGCGACAGACGACATTTCTTGTTCATCCCGCCTGTGAGACAAGCGCCTTATGAAAATCAAGCACCTCCTCGCCAGCGCCGCGCTTTCCCTTTCGTCCCTGGCGATCGCCTCACCCGCTGCGGCGCAGGGCAATCTGTCGTTCGACGCCTACCTGCAATTGGTCATCGCGAAGGCCCGCGCCCAAGGGGTGAGCGAGAGCACCATCGCGCGGATGACCGCCGGGCTCGAACCGAGTTCGCGGGTGATCGAACTCGACCGCGATCAGCCCGGCTCCTCTTCCGGCAGCGGATACCCGCCCCTGTCCGCCTATATCGATCGCCACGTCGATGCCGCGCGGATCAATGGCGGGCGGCGCGAATACCGTTCGGCGAGCGGCGTGTTGCGCGGGATCGAGCAGGAATACGGCGTGCCCGGCGATATCCTCGTCGCGATCTGGGGGCATGAGACGGCCTATGGCGCGGTGCGCGGCGGGTTCGACCTGTCGCAGGCGCTGGCGACCTTGGCCTGGGAAGGCCGCCGCCGCGATCTGTTCGAGGCGGAGTTCATCGATCTGCTCAAGGTCGCCGACAAGGGCTATTCGCGCTCCGAATTGAAGGGCAGCTGGGCAGGGGCGTTCGGCAATCCGCAATTCCTCCCCAGCGTCTATCTGCGCCTCGCCACCGATGGCGATGGCGATGGGCGCGCGAACATCTTCACCAATCGCAGCGATACGCTGGCCTCGATCGCCAATTATTTCCGCGATGCCGGATGGCGGACGGGCGAGCCCTGGGGCGTGCCTGCCTACGTACCGTCGAGCTTCAATACCGACAGCGTGGCCACCGAACTGGTCGCCCCGGTCTGTCCGCGCGTCCACGAACGGCACAGCCAGTTCAAGACGGTGGAGGAATGGCGCGCTCTGGGCATCCAGCCCCAGCGGCCCTTGCCCGCCGGAACGATGGTGTCCCTCTTCCGCCCGGACGGGCCGGGCACACCGGCATGGCTCTTAACCACAAATTATCGGGTTATCCTCGAATATAACTGTTCGAACTATTACGCGATGAGTGTGGGGCTGCTGGCCGATGAGATTTCCCGTTAGTCGCATAGGCCTTCCGCTGTCGCGCACAGGAACGCTCCTGCTTTGTGGCGCGTCGACGCTGTCGCTGGTCTCGTGCGGGCTGGGCGGGTTCGGGGGCGTGGATTCTGCTGCACAGGCTTCAGCGCCGAGCGCGGCGCGTTCGATCCCGACCGGTCCGGCTGCCGATTACCCCATGGTTCTGGGAGAACCGTTCACCATCGACGGGATCACCTATACGCCTGCGGATACCTATAATTACGACGAGGTCGGTTACGCGACTTTCGACGACGACACGGCGGACGGGATTACGGTCGCCCATCGTACGCTTCCCATGCCGAGCTATGTCGAGATCACCTCGCTCGAAAGCGGGCGCACGATCCTCGCCCGCGTCGAAAGGCGCGGCCCGATGACCAATACCCGCCTGCTCGGCCTCTCGCGCGCGGCAGCGGCGCAGCTGGGCGTGGGCGAGGGCGCTCCCGTACGGGTGCGCCGCGTCAACCCGCCCGAGGATCAGCGCGCCGAATTGCGCGCCGA
>Ga0114912_1000825_pt1 | contig 14218 bp, 18 predicted proteins | sample MalvirDeepMed_51_FD_89713 | JGI IMG/M metagenome (GOLD analysis project Ga0114912, IMG submission 89713) | Marine viral communities from the Global Malaspina Expedition - Malaspina viral metaG DeepMed_51 | ecosystem: Environmental > Aquatic > Marine > Oceanic | place: Mediterranean Sea...
GCCGTGGGTACGGTGTTGTGCTGCCTATTAGGCGCGGCCTTAGCTTGGTTGCCGGGTGACTGGACGCAGAGCGTTTTACCCTATGCCGCGATTTATGCGCTATTGGTGATTGTGCATCACGGTGTTCGCCTGGGTCGCAAAACCTATTTGGTGGATATTGCCAGCCAAGACAATCGCGCCCTTTACGTAGCGCTTTCCAATACGCTTACGGGCGTACTGATGCTGGTTGTCGGGGGTATTATCGGCGCGTTGGCGCAATGGCTAGGAAGCGCCATGTTGCTGGTGGTCTTGGCGCTCACGGCAGTGGGGGCGATGTTCAGCGCACAGCGGTTACCGGAAGCCGAATAGCGTTGTTGATTGCAAAGCACCTCAACGCTCGCCATGATGGGCAGCAGTTGGCGGTAGAGAGCTGTTTTTTTGCTATTCTACCTCTATTCGGTAGTGTGAAATTCCGCATCGTCCTGCAGTAAGAGAGCCCCGCGCTGATCAACAGCGCCATGGCTACGAAAGAACGAAAGCAACAGGAATCCATTGATGAAACGATCTCCCTTGATCAACCCGGAGTTACTTGAGCGCATTATTGACGCTTCTGAAGATGGCATCGTCGTTGCGGAGCAGGAAGGTGACGAAAACATCCTGATTTACGTGAACAAGGGCTTTGAGCGCTTAACGGGCTACAGTGCGGATGAAATTCTGTATCGCGACTGCCGTTTTCTGCAAAACGAAGACCGCGACCAGGATGCGCTATCGTCGATCCGCGAAGCGTTACAGGATGGCCGCCCCTCGCGGGAAGTGCTGCGTAACTACCGTAAAGACGGCACTATGTTCTGGAATGAGCTGTCAATTACGCCAGTTTATGACGAAGCCGACAAATTGATGTACTACATCGGCGTTCAGAAAGATGTGACCGAACGAGTTGAGGCCCAATTGGCACTGGCAGCGCTAAAAAATCAGCAAGAAAACGCCAAATAAACATTTGCCATCATAAAAACAAAGATAGGGCTTGAACTTCAATCCAAGTGGCGTTATATAGCGGCAAGGCGCTTGTTTAGCGTTAGGCGCTTCTTACTTTGCTTCTGTTGGGTAAGGAGCCGTTGTGATGCCGGTGCGCCGGCTTGGGTTGGAGGGCATACCATGAGCCGTGACCCCTTAAATCGTGAAACCTACACCAACGATGGGCTTGATGCTGACGAGTTTGATAACTTGGATGCAGTCAACGACGATCACTACGGTAAAAGCAAACCCAGTAAAGCGGATACCCTGCGCGCTCGCCGTCAGGTAGAAGCGTGGCTTGAAGAGCGTCGCTTACAGCGCGCGATTGAAGATGACTGGGACGAAGAAGAGTAGCGCCTTGCCAATCTGTTAAGCGTTTTCAAGGTGGACATACCCGAGGGGCACCCAAATGAGTGCCCCTTATCTTTGCGGCTTGACCACTCTACGCTTGCCCCACTGCTTTGCTGGCCTTTAGCCGCGCTGGGCACTATCATCTGTGCACCAAGCCAGCATATTTGCTGGTCTCGCTTTTACCACAACCTAACGGATTTCCATGGCGCAATACGTATTCACCATGAATCGGGTTGGCAAAGTAGTGCCGCCCAAAAAGCAAATTCTCAAGGATATTTCGCTCTCGTTCTTCCCTGGCGCCAAGATCGGTGTACTGGGTTTAAACGGTGCCGGTAAATCCACGCTGCTGCGCATTATGGCCGGTGTCGATAAAGAGTTTGAAGGTGAAGCTCGTCCGATGCCCGGCATCAACGTGGGCTACCTGCCCCAGGAGCCGCAGCTGGACGACGAGAAAAACGTTCGGGATACCGTCGAAGAGGCCTTAGGTGCCATCAAAGAGGCGCAGGAAAAGCTAGACGCGGTATACGCCGCCTACGCCGAACCCGATGCTGACTTTGATGCCCTGGCTAGCGAACAGGCGCGGCTTGAGAACATCATCGAAGCCGCCGATGCCCATAACATCGAGCGTAAGCTGGAAGTAGCCGCAGAAGCGCTGCGCCTTCCGCCGTGGGATGCCAAAGTAGGCAACCTTTCTGGTGGTGAGCGTCGTCGTGTGGCGCTTTGCCGCCTGCTGCTCTCAAGCCCGGACATGCTACTGCTGGACGAGCCCACCAACCACCTGGATGCTGAATCCGTGGCGTGGCTGGAGCGCTTCCTGCATGACTACAACGGCACTGTCGTTGCGATTACCCACGACCGTTACTTCTTGGATAACGTCGCGGGCTGGATTCTTGAGCTGGACCGCGGCCAAGGTATTCCGTTTGAAGGCAACTACTCCCAGTGGCTTGAGCAGAAAGAGCAGCGCCTGACCCAAGAAGCCAAACAGGAAGCGTCTCGTCAGAAAGCCATCAAACAAGAGCTTGAGTGGGTGCGCAGCAACGCTAAAGGCCGCCAAGCGAAGAGCAAAGCGCGCCTTAACCGCTTTGAAGAGATGCAGTCTGGCGATTTCCAGAAGCGTAATGAGACCAACGAGATCTACATTCCGCCTGGCCCGCGCCTGGGTGACAAAGTGATCGAGTTCCACAACGTTACCAAGCGTTTTGACGACAAACTACTCTACCAGGATCTCTCCTTTACTATTCCCCCAGGGGCGATTGTGGGTATTGTGGGCGGTAACGGTGCCGGTAAATCGACGCTGTTTAAGCTGGTAACCGGCAAAGAGCAGCCGGATGCTGGCGAAGTGGTAATCGGCGAAACCGTCGACATTGCCTACGTTGAACAGCTGCGCGACGCCCTAGACGACAAGCAAACTGTCTGGGAAGCAGTGTCCGATGGCCAGGATATTCTCAACATCAATGGCTATGAAGTTTCTTCGCGAGCCTACGTTGGTCGCTTTAACTTCAAAGGCAACGACCAGCAGAAGCGTCTGGATGAGCTTTCCGGTGGTGAGCGTGGCCGCCTGCAGCTTGCGCAAACCCTAAAACAGGGTGCTAACGTGCTGCTGCTGGATGAGCCCTCTAACGACCTGGATATCGAAACCCTGCGCGCCCTGGAAGAAGCCTTGCTCGCCTTCCCTGGCTGTGCCATGGTGATTTCTCACGACCGTTGGTTCCTGGATCGTATCGCCACGCATATTCTGGCGTTTGAAGGCGATTCAGAAGTGGTGTTCTTCGACGGTAACTACACCGAATACGAAGAAGATCACAAGAAACGCGTCGGTAATGACACGCCCAAGCGCATGAAGTACAAGCGCATCGACGCCTAATGTTTTAGGCGTTATGCAATGCAAAAGCCCTGCTGGCGTTTCCCGCCGCAGGGCTTTTTTATGGAGTGCTGTGTATCGTTAGCTTTTGAGACAGTTTAACCAGCTGGCCAAGTAAACTCACGCCCGCCCATGAGGTGCATATGGATATGGTAGACGGTCTGCCCGCCCATTTCGTTGCAGTTCATCACCACGCGGTAGCCATCCTCGGCAAACCCTTGCTGCTTGGCGAGCTGCGCGGCGGTGTGCTGCAAGCGGCCCACAAGGGCTAAGTCGTCAGAGGCAATATCGTTAAGCGTCGAGATATGCTTTTTAGGGATAATAAGCTGATGGGTCGGCGCTTGAGGGCTAATGTCGTTAAACGCCAGCACGTGCTCATCTTCAAACACGATATCAGCGGGAATGTCGCGGTTAATAATTTTGCAGAACAGGCACTCCATCGCGGCCTCCTTAGGTTTGGCGCGTTTATTATCGATAAAAGGCAGCCCCGCTTACCCCGTTAGCGAAAACGGCGCTGCGACAGTAAGTGGCGAACCAGCGGTGCCAGAATCAGTTCCATCGCCAATGACATACGAGCGCCGGGCACCACCAGGGTATGCGGGCGGGTCATAAAGGAGTCTTTAATCATCGCCAGCAACCAAGGGAAATCGACGGTTGAAGGGTCGCGGAAACGGATGACCACAAACGACTCCGAATCGGTCGGAATATCCTGCACTTCAAAGGGGTTGGACGTATCGACCGTGGGCACCCGTTGGAAGTTGATATGGGTACGGGAAAACTGTGGCTGGATATAGCGCACATAGTCATCCATACGGCCCAAGATAGTGTCAATCACCGCTTCCTGAGAGTAGCCGCGCAGCTTTGTGTCCCGGTCGATCTTTTGAATCCACTCCAGATTCATGGTCGGCGCAACACCCACCAATAGATCCACATGGCGGGCAATATCGTACTCTTGGGTCACTAACCCACCGTGCAGCCCTTCGTAAAACAACAAGTCAGTGCCGCAAGGCAGCGACTGCCACTCGGTGAAGGTGCCCACCCGATACCCGGCTTCAATTTTCTGCTTATCTTCCGCATGGATATAGTGCCTGAAGATGCCAGCACCGTGCTCTCCGTACTCGATAAACAGACCTTCCAGGCGATCAAGCAAGTTGGCTTCTACGGCAAAGTGGGATAGCTCATCTTTACGTTCTGGCTCTTCACGGAAAATGCGCTTTAGGTCATCGCGGGTATAGCGGTGAAACGCATCCCCATCCACCATGGCAGCATGCACATCTTCACGTAGGAACATGCGCTCGAAGCTGCGGCGCACGGTAGTGGTACCCGCCCCTGACGAACCCGTTACCGCGATGATGGGATATTCTCGGGACATTATCCCCCCCTTGCATCAGCAAGCGTTTGCTTCACCGTATCGGGAATCGCTACCGGGCGGCCAGCAGCCAAGTCAATCAGTAGTTTATTTACCCGAGCGGTAGCCACCACATCGCCCGTTTCCGCCTTAGTCACCCTATGGAACACCGTTAAGGCTTTGCCTTCTGGGTCGGGCACTGCCGTTTCTATCACCAGCGCATCGGGAAAGCGGGCCTCCTGTTGATACTGCACGGCGAGGTCAACCACAACGCTTGGGTAGCCGTGTATATCCCACTCGGGCAGATCGAGGGCGGCGAAGGCCTGCATACGAGCCTCATGAAGCAGCGATACCAGCGCATCATGCCCCAGATGGCGGCCGTAGTTCATATCCGTCACCCGCACAGTCAGCGGATGACGATGGATAACCGCTGCGTTAGGGAACTCCTGCGAAACACGCTCCATAGTTCAACTCCTTGCTGGGTGACGGTTTGACCTTAAAAGGCCGGTAATTACTGCTCGCGCGCGATGGCACGGAAAGCGATATCACGACGGAACTCAACGCCATCCCAGTGAATCGCTTTAACCCCTTGGTACGCCTGCTGCTGGGCAGCTGAGACGCTATCGCCCAGGGCGGTCACACCCAGCACGCGACCGCCAGCAGTGGTGATATCACCCTCTGCGTTTTGCGCCGTCCCTGCATGGAAGACTTTGCACTGCGCCTGCTCGGCATCGGCTAGACCGTGAATCACGTCACCTTTGCGGTAGCTGCCGGGGTAGCCACCTGCCGCCAACACCACGCCCACCGCTGCGCGGCTATCCCACTCGCACTGCTTGTCTGCCAGTTCGCCCTTGGCACCTGCTAAACAGAGCGCCGCTAAATCGGAGGTAAGGCGCATCATAATCGGCTGGGTTTCCGGGTCACCAAAACGGCAGTTGTACTCGATTACTTTGGGGTTGCCTTGCGGGTCAATCATTAGCCCCGCATACAAGAAGCCGGTGTAAGCGTTGCCCTCTTCCGCCATGCCACGCACGGTGGGCAAAATCACTTGCTCCATAATCCGCGCATCTACTTCCGGTGTCACTACCGGTGCCGGGGAGTAGGCTCCCATACCGCCGGTATTGGGGCCGGTGTCGCCATCGTAGGCACGCTTATGGTCTTGGCTGGTGGCCATGGGCACGACGTTTTCGCCATCCACCATCACGATAAAGCTGGCTTCTTCACCTTCCAAAAACTCTTCGATGACGACTCGCGCGCCAGCGTCACCAAAGGCGTTGGCTTCAAGCATATCGCGGATCGCCGCTTCGGCTTCCGCTTCGCTCATGGCGACAATCACGCCTTTACCTGCCGCCAAACCGTCCGCTTTGATGACGATGGGCGCGCCCATATCAGCTAAATACGCCAATGCTGGCTCAACAGCGGTAAAGGTTTGGTAATCGGCGGTGGGAATGTGATGGCGGGCCAGAAAGTCTTTGGTGAACGATTTGGAGCCTTCCAACTGTGCCGCGCGCTGGCTGGGGCCAAAGATAGTCAAACCAGCGGCTTGGAACCGATCCGCTACGCCTTCCACCAGCGGAGCTTCTGGGCCCACCACGGTTAGCGCAATCTGCTCTTGCTGGGCAAACGCCACCAAGGCATCCAGGTCGGTTGCGCCGATAGCGATATTGGTCAGCTTAGGTTCTGTGGCGGTCCCTGCGTTGCCAGGTGCCACAAACACTTGCTCGACATCATTGGATTGGGCAAGTTTCCAAGCAAGGGCATGTTCGCGGCCACCGCCACCGATCATCAAAACTTTCATGGGTATCCTTCTCAAACGGGAGAGCGTCGTTGGGGCGCATTATGCCACAACGCGTCCCTAACGTGGCCTAAAGGGGGATTAGGAGTTTTTGTCCGTTTTATCGTCGTCATCCGTCTGGGTAGGCTGGTTCAGCGCATTTTGCCAGAAACGCATATTCTCTTCGGCCAGTTCACGCATAAACTCAATGGGTGAGTGGCGCATCGCCTGCTGCCACTGGGTCTGCATGCGCTTTTGCTGCTCTAGCATCAGTTGGGTGCCCTGCTCCAAATAACGCGCCAGCGGCAGCGGTGAGGACATATCGTACACACGGATCAACTGGGCCAGCAGGTCGTTCGAGAACACTTCGGCTTCACTATCCGCCTGCTCCTGTTCGATAATGATCGATAGCAAAATGGTGCGCGTCAGATCTTCGCCGCTCTTGGCGTCTTCAACGCGAAACGGCTCTTCTTCAATGATTAAACGCCGCAAGTCTTCAAGAGTGACATAACGACTCTGCTGAGTATCGTACAACCTGCGGTTGGCATATTTGCGAATTACGCGCACAGCGCATCTCCTTAAACACGATAGAGGCTTTTGTCGCCGTTGCTGCTATTGTGCCTGCAACACGCGCCCATGCAAGCCAGCTTAGCGGATTAGTGCTGTTAAGTACGCCTTTCCTATGACCAATAGACGACGACTATGAATTTGATACTGCTAGACCCGAGCGAGGTCGATGGTCACCACGCTCGTATTACCGATGCGCGCCGCCTGACCCATCTGCATGAAGTACACCGCGCTAACGAAGGCGATCGCTTAACCGTGGGTATTCAAGGCGGCGCTATGGGTAAGGCCACGCTAACGGAGCTCAACAAAACGCAGGCTCTGTTTGCGCTGGAAGATATCAACGAACCGCCGCCGCCTGCCCTGCCCGTTCATCTTGTCCTGGCGCTGCCGCGCCCGCGTATGCTGGCACGCACGCTTGAGCACGTCACGGCGTTAGGAGTCAAAGAGATTACCCTGCTGCACACCAAGCGGGTTGAAAAGAGTTACTGGCAGTCGCCAGAACTGCGGCCAGAAAAAATTCATCAGCATTTGATACTTGGGCTAGAACAAGCGCGGGATACTCAACTGCCTAACGTGACGCTCTGCAAAGGGTTTCGTCCTTTTATGGAAGAGCAGCTACCGGCACTTCTAACAGAACGAAGAGGATTGGTTGCCCACCCAGGCATGGAGAATGCCTGCCCGCGCGGTATTGATGAGCCAACGCTATTACTGGTAGGGCCCGAAGGCGGTTTTATCCCGTGGGAAGTGGAGCAGCTACTGGCGGCAGGCTGCGAGGGAATGCACCTAGGCCCTCGTATCCTGCGGGTAGAAACAGCCGTCACCGCGCTGCTGTCACGGCTGTTTTGAGTGCTACCTGACTAATAAAGGATCAAGACTGATCGTCTTCGGGGTCGTGGGGAACGTACGCAGCGTTTTCTCCACACTCGGGTTCCTGTAGAAACGTATTGCGTACGTCTAACAAGCCCAGGTGGCTGATGGTACGACGCCCCAATAGTAGCGGATAGATCATCTCTTCTCGGTCACGCAGGCTAAACTGCTCCTCGTAGATGGTATCCCCCATGCACACGTCCATCAGCACCACCGGGCGCTCGTCACGACCCCCAGCGCCGCGCACGGTTTGCTCGCGATAGAGTGGACGCTCGATTTGGTCGCTAAAGGTGTCACCGCTCTCTTGATCTTCCAGCTTCAAACGAAAGCGCACCCACTCTTCGCCATCTTTTTCAAACATCTCGATATCACGGGCATCCAGTGATGAGGTAAGTGCGCCGCTATCCAACTTGGCCTTGACGGCAATCCCCCATGGCTCGATGTAAGCATTTTCCACCCAGCCGAAGACCTTATCCTCAGCCTGTGCGGTAGCACTGACCAACAGGGAACCAGCCAATACGCTCGCCCCCAACACCCCTAGAAATGTTTTTCCCATTGCGACTCATCCTTGGTGAGAAGTTTGCCTAGCTATCAAAGAGATTCAAACAGCGATGAAAGCGCCCTGAGCTAGCGCAACCGCTCTAACAGCGACTGGGTAGCAAAGCCATCCGGCACTAGGCCTTGGTCGCGCTGGAAGGCACGCAGCCCCGCCTGAGTATTCGGCCCCATAATGCCGTCGGCAGTGCCTACCGCGTAACCGGCGTTGTTCAAACGCTGCTGGAGCGTTCTGACATCATCACGGGTTAAAGGTGCCTCATCGCGTGGCCATGCTTGCGAAATGCCCTCTCGCCCAGCAATGGCGTCGGCTAGCGTGGCAACCGCCAGCGCATAGCTAGTGGCATTGTTGTAACGCAAGATAGCGCGGAAATTGGGGCCTACGATAAACGCGGGGCCATTCGCCCCGGCCGGTACAATCACCGCTGCACTATCGAAGGAAGGCAGGTCACCGTTCACCGCACGCACGCCTTGCGCGGCCCACTCAGCGCTGCTCTTGCGGCCGGTTTGGGCGTAATCAAAGGAGGTAGGCAGCACAACTTCGGTACCCCACGGCTGCCCGGCCTGCCAGCCCGCCCGCGCCAGATAGTTCGCGGTAGAGGCCATCACATCGGGTATGCTACCCCAAATATCGCGGCGACCATCGCCATCGCCATCCACCGCGTAGGCCTCAAAGCTGCTGGGAATAAACTGGGTATGCCCCATCGCTCCCGCCCAAGAGCCTTTCATCTGCTCTGCGGCAATGTCGCCCTGGTCAATAATACGTAGTGCTGCTAGCAGCTCCCCACGAGCAAAGTCTCGCCGACGGCCATCATAGGCCAGCGTGGCGAGGGACTCTAGCGTCGAGAAATCACCAAAGTTGCTGCCGTAATTACTCTCAACGCCCCAGATGGCCACGATGATTTCTGCTGGTACGCCATAGCGCTGCTGCATCTGCTGGGCTGTTTCACGGTGTTGCGCGTACTTCTCCTGACCATTGGTAATACGCGCGGTAGACACGGCACTATCCAAATACTGCCAAATGGCACGCACGAACTCAGGCTGGTAGCGGTCTAATTCAATCACCCGCTCGCGGTAGCGCAGGCCATCAAAGGCGGAGGCTAGCGTCGCTTCGCTAATCCCTTGGTTGGCGGCATAGCGACGAAACTCGCTTAACCACTGATTGAAGTTGGCATAGCGCACCTCTTCAGCGGCTCCTGCATCTACCTCGGTCATTAGTTGCGGGCTGGCGTGTGTGGCAGGGCTGTGGAGAGCAAGCGTCGTAGCGGCAACGAATAACAACGGGAATACAGCGGCTCGGCGAGTATTCAACGAATTGTTATGTTTCAGCGACACGGCGGGTAATGACACGGGTATTAACGGCATAGCATTCTTCTCTCAGCAATCCTTGGCGTGAGCTGGATGATGGCTCAGAAATGAGGGAGATACCACCCCTAGGCCGCTAAACCGAAGGGCAGAGAACAGGGGCTGGCAGCCAGTATGCCACGTAAAGCCCTTTGGGGTCGTAATGGCCCGCTTGCTTTAATACGTTGAAATATCTAGCTTGGCGTGGGTCGCGGAGTCGCTGCCACGCCACGCCGCAATACATGGACAAAACATCTTATACAGTACAATTATTGTACATAAATTGACATAACAGTTTTTCAGAATAGCGTCTCTATTTCGGGTTTTTTAGGCATAAAAAAAGCCACAACGAGGTGGCTTAAAGAAGTCGTTGATAGTGCTCGTCGCGCTAATCTGGGTCGGTGTTACGCGGGTGTCGCTTGGCGTTTTCCTGGGTTTCCATGCCGCTTTTAAGCTCATGGGTAAGCGGGTCGTAGTTAGGACGCAATTCATCTTTCACCGTGCCGCTCCACAGCCTTGAGCCTACGAAGTATCCGGCCCTCCCGATCACGTGGGCGGCAATCGGCGCAGTGATTAAGATAAACACAATAATGGCAAACGAGCGTGCCACTACGCCCACTTCAGCAAAATGCATGGCCGATGCCAGCATGATTAAAATCACCCCGAGCGCCGCCGCCTTGGTGGTGGCGTGCATACGCGTCAGCAAGTCAGGCAAGCGAAGTAAACCAACGGCGGCTAACAGCATAAAACTAGACCCTGTTAGCAGCATGGCCCCTTTAATTACATCAATCATCCCGCGGCCCTCCACGTTCTAAAAAGCGCGCAAAGCCAATGGCGGCTAAAAAGCCCATCAGCGCAATCACGATCGCGGCGTCCAAGAAGCTCGAGACGCCCGATTGAATCGCATACACACCGACCAACCCCACGACTGTTGTCGAGAACAGTTCTAGGGCCACTACGCGATCTGGCAGACTAGGTCCGCGCACCACGCGAACGAAGGTCAGCACGAGCGCCAAGCCCATGATCACCTGACTAATTAAAATCACGGTTTCCATTAACGAAATAACTCCAGTGCCCTGTGTTCCATCTCTTTCAAATTGCGTCGAAGCTCCTCTTCGTCGTCCAGGAACATCGCATGGATATACAACACTTTACGGTCATCGGACACGTCTAGGCTCAGGGTACCCGGTGTGAGCGAAATCAAATTCGCCACCAGGGTGATCTCCATTTCGGTGCGTGCCGAAAGCGGTAAGGCAATGACCCCCGGCTGCATGTGCCAAGGCGGCGTCAGGATATCGAATGCCACGCGTAAGTTGGCCTGAACCAACTCTTTGATGAAAAAACCGAGAAAGCCGATGAAGCGCGGCACACGAGCAGGATAGCCTTTCAACCCATCGACTTGAGGCTCAATCAGCAGCAACGCGATATAGCCAAAAATCATCCCCACCAACAAATTCAACCCGGAGAAGTCGCCGCTCAGCAGCACCCAGGCCAAACCAAGCAAGAGGTTCCAAATGGCGCCGGTCATGGTGTTTCCTCCAAGCGGTCATCGACACGTTCGGCCTGTATCTCAATGGGATCCAGTAGCGCTGCTTCCGCACTTGCGGAGGCACCGAGTACCGCTTCGATATAGCCTGAGGGCGTCATCAATTGATCGCCTATTTGGTTCATCACCAGCATGATGGGTTCGGCAAACACGCCAATAAGCAGGGACATCATGGCCAGCACCACGACAGGCAGATACATCATCCATAGGCTGGGCTTCAGTAACCGGCCATCATCGCCTGTCGGTGTCGGTGTTTCGGGCACCTGGTTTTCTTCAGGTAGCGCCTTCCAGAACACTTCGTTCCAGATCTTCACCATGGAGTAGAGCGTCATCAAACCCACGGCCAGGGCGATGCCGGTCGCCACGTAAGCCTTTGCCTCAAAGCCTGCGCGCACCAGCACGAATTTGGCAAAGAAACCCGACAGCGGCGGAATGCCCGCCAGAGAGAAGGCGCTAATAAAGAACGCCACGGCCAGCCAAGGGCGTTCACGATATAGCCCGCCCATCTTTTTAAGCTGGTAAGTGCCCTGTAGGCGGTGGGTAATCCCGCTAATTAAGAACAGGTTCGTCTTCACAATGATGTTGTGCATGATGGCAAACACACCGCCTGCAATCGCCAGTGGTGTATAGAGCGCCAGCCCCAGGATCATATAGCCAATCTGGCTGACGATATGAAACGAGAGGATACGCCGGAATTCATACTGGGCGGCCGCCCCCAGCACGCCGGTCACCATAGTGAGAACGGCCCCCCACAGCATGATGTCCTGTAGGTAGCCCATGGTCTGATCAAAGATCAGCGTAAATACCCGGAACAGTGAGTAAACGCCCACTTTGGTTAACAGGCCTGCAAACAGTGCGGATACCGCCACCGGAGGCGTGTGATAAGAAGCAGGTAGCCAGAAAAACAGCGGAAACGCAGCGGCTTTGATACCAAAGGCCACCATAAACATCACCGCCAGCACTTCGACCATGCCGCTGTGCTCGGCTTCATCCATGCGCAGCGCGATATCGGCCATATTGAGTGAACCCACCGTGCCGTAAAGCAGGCCTACCGCAGTGAGAAAAATGACCGATGCCAGCAGATTGAGCGTCACATACTTGATGGCGCCCTCCATCTGCGCGCGCTCGCCTCCCAGCGTCAGGAGCGCAAACGAAGCCACCAGCATGACTTCAAACCAGACATAGAGGTTGAAGATATCGCCCGTTAAAAAAGCACCCGCCACACCCGCCAACAGCAGATGCATAAGGGGGTAGAAGCCAAATTTTTCGTGGCCGCGGCCAGTCGTCGCCAGGGAGTAAATCCCCATGGCCAAACCAATGATCCCGGTGAGCAGAATCATCACAGCGCTGAGCATGTCAGCGACGAGCGTTATCCCAAACGGTGCTGGCCAGCTGCCCATTTGAATGGTGATGTAGCCATCTTCTAAGACCGCAACGAACAGCCACAGGCTGACGATAAATAGTACGACGTTGCCAGCCACGGCAATAAAGCGCTGCATGGGCCTCGAGCGCCAAAACATCAGCGAAATGGCCCCGGAAAGCAGCGGCAGCAAAACGGGAAGTGCGACTTCAGGCCTCACGTGTCGGTATCCTTCATCTTGTCTAAATCATCTGCCTTAACGATTTCGTAGGCCCGGCGGATCAATACCACCGCAAACGCCAATACCCCAAAGGCAATCACGATAGCGGTAAGCACCACCGCTTGAGGCAGTGGGTCAGCGACATCGCCCAAAGGCTGCATCATCCCTTCAGGAATCAGCGGCGGTGCGCCACGAGTCATACCGGCGGTAGTAAAAATCAGCAGGTTGGCGGCATTAGAGAGTAGCATCAAGCCAATCACGAGTTTGACGATAGAGCGGCGTAGCATCATAAAAATAGCGGTGGCGTATAACAGGCCAATCGCCAGTGCCATTAACGGTTCCATGGGCGGCCTCCTGCAAACAGCGGGTTGGGTAACTTATGGCTCATCCTTATCCACCTCCATTAATGCCATGACCATGCCCATCACCGACCCCAACACCGCCAGATACACTCCGATATCAAAAATCAGCGGCGTAGACGCTTTAAAGTCGATCACCGGAATCGTCCACCACTGAGCAGTCAGAAAAGGCTGCCCCATGAACCAAGCGGGCACTACCGAGATCATCCCAAAAAAGAGTCCTGCGCCGATCAAGTCTCGCGGGTCGACCATGCGCAGCACCTCTTTGGTGGCACTGACGCCGAAGGCAAACAGGTAAAGAGTGAACGCCCCAGCTGCTACCAATCCGGCAATAAAGCCACCGCCCGGTTCGTCATGGCCACGCAGCAGCAGAAAAACCGAGAACATCAGTTGCAGTGGCATCAGGAACCGCGCTGCCGTATTCAGAATAATCGTGCCTGATTTAACCATCGTAGGGCTCCTTCACGCTGGCTTTGTCGCTATCCGTCGCTTTGCCTTCTGCCTCCCTATGACGCAGCTTTAGCATCGCAATCACACCAATCGCGGCTAACGCTAAAACAAACATCTCGCCGAGCGTATCGAGGGCACGATAATCCACCAAAATGACGTTGACGATATTGCGACCATAGGCAAGCGGCGCGCTGTTTTCCACCATATAGGTAGAGATCGATTCAAACTGGTCGATACTCCAAGCGGTTATGATCAGCAAGAAGATTAACACCCCCATGGTGGCCGCAACGGCCCCATCACGGATGCGCTCAAGATTGGTGGAGAGATTTGAAAAACGCGGCAATCTGAAAAGTACCAATACCAGCAGGATCACCGTCATGGTTTCTACCAGCAGTTGGGTAATCCCCAAATCTGGCGCGCTAAACAGAATAAAGATCAGCGCGATGGAGAAGCCCATAATGCCCACCGATACCACGGCGCCTAAGCGGGAGCGTGAAATTGTGGCAAACAGCGCCCCCATTGCCATGGTGCCCACCACAATGACTTCATGGAAACGCACGTCTAGGGAGAGCGCCAGCTGCGGAGTTGGGTAATCCCCAAATCTGGCGCGCTAAACAGAATAA
>Ga0114912_1000840_pt1 | contig 14066 bp, 21 predicted proteins | sample MalvirDeepMed_51_FD_89713 | JGI IMG/M metagenome (GOLD analysis project Ga0114912, IMG submission 89713) | Marine viral communities from the Global Malaspina Expedition - Malaspina viral metaG DeepMed_51 | ecosystem: Environmental > Aquatic > Marine > Oceanic | place: Mediterranean Sea...
CTCCTTCACCAAATCCAATTTCACCGCGTCCAGCTTCACCATTCGCGGGATCGGCGATCTGTGCGTGGGCGTCACCTGCGACAGCGCCACCGCGATCCACACCAACGGATCGCCGCTGTTCGGCACGCGCCTGTTCGAGACCGAATATTTCGACCTTGAGCGGATCGAGGTGCTGCGCGGGCCGCAGGGTACGCTGTTCGGGCGCAACGCGACCTCGGGCGTGGTCAACGTCGTCACCGCGAAGCCCGAAATGGGCCAATTCGCCGGGGGGGGCGAATTCGAATACGGCAATTACGACAGCATCAAGGCCAAGGGCATGATCAACGTGCCCATCGGCGATACCCTGGCCGCGCGGGTCGCGGGCTTCTACCTCAACCGCGACGGATTCACGACCAATCTGTTCGACGATTCCCAGATCGACGGGCGCGATATGTATGCGGTGCGCGGATCGCTCCGTTTCGAGCCGACTGCGAGTACCACGCTCGACCTGATGGGCTTTTATTTCCGCGAGAACGACGACCGTTTGCGCATCCAGAAGCAATTGTGCCAGCGCGATCCGACAGGCGTGCTGGGCTGCCTCGCCAACCGGCTCGATTTCGACAAGACCAACGCCAATTCCACACTCGCGACCGTGCTGAGTTCGCAGGAATTGTTCCGTATCCAGGGCATCCCGGCCGCGCTCGGCCTGGGCAGCGTCTATGGGCGTGACGGCTATGCCGGTTTCGACGAGCCGGACGATGTCCGCACCGTCAACACCGCCTTCACGCCGGATTATTTCGCCGACGAATTGCAGGTGCAGGCGCATCTCGACCAGGAGGTGGGTTCGATGAACCTGTCGCTGACCGGCATTTATCAGGAAACCTCGGTCGATTCGCGCCAGGATTACAATCTCGGCGTGCTCGACCGGTCGGGCTATGCGACCGCGCTCAACACGCTGGCCTTCTTCGCCGCGAACGGCCTGCCGACCGGCCTCGCGCCGCCATTCCCCGCCTTCGTGCCCGGATCGAACGCCTATTTCGCGCCGATCGCCGCAGCATTGACGCCGCAGGGGCCGGGTGGACCGCTCTGCACCTCGGACAATGACGACGGCAATCGCGGCGCCTTCGAAGGCAATTCGCTGTGCTCCAGCGTGCCTCTCGCCTTCGACAGGTCCAATCAGGACCAGACCGCCTGGTCGGCGGAAGCGATCCTGAGCAGCGATTTCGACGGGCCGTTCAACTTCCTGATCGGCGGCATCTATGCCGAGACGGAGGTGAGCGAGAACAGCTACTACGTGAATTCGTTCGGCCTCGATTACGCGACCGCGATCCTGGGCACGTTCTCCGCGTTCGCCCGCGGCCTGCCGCCGTCCTACCTCGCGACGTCGATGTATCGGAACAACACGACCGACTTCAAACTGGAAAGCTTCGGCATCTTCGCGGAAGCCTATGTCGACCTGACCGACCGGTTGAGCTTCACCGGCGGCATCCGCTACAATGACGACAGCAAGACCGTCGCGGCGCGCACCACGCTGGCCAATTTCCTCAATCCCTTCAGCAATGACGGCGATCCCTTCGATTCGCCCTTCGTCGGCACGTTCGATGCCGATGCGAGCACGCCGGGCAATCAATTGTTGCAGGAACGTAGCGTATCCTTCGACGCGATCACCGGGCGCGCCGTGCTCGACTACGAGATCTCGCCCGACAACAATCTCTATGTCAGCTATTCGCGGGGCTACAAATCGGGCGGGATCAATCCGCCGGTCGCACCGGAATTCAACGTCAACGAATTCTTCGGGCCGGAAAAAGTCGACGCCTTCGAGATCGGGTCGAAGAACATTTTCCTGAACGGTGCCGCGCAGATCAATCTCACGGGATTCTTCTACAAATACAAAGGTTTGCAGCTTAGTCGCATCGTGAACCGGACATCGGTCAACGACACGATCGATGCCGATATCTACGGCGCCGAGCTGGAGACGGTGTTCCGCCCGAGCGACGATCTGCTGATCAACATGAATTTGAGCGTCCTCAACGCCAAGGTGGCGGGCGACCAGTTCTTCAGCAATCCGCGCGATCCGGGTGGCGGCGATCCCAATGCGGTCATCATCAAGGATATCTCCAACGGCTCGCTCTGCGCGGTGACCGGGGCAGGGGCGCGTGCCTTCGTCTCCGCCGTCAATCCGGCGCTGGGCCTGCGTGCGCCGACCGCGTTCCCGTCGGATGGCGGCATCGTGTCGACCGGCGCTTTCTCGATCTGTTCGGTCCTGTCGCAGCAGGCGGCGGCGATCGGCCAGGCCTTCGGCGGCATCCAGGTGCTGAGCCCGGGGGTCGAGGTCAATCTGCGCGGCAACAAACTGCCCCAGGCCCCCAATCTCAAGGCCTCGGTCGGCGCGCAATACACCGTCCGCTTCGATAACGACATGAGCCTGGTCCCGCGTTTCGACCTTGCGCTGACGGGCGAGCAGTTCGGCAATGTCTTCAACGGACGCGTCAACCGGATCGAACCCTTCGTGCAGGCGAATGCGCAGATCCAGCTGAACGGACCCGACAACCGCTTCTTCGTGCGTGGGTTCATCCAGAACATCTTCGACGCGAACTCGGTCACCGGGCTTTACGTGACCGATGCCAGCTCGGGGAATTTCACCAATATCTTCACGCTCGATCCGCGCCGCTACGGTATCGCGGTGGGGGCGAGCTTCTAGAATTCAGACCGAAGAGAAATGATCGAAGGGCCGGGCGCTATCGTCCGGCCCTTTTCATATCCGCGAACGGTCCTTGGCGAAGGGCGAGAAGTCGGTCCCGGTATCGAAGATTTCGACCCCCTCGCGTCGCTTCAGCCAGCCCACGACCGCGTAGGTGACGGGCGTCAGCAGCGCCTCCCACAAAACCTTCAGAGCCCAATTGGTGACCATCACCAGCAGGACGTCGCCCGTTTGCCAGACGCCCAGAAAGGCGATCGGGTAGAATAGCAGGCTATCGACGCCCTGGCCGACCACGGTCGATCCGATGGTGCGGCTCCATAAGGCGCGGCCCCCTGTCCAGATCTTCATCTTCGCCATGACGAAGGAATTCACGAACTCACCCGCCCAGAAGGCGATGATCGAGGCGAGGACGATGCGGGGGACGAGGCCGAACACCTGTTCGTAGGCGTCCTGCCCGGTCCAGCTTGCGGCGGGCGGCATGGCGACCACGATCGCGCTCATCGCCGCCATGAAGATCAGCGCGGCAAAGCCGGCCCAGATCACCCGGCGGGCGCGGGCATAGCCGTAAACCTCGGTCAGCACGTCGCCGAGGACGTAGCTGATCGGGAAGAACAGGATGCCCGCGCCGAAGATGAAGGTCCCGTCCGCAGCGGGCCACCAGCCCTGGGGCCAGAACGGCACCGGCACGGCGGACAATTTGGCGGCGCCGATGATGTTCGAAAGAAGGAGGACCGTGACGAACCCCGCCATCACGAGGTCGAAATAGCGAAAGCGCGGGCCATCGGGCGCCGCGACGACTGGCTGTGGTGCGGGCTGTGGTGCGGGCTTTTCCATCCTGTGTCCGCTTATCCGCGATTGGCGCGCCCGCAAAGCGGCGTTATGACGCCCCCGGCGCGCGCCCGTAGCTCATCTGGATAGAGCGCGAGACTTCTAATCTTGAGGCAGCAGGTTCGAGTCCTGCCGGGCGCGCCATCAACCCCGCATCGCGCTGTCGAGTATTTCCTCCGTGACCGGATAGCCGGCATCTTGTGGGATGCGCAGGACCGGATGCGGGCCGCTCTTGTCGATTTCAGGCGTGATCGTCCTGACCGGAATCGCCTCGGCATGGGCGCGGGCCTCGCCATAGCTTGTGAATTGGGCGAGCCGTTCGAGATTGCGCCGCGTCGGGAAGATCACCGAAATCTCGCCCCGGTCGGCCATGGCGAGCGCGTCCTTGGCGCTGGTCCAGAACAGGCTTGTGTTCTCGGTCTCGTCCACGGCGACGTCCACGGCACCCGTGCCCAGATCGGCGAGATAGAAGCGGGTGTCGAAGATCCGGTCATGCGCGAGGCCAAGAGGAAGCCAGCGGGCGAAGGGGATCAGCGCGGCGGGATCGAGGCTCCAGGCGAAGCTTTCGAGCACCGGCGCCAGCGCGCCCTTTTCCAGCGCCAGCTTGCGCGCGTCGGCGGCGCGGTCCGCATCGATCGTGCCCGTCAGGCCGAGCGCCAGCCCGGTCTCTTCCAGCGTCTCGCGGATCGCCGCGATGCGGTGCGCCAGTTCGTCACGCTCCTCCTCCCCTGCGTCCGGAACCGATCGCGCGGCCAGATCGCGGTCCTCGGGATCGACGCGGCCACCCGGAAAGACGGCCATGCCGCCCGCGAAGCGCAATTGCCGGGACCGCACCACCATCAGCATCTCGGGTTCGGGTGCTGCCCGTCCCTCGCGGAAGACGACCAGCGTGGCGGCGGGAATCGGATCAGAGGGTGGGGGCATTAGGGCTTTAGTGCCTGCCGCGCGCGATTCTGCCAAGCGGGGCGGACCGGTCGATCATGCCGGTGTCGGAAAAATTTACATCGCTTGCGTTTGGTAGCGATGCGTTAACCATCGCAGGGATAGGATATCGGTCGAAACAGCGATTTGGCACGTTGTGTGCTAATCTTGGCCTGTCTCAAATGTCTTCGATCAGAAGCGGGCCATTCTGGTTCTTGGCTCGCTTCCCGCAAAAAGAAGCCCCCGCGATTTGGTCGTCGCGGGGGTTTTCTTTTGTCCGGGATATCGGGGAAATCGCTCAGGAAGCCTTCGCGACCTGCTTTTCGTCCATCAGCGCCTGCATTTCGCCGGCTTCGAACATCTCCATCATGATGTCGCTGCCGCCGACGAATTCGCCCTTCACATAGAGCTGTGGAATGGTCGGCCAGTCGGAATAGGCCTTGATCCCCTGGCGGATTTCCATGTCCTGCAACACGTCGACGCTTTCATAGCCGACACCGCAATGGTCGAGGATGGCGACCGCGCGGCTGGAAAAGCCGCATTGCGGGAAAAGCGGCGTGCCCTTCATGAAAAGCACCACGTCGTTGGAGCCGACAATGTCGGAAATGCGGGCGTTTGCGTCGGCCATGAGACCAGATCCTCGAATAATTGCGTTCAAATCCGGTCAGGACGTGGGGGCTTGCGTGGTCAGTTGCAAGGCGTGGAGTTCGCCGCCCATGCGCGTGCCGAGGGCCTCGTAGACGAGCTTGTGCTGCTGGACCCGGCTCTTGCCCGCGAAAGCGGGGCTGACGACATGGGCGGCGTAATGATCGCCGTCGCCTGCCAGATCGCGGATCGTGACTTCGGCGTCGGGGAGGCCTTCGCGGATCAGCCGCTCGATTTCGTCTGCTGCCATCGGCATCGGATCAGGCCTGACCGTCGCGCGCTTCGCCCATGAACTGGCGGCGCGCCTCGACACTGCATTCGCTCAGCTTGGCGCGGATATCGGCTTCGCTGACATCGCAGTCGGCGGCGGTCAGATCGCCGAGCAGCTTGCGGACCACGTCCTCGTCACCGGCTTCCTCGAAATCGGCCTGGACGACGGCTTTCTTGTAGGCGTCGGTTTCTTCCTCGCTGAGATTCATCAGGCCCGCCGCCCATTCGCCGAGCAGGCGATTGCGACGCGCGGCGATCTTGAAGGCGTTTTCCTCGTCAAAGGCGAACTTGGCTTCCTCGCCGCGCTCACGATCCTTGAAGTCCATAATCCGTATCCTCTGGAAAAAAACAGGTCGCCGCGCAGATAGGCGCGCCTTGAGGCGCGGGCAAGCCGGTCGCCGCGCCAAGCGCTACATCGTGACGACCAGCTTGCCGATCGCGCTGCGGCTTTCGAGCTTGGCGATCGCCTCATGCGCCTTGTCGAGCGGATAGGTCTCGCTGATCAGCGGGGCGATCTTTCCATCCTGCCACAGCTGGAAGAGTTCGGCGATGTTGGCGGCATTCTTCTCCGGCTCACGCGCGGTGAAGGCGCCCCAGAACACGCCGCGAATGTCGCAGCTTTTGAGGAGCGTCAGGTTGAGCGGCATTTTGGCGATCCCTGCGGGGAAGCCGATGACAAGGAAGCGACCCTCCCAGGCGATCGAACGCAAGGCCGGTTCGGAATAATCGCCGCCCACGATATCGTAGACGATATCCGCCCCGTTCGGGCCGACCGCGTCCTTGAACTGCTGGGCGAGCGCCTTCGACTGATCCTTGTCGAAGGGTGCGCGGGGGTAGATGACGATCTCGTCGGCACCGGCCTTCTTCGCGACCTCGCCCTTCTCTTGCGTGGAGACGGCGGCGACCACGCGCGCACCATAGGCCTTGGCCAATTCCACCGCCGAAAGGCCCACGCCCCCCGCCGCGCCGAGCACCAGCACGGTTTCGCCAGCCTTGATGTCGCCGCGATCCTTGAGGCCGTGAATGGTGGTCCCGTAAGTCATCAGCAGCGCGCTCGCCTGCACGAGGTCGATCCCCTCGGGCACTTTGAAGAGCCGCGCCGCGGGCACCACGACCTGTTCGCGCAGGCCCCCGGCGCCGATCCCGGCAATCACCCGGTCACCGACCTGCCAGCCGCTGACGCCTTCGCCGAGGGCGGCCACCGTCCCCGAAATCTCGCCGCCGGGCGAGAAGGGGCGGGGCGGCTTCATCTGGTACATGTCCTTGATGATGAGGCTGTCGGGGAAATTGATCGCGCATGCCGCGACGTCGATCAGCACCTCGCCCTGGCCGGGCGTGGGACTGTCCAGATCCTCGACCACGAGGGTGTCGGGTCCGCCGACTTCTTTCGACAGGACTGCTTTCATGGCGGCTCTCTCCTAGATTTTTTAGTTTTTCTGTAGGTTTATGGGGCGTTGGCGACCAGCGGGCGATCCAGCCAGGGAAGGTCCTGCGCGCGCCCCGCTTCGTGATGCGTGATCGCATCCGCACTGGCGAGCGTCAGGCCGATCTCGTCCAGCCCCTCCAGCAGGCAGCGCTTGCGAAACGGGTCCACATCGAAGGCGAAACGGTCCTGGAACGGGGTCGTAACGACCTGGTTCTCGAGATCGATCGCGATCGGGTGCGTCTGCGCTACCTCGAGCAGGCGATCGACCTGATCCTGCGGCAGTTCGACCGCGAGAATCCCGTTCTTGAAGGCATTGCCCGAAAAGATGTCGGAAAAGCTCGGCGCGATCACCGCGGTCAGCCCCATGTCGAGCATCGCCCAGGCGGCGTGTTCGCGGCTCGACCCGCAGCCGAAATTATCGCCCGCGATCAGGATGGGCGCGCCGGCGAAATCCTCCACGTCGAAGGGATTTCCCGGCGCCTGGCGGATGGTTTCGAACGCGCCTTTGCCCAGGCCTTCGCGGGTGACCGTCTTGAGCCAGTGCGCGGGGATGATGACGTCGGTGTCGACGTTCTTGAGGCCCAGCGGAATGGCGCGACCGTGGATGGTGGAAACGGCGCGCATCAATCGGTTTCGGGCGCTTCCCCGGAAGGGATCGGACCCGGCTGGTGTGGTTTGTTGCGATCGGACTTCTGCGTGCGCTTGCCTGCATAGAGCAGGGCGGCGGCGATGGCGGCGGAGCCGATCGCGCCTGCGATGGCGGCGGTGGATTTGGGAAGTTTGCTCATGCGGGTCTCATGCGGAAGGGTAAGGGGGCTGGCAAGATCAAAGGGCCGATTTACAGCTGGCGCACATCCGCGATCCGGCCCGTCACCGCGGCAGCGGCGGCCATGGCCGGGCTCATCAGATGGGTGCGCGCGCCGGGGCCCTGGCGGCCGACGAAATTGCGGTTCGAGGTGCTGGCGCAGCGTTCGCCCGGTGGCACCTTGTCGGGGTTCATGGCGAGGCAGGCCGAACAGCCCGGCTCGCGCCATTCGAACCCGGCATCGGTGAAGACCTTGTCGAGGCCTTCCTCTTCCGCCTGGCGCTTGACGAGGCCCGATCCCGGCACCGCGATGGCCCAGCGCACATTGGCCGCCTTGGTCCGCCCGCGCAGCACCTCGGCAGCGGCGCGCAGGTCCTCGATCCGGCTGTTGGTGCAGCTGCCGATGAACACGTTCTCGATTGCCACGTCCGCAATCGGCGTTCCCGGTTCGAGGCCCATGTAATCGAGGCTCTTGCGCGCGGCGGCCTGCTTGGACGGATCGGCGAAGCTGTCGGGCGCAGGCACGCTGCCGCCCACCGCCACCACGTCCTCGGGGCTGGTGCCCCAGCTGACCGTGGGTTCGACCTCGGCGGCGTCGATCACGACCGATTTGTCGAACACCGCGCCCTCGTCCGTACGGAGCGAGCGCCACCATTCCACCGCGCGATCCCACGCTTCGCCCTTGGGGGCGTAGGGGCGGCCCTTGAGATAGGCGAACACCGTCTCGTCGGGCGCGATCAGACCGGCACGCGCGCCGCCTTCGATCGACATGTTGCAGACCGTCAGCCGCCCTTCGACGCTCATCCGTTCGAACACGGCCCCACGATATTCGATCACATGGCCCGTCCCGCCGCCCGTACCGATCACGCCGATGATGTGCAGGATCAGGTCCTTGGGTGTGACACCGGGGCCGAGTTCGCCCTCAACGCGGATTTCCATCGTTTTCGAGCGGCGCAATTGCAGCGTCTGGGTCGCCAGCACGTGTTCGACCTCGCTGGTGCCGATCCCGAAGGCGAGCGCGCCGACCCCGCCATGGGCGGCGGTGTGCGAATCGCCGCACACGATCGTCGCGCCGGGAAGGGAGAAGCCCTGTTCCGGGCCGACGACGTGGACGATCCCCTGTTCGGGCGCGACCGCGTCGATATAGCGGATGCCGAAGGCGGGCGCGTTGCGCTCCAGCGCGGCGAGCTGCGCGGCGCTCTGCGGATCCTCGATGGGAAGCCGTGCCCCGTTGGGCGCGAGGCGTGCGGTGGTCGGCAGGTTGTGGTCGGGCACGGCCAGCGTCAGGTCGGGCCTGCGCACCGTGCGCCCGGCGAGGCGCAGCGCCTCGAACGCCTGCGGGCTGGTGACTTCGTGGACGAGATGCCGGTCGATATAGACGAGGCAGGTGTCGTCGGAAGCGGGATCGTCGGGCTGCGCCACGACATGGGCGTCCCAGATCTTTTCGTAGAGGGTGCGGGGGCGGCTGGCCATCATGGGGCTTTTTCTGCGGCAGCCTCGCCCCTCGCGCAAGGCACCAGCGCCCTTCCTCGCAATGGCTTTACGAATGTCATGGAAAGGTAAGGTTTAATGCGCTAACTGACACATATGTCAGCAAAGCCCTTCAGCCGTCCGATTACCGTCCAACCCGAAGACATCGACTTCATGGGCCATGTCAACAATGCCCGCTATCTCGGCTGGGTGCAGGACACGGTGCTCGCCCATTGGCAGAAACTCGCCCCTGCCGAAGAGGTCGCGAGCAAGGCGTGGGTCGCGCTGAAGCACGAGATCACATATCGCCGCCCCGCTTTCCTGCATGACGCGGTGATCGCCGAAACCGTGCTGGAAAAGATCGCGGGCGCCCGTTCGTTCTACAACACGGTCATCCGCCGTGGCGAGGAAGTGCTGGCCGAGGTGCAGAGCATGTGGTGCTGCCTCGACAGCGAGACGCACCGGCCCGCGCGCATCAGCCGCCATGTGGCGGAAACCTTTTTCGGAATGCCGGCGAAGGCGAAGACCACCGGGGCCTGACGCGCAAGGGCCTGACGCGCAAGGCCCTGACGCGCAAGGGCCTCACACCCGGCCCCTGAATGCTTTGCGCTTGAAGGGGCGCGGCCCTATATCCGCGCCATGCGAAGCCGGACCGAGACAGACATCGCGCCCACCGGGCGGCGACAGCAGGCGGCGACGGGGCTTTTCCTGACAGCAGCGATATTCGCCGCGTGGCTGGCGCTGCATCTCTATGGGATGTTCGGTTTCGTCCTGAGCTGGAGCAGCCTGCCGCTCGCCCTGATCCTCGCGGTGCTGCTGTGCTGGCTCTCGGTCGGGATGTTCATCGCCAGCCATGATGCCATGCACGGATCGCTGGTGCCCGGCGGCGGGGCGATCAACGATTGGGTCGGGGGCTTCCTCCTGTTCGTCTATGCGGGCTTTGGCTGGAAGCGGATGCGCGCGGCGCATTTTGCGCACCATACGGCCCCCGGTACCGCGGGCGACCCCGATTTCAGCGTCGATCATCCCACGCGGTTCTGGCCGTGGTATGCGGTGTTCCTGCGCCGGTATTTCGGCTGGCAGTCGATCGCCTTCGTCGGAACGGTGGTAACGGTCTACTGGCTGGTGGCCGGCGTGCCGGTAGCGAATATCGTAATCCTCTACGGATTGCCCGCGATCGCCTCCTCGCTCCAACTGTTCTATTTCGGGACCTATCGGCCCCACCGCCATGACGCGGACGGCTTTAGCGACCGACACAATGCGCGCAGCGACGATCTGGGCACGCTCGCCTCGCTGGCGTCGTGTTTCCATTTCGGGTATCATCACGAACACCATCGCGCGCCGCATATCCCATGGTGGGGCCTGCCCGCCGCGCGCCGCGCGCTGATCGAACGAGACCGCCTTCAAGAGACCCGCCCGTGAGCCTTCCCGCCATTCTCCTCACCATAGTCCTGTCGATCGTCGGCATGGAGATCTTCGCCTGGTGGGCGCATAAATACGTGATGCACGGCTGGGGCTGGGGGTGGCACCGCGACCATCACGAACCGCACGACAACGCGCTGGAGAAGAACGATCTCTACGCGGTCACCTTCGGGACGATCGTGTTCATAATGTTCGCGGTGGGATATTTCGTGTCCGAACTGCTGTGGTGGATCGCCTTCGGGATCACCTGCTACGGCCTGATCTACACCATCGTCCATGACGGGCTGGTGCATCAGCGCTATTTCAAATGGGTGCCCAAGAGCGGCTATGCCAAGCGACTGGTGCAGGCGCACAAGCTGCATCACGCGACGATCGGCAAGGAAGGCGGGGTCAGCTTCGGCTTCGTCTTCGCGGGCCATCCGGCGAAGCTGAAGGCCGAATTGAAGCGCCAGCGCGAAGCGGGCGTGGCGGTGGTACGTGATAGCGCGGGGATCGACAGGGTCCGCTAGACCCTATTCCGGGCGGGTGGCGATCCAGCTCCCGGTGATTGCCAGCACGGCAAGCGAAATCCAGTGATAGGGCGCACCCAGCGTCCACCAGGTCAGCACCGCGCCCGCCATCAGCGAGGCGATCGCCAGATATTTCGCGCGCCGCCCGATCGCGCGCCGCGCCCGCCAGTCGCGGATCGGCGGGCCCCAGCGAGGATGGTCGAGTAAGCGTTTCTCCCAGGCGGGATTGCCGCGCGCGAATAGAAAGGCGGCGAGCAGCAGGAAGGGGACGGTGGGGAGCAGGGGCAGGAATGCGCCGATTATGCCGAGGCCCAGACTGACGAGACCGAGCGCGAGATAGAGGCGGCGCATGGCGCGCTTGCGGCGCGCTCAGGAAGCGAGCCGCGCGGCGTGCTCCTGCACGAGGGCGATCATATTGGGCACGCCCTGGGTCCGATTGCTCGAGAGCTGGTTCCTGAGATCGAACGGGGCGAGCGCTTCGGCGACATCCATCCTGGCGACTTCGCTGGCGGGCCTGTCCTGCACCGCCGCGACCACGAGCGCGACGATCCCCTTGGTGATCGCGGCGTTGCTGTCGGCGAGGAAATGCAGCTTCCCCGCATCGCCGGTGGGATAGACCCATACCGCCGCCGAACAGCCGCGCACCAGAGTAGCATCGGTCTTCAACGCATCGGGCATGGGTTCGAGATCGCGACCCAGCTCGATCAGCAGGCGATAGCGTTCGTCGCCTTCGAGAAATTCGTATTCTTCGGCAATGTCATCGAGTGAGCGCATGTGGCGCCATCTAGGCGCTTCGCGTCACAATTCCACCCCGCTCGCGATCGCCTCCAGTTTGCGGATGCGTTCCTTCAGATCGGATATCTCGATCCGGGCGGCGCCGATGGTGCTGCCGCGCTCGGGCTCGTGATGCGCTTCTGCAAGTTCGCGCTCCTTCAGCGCCAGCCAGCCGCGCCAGCCGACTAGCAGGGCCGTGGCCGTTATCGCGAGCCCGATCAGGGCGGCGACCGCGATGATGATGGTGGGGTCGAACATTTCCCTCATGTCCTTTCCTCGAAGGGGCCTTGATGCCCTTTAGTCCTTGTCGTGTTTCTCGCCCTCGGTGCGCAGCGCGTCGATCTCGGCGGAAAGCCGCCGCGTCTCGCGCGCGTCGAGGGAATTGCTGTCGGTGGCGATGCGTTCGAGCACGCGGATGCGCTCGCGCAGATTTTCGATTTCGCGCCGCATCTCGCGCGCCTCGCCTGGGTCGCGGTCGTCATGTCGGGCGGGAGGGAAGACCGGATTGCCGTCCTCGTCCCGCGTCACGCCCAGCGCGCCGTCATTGCGCCGAGTGTAGATCTGCACGATCCCCCAGATGACGATGCCGACCAGCGCGACCAGAGCCCAGCCGGTCATTGCACGCTCTCCTTCAGCTCATTGCCGTCGCGCAGATCCTCGATCTGCATGGCGAGATCGGAGCCGCGATCGGTGGCGATGCGTTCGAGAACGCGCACCCGCGCTTCCAGCTTCTGGGCCTTGGCGGCGTATTGCGCGGCCTGTTCGGCGGTCTTGTTGGCCATCAGCTCCATCTGCCTCTCTTTGTGCTTGAGCCAGGCCTGGAAACTGTCCTGCGCCATGCCCAGGACGATCGCGACCAGTGCCACGGTGCCGATCGTGATGGGGATGATTTCCCAGCCCATCAGTTCGCCTCCTGGCCTTTGTCCTTCAGCCGCTCGAATTCGTGGCTGAGCTGATAGCCGCTGTCGGTGACGATGCGTTCGACATTGGCGAGCCGGTCCTTCATCGCGCCCATCTCGGCGCGCAGCTGGGCGTTTTCCTGCGTCAGCAGCGCCACGCGCTCCTGCGCCTGGCTGGTGGTTCCCGGCTTCAGGGACTGGCCCCACATCCCTTCGAGGGGATAGCCGTTCTTGATCTTGAGCCGGGTCGTGTGGACCGAGGCAAGGATCCCCGCCGCGCCGAGCGTGAACGCGCCGCCGATGATCCAGCCAAGATAGGGGAGGAAATCAGTAAACTGCATCATGCCTTCTCCCTGCCCTGCGGCGCGTCCAGTTTGCGGCGATCGTCGCGCAGCGCCTCGATCTCTTCCGACAGCGAATAGCCGCGGTCGGTCACGATCTTTTCGAGCACGATCATGCGATCCTGCATGGTGTCGAGCTTGTCGTTGAGCTCGCGGTTCTCCACGCGAAGCCGCTTGTTCTCCTCGGTATCGGTCTTTTCGACCAGGCCGCCCCAATCGTTTTCAAGCGGGTAGCCGTGCTTGGCGCGGATCCAGTTGTTGATCAGCCAGCCCACGGTCACGGCGAGCACGATCAGCGCGATCATGATTTCGCGGTCCATTACACTCTCTCCCGCTTTTCGAAGCTCAGCGGTGTGCCGCTATCATCGGTTTCGACGCTTCGGACGTCGCGCAGCGCCTCGATCTGGGTGGCGACGTCATAGCCTTTGTCGGTAACGATGCGTTCGAGGACGCGGACCCGGTCTTCGAGCTGCTGAATGTTGCTGGCGTATTGCGCCGCCTTCTCGGCGCTGTCCTGCGCTGTGACGCTCAGGCGTTTGCTCTCGAGCTTGCTGCGGCTGATCGTCCAGACAATGAACATCACCATCAGGAAGGGCGCAAAGCCAATCATCCATTCCATCGTAATTTCCTCCTGTTCCCCTTAGTTCCGCGCCCCTCAGCGCAGGCGCTCGATCTCGGCGGTGAGCCGCGGGTTCGAGCTGACGTAGAAATGTTCGACCTCGGCCAGACGGCGGTCCACGTCCTTCATCTTGGCGCGGATTTCGCGGGCCGTGCGCTTCGGGCTCTGCCGAACGCGCTGCCAGTACCGGTTCTCGTCCTGATCGGCGTAGAGATAGGGCGGCTTCTTATCGAGCAGCAGGCCGGCGATGAAATAAGCTGGCAGGGCGAAGCCGGTGATGAGGACCATGATGACGACCGCCATGCGCAGCCAGAACACATTGACCCCGGTATAGTCCGCGAGGCCCGAGCACACGCCCATCAGCTTCGCATTCTGCTTGTCGCGATAGAGAGTGGTGCGGGGGCTGTTCATTTCATCGATCCTTTCTTCTCGGCCATCATCTGCTCGAGTTCGCGCA
>Ga0114912_1000845_pt1 | contig 14007 bp, 19 predicted proteins | sample MalvirDeepMed_51_FD_89713 | JGI IMG/M metagenome (GOLD analysis project Ga0114912, IMG submission 89713) | Marine viral communities from the Global Malaspina Expedition - Malaspina viral metaG DeepMed_51 | ecosystem: Environmental > Aquatic > Marine > Oceanic | place: Mediterranean Sea...
GAACTCGACCTGGACGGCGGCGATGCCGCTGCGGGCGGGACAAACGTTGACGCGCTCTCACCTTCCGACCGCCTTAATCAAGCGCTTAAATCTGACCGCGCCAAAGGCAAACGGTCTGTAATTTTCGGGGGCTAATTCACTAACTAGGACATTGAAATGGCTGATACACTAACCGAGTTCGCTAAGGGGGCTAACGATGAAGTTCAGCGCGGCGTATTCGAAACGATTATCACTAACGACGCGCTCATGCCTCTCTTGAAGTTTCGTTCGTTCAACGGGAATGGTTATGTCTATAACCGGGAACTGACGATTCCTTCCTCGTATGTCCGGGCCGTTGGCGGCGCGGTATCTAGCTCACGCCCGACGTTTACTAAACGGACCGTCAGCTTGACCACGATTATGACGCAATCGCCGATGGATTTGTACATCGCGGAAACCCGGGATTCAATCCAAGACCCGGAAGCCGTTAACCTCGGACTGCTCGCTAAATCCCTGACGCGCGAAATCGCCCGACAGGTTATCCAGGGCGACTCCGGTTCCAGTACCGGCGAGGGTACGGAAGGCGCCGAAATGGAAGGCTTAATTTCCCTCATCGACGCAGAAAGCCGTTGGCGTGGGATGAAAGACCCGACGGTTGCGTTGAGTGCCGGCCCCGGTGACACCGAGACGACTTTGACCATCGCCGGCCTCGACATTTTGATTGACGATGTAGACGATGGCCGGACCCCACCTGATGTGTTGTTACTTAATACGACAATGCGGCGTAAAATTTCTGCTCTCAGCCGGGTCGCAGCTAATGGTATCCAGTTATCGGACGCCGCAATGTTCGGCCACCAGTACCGGCTGTTCAATGGAATCCCGCTGGTCATTACCAACTTCCTAACCAACACGGAAATCTACGAGGACTCCGGTACCTGGTCGAATTCGACTGCCACCACAATCATCGCTCTCCAATTTGGGGAAGCTAAGCAGGGTTACACGCTCATTCATAATGGGCCTGTACTGAACCCTCGGGTGATGGAACTCGCGGTTCCCATTGACGAACACGAGAAGTACAGTCGGATGTACGTTTACACCAACGCACTGATTTACTCGCCAAACCACATTGTCGGGCTAGGCGGCATTGACTCCGCCACTTAAGCCCCTGTAAGGGCGGCAGGCGTTTCCTCTCAGCGTCTGCCGCTCTCCCCAATTATGAACGATTTAACACACTGTCGGAATGGACGCGAATACACCGAGGAAAACAGCTATTTTTCACCCGGAGGGGTGCGCTGGTGTCGCCTTTGTCGGCAACAGAGGGCTGTTGAATATAGTCTAAACCGAAAGTACGGTTTGTCAACTCTTGCATTTGAGAAACTGTTGAACGCACAAAACGGCCAATGTGCAGTTTGTCAAGAACTTTTGGATAAAGCATCTACGATGCGTGACCCCACCGTGGACCACGACCATAATACAGGGAAAATCCGAGGTATTCTTTGTCGGCGCTGTAATCAAGGACTTGGCCAATTCCATGATTCCACCGTTGTTTTAAGGGCAGCGATTGCCTACCTCGAGAACCCAAATCCTGGTTTGTCTGACCAAGTTCAGGAAATCAGTCAATAAGAGGGATTAGAAAATAGCAGACCCATATGTTCGCCAAGCCCGAGGCGTATTCACGGGCACTCTAGGCGCCACCGCCGTTGTTGCCGGAGATATGGTATACTTTGACGGCACTGACTGGGAATTGGCTGACGCCACTGACAATACAAAGTTCGCCGAAGCAATTGCCACCGTATCCGCCGAATCTGGCGCGGTCATTGGCCTGTGCCGGAGTTGCGTTATCGTCGATATTGACGCGCCTTACACGCAGGCCGCGGAACAGTATCTGTCCACGACCGCCGGCGACGTTACGGAAACCCGCCCGACTGGTGCCGAAAATCTGGTGCAAGTCTGCGGCTTTGCATTGAGCACGAGCGAAGTTTACGCCGACATCAAACCTGTGGCTGAGCAGGCCATCAACCTGCAATTTCCTTACAATGTAAGCGCCGCGCCGCAGGACCGCGATGGTGACTTCTTCGGGCTCGGGCTCGACGACACCAGCGCTGAAGTTGGCGCGTCCTTCATGGTTCCTCAAAACTGTGTTGGAATCGAAATCGCCTACCTCTGGTGGTGCGGAACTGGCACGTTGCTAGACACTTCCGACACGTACACTATCGATGTATCCGGTGGGATTGACGATGAAACCACCAGCGCGACCGCCGATGGCATCACTGCGACCTCCTTGGCCGTTGCCGCGAATGACCTGGCGCGTGGTGATGTGACCGCCGCCTTTGACGGCACCGGCCTCATTAAGCCCGGTAACGTTGTGGGTGTGGCGATAAAGAAAGCCGCGGAAGGCACCGCCGGTGACGACCCTATCATGCTCAACTGCACCGTCGTCTTGAACGTGGTATAAGCATGACCTTCAAGCGAATCAGACTATACAGGCTCCCTGTCCCCGTCGAGTTCGATGGGGACAAGGGCACCTTGACGTTTGACGCGGGAACGATGCCCGCGGTGCGCTGGGTCGACTACGCCGACCGGATAACTAAAAACCTTATCCGGCTCGGTATGATAGCGAACCCTCCCGCTGCGAAAGCCGTGTCACTCGCCGGTCAGTTCATTGCTACCAATCGCCAAACCATCAGCGCGGCCAAACGCGGACGCATCAAACGCGCGCCGATATGGCTACGCTGGTACTGCGATTCCGTTGTAACTAAGGAACCCTTCGTGGACGAGGAATAACGTGGCAACCAAACTCGAATTCAACTATGAAACCTGGGACCCGAAAAAGGACGTTCTGCTCGAACACGCAGGGTCCATCTTGGGGTTTGGCGTCGTCCAAACTGCTACCGAAGTGGGTCGCGCCCCGGACAAACGTTCAGACACCCGTGACCAACTCGTCGGCCCGTCACTCGACGGCATATACGGTCTACTCGCCTCGTGTCTTGAATGGTTACGCTGGTACGGTGAGGATAAAGCGACCGTCGAGAGCCGGGTCAAGAACGTCATTAAACGCTATGCGGGCGGTTCACCTGCCCGCGCCGAAGCGTTCCAAGCCGCGTTCCGCGCAATGGACCACACTGAACTCGCTGACGGCAACAACCTCAAGGGCCGACTCGACAAAAATAAGGTGATTGGATAATATGAAAGTCTTTGACTGCTCATGTGGAGGCAAAGCCATCCCCGCATCCCAACGAGGGATTCACGCCCGGTCTAAAGTCCACTCGGAGTGGGAAACTGCCCACGGCGAAACCGTCCAGCTTGATTACGAGCGCGATTTTAACATGCCCGCCGAGCTTCAAGTAATCGCGGACACGGGACGTGCGGACCCTGTTGCAGCGGCCAAAGCGCTGCGGAAGTACAAATCCGAAAATCCCTTCACCGACTTCGCGGGTCATGGTACGGTATCCGGATTCTTAGAAGCCTACAACATACCAACCATTAACATTCCGCGGGGAACTGAACGCGCGGCAGCGGATAAACTTTTCGCCACCGAACACCGTCGGCTGATGCAACAGTATCGGAACGAGAGCGTTGCCGTCTAATGTGTGCAAGCTGCGTAGACCCAACAGATTTCAAGCCGGACATTACAGTTATCGACCCGGACTTGCAGCCTAAGCAAGCCGCTCACGCGCGGGCTCGGGGTGGCCGTTACATCTTCGGTGACTCCCCGAATAATCCGAATGTGCAAGACGCGTTCCGCTCTAACCCCGCGCCGCGCAGTCAGATGGTGGTTTCTGCCGAAGTATGGGAACGAATTTTCGGAGCGAAAAATGGCGACAGCAGCGACTCTCCGCACTAGAGTCAATGAACATACGGGCGACGTAATCAAGTTCACTACGACTTCGGCAGGCAATGCTGGTGGGACAACGGTTGTGTCCACGGCGCTCCAAGACGAGGACTTCGGCAACGACGACGAGGGGTTCGCCAGTTTTTGGCTGTTACTAACCAGCGGCAGCAACAGTGGCGACCTACGCCGCGTTGCCCGGTCGAGTGGGTATACAGCTTCGACCGGAACATTAACGGTGACGCGCGCATTCAGCGCGCAGATTGCTAACAGTGTGACTGCGGAACTCCACCGCTACGACCCGCGGATTAAAGACAATGCGATTAATCAAGCAGTGCGCCACTTGTATCCGTTACTCAGCTTGTCTATTGTCGATGAGTCGCTTGTAGTAGACGACCGGCTCTCGAACTCCGACTTTGAAACATTCGCCTCTAGTGCGTTTACCAGTTGGTCAACCAGCGGTACCCCGACGTTGACCCAAGATACTACGACGGTCAAGCACGGGTCTAGTTCCGCGAAGTTGGTGGGTAGCGGCGCCCAAGGCGTGTTGTATCAAGCTCCAAGTATCGACTTAACCGAACTGGCCGGAAAGACGGTCGAGTTTGCGGCTTGGATTAATACGTCGTCGGCCAATGTTCTTGTCGCCATTGACTTCGGTGGTGCAGCGACGCAATCCGAAAGCGCAGCACACACCGCGGATGGCTCGTGGCGGCAGATTTCCGTCTCCGCAACCGTACCTACCGATGCGACGAAAGTTGAGTGCCGATGTCTAGTGGCCGACGGTTCGACCGCTTACTTTGATGCCGCGTATCTCCTTGCCGGACCAATCGCCGAGTACACAATCCCGAGCACGATGTTAAAAGGTCCATACCTCGTCCTACTCCAAAAGGACCCAGCCCGGCCCGAGGGGCCTTATCGCCCAATCGGCGGCACAGTGTTATCAGGCCGGCGTTTACAATTACACGGGGTCGGCGTGCACCCAGCATTAACCTCAGACACCGACACCTTAGCCATCCATGCGTTCCAAGAACAAATGGTCAGTTTGCTGGCCGCGGGTTTCGTGTTTGAAACGATTGCCGCAAGTTCAGGCTTAGAAGAAGTGGACCGCTTGCGGGAACAAGGTACTTTCTTTCGCGACGCGGCACAAGCGCGAAGTAACGACCCGAAAAATCAGTCCCCGGCCCGGGGTGCCGAAGCGGTACGCGCCTCCAAATCGCCCTGGTACTGGCGCGAAGATGGTACTACGCGCACGCTAGTGTTCCCGCGCATACGTTCCCAACCCGCCCACGAGGTTTTCTAATCGAACACCCGTTCTAAAACATAAGACAAGACATCTGCCAACACTTGCCATAGAGGTAAATGGCATGTCTTATGTCTAGTCTTTTTCGCGAGTAAATGTAATGCCCGTCGCCGGAATCACACATGACCTAACCCTCGAAGATACGGACGGTACGAACAAAACCGGCCTTATGATGTGGCGGAAAAATCCAGACGCGCGCGGGCGGCGCAAGTGGCAAATCAAAGATACTGAAACGATTGCGCCTCGACTGTTAACGGCGGGTGCTATGCGCCAATCGGAGTTCCCGCCCGCGGTTCAGTTGCCAATATTCGAACGTGAATGGGTCCGCGGGATTGGACGACGCCGCCAGGTAGAAGTCCCCGCCGAGGATGTTCACGGCGTTACCGACGCCGCTGGCGTCGTCAGCTTTGATGATGGACGCTTGCGCCTTGCCCCGAAAACTGTTGAAGCGACCATTGACACTGCCCCTGCCGCAGACAAACCCTGCGGGTTCGCCGTTGTTGACACGGAGTTTTGGGCGTTCATCGAACGCGACGTATACAAGTGGGACTTCACCAATAAACAATTTGTTAAAGGCACCCAGCCGCAAAACGTCGATGTCTTGTACAAGAACGGCGTTTCCTTTTCGACCCAAACATTCGCCCCCGCCTGGAACAGCAGCGGCGACGCCGGAACCATGATTTACAAGGCCGACGCCGACGCGGACTGGACTCTCCAAACCGGGGCAACAACGGCCCCTATCGGTGGCAAGTTCGCCGCCGTCGCCCGTAATGCATCGAACGCGGACATCTTCTACTTGGCCTACATCAAACGTGCCGACGGCACGTTCGGTACAAACCGCGTCGTTTCGTCCACCAACCCTTCGGACTCGACAACCTACAGTACCGAAACGGCAATCGGCACCGACGACTCTCCGATTACAAACCTCTTAGTCGGCGACGACAATCAAGTGTTTGTATTCAAGACCAACGGCGTTTGGACCCTGGAAACCGACGGGACGGTAATCAATCGCACGCCCAATTTTGAACTCGCCCCGCACGTTGACAACTTTAAGACCGCTTTCAACTGGAATGGCCGGATACTTGCCACCGTCGCCCCACGCGGGTTAATGGAACTGCGGCTCGACCACGATTCCAGTCGTTACATTCGACGCGACGTGTCCCTCCGACTTTCCATGCCCGAGCTTACGAAGTATGATAATCCAATCGTCAGTTTGTTTGGCGACGATACGCGGCTCTTTGCGCTTGTGCGTAATACCAGTTCGTATTATCTACTCCAGGCGGAGCTTCGCATCATCGACCAAGTTGCGGATTACCGTTGGCACAATTTGGCGACGTTCACGCCTACCACCATGACCACCAACGGGGACGAATCCTTATACATCGAAGGTATCGCCGACTCCGGCAGCAGCCAGACGCATCATCGCCTCTGGATAGCTATGACTGATAGCGATGCTACGGAACGGCTCGACCCACACTTTCATACCATTTCGGCAATTGACTCGGATTTCCTGCGCGCAACTTCGGGCACGGTAGATAGCGTCCGGCTCGATGCAGGATTCCCTCTCATCAACAAACGGTTTGAAGGCGTGGACTTCGACGTGCGCGGCACCATTGACGGGCCACACACAATCAAAATCGAATATTCGATTGATGATGGTGCGTATACCACGTGGTTCACGCTAAACGAGGACGCGAGCAGTCGTGAATTTCCTCCCGGTCTGGCGGGGAAAGTTTTAGAGCTCCGCGCAACCATCGTTTCAAATGACAGCAACACGCCAGAACTGCACTCGTGGCGAATCCGCACCCAACTCCAGCCCGACCCGAGCCAGATTGTTCCGGTGGAGTTTTATGTGGCGGACGGCCAGCGCTTGCTCAACGGCGTCACGGAAACCTTAACCAATGCCACCATGACGCAACTTCGGACCTGGAACGCGCAGGCGGCGCCTGTCACGATGCGGCGGCCCGATTTTGGTCTCAACCGTGTCGTATTATTCATGCCCGGAACATACCAGGAACTGGAATTACACACCGAAGTGAAACGACGGGCCGAGTATTTGGTATCCGCCATTCTCTTAATGACCGGCGCTAACATTGACACCGGACTCTGGAACCAAGTAACCTGGGACGAATTTACGTGGGGTTAATCAATGGCTAATTCCGCAGATGTTGTCGCAAATGTTGACAAAGCAACGGCGGCACAGTACAATAACTTACGGGCCGATGTTTTAAACACAAGCTCGGGTCATGCGCATGATGGGACGAACGCGCGCGGGGATGCGCAGTTTATTCTCAATGTCGCTGGCGCGCCCTTGCTGTTGCAGAACACGACCGACGCGGTCAGTAACGAAGTCTTGCGCCTTGGCGGGGGCAACCGTGCCCTCGCCATGGACAATGACGAGTTGATTCTCAGCGCCTACCTCGACGACGACCTGGGCGCGCAGACCGAATTCGGTCGGATTACGCACAAAGCGCTCGACGTTACGAACACGAGCAAAGACTCGCGCTGGGAGTTTCAGCAATACACCGCCGATACTCTGCGTGAGGTTGTCGTGCCTGCCGTTACCGCGGATGATACATTGGCAGTGTTAGCGTTGGCGCAAACCCTCACGAATAAAACCATCGACTCCGACAACAACACTATTACGAACATTGTCAACGCCGACATTAAAGCCGCGGCTGCAATCGCCGTCAATAAACTGGCGGCACTAACGGCCAGTGAGATAGTCATTGCAGATGGAAGCGGCTTTCTCACCTCCGCGGCGGTTGCGACTTACCCAAGTCTCACCGAATTGGCCTATGTTAAAGGTGTGACGTCAGCCTTACAAACGCAGATAGACGCTAAAGGTAGTGGAACCGTAACACCATCGTCTACCGACACATTTACCAATAAGACCATCGACGCCAACGGCACCGGTAACGTCATAACCAACATTGGGGCGTCGGAAATCGAGATTGGTCTAATCACGGGTCAGAGCGAGTTAGCAGCGGGGCCTGCTGAAACCGACGAAGTTCTACTGAGCGATGCCGGGGTATTCAAAAAGATAAACGTCGTAGAGTTGCTTAACCCTGAGAATTTCACCGCCGTGACTTTGCCGGCTGCTGCTGACGAACTGTTTATCAACGATGCAGGCGTCGGCAAGAAAATCACCCATGATGACCTACTTTTTGGCGCCAACGGTACGCCGAGCACCCAGGCCCATAGTGACTCGGCGGTGATTGGTACGGCCCTGGATGCCGCCCGGTCTGACCATAAACATGGAATGCCTGCCGCTGGCGGCGGCGGCGGCGGCGCGATTACTAGGGAAGGTGGCAACACCACCGAGGTGACGACGACCAGCACAGCAGCTACGGACCTTACTGCTATCACCAGCTTGACTATTGCAGCAGCGGAACCTTTTGAACTCCTCCTATCCGCACGTAAAACCTCCGGCTTTGCCGCTGACGCTGCTCTTGGCTTACGTTTGAATGATACAGTCGTTGACACCCCATCTACCTCTGGAAGCGGGATTTGGGTCGCAACGGGTACTGATGAGAACCAAAACGGTGGGACAAATGTCCTGGTCAGGCCGCGAGTAACAAATTATCTCAGTGGCAGTCAACATAAATCATCAACCCGCACAGCGGCAGGCGGCTTCAAGCATAGTACGTTCTTCACGGATTCCATGAACATCGCTGATAACCCCAGTGGTATAATTGCTGATGTAGACGTTAGGGGAATGTCCGGTAATGCAGGCGTTACCTTGGGTGTCGATGAACAACACGTCTATAGCTGGGCTACGAGCTAATGCTGTACATCTTCGCTGGATTTCCAGGAAAGGGGCTGGGGCCAGGTGAGTATTTACACGCTGGAGGATTGCAGTATTGCATCGAGACAGTTGAGGAATTGGCAATCCTAGAACACGACCCATTAATTCAAGTACGCAAAGGCGGGGTGTTCATCAACGAAACGGATGAATTACTCTACCCTGTGGAATACCGGATTAGTGACCGATGCCTAGAGGACGGGATTACTTGGGACTGGTTTCACGATTACGCAGCCTTCGGGAATGGGATTACTACACACAAGAGCTTGGCAAGCCCGGAGTATCGGGTAGTAGTCCACGGAACGGAATTGACACTAGATGAATTCCTGGCGGCACGTGGCGCAGTTCCGTTGTCTGATTTGGCCCTAGAGAGTAAGCATATCCGGCATGAGAGTTGGGAGAAATATGAGGCCCGTTGGCTGCCAGGGACTTGCCCTCAAGAGAACCACGTGGTGCATCTTACCTGGTTGGTGACTACTCACAAGTTGCCGGAGTTCGCTTATGAGCGCATTAGGGATATTATTGAAAGGGGGGCTGTGCCGCTAGACCTCGCTCGGTATAGCCAAGAACCAGGCAAGCATTTTTCAACAAGCCGACGATATAAGGGAGGAGTGACCAGACGTGCTTTATAGAAACATCCGTGATTTAGTCACGGGCCAATGGGTCAATGTGCTATTCACCATAGAGAGTGACAGCTTCCGTGTCCCGGCGATTAGCCACCGGGCAAGCGTGGCTGATGCTTTGGGTGTTAACAGGACATCTTTGGAAGTCGTTGATAGTAACGCGGATTTACGCGAGGGCGACTTGATTAGGCTACCTATGCCGGCACAAAAACCGACGCGGAAATCGACGCTGCTAGAAAAAGCGCATCTGGAATGGACCGATGCCGAATTACGGGAATTGATGCAGATTGTAGCCAAGGAGTAAGTGATGGAAAACATCGTAATAACACCCGAGGACGCGGATAAGGTCCTATCGGCCAACCCCGTATTTACCTTACAAGTGAAGTGCATGGCGCTGATTCGCATGATTGAGGAGCGCGATGCGGAGATTGCGCGCCTTGTCGCTGAACTCGCGACAGCCAATGAGGAACGTGCGGAGTAAATGAATCCCGAAATTTTTATCGGCGGCGGATTCGCCGTGGCCGTCGCTGGCTTCCTTGTCCGGTTCTTAACCCAATTGGTTCAGAACCATATGGAACACAACACGCAGGCTTTGAACGCGCTCACCGCCGCCGTCACGGAACTCACACATGAAGTGCGGCTAAGGAATACGACGACTCGTGGGAACTAAGGTGCCACTATCCTGCCGAACCTGGATGCGGTACGCATCGTCAAGCACCGTCTGTATTCTGTCAGCCGCCTTGGCCGCAGCCTCCTGGAGCGCCGCCTCAATGGCGTCCTCATACCTTGCTCCCTCAGCCACGCCACGATGTCGTCTTTGCAGGCGTCCCAGGCAAAGTCGGCGGCGGCGTCAGCCCCAGCCCTCATTACATCCCACAGCTCAGGGTTTTCACCTACCTCCACATCTAACAATTGCGCATCGGTCAACCTTGCGCTATCCGGTGCTGGCATGATTCTCGGCCTCCTTTGGGTAACACTCCCAATGGTAGGGCAACCCTTTATAATACCAAGTCGGTAGTTGATTGATTTCATTAAAACATTTAGAGCACTTTTCACGCTTTGGCATTCGCGACTTCCTTACATTCGGCGGGAACGGCTTTCCATCGGCGGCGACTTACCTTAACCTTTTTGCATACACCACAAAACTCGCCAACGACGGAGAAACCGTGGATTAAGCCGTGCAGTGCTGCTTTGGTAATCGCATCCACTTTACGACGAACCCCACGGTGTGACATTCCCCAACAACGGCAAGATGCGCGTCGCCAACTGCTCTAAAACCACCGTGTCACTGATGCAACGGTCAACCAATGTTTCCATTGCCGATTCGTCATGGTCGAGCGCCGCCCGAACCCATACTGAAGCGGGTAGGTGCATTTTCTGGTCCAGTAATTGAAAGTGGTCCGCCAGCGAGTCCAGTGAATTCCGTCGTAAGTTCAAATGCTTGCGGGCTACCAAGTACGGGTCTACCAACTTCCCTTTCGGGTCAAGTGTCGGCATATCATACTGTAACGCGCGACCGTTCAACATTGCACGGTCATAGAACAACCCGTTATGTGCAAACAGTATCGAATACCGACTCAATTCCGAGACCAATTGCGCGACGAGCTTTGAATCGTCGCTCCCCGCGCGCTTAACCCGATACACCTGCGTATCGCCGCCCCACGGTTTAATCACGCCGCAGAGCAATCGCCCGTATACCGGGTCGAGTCCAAACGTTTCCAAGTCAAAACTTGCGGCCAGTCCCATTGTGCCTTTTGCCATCTTATCCTCTCTTTGGCCGAATAATCTTTCGGCTTTTATGTGCATCGTCGCGCACTCGTTCAATCACGCCGGCTTGTTCAGCCTCAGTTAACCAGCGGGAAACCGTCCTCGGAGATACGGCCCGCGTTTGTTTCAAGTCTGTCACTAAGGAATCCAGAGACACAGGCCCAGCTTGTAGCGCGTCTTGTATTGCTGCAATCCCAGCCCCGTACCCTTCTTCCTCAATCGGCTCAAACAACCCCGTTTCGTAGTCAACATACAACGTCTGCGAGGGCGGGTGTGTTTGCCGCCCCCGCGTCTTTTCGTAGTTCAGTTTCCACTGTGTCTGCCCCGAGTTGGCGCTCAAACGCAACACCGTCCCAGGGCGGTCTGTCCAGATGCCGCTGCCACGCGCGTCGTATTTGCTCCCATCATCCAACCACTCGGACCCGGGCTTGCGAACGTGGTGCGCGTATATTAGTGTGAAGTCGTTTGTGTTTTCTTGTAAGAACCGCAGGCCGGTAAAGAATTCCTCCCCGACATCGGAACTGTTTTCGTCACCACGCACAAACGCCCGGAGCGGGTCGAGCACCAGAATGTCGGGCCGGATTTCCTCTAGTATGCGACCCAGGATTTGGATGCCGACGGGCTCGTTCAGTTTCAAGGATTCCGTTGTAACCAAGGCCAACATCTTCGGTGGCAAATCGTCATACGCAGTTGCCAAGCGCCGGGTGCGTTTTTGATATTCCCCCTCGACCACTTCCGATTGTATGAGTAATGTCCGAAAGGGGCGCGCAATTCGTCGCCCGAAAAACGCGCCACCACTCGCCAACTCAAGCGCCAATTGTAACAACAAGTACGACTTCCCGCTTTCCGAAGGGCCGATAACGCACATCTTCTCGCCCATCACCAATATCCCGTCTTCGATTACCGTCTCAACCGGAAAGTCGGCGGCAAGAAACTCCTCGCACCAATACAGTGTTGGCTCATCCATTAACCCTCCCAGTCGTTTAGGTCACTCCAGTTCGGGCCGGTGCTCACCTCCACGCCCAACAACGGGGACAATAAGCCGTCCAACATTGGGGTCAAAACGTCATTACAAACGAACGCCACCTTGTCGTTCCGTACCAAAAGGTTTAACTCGTCGTGAACGCATGAGACAATCGTAGCCCAGGTGGGGTCAAGTTGGTTGTGCACACGGACAAGCGCGAGCTTCAATAAGTCCGCCGCCGTTCCTTGTACAACCATAGGCACGCACTCCATTTCAGCCTTGGTTTGTTCGCGCGTCCTGTGGCCCTTGCCAAACGGCGGGCCTTCCCACACATGGCGTAACCAACACCGGCGCCCGAACATAGTCTCGACATAACCTTTCTTGTAGAGTTCGGGCACGAGTTCGTTCCGATGCCAGTCCGTTAGACGGGAGTAGCGTTTATCCATACTCTCGCACCAATCTTCCGCTTCCTCTTTAGTCAACCATGTGGCCGACCGGCGGATGCCAGCGCCCCGTGCCCGATTCAACCAAGCCATTGCCATGCGCTTCCCAATCTGCCGCTGTTCCTTATCCACCTCGTCGAAAGGAATCTGAAAGGCGAACGCTGCGGCTTCTTTGTACGCATCGCCGGCCCCAGTGACATCGTTCTTCCAAACTTCATCATCGCTAACCAAGTAACCGCTCCTCGCGGGAAACGTCCACTTTAACCCATGTCCAACCCAGTGAGGCAACGAACGCCCGGCGAAAGCGCTTTGCCCAATCTACCATATAAGGCCGTTCGGTGTCGCCGTGATGTAAGAGCGCCATGACGTTTGGGTTCCGTGAAGCCACGCGCCCTGTTTCCGGCGCCTCCGGCCCTTCCTCCCCAAACTCGTCGTAAGCTCCAGCTTGAATGTACGTCGGATGTAACCGCCCGTCCGGCTGAATGAACGCTTTAATGCTCCTTGATTGCCGGAGTGATTGCTGTACGCTTGACCAAAACTCAAGGTCGATAAGGACAGCATCGTCACACCCGAGCCGGCGCAAGGCGCGTAACGCGCGCATGTTAGACGACGGCGCAGCCGCCGACTCTACAAACTGTTCCGGGAGCGCCAGCCCGGGTGGAAGGTAGCGTAGTAACGTTTCGGCCCCCGTTTTTATTCCGCCGTGACATGAGCACGCGTCGAGTTTCTGCTTCTTATCGCACCCAGCCGCATGCTTGAGCCGACCCTTTTTGACACTCACCTCCGCCACTTCCCACCGTTTCGGTCCGTACAACAAGCGGCGTTTGTCCGCCGACGAGTTCCAGTTAATGTCGTAGGGGTATTCCTCGACCAGTCGCGATTTGGACGACGTTGCGTTTTCCTCTAAGTAGTCGATAAACGTATCCAACACGCTTTCGTCCACCGGAATTCCCGTTTCGTGCATTTGCGCCAAGACCGACGGGAGAGGACGTTCAAGTCGCCAGTACAACTCGAACAACTGTTCGGATTGCAATTCAAGAACCAACCGGTGATACAGTTGGAGCGTCAGGTCGGCATCTGCTGCGGCGTAGGCTACAAACTTCGGGTCGGCAGGCGCTAAACCTTCAACAGCTTTCCACTCGGTTTGTGTCCGCCCCAACTCAGTCCAACTCATCATCTTCGTCCCTGACCGGGGACGGCGCAAGATGTAGCCCATGACCATCGTTTCATCCACCTGGTCCACGGCCAAGCCGAGACGGTGACAAATCCCGATATCGAACGCCACATTATGACAGAC
>Ga0114912_1000846_pt1 | contig 13987 bp, 18 predicted proteins | sample MalvirDeepMed_51_FD_89713 | JGI IMG/M metagenome (GOLD analysis project Ga0114912, IMG submission 89713) | Marine viral communities from the Global Malaspina Expedition - Malaspina viral metaG DeepMed_51 | ecosystem: Environmental > Aquatic > Marine > Oceanic | place: Mediterranean Sea...
CCGGACTACACCCCGGCCTACGAATACTGGAACGCGATCAGCTCGTGGGGCTATGTCATCATGGCTGCCAGCATGCTGCTGTTCTTCGCCAATCTCGTCTATGCCTTCGTGGCGGGCAAGAAGGCGGGCAACAATCCGTGGGGTCCGGGTGCGACGACGCTGGAATGGACGCTGTCCAGCCCGCCGCCGTTCCACCAGTTCGAGACCCTGCCGGTGATCGAGGACCATCACGACTACCACGATCACCGTCCCGCCGATCAGCGTGCCAAGGAGCATGGGGAGCCTGCTTGATCCGGGCTGGCCTCTCGGTCACCGCATATCACTTAGCGGCCGGTCCCAGGGACCGGCCGTTTTGTTTTCGCTCGTCCGTGCGCGCCGGGCAAACGGCTGGCCTTTCCCGCCTCGACATCGCTCCTGACGCGGGCGTAGAGTGAAATCCGATCAGACGAGAGGATGCACCATGCCCGAAATGCAAACCATCGATGTCGGTGACGTCAGCCTGCGCTGCGCGATCGAGGGCGATCCGGCATCGGATGCGCCGCTCGTCATCCTCGTTCACGGCTTCCCCGAAAGCTGGTATAGTTGGCGCCACCAGCTCACACCCTTGGCAGGCGCTGGATACACCGCCTGCGCGATCGACGTGCGCGGCTACGGCGGTTCGGACAAACCCGAAGCGATCGAAGATTACGCGCTCGAGAAGATCGTCGGCGATCTTGTTGGCCTCAAAACGGCTCTCAGCCCGGATCGCCCGGCGATCCTGATCGGGCATGACTGGGGCGCGCCGATCGTCTGGAACACGGCGCTGACCAATCCCGAGCATTTCCGCGCCGTGGCGGGTCTCTCCGTGCCTTTCGCGGGCGTGCCGCAGCGACCCTTCACGGAGGTCTTCCACCAGCACTTCACCAGCCAGGGGAAGTTCTTCTACCAGGAGTATTTTCAGGAACCCGGCGTCGCCGAGGCGGAGGCGGAGAAGGACCCGCGCGATTTCGTCCAGCGCATGATGTATTCGATCAGCGGTGACGTGCCGCCCGGCAATTATTGGGACAAGCCCTATGGCGCGACCTTCCTCGAAGGCCTGCCCGATCCCGCGCCGGTGTCATGGCTGACCGAGGACGATCTCGATTTTTACGAAGCGGAATTCCGCGCCTCGGGTTTTCGCGGCCCCCTCAACCGCTATCGCAATCACGAGCGCGATTTCGAATGGCTGCAAAATTTCAAAGATCGCCGCATCGAACAGCCCAGCCTCTTCATCGGCGGCACGCGCGATCCGGCGACCTTCCTGTTCGGCGCGGTCACGGATCCGGTCGCGCTGATGCGCATGTTCGCGCCGAAGATCGAGGGACACATCCTCGATGGGGTCGGCCACTGGACGCAGCAGGAGCGCCCCGAAGAGGTGAACCGGCTTTTATTGGACTGGCTGAAACAGCTCGACGAAGACTGACGCCCTCTATCTACCCCTCGCAAGATATGTAAAAATACCTATTATACGTTAAATACGAATGAGAGCCTGAGGCGATATGATTCGGCGCCATGGCGGAATCCGTGTGACCTTCCTGAAGCGCATCGACTCGATCATCGGCTTTTTCGATGACGATCCGTTCACGGAGAAATTCAGCCGTGAACGCATCCGATCCGTGCGCCAGACGATCTTCGTCTATTATCTCGCGATCCTCCTGCCATTCGCTGCCGTGGCCGTGAACTTTCCCTCCGAACTCCCGACACGGATCGTGGGCACGGTTCTGCTCCTTGCGGTCGTATTGCGGTTCAAGCACTGGGCCCTGCCGCCCCCGCCGGAGAAACGCGAGGACGTGAGCCCAGCCGCCGCGCGGCTGACCGCCATGATGGTGCTCATTCTGTCGCTGGCCCAGGCCTATTTCTATCTCGCCCTCTCGCTATCCGTGGTGACATATGACCCGGACGGCTTCGGGTGGTCGCAGATCTTCGGGCTTGGTCTGCTGTCGGGTTTGATTCAAGGGGCGGCGCTGACGGGTGTGCTCTTCGCCTCACAGGTGATTTTCTTCTGTTTTCTGTTTCCGCTCGTGACAGCGGCGCTGTTCCTGTTTCCCGCCGGCAACATCTTCATGCCTCTGTCGCTGGCGGTGATCGTGGCGATCGGTTTCTACCTCGCAGTGCTCAGCCACAAGGCTCAGCTGAATCTCTTTCGCGCGCAGTTCGACGCCGACGCGGCGCTGGAACGTACCGAGAAGGCGAACGGCGAACTGATCGAGGCCCGGCGCAGCGCCCAATATCGCTCCGAATTCGATGCCCTGACCGGCGTACGCAATCGCTATGCCTTCATGCGCGACATCGAAGCCCAGCTGGACCGGGGAAGCAGCGGCGTGTTGGTGGTGATCGACCTCGATCGCTTCAAGCCGATCAACGATCATTACGGCCATTATGCCGGCGACATCGTCCTGCGCTTCGTCGCGCGGCGTCTGCAACGGGCGCTGGCGAACAATGCGATCGTGGGACGGCTTGGCGGCGACGAGTTCGCGGTGTTCGTCACGGGCAAGCCGCAGACGAGCAATCTCTGCGAATTGGTGGCACGCTGCGACCGCGCGCTGGCCCAACTGCGCCGTCCGATGAGATTGTCGAATGCCTACGTAACCATCGGTGGCAGCGCAGGGGGAAGGATCGTCGAAGCCGGCCAAACCACCGTGGCGCAAGCCCTCCAGGACGCCGATTCGGCACTCTATGTCGCGAAGCGGGAGGGGCTGGAAACCCTCAAGCTTTTCGACGATCACATTCGCGACGAGGCGATGCGCCTCGCCGCCATTGAGACCGAGATGTCGAAGCGCGATGCGCTCGATCATTTCTCGCTCGCCTATCAGCCGATCGTCAATCTCAGGACGGGCGAGATTTCCAGCTTCGAGGCGCTGGCGCGGTGGCATCATCCCCTGCTCGGCGAAATCCAGCCCAGCCAGTTCATCGCCATAGCGGAGCGCAACGGACTGATTAGGGAGATCACGATTGCGCTACTCTGCAAGGCGCTGAATTTCGCGAAGGACTGGGAGCCGCCCTGTCGCCTGTCGTTCAATCTCAGCGCCGCGCATATCTGCGGGGATAATGCCGCAAGCGAGATCATCGCTCTGGTCGAAGCCAGCGGAATCCAGCCCAACCGCCTGCAGTTCGAGATCACCGAGACGGCGATGCTGATCAATTTCGACGTCGCGCGCCGCAATATCGAGATTCTGCGCGAGGCCGGGTGTCGGATCGCGCTCGACGATTTCGGCGCCGGTTTCGCCTCGCTCGTCTATCTGCGCGAGATCAAGTTCGACAAGGTCAAGATCGACGGATCGCTGATCCGGGGCGCGCGCGATACGGCCGGTCGCGACATGTTGAACGGCGTCATCAAGATGCTGTCGGCGATGAAGCTGGAAAGCGTCGCCGAATATATCGCGACCGAAGCAGACCATGAAACGGCGCTGTTGCTGGGTGCGGAATTCGGGCAGGGCTACTTTCTCGGAAAGCCGATGCGCGATACCCAGGTCTCCGCCCTTCTCGAGGAAACGCGCCAGCGGGCTCTCGAAGCGACCGAGCGTCGTTCCGGCCGCGATCGGCGAATCCTGCCTGTCGCTCCGTACGACAATGCGAACAGAGCCTCGGCGGCGCGCTTCGCGGGTTGAGACGCGACGTCCGCGGGCTGGCCGCGCGGTATGGGGATCGGTGCCGATCGCAGGGCGCCCGGAAAGCGCGAAGCCTTGTAGCGCAGCCGCTTTCCCTTTCGTCTTTCGCCCGGTATAGGTCCCGGCCAATCCCCGATGACCGATAACCGATGACCCAATCCGCCGCCCCCATCACCATGCCTGCCGACTGGCGGGACTTCTTCGCGCTGACCAAGCCGCGGGTGATGACGCTGGTCGTCTTTACCGGCCTGTGCGGCCTGCTCGCCGCACCGGGATCGATCAACCCGGTCCTGGGCTTTACCGCGATCCTGTGCATCGCGCTGGGCGCCGGCGGAGCGGCCACGCTCAACCAATGGTGGGAAGCCGACATCGATGCGGGGATGAAGCGCACGTCGAACCGCCCGCTCCCCACCGGACGGATGCGGCGCGAGGATGCGCGCGATTTCGGCATCCTGCTCTCAGCCGGATCTGTCATGGTGATGGGCCTGGCGATCGGCTGGCTCGCCGCCGCGATCCTGGCGCTCTCGATCGTCTATTACGCGGTCGTCTACACCATCTGGCTGAAGCCGCGCACGCCGCAGAATATCGTGATCGGGGGCGGGGCGGGGGCCTTTCCGCCGCTGATCGGGTGGATCGCGGTGACGGGCGACATAACGGCGATGCCGATCCTGCTGTTCGCGATCATCTTCGTGTGGACGCCGCCGCATTTCTGGGCGCTCGCCCTGTTCGTCCAGTCGGATTATGCCAAGGTCGGCATTCCGATGATGCCGGTCGTGCGGGGCGAGAAATCGACCCGGCGGCAGATCGTCGCCTATTGCGTGGTACTGGTCCCGGTTGCGGTGGCACCCTGGGCGATCGGGGGCACGGGTCCGGTTTACGGGATTGCGGCGCTCGCATTGACGCTTGCCTTCCTTGCGCTTTCGCTGCCCGTCGGAATGCGCCAGGCCGTTCCGGGCGACGGAATGCGCCCCGAGAAACGTCTGTTCGCGTTCAGCGTATTCTACCTGTTCGCGCTGTTCGCGGCGCTCGTCGCCGACCGCCTGCTGATCGATGCTGGAGTTATCTCATGACGCCCGAGGAAGAGACCGAATTCAAGCGCCGCCAGAAGACGCGCAATCTGGTGCTGGCAGGGGTTCTGCTGTTCCTGGTCGCGCTGTTCTACGCGATCACCATCGTGAGGATGGGAGACTGATCTTGACGAGCGCGACTCTCGACAATCGCAATTCGCGCACCGCGCTGTATGCCCTGCTGGGCGCCCTGTTCATGCTGGGAATGGGCTATGCGGCCGTCCCGCTCTACGATCTGTTCTGCCGCGTGACCGGCTTCGGCGGAACCACGCAGCGCGCCAGCGAAAGCGATGCGGACATCGCCGCTCAGGCCGCTTTGAGCGCCGGGGCGAAGACCATTTCGGTCCGCTTCGACGCCAGCACCGCGCGTGACGTTCCCTGGCGGTTCGAACCCGTGCAATCGACCGACACCGTCCAGATCGGCCAGCGCGACATGGCGTTCTACACCGCGCGCAATAACAGCGACGTGCCGATCACCGGCACCGCGACCTTCAATGTCGAGCCCGAACAGACCGGCAAATATTTCAACAAGATCCAGTGTTTCTGCTTCACCGAACAGACGCTCCAGCCGGGGCAGGAGGTTCGGATGCCGGTGCTGTATTATATCGACCCGGCGATCCTTCAGGACGAGAACGCGAAGGGTGTCGAACAGATCACGCTGAGCTACACCTTCCACAAGGCGAAGGACACGCCGGAAGCGGGAAGCTGACGCGCTTAGGCGGGAAACCCAGCAACAGCCCCCTAGACCATCGGCCATGCGCGCGATAAGGGCAGGCGACAGACCAACAGGATGATACGAGACCATGGCCGGCACCGTAAACCACGACTATCATATTCTCGAACCCGATATCTGGCCGATCGCCGGCTCGCTTTCGGCGCTCGTCTTCACCACCGGCATGGTCTTCTTCATGCACGACATGGCGGGCGGGCACCTGATCCTGGGCCTCGGCATCGCGGGCCTGATCGCGACCTTCTTCAGCTGGTTCTCCAACATCGTGAAGGAAGCCCAGCGCGGCGATCACACGCCGGTGGTGCAGCTGCATATGCGCTACGGGATGATCCTGTTCATCGCGTCGGAAGTGATGTTCTTCGTCGGCTGGTTCTGGGCGTGGTTCGATTTCTCGCTCTTCCCCAGCGCCCTGTCCGAAGTCGTCGGCGGCGTCTGGCCGCCCGAGGCGATCGAGGCGGTGATCAATCCCTTCAGCCTTCCCTTGCTCAACACGATGATCCTGCTGTGTTCGGGCACCACGGTGACCTGGGCGCACCATTCGCTGATCCATGGGGATCGCGACGGTTTGAAGAAGGGTCTCTGGCTGACGATCATCCTGGGCGCGGTATTCACCTGCATCCAGGTCTACGAATACGCGGCGGCCCCGTTCGCCTTCGGTGGGAACACCTATTCCAGCGCCTTCTACATGGCGACCGGCTTCCACGGCTTCCACGTTCTGGTCGGCACGATCTTCCTGATCGTCTGCCTGCGCCGTGCCTATCTGGGCCATTTTACCCCGCGCCAGCATTTCGGCTTCGAAGCGGCAGCGTGGTACTGGCACTTCGTCGACGTGGTGTGGCTGTTCCTGTTCGTCGTGGTCTATGTCTGGGGCGGCTGGGGCGCCGAGATGCATTGATGAATGGACCCGGCCGAGCATGACGACGCCGGACGATACGAAAGGGCGGCCTTCCATGATGGAGGCCGCCCTTTTCGGTTGCTGCCCGCGCTGCGACGCGCGCACGCTGTTCGTGGGGCCGGTCAAGTTCGCGGAGAGATGCCGCGCCTGCGGGCTCGACCTGACGCGGTTCAATGTCGGCGATGGGCCCGCCGGATTCCTGACGCTGATCATCGGCGCGGTGATAACGGGCCTCGCCATCTGGCTGGACCTGACGGTGACGCCGCCCTTCTGGGTCCACATCCTGATCTGGGTGCCGGTAACGGCCCTGTCGGTGCTTGGGGGCCTCCGCGTGGCAAAGGCGCTGCTCTTGATTGCGGAATATCGCAACAAGGCCGGTGAAGCGGGAAGCGACCAGCCATGAAGCGCGTGCCCATCCTCGCCACGATCGTCGTCCTGGCCGCCGCCGGTGTGATGGTGGCGCTGGGCGTCTGGCAGTTAAAGCGACTGGACCAGAAAGAGGCCCTGCTGGCGCGCTATGCTGCCGCGGAAGGCCTTGCCGAGCCTGTCGCCTTCCCGATTACGGGCGATGGGGAGCAGGACTGGTTCCGCACCAGCACGCTCGACTGTCGGCGCGTGCTGTCGATTCAGCCGACCGCCGGGCGCAGTGCGGATGGCCAGAGCGGGTGGGCCCAGCGCGCTTCCTGCATGATCGACGGAGCGGGCGCGCCGGTCGCGATCGATATCGGCTGGTCGCGCGAACCGGCGGCCGCGCAATGGCGCGGTGGCGAGGTTGCGGGCGTGATCGCACCTGGCCCGCGCCTTGTCGCCAGCACGCCACCTGTCGCGGGGCTCCAGCCGCTCGTCCGGCCCGATCCCTCGGCGATTCCGAACAATCATCTGGCCTATGCGGGCCAGTGGTTCTTCTTCGCGCTCACCGCGCTGGTGATCTACTGGCTGGCGCTGAAAAGGCGGCGCGCAAAGCCGTGAGCCGAACTTCGCGGGCGTAAAGCGCGCCTGCCTTGCCCGTCTGCGCTTGCGCGTCTAACCGCCAGCCACCATGCGCTATATCTCGACACGCGGCACCGCCCCCACGCTCGATTTCGCCGAAGTCACGCTGGCGGGTCTCGCCAGCGATGGCGGTCTTTACATGCCGGAACACTGGCCGCAATTCTCGTCTGCCGAGATCGCGGCGATGCGCGGCCTGCCCTATGCCGAGCTGGCCGCGCGGGTCATGCAGCCCTTCGTCGGCGAATGCCTGACGCCCGATCGCCTGCGCGAATTGTGCGAGCAGGCCTATGGCCGCTTCGCCCATTCCGCCGTCACACCGCTCAAACAGCTCGACGAAAGCCAGTGGCTCCTCGAACTGTTTCACGGCCCGACGCTCGCCTTCAAGGATGTGGCGCTGCAATTGCTCGGCCTGCTGTTCGAAGAGTTTCTCGCGCGCGACGACAGCCGCCTTACCATCGTGGGCGCGACCAGCGGCGACACGGGCAGCGCTGCGATCGATGCAGTGGCGGGGCGCGACAATGTGGAGATCTTCATGCTCCACCCCTCGGGCCGGGTCAGCGACGTGCAGCGTCGCCAGATGACCACTGTGCTCGCGCCCAACGTCCACAACATCGCGATCGACGGCAGTTTCGACGATGCGCAGGCGATGGTGAAGCGCATCTTCGCCGATGCAGAGGTCACCGGTCGGCATCGCATCGGAGCGGTCAATTCGATCAATTGGGCGCGGCTGATGGCGCAGATCGTCTATTATTTCGCCGCCGCGCTCCAATTGGGCGCGCCCGATCGCAAGGTGGCTTTCAGCGTGCCGACCGGCAATTTCGGCGACGTGTTCGCGGGCCATGTCGCCGCTCGCATGGGCCTGCCCATCGAGCGGCTGGTGGTCGCCACCAATGTCAACGACATCCTCCACCGCGCGCTGTCCGAAGGGGATTATTCGGCAGGAGAGGTCACGCCAACCGCCGCACCGAGCATGGACATCCAGGTCAGTTCGAATTTCGAGCGCCTCCTGTTCGATGTCGGCGGGCGCGACGGAATGGCGATGGCCGAGCAGATGCGCGGCTTCGAAGGATCGCGCGCCATGCTTCTTACCGAGGCGCAGCGCGCTGGTGCAGGCCTATTTACGAGCGTTCGCGCCGATGCGGACGATATGGCGAGGGCCATGCGCTGGGCGTGCGAGGAGGCGGGCGAAGTGATCGACCCGCACACCGCGATCGGCCTCCACGCCGCGCGCCAGCAGGATCTTGCGCCCGGTGTCCCAGTGGTGACGCTCGCAACCGCGCATCCGGCGAAATTCCGCGACGCGGTCGAGCGCGCGACGGGGACGCGCCCGCCGCTGCCCACCCGCGTCGGCGACCTGTTTGCGCGCGAGGAACGCTTCGCCGAACTACCGGGCGATTACGATGCGGTGAAGGCGTATATTCTGGAGACGGCGGCCTGATGGCCGATCTGATCCGCGATCCCACGCTGATGGTCGGCGAGGGCTGGGATGCCTATCGCCTGCTCGACAGCGGGCACGGTCGCAAGTTCGAGAGTTACGGCCCCTATCGCTTCATCCGTCCCGAAGCGCAGGCGCTCTGGGCGCCGCGGATGGCCGAGTGGGACGCGCATGGCGAATTCGTGCCCGGCAGCGACGAGGATGGCGGCGGACGCTGGCAGCTATCGCCGGACGTGCCCGAAGATGGCTGGGAATTGGGATGGGGCGAGAATGTGCGCTTCACCGCGCAATGTACCCCGTTCCGCCATCTCGGCTTCTTTCCCGACATGGCACCGGTCTGGGACTGGATGGGCGAAAAACTGTCCGGCCGCGCGGGCGATCCGCGCCCGACGCTGAACCTGTTCGGCTATACCGGCGTCGGCAGCCTCGCCTTGAGCGGGCATGGGCCGGTCACCCATGTCGACGCGAGCAAGAAATCGGTCGCCCAGGCGCGCGAGAATGCGGCGCTGTCCGATATGGAGGACCGCCCGATCCGCTGGCTGGTTGATGATGCGATGAAATTCGCGAGCCGCGAGGTGCGGCGCGGCAACATCTACGACGGCATCATCCTCGACCCGCCCAAATTCGGGCGTGGACCGAAGAACGAGACCTGGCGGATCGAGGAAGGGCTGGCGCCGCTCGTATCCGATTGCCGCCAGCTGCTCGGTGCGGACAGCCGCTTCCTGTTTCTCACCGTCTACGCCGTCCGCATGAGCAGCCTTGCGCTCGGCGGATTGCTGGAAGAGGTGTTCGCCGACCTGCCCGGCACGATCGAGCATGGCGATCTGGCGGTGGCCGAGACCGGAGCCGATCCGCGCCTCCTCCCCACCGCGATCTTCGCGCGCTGGTCGAATCCGGGCTAGGGTCGGGACATGACCGATTCGCTGATCCTCGAAATCGCCGATTTCGAACACGACGTCCTTACCGGAATCTATTCCGAGGAGACCGGCAAGCCCCAGCCGCTGCGTTTCACGATCCGCGTGCGGATGAAGCCGCTCGATCGTTACGATCCCGATACCGCGCTCGATCATTCCAAGAACTATATGGACCTGAAATTCGCCGCGTCGGATGCCTTGCCCGACGGCGTGCATTTCAAGCTGATCGAGGCGGTTGCCGATCATGTCTGCGAAACGCTGTTCCTTCAGGACAGCCGGATCGAGGCGGTGATGGTGAAGATCGTCAAGCTCGCCATCGCGGAAGCGGGGGAGAAGATCGGCATTACGCTTCATCGCGAGCGGCGCTGATGCGGCGCGTGACCGTCGCCGGCCTGCCCGAGACGCCCTTGGCCGCCTCGGGTGCGTTTCATCGCGATCACCTTCCCGAAATTGAGCGCATGATGGGGGCGGGCGAGGATGTGATGATCGCGCTGCCGCCCGCCGATCACACCCATCGCGAATGGCGCTTGGCGCTGGCCGCCGGACTGGCCCGCGCAGGCGTGCCCGCGCGCGCGAATGTAGTCGCGGGTGGGGGGGCCGTGCTGGATGCTTTCGAGGCCTATCTCGCCGAAGCGCCCGGAATTACGGGCCAATATCTCGAAGGGGATGGCCAGGGCGCGGGCGATCCGGCACAATAGCGCGTTCATGCTTGTCGACAGCTTCCAGCGCCGCATCACCTATCTGCGCCTTTCGGTTACCGACCGATGCGATTTGCGCTGTACCTATTGCATGCCCGAAAAGATGCGCTTCCTGCCCAAGGCGGAAGTGCTGACGCTGGAGGAACTGCACCGGCTGGCGCTGGCGTTCATCGCGCGCGGCGTGCGGCGTATCCGGCTGACCGGGGGCGAGCCGCTGGTGAGGCGCGACATGCTGGATCTGGTCCGCGCGCTTGGCCGACAGATCGGCGAGGGCCTCGACGAGGTGACGCTGACCACCAATGGCACGCAATTGGCCCAGAACGCGGAAGCCTTGCGCGAAGCCGGGGTCAGGCGGGTCAACGTCTCGCTCGACACCCGCGATCCGGTCTTGTTCAAACAGCTGACCCGGCGTGACATGCTGGACCGGGTCCTCGAAGGGATCGCCGCGGCGAAACACGCTGGGCTCGACGTCAAGCTCAACACGGTAGGCCTCAAGGGGCGCAACGAGGATGAATTGCCCGACCTCATCGAGTGGGCGCACGGGCAGGGCCATGCGATCACGCTGATCGAGGCCATGCCGCTGGGCGAAGTGGACGAGGATCGGTTCGACCAGTTTCTTTCGCTCGAAACCGTGCGCGCGCGGCTGGAAAAGCGCTGGACCCTGACCCCGTCCGGCCATCGCACTGGCGGCCCGGCGCGCTATTTCGATGTTGCGGAGACGGGCGGCAGGCTCGGTCTTATCACGCCGCTGACTCAGAATTTCTGCGAAGGGTGCAACCGCGTGCGCGTGACCACTACGGGCCAGCTCTATCCCTGCCTCGGCGGCGGAGAGCGCGTCGATCTGCGCGCCGCCTTGCGTGACGGAGGGGGCGATGTAGCCTTGCAGGAGGCGATGGACCGCGCGATGGCGATCAAGCCCCTGCGCCACGCCTTCGCGATCGACGCGCCCGGCCAGGCCCCGGCCCAGCCGCGCCATATGTCCGTGACGGGCGGCTGATGGCCGTCAGGATCGTCTTTCTCGGCCCCTTGCGCGATGCGGCGGGGAGCGAATCGCTCGAGGTTTCGGCGCCGCTCGACTGGGAAGGGCTGCTTGCCGCAGTCGCACCCGAACTGGCTGGACAGTTACAGTCGTCACGCGTCCACGTCGCCTGTGCGGGCGAGGTGCTGGCGGACAAGACCGCTTTGATGGCGCGCGATGGCGAGGAGGTCGCGCTGCTCCCCCCGGTCAGCGGTGGCTAGGCTGGTTCTCGACACTCCGGCCGATGTCCGCCTGCTGGACAAGGGGCTGTCGGCGGGCGAGGCGCTGGCCGCTTTCAACGCCACGCACGACCGCGCAGGCGCGATCGCGAGCTTCCTTGGCAAGGTCAGGCCGGGCGCGGATGTGAAGGTTCTGGAACTCACGCATTACGAGCCGCTCACCCTGCCGGGAATGGAATCCCTGGCTGAACAGGCACTGGAGCGATTCGCGCTCGACGGCGTGCTCGCCTGGCATCGGGTCGGCACGATGCAACCGGGCGAGGGGATCGTGCTCGTCGCTGCCGCCGCGCCCCATCGCCGCGCCGCCTTCGACGCGGTCGATTTCCTGATGGATCATCTGAAATCGGCGGCGTGGTTCTGGAAGCGGGAGCGGCGGGGGGAAGGCTCCGATGGGGCGTGGTACTGGATCGAACCGCGCGGTGACGATCACGCCGCGCTCGCCCGGTGGAAATAAGTTTTCCCGTTTGATCGAGATCAAGGCGCGCGCTGTCCGGTCCGCGCATTGATGCTCCCACAGCAACGGGAGTCAAGATCATGTCCAAGCACATCGCACGCGACCAAATGGCGCAGCGGGCCCGGATCCATACCGCTCCGGCCATGGCAGAAAGGCAGCCTGCACCGGATGTTTTGCCAGAAAACCTTCCAGCCCTGCGCGTCGATCCGGTGCAGCCGGTCGTGGTCGATCGCAGCTTCGAGATGCCGGTCGCGCTCTACGCGGCGACGGTGGCGCTCTATCTGGGGTTCGTCGCGGTGATGGCCATCGGGCTCGCCAGCCCCGGCCTCGCGATACCCATGGCGATCTTCGCGCTGTTCATCGTCGCGGGTTTCGGCGTACCGGCGCTATGGACCCAGATCGGGCCGAAACACGGTGCGCGCCCGCTCAGGCTCCAGCAGCTGATGCACATGGGGATCGCGACCTATACGGGCCGGCTGAATGGCCGCGACGCGGCAGTCCAGATGCTGATCCTGCCGGTTCTGATCCTTGGCTGGGGTCTGGCGGTGGTGACGATCCGGGCCTTCGTCTGACACTTACTGTGCCGATGCGGAGAGCAGCGCGGGGTCGATCAGTTCGATCCCGCGCTTTCCGTTGCGCTGGATCGCGCCGTCGCGTTCGAGGGCGGTGATCTGGCGGCTCACGGTTTCGATGGTAAGCCCCAGAAAGCTTGCGAGGTCCCCGCGGGACAAAGGCAGGTCGAAGGCGCGCGCGGGATGGCAGGGCGAATCGCTGGCAGCGCGCGAGAATTCGATGAGGATCGCGGCAACCCGTGCGCGCGCCGAAACCTTGCTCCCGATCGCCAGCAATGCCCGGCTGGCATGAAGGTCTTCCTGCGTTCGCCTCAGCAAGGCCTGCGCGAGCGCCGGGTAGCGCGCTATCGCCGCTTCCATGTCCGGCCCCGCGAACACGCATAGCCTGCTATCAGACAGAGCGACCACATCATGGGCGGCGAAGGGCTGAAAGAATTCGCCGACGAAGCCAGAAGGATGGACGAGGGCGAGGATATGCTCGCTTCCATCCCGCTCGAGGCTGGCGATCTTGAGCGCGCCTGAAACCAGCGTGGCGCAGCTTGTCACCGGATCGCCTGCCGCGAACAAGGTCTGCCCGCGCGCGAGATGGCGCGTATGGCCGACCCTGGCCAGCGCGGCCCGCTCCTCCGGGGCGAGCACGGAGCACGCCGCGCGGTCGCGCACTGGACAGGAGGCGCAGGCGAGGCTCATCCAGTCACCGCACCCGCGCCCGCAGATCGGCTAAGGTCCGGTCTTCCTCCTGCACCAGCGCCAGCAGCGTCCGGCGCGCATCGGCGATAGCGGGCGTACCACTCGCCTCCACGCTCGCGGCGATGAAGATCAGGTCGAGATCGGCCAACGCAATGGCGGCTTCGCTGCGGATCGAATCGAGATCGGCCAGGGCGACCTGCGCAGACGCCCAGGCATCGCTGCCGACACTCGAACCGCTGGCGGCGGAAGCGAGGCGCGCGGCGCGCGGCGCGGCTGCGGTGAAGCGGGCATGGGCGTTGCGGCCCTGTTCGACCAGGGCGGCAAGGCGCTGGTCGAGCGGGCCGTCGAGCGGCACCTCGACCGGCGGCACGTCGATCGGGTCACCCGGAACCGGCTCGAGCTGCCCCTGCGCTCGTTCGACATCGCGGATCACAAGCGAAGGATAGGCCCCGTCCGGCGCGGTCTGGCACGCGGCAAGGGCGGGGACGAGGGCAATGGCGGCGAGAAAGGCTGGACGCATGGTGGCGATCTGATAGCACGGCGCATCAGGATCGCCAGCCGCGGATCGCCAGCCGGGGATTGCTGGTAAGGGATGATCGAAGCCTCTGGCGCGATTCCGGCGTTGACTTCGCCACCACCATACCTTAACGGCACCGTTC
>Ga0114912_1000849_pt1 | contig 13950 bp, 14 predicted proteins | sample MalvirDeepMed_51_FD_89713 | JGI IMG/M metagenome (GOLD analysis project Ga0114912, IMG submission 89713) | Marine viral communities from the Global Malaspina Expedition - Malaspina viral metaG DeepMed_51 | ecosystem: Environmental > Aquatic > Marine > Oceanic | place: Mediterranean Sea...
ATGCAAAGTGGCGAAGCTGCCGACGACCTTGCGATTGACCTCTTCGGGCCAGGGATGGTGGATATCGCCCGACCGCAGGCCCGCCTCGACATGGCAGACCGGAATCTGCCGGTAATAGGCCGCCAAAGCACCTGCCATCACCGTGGTCGTGTCGCCCTGCACCACGACCCAATCGGGCTTCTCCATATCGAGAACGCGGCCGATCCCGGTGAGAGCACGGGCAGTCAACTCGTCAAGCGTCTGGCCCGGCGTCATCAGGTCGAGATCGTGATCGGGCGCGATATCGGCGATCGCCAGAACCTGATCTAGCATAGCGCGATGCTGCGCCGAAATGCAGGTGCGCGAAACGAAGCGATCGTCACGCTCCAGCGCGTGGATCAGCGGGAAGAGCTTGATCGCCTCGGGCCTTGTGCCGAAAACGGTGAGGATTTTGGACGCCATGGCCGGTGCCTATAGCGCGCAATGGTTAAGGGCCGGAATACCCCGTTCGCTGTGCGGCGATCTGCCCCGCCCGTCTATTGGGGTTGCGGCAGCGACGTATCGGTCGCGGCCCCATCCGGCAGTTCCGCGTCGCGCTCCTGCCGCAGACGCTCCATATAGGCGTCCTCGATCGCCTCGACCCGCTCCTGCTCGGCAGCGGCATCCTCGTCGATCGTGGCGAGCCGTTCCTGACGCGCGGCCTCGATCAGCTGGGCGAAGCGCACCGAGGACCCGTTCGCGCGGTCCGCATAGGCGGCTTCGATCATCGCCTGGGTACAGCCGGTTTCCGAGCCCGCTCCGGCGGCAGAGCAGGACAGGATGCCGAAATCGCCCACGATATCGAGCCTTTCGACGCGCGAAGCCCAGGAATTGTTCGCCGGATTGTCGCTGTAGCGCAGGTTTTGGGGAATGCGGAAGCGGTCCGCTTCGGGCAGGCGCGCGACGACGACGATCTCGTCCCCGACCGGCTCGGGCGCGGCATCCTCGCCATAGACGATGACCATATTGACCTTGTCGCCCGCCTCGTCCTGCGCGGCGGCGGGAAGCGCGACGAATGCGGCACTGGCGGCCAGGAGGGGTGCGGCAAGGCGGCGGATCATGGCGTTAATCTCTCTAAAACAGATGCGCTTCGATAGAGGGGAAGCGCCGTGAACTGTGAATGAAGCGCGCGAAGGGGCGGCGCGGTTCCGGCTCAGATGCGCTCGGAAATCCTGATCGCGGCGCGACAGCCCAGCCGGATCAGGCCCGACAGCACCGGGTAGGCAGGCGCGCGCTCGGCCCCCGCGGCCAGCGCCGCATCGCGATGTTCGCGCTCGTCCTCGCGGAACTCCTCGATCATCGCCGAAAGCTCGGGCTCGTCGCCGGTCTCCGCCAGACGGTCGAGCTGCTGCGAATAATGCCGGTCGATCTCCTCCTCGACCGCGGCGGTGCAGGCCATGGCGGCTTCCGGGCCGAGCAGCGCCGTGCCCGCACCGAGGGCATAGCCCGCGATCGACCAGAAGGGTTGCAGCGCGGTGGGCCTGACCCCGCGTTCGGCCATCATCGCATCGAAGCGGGCGCGGTGCCCCTCTTCCTGTTCGGCCATTCCGGCGATTTCCGCCGAATCCGGCCCGCGATTGCCCATCACGGCGAGCTGGCCCTTGTAGATGCGCGTGGCGCCGAATTCGCCCGCCTGGTCGACACGGATCATCCGTTCGATCTCGGGGCGCAGCGGGGGATGCTTCGGTCTATCGTGCGACATCGCGTCTGCTCCGCAAGAGAAGGAATAGGATCGCGAGGGCGCTCGCAGTCGAAATGAAGAAGTTCCAGCCCGCGAGCGAGATGCCGAACAGGTCCCAAGGCGCCTCGTCGCAGCGGATCATCGGCGCGTTCATGATCGCGTCGAGCGCGCTTGTGCCCTCGCTGGCGGCGATGGTGGCGCAGCCGGTGATCCCCTCCCACCATTTGTATTCGACGCCCGCATGAAACAGGCCGATCAGGCCCGATACCAGGATGGCGAGCGCGGCGAGCCCGGTCAGAAGCTTGCGCAAGGGCACTGCGAAGGACAGGAGCGCCAGCGCGATCGCCGCGAAATGGGGCCAGCGTTGCCACCAGCACATCTCGCACGGATGCATCCCGAAGACATATTCCGAAATATAGGCCCCACCCAGCAACAGCGCCGGGACCGCCAGCGCGAGCAGCTGGGCCAGCTTCACCCGGCCGGGCACGGGACGGACCGGCGCTGTCATGCTTGGCGCCATGGCTTCAGTTTCGCTTCGCTGCGGGTTGGCGCGCCGCAGTCGCCATGGCGTTCGGCGTCGCCCGGCGCAGCGTATCGACCGCGTAATGCAGCTGGAAATCCTCGATCCCCTGCTCCTTCAGCTCCTCGGCGGTGAGCTTGAAGCGCGGATCGTCGCGTTTGTCGGTTTCGAGCGCGGAATCCTCCAGCCCCAATTCGTTGACCAGATGGCCGCGCAAATCGGATTCGCGCATGATGAAGCGCGAGCGCTCGGCAAGGTCGGGATCGGACAGCTGCGGCACGGCGATATCCGGCTTGATCCCGCCTTCCTGCACCGAATGGCCCGAGGGCGTGTAATAGCGCGCCGTCGTCAGCTTGAGCGCGGCATCGCTGCCGAGCGGGAGAAGCGACTGGACGCTGCCCTTGCCGAAGCTGCGATCGCCCATGACGACCGCGCGGCGATGATCCTGCAAGGCGCCCGCCACGATTTCGGAGGCCGAGGCCGAGCCCGCATCGATCAGGACCACGATCGGCACGCCCTCGGCGATATCGCCGCGGAACACGGTTTCGGCGTTGTAGACGATATTCTCGCCCCGCACGCGGCCGCGCTGCGACACGATGCGGCCATCGTCGAGGAACAGGTCGGACAGCGCCACCGCCTCGTCCAGCGAACCGCCGGGGTTGGAGCGCATGTCGAGCACGAGGCCGTTCAACCGCCCGCTCGCCTCCTGCTGCAACGCCTCCCACGAGGCGAGCACGTCGGCGCCGACATCGCGCGAGAATTCGTTGACCATGATGTGGCCGATATTCCCGTCCATCAATTCATGCGTCACCGGCTCGAGCTCGATCACGCCGCGCGTCACGGTGACGTCGAACGGCTGTTCGCGGCCCGGACGGAAGACGGTGAGGCGGATAGCCGTGCCCGCAGGCCCGCGCATCTGCGCCACGGCATCGTCCAGCTCGCCGCCATAGATCAGCTTGCCGTCGAGATGCGTGATGAAATCGCCCGCCTTGATCCCGGCCTTGTCCGCCGGACTTCCGCGGAAGGGCGAGATGATCTTGACCGCCCCGTCCTCCATGATGACCGACAGGCCGAGGCCCGAATAATTGCCGTCGATCATGGTTTCGAGCCGCTGGAGATCGGACCCGTCGAGATAGGCCGAATGCGGGTCGAGCGCGGTCAGCATCCCGTCGATCATGCCGTCGATCAGCGTCTGGTCGTCGACCTCGTCGACATAACTCGCCTTGATCCGCTGATAGACCGCGATGACCTTGGAAAACTCCGGCCCCGCGCGCCCTTCGACCTGGGCGAGCCCCGCCGTGGTGGCGGGAATCAGCGCAAGCGCGGTGACGAGCGCGGCGCTGCGGGCGAGTTCGGCGAATTTCATCTGGGTGCGGTCCAATCCTGTTTGCTGGCCATACTATCGCGCACCGGGCCTGAATACCAGATTAGGAACGATTAGCGGATCGCGATCGCCTATGCCCGCTTCGCCCCTCCCCGGCGCTCACCCGATATAATCGAGCGGATTGACCGGATCGCCGCCGCGCCGCAATTCGAGCGTCACGGTGGGGTCGTCCATATCCGCGAGGCCCAGCGGCGATCCCGCGACCACGTCCTGCCCCACCCGCGTCACCAGATCGCCCAGCCCGGTGACGAGGCTGGTCCAGCCATTCGGGTGCTGGATGATGACGATGCGGCCGAATCCGCGATACGGCCCGGCAAAGACCACGCGGCCCGTTCCCGGCGCCACCACCTGCGCGCCGGGGCGCGGGACGAGCGAAAGCCCGCTGGCGCGCGCACCATCGCCGCTCACCGATCCGAAGGCTGCGGCCAAGCGCCCGTCGGTCGGCAGGCGATAATCGGATGGCGGCGCCGTGGCGGACGGGGTGGGCGAGGGAGCGTCCTCGATCGCGGGTGGAGACCGCGCGCCGGGATCGGCTGGCCGCAGGATCGGTCCCGGCAGGGCCGCGAGCCGGTCGCGCAGCGTGCCGATCTCGTCCAGCCGCTCGACCAGCCCGTCGAGATCGCGCGCCTGTTCGCCCAGCGCCAGCGCGCGCAATTCCTCGCGATCCGCCGCGCCCCGCGCGCGCCTTGCGGCAAGGCGTTCGCGCTGCGCCATGGCGATCAGTTCGCTGCGCCGTTCGGCAAGGCCCCGTTCCGCGCGGCGACGCTCCGCCAGGGCCGTTCGTGCCTCGTTTTGCAGGGCCAGCGAGCGATCGAGTTCGGCGCGCAGTTCTGCCGTGCCTTCGCGCACGAGCGGCACGGTGCTGTCCAACACCGCGCCGAGATAGACCGTGTCGCGCAGCGATCCCGGCGCCAGCACGCTGAGCGAGAGGGGGCGCCGCACCAGCATCTGAAGCGCGCCGGTAAGCCGCACGATCGGCTCGCGCTGCTCGGCAAGCCGCAGGTCGAGCGCGCGCCGTTCGGACTGGACCAGCGCCAGCTCGGCTTCCGCGACACCGATCTGCGCTTCGGCCTGCTGGACCCGCGCGGCAAGCGCGGCGGCCTCGGCCTGCGCCTTGGCGGAAGCCTGGCTGGCGCTGGCGGCACGGGCGTCGAAACTGGCGGCGCGTTGTTGCGCCTGGGCCGCGCGGCGCTCGGCCCGCTCCAGCGCGCGCTGTGCTTCGGAAGCGTCGGCAAAGCGGGAGTCCAGCCCGCTCTGGGCCGTGATCGGACCGGACAGACCGGCAAGGCCGACCGCCCCGGCAAGACCGGCGAGGGAAATGGCAAGGGCGAGCCAGCGGCGCATCATGACGCCAGATGCCGGAATCTCAGTCGCGATGATAGGGGTGACCGGCGACGATGGTGGTCGCGCGGTACAATTGCTCAGCCAGCATGGCGCGCGCGAGCAGGTGCGGCCAGGTCGCCTTCCCGAACGCGAAAAGCAGGTCAGCTTCCTCGCGCTCCTCACGCGAATGCCCGTCCGCCGCGCCCAGAACGAAACGCGCCTCGCGCACGCCTTCGTCGCGCCAGCGCTCCAAGACGCCCGCAAATTCGCGCGAAGTGAGGTCCTTGCCCCGCTCGTCGAGCAGGACGGTGCGATGCGGGCTCAAAGGGTCAGGGATCTTGCCGCCCGTTTCGGGCAGTTCGGTCACTCGGATCGGCCAGGTGATCCGCTTCTCATACCGAGCCACCAGCTCCGCTTCAGGGGAGCGAGCGATCTTTCCGCGAGCGATGATATGCAGGAGCATTTTGTGTTTCGAACCGGCCTCCGCCGGTTCGTCCTCGGCGCTGTTCCTCCGCTGCGCTCCGGGCGCCTGCGGGCGGGCGGTCGCCCTTGCGCTTCGCTAGTCGCGAAGCGGGATCAAGCCAAGGAAAGCTTTGTTTTCCGCACGCCATCCGACGCGCAAAATCCTCGCGCCTACGGCGCTGCGGGCGCGCGGTCGCGCTTGCGGACCCTGGCGGGTCCGAGCTCCGCGACCAAGCCAAGATGTTTTGACGGGATCGGTCCGCGACCAGCGGGCCGCAAGGCCAAGCGGCCGCCCCGAAGGTGCCCCGAAGCGAAGCGAAGGGAATAGCACCGAGGACGCTCGCGCGGAGGCGCGAGCGAAAGGCAAACTACGCCCGCCCGGCAACGGGCGGCGCGTCGCCGAAGGCCCACATGCGTTCGAGATTGTAGAAGCTGCGCACTTCGGGGCGGAACAGGTGCACCACCACGTCGCCAGCATCGAGCAGAACCCAGTCGGCGGCGGGCAGGCCTTCCAGCTTCACCGGGCCGAAACCCGCCTGCTTGACCTTTTCCGCCAGCTTGGTGGCGATCGCGGCGACCTGGCGCGTCGAGCGGCCCGAGGCGATCACCATGTAATCGGCGATCGAGCTTTTGCCTTCGAGGTCGATGGTGACGACATCCTGCGCCTGATCGTCGTCGAGATGCGAGAGGACGAGATCGAGCAGCGCGCTCTTGTCGGTGGATTCAGGGCCGCTCATCGCAAGGGCCTTGGCGCTTGCGTCGGTCGCGGAAGGGGGTTGGACTTGCGGCATGAAGGGATGTCGTATTCCTCGAAATGGGAGATTGCGGAAAAAGGAAACCGGCGCGTCACGGGTGCGCGGCCTTCCCGCGAGCGATGTCTGCGGGAATCGGACGATGGGTCAGACGATCGCGCATCTGCCCATATCCGGCGTATCCGGCGGCCCCAGCGTCGCGCGCCGCCCAATCGGGATCGGCGCGGCGAAGGGCCGTCGCCGAGCGATGGTCAGGGTCGAAACGCAGGATCACCAGTGCCGGAGCGCTCCATCGGGACCTGTTCGCGAAACCGGCGGCGGGTATGCGATAACGCCGCAGCCAGGCCATCGCGGGGCTCGCGAAGGCAGCGCCATCATAGCCCGGACGCGCGATCACCGCAATCGGCATCGTCCGCGCGATGCGGCGCCAGTCGCGCCAGCGGTGGAACTGGGCCAGATTGTCCGACCCCATCAGCCACACGAATTCGCGTTTGGGATAGCGGCGCACCAGCCTGGCCAAGGTATCGACAGTATAGCGCGTCCCCAGCTCCCGCTCGATCGCGGTGGGGCGGATCGGCGCGCGGCGCGCCTGTCGCACAGCCGAGGCATAGCGCGCGGCGAGCGGCGCCATCCCCTCTTTCGGTTTCAGCGGATTGCCGGGCGACACCAGCCACCACACCTCGTCGAGCCCCAAGGCGCGCGCCGCGAACAGGGAGATGCGGCGATGGCCGCCATGGGCCGGGTTGAAGCTGCCGCCCAGCAGGCCGATCCGGGGAAGAGCCTTGCGCGGGCGATCGGTGCTGGGAGAAGCGTTGGGAAGCATCCGGGCCTGTTACCACCGGCCTCGATCGATGTCAGTGGCGGGCAAAAACATGCCGAAAAGCGTGGAATCACGATTCGTTCCCACAATTTTCGCAAATTTTTCGGGAACGAAAACGCTTCGTCCCGCGAACTTGTCGATTCGGCCATTTTCGGCGCCCTCGATTCGCAATCTTACGGATCGCCCGCTAGGGACGCCGCCGGATCGTACTTAAGACTACACAGGATGGGATCGCTTTGAACAGAAACGATACCGCTCGCGGTTGGTCGGAGCGCGTGCGCGCTCTATTCCCGGAACGCGAATTCTTCATGCGCTCGGACGGCCAGGTCCGCTTCGTCAAGATTTCCTCGCGCCTCCAGATGGGTGCTGCCGCCCTCGTCGGTGCCGCGCTGATTGGATTGACCGGCAGTGTCGGCGCGATGGCCTACAGCCAGTACGAGACGTCTGCCGAGCGCGCCGCGCTGATGACGCGCGCGGCGAAAGTCGCTGATTCGGAAGAACGCCTCGCCACTTATCGCGACGATATCGACACCGTCGCCGAGGATCTCGAACGCCGCCAAGCCTTTATCGAGGACATGGTCGCAGCCCTGCCGGAAGACGTGAAGGTGTCCGACCTGAACGCTCGGGACGGCAAGGCGGTCGCCAGCGATACCGCCGAAACGCAGGCCATGGTCGGAAAGGTCAGCGCCGCGATCCCCGAAGCCGCGGCCCTCGCCCGGATCGAGGCGCGCCAGCTCGCCTTCGTCGACGGAATGACCCGCTTCGCCGAAGCCCGCTCGGCGCGCGCCGAAGCGGCGCTGCGCGAACTCGGCCTCAACCCCGCCACCGTGCTTCGCCAGGCCGAGCGCGAGGCGATGGGTGGTCCTCTCGAGAAATTCGCCAGCGCCAGCGGCGGCCCGATCGATCCGCGCTTCGAACGGTTGGGCCTTTCGCTCGCCCGCATGGGTGCGCTCGAATTGAGCCTCGATTCGGTGCCCCAGGTGATGCCCGCATCGGTCGTGCGCATGTCCTCGGGCTTCGGCTTCCGCCGCGATCCCTTCACCGGCGGCGGCGCGATGCATAGCGGGCTCGATTTCGCCGGGCCTATCGGCACGCCGATCCAGGCCGCCGCCAATGGAAGGGTCAGCTTCGTCGGCGTGAAGTCGGGATACGGAAACGTGGTCGAGATCGATCACGGCAACGGCCTCGTCACCCGCTACGCCCACCTGTCCGCCTTCGGCGTGAAGCGCGGTGCCGAAGTCGGCGCCGGCGATCGCATCGCGTCGATGGGCAGCACCGGGCGTTCCACCGGATCGCACCTGCATTTCGAGGTTCGCCTGAACGGGCGCGCCGTCAACCCCCGCACCTTCCTGGAGAGAGCCCCCGATGTTCTCGAAAAAGCCCGCAGCGACGCTCCGAGCGCGCAGCAATAACGAGAGAGCCATGACCCCCCGCAACGGCAATTCCACCTTCTCGGTGCTCGGCACCGATATCTCCGTGCACGGCAACATCACCGCCTCCGCCGACCTTCACGTCGATGGCAATGTGGAAGGCGACATCGCCTGTTCCGCACTGGTCCAGGGCGAAGGCAGCACGATAAACGGCGGCGTCACGGCGGAAACCGCGCGTCTGGCGGGCCGCGTGACCGGATCGATCACCGCGCGCGAACTCACGATCCTCAAGACCGCCCGCATCGACGGCGACGTGCATTACGATGCGCTGACGATCGAACAGGGCGCGCAGGTCCAGGGCCGCTTCGCTCCGCGCGGTGAGGCGAAACCTGCCAAGCCTGCCAAGACCGAAGAGCCGAAGCTGGCCGTCGCCAACTGATGTGATTTCGGCGAGGGGAGCGGGACTCCCCTCGTTACGTCAGCGCCACGTCAGCCGGGCAGAACCTCGGCGCAGCGCCTTGCGGTCGAGTTTGCCGATCATCGTCTTGGGCAGATCGTCGCGCAGCACCACGCGGCTGACACGCTCGTGCTTGCCGATACGGCCGTTGAGCCAGGCGGCGAGCTCCTCGCCCGTCGCGCTTTCGCCTTCGTTGAGCACCGCATAGGCTTCGGGCACTTCGCCGCGATACTCGTCGGGAACGCCGATCACGAGCACTTCCTTGATCGCGGGATGCTGCAACAGCACGTGTTCGACCTGGCTCGGGAAGACCTTGAAACCGCCCACCGCGATCATGTCCTTGATCCGGTCGACGATGGCGAGGAAGCCCTCCTCGTCGATCGTGGCGACATCGCCAGTCCGCAGCCATTCCTCCCCATTGAAGCGGGCGAAGGCGTCGGCTTGGGTCTCCGGCTTGTTCCAATATCCGCACATCACCTGCGGGCCGCGCACGGCCAGTTCGCCCGGCTCGCCATCGGGTGCGAGGCGGGTCGGGTCTTCCTTGTCGAGCAGCAGGATTTGCGTCGCCGGGATCGGCTGGCCGATCGTGCCGGGCTTGCGTATCCCTTCGTAAGGGTTGGTCGAGACCACGCCCGCGCTTTCGGTGAGACCGTATCCTTCGACCAACCGCACCCCAGTCCCTTTCTCGAACTTCTCGCGCACGGGCGCGGGCAGTGGCGCGCCGCCCGAAATGCAGATCTGGAGCGAGGAGAAATCGGTTTTCGCGAAATCGGGATGGTCGAGCAGCGCCTGGAACATCGTCGGCACACCCGGAAAGGCGCGCGGGCGGCTGTTGGTGATGGTCTTCAGCACCTGCCCCGCATCGAAGCGCGGCAGCATCACGATCCGCCCGCCCTTCACCACGGTGCGGTTCAGCACGCAGGTGTTGGCGAAGACGTGGAACAGCGGCAACGCGCCCAGCACGCTGTCCGGCTCGTTCGGATCGAAGGGATCGATCATGTCGACCTGGATCGCATTGCTGGCGAGATTGGCGTGGCTCAGCATCGCGCCCTTGGGCGTGCCGGTCGTCCCGCCGGTATATTGCAGCAGCGCGAGATCGTCGGTGGAGAGATCGGGAAGGCCCCCCGTGTCACGCCCCAGCCAATCGCTCCACAGGCCGACATCGGACCGCGAAGGCACCGAAGCGACCTGCTTGCGACCGAGCGTGCGCAGCGCCAGGCTCTTCCATTTCGGCAGCGCATCCGCCAACCGGGTGACGACCAGCGTTTCGAGCGAGGACCGGTCGAGCACCTCCACCGCGGTCGGCAGCAGCATCGGCGAATCGAGCGTGACCAAGAGGCGCGTGCCCGAATCCTCGACCTGCGCGGCCAGTTCTTCGGCCGTGTAGAGCGGCGAGAAATTGACGACCACGGCGCCTGCCATCATCGCCCCGTAATAGGCAGCGACGTAGGCGGGCACGTTGGGCAGGAACAGGCCGACCCGATCCTTCGGAGCGATCCCGCGCGCAATCAGCCCGGCAGCGAAACGGCGCGCCTCGGCGTAGAGTTCGCGATAGGTGAAATCGCGGCCCATGAATTCGGCGAGAACCGCGTTCGGGATCGCCTGCGCCTGACGCTCGAAGATCGCGGGCAGGGGCTCGGCATGGATCGCGCTGTGCCAGGGATGCGCATGGCCGTAATCGGCGGAGGGGAGCGGGTAGCGCTTATTGACAGACATGTCAGTAGCATGGCGCATTCCGACGCTCGCTGACAAGGAAAAAGGTGGCAAACGAAAAGGGCGGAAAAGCGCGCCCGCCTTTCCGCCCCTTATCGATCTTCAGAACGTGGGCGTCAGCCCTCGCCTTCGGCCTCGCTCGCGCGCTTGTTTTCGAGCCAGGCGGCGGCTTCCGCTTCCTGCGCGGCTTCGGCGGCGGCCTTCTGTTCCTCGGCGCGTTCGGCGCGCAATTCCTCGATCAGGCGCTCGCGATCACTGGTGCCTTCGGTGGCGGCGGGCGCGACGGTATCGGCCTCGTCGCCTTCCTCGCTCGCGACCTTCTTCGCTGCCTTGGCGACGACCGCGTCCAATTCGCGCTGCGAACACAGGCCCAGCGTCACCGGGTCCTTGGGCTGGATGTTCTGGATGTTCCAGTGCGTGCGATCGCGAATCGCGCCGATCGTGGTGCGGGTCGTCCCGATCAGTTTGCCGATCTGCGCGTCCGAAATCTCCGGGTGGTTGCGCAGCAGCCAGGCGATGCCGTCCGGCTTGTCCTGCCGCTTCGACACGGGCGTGTAGCGCGGGCCCTTGGTGCGGCTGACCGCGACGGGCGCGCGCTGCATCTTGAGCGAATAGCTGCTATCCTTCTGACCCTTATCGATCTCACCCTGCGTCAGCTCGCCGGCATGGACCGGATCGCGACCGGTGTATTTCGCGCCTGCCAGATCGTCCGCCATGGCCTGGACTTCGAGGATGTGCAGGCCGCAGAATTCCGCGATCTGTTCGAAGCTGAGGCCGGTGTTGTCGACCAGCCAGGTGGCGGTCGCATGCGGCATGAGGGGCTTGGGTTGGTCGGCCATTTTCGGCGCCTTTTCTGATGACCTGAAATAGGAAGGGCCGCCCCTTGCGGAGCGGCCACTGCCCCTATCATGTAGGCCGAACCGTCCCCGTCCGCAAGCGCGGCGTGCTCCGGGGGAGCGGAAGCGGCGTTCAGGCCGTCGCCGATTGATCGGCCGACTGGTCGAGCGGCGCCAGCCCGGCGAGAAATTGCGCGGTCGCCGCCTCCCAGCTGAAGCTCGCCCCGTAGCGCGCACAATCCCTGCGGTCGCAGAATAGCGCGGCGGAGATGGCCCGGTCGAGATTGTCGGCCAGCGCGCCGACCGCGTCGGTCACGATGTCGCGCGGGCCGGGGACGGGGAAGGCCGCGACCGGCGTTCCGCAGGCGAGCGCTTCGATCATGACCAGGCCGAACGTGTCGGTCCGGCTGGGGAAGACGAAGACATCCGCTCCGGCATAGCATCCCGCCAGTTCGCGCCCGCTACGCCGCCCGAGAAAATACGCGTGCGGGTAACGGGTGCGCAGGGTTTCGAGCGCGGGCCCATCTCCCACCACCACCTTGCTCCCCGGATAGGTGCCGGCGAGAAAGGCTTCGAGATTCTTTTCCGGCGCGACTCGCCCGACATAGAGCTGGATCGGCCCTTCCAGCGCGGCGAATTCCGGCGGGGGCGGCGCGTCGGGAGTGAAGCAGGCGAGGTCGACGCCGCGGCTCCAGCCGTGCAACTGGTCGAGCCCGTGGGCGCGCAGCTCGTCCGCTATGCTCTCGGTCGCGACCAGGATGCGCTGGGCGGGGGCGTGAAACCACCGGATATACCGCCAGAACCATGCGGCGGGCAGGCGCGTGCGCTGCGCCACGTAATCGGGGAACTGGGTGTGGTAGGCCGTGGTGAAGCGCGTGCCACTGTCCACGCAATAGCGCCGCGCGGACAGTCCCAATGGCCCTTCGGTGGCGATGTGGATGGCATCGGGCGCGAACGCACGCAGGCTCTGCGCGACCGCACCGGGCGCGGCGAGGGCGAGGCGGATTTCGGGATAGGTCGGGCAAGGGAAGCTCGGGAACTGGTCGGGCGAGATCGTCAGGATTTCGTGGCCCTGCGCGCGCAACACGTCGCAGGTCGTGGTCAGCGTGCGGACCACGCCGTTCATCTGCGGCAGCCACGCATCGGTGACGATCGCGATGCGGCGCGGACCATGGGAAGGCGCGTGTGATGGAAAGGCGGCCGAAGCGGTCGGCCCGATATTCGTCCTGCCCTCCACCCACAGGCGCGTGGGTGCGTTCACGCCGCTTCCCGCGATGCGGCAGATTCCTCCACTGACGCAGATTCCGACGCCGATTCCGACACCGGGGCCGCATCGCGCTTCGCCACCTCTTCGGCCCAGTGGAGGATTTCCATCCGCCCGTCGAAATGTTCGACCAGCGCGTTGCACCCTTCGACCCAGTCGCCGTCGTTGTAATACTGGACGGTCTCGCCCTCGTGCTGGAAATCGCGCATATCGGCGGTGTGGATATGGCCGCAGACCACGCCGTCCACGCCGCGCTCGCCCGCCGCCCGTGCCACCACCTCCTCGTATTTGGAGATGAATTCGACCGCGTTCTTCACCTTGTGCTTGGCCGCTTTCGACAAGGACCAATAGGGCAGGCCGAAGCGGCGGCGGATCGCGTTGACCCACAGGTTCAGACCCATCGCCGCGTGATAGAGCGCGTCACCGAAGAAGGCGAGCCAGCGATGGGCGAGCATGATCGTGTCGAATTCGTCGCCATGCAGCACCATCAGGCGCCGCCCGTCCGCCGTGTCATGGAAGGCGGCGCGCGCGATCTCCACCCCGCCGAAATTCATGCCCGCGAAGGGGCGCACCATCTCATCGTGATTGCCGGGGATATAGACGATCCGCGTGCCGCGCTTGGCGCGCTTTAGGATGCGCCAGACGATGTCGTTGTGCGAGGCGGGCCAATAGACCTTCTTCTTCAGCCGCCACCCGTCGATGATGTCGCCGACCAGATACATCGTCTCGCTGTCGGTATGGTCGAGGAAGTCGATCAGCAGGTTCGCATTGCACCCCTTGGTGCCGAGATGGACATCGCTGATCCAGATCGTGCGGAATTTGCGGCGCTCTCCGATCACGCGTTCGGGCACGGCGGGCTGTATCGCCGGAAAGCTGGCGATATTCGCCCCGAGAGCGGCGAATTTCTCGATGTCCCCAGGCAGGTCTTTCTTGGGCAGTTCGGTCACGGCGTGTCTCCCACCATTCGGGAGCAAGCCTAGCGCGGCAATGTTACAGGCAAAGCGCAGTCACGTGACCGAACCGGGACATTGCGTCGGTTCGGTGTCGATCTGGCGTCAGTCCGCCGCGACCTTCAGCACGATCTTGCCGATATGATCGCCCGCCTCCATCCGCCGGTGCGCATCCGCCGCGCGGGCGAGCGGGAAGGTCTCGTCCATGATCGGACGGATGGTGCCGTCCTCGAACAGCGGCCAGGCATGGTTGTGGATCTCGTCGGCCAGAAGAGCCTTGAATTCGTCCGAACGCGGGCGGAGCGTCGATCCGGTCATCGTCTGGCGGCGGCTCATCAGTTTGGCCATGTTGATCTCGGCCTTGATCCCGCCGAGCACCGCGATGGTGACGTGCCGCCCG
>Ga0114912_1000855_pt1 | contig 13880 bp, 14 predicted proteins | sample MalvirDeepMed_51_FD_89713 | JGI IMG/M metagenome (GOLD analysis project Ga0114912, IMG submission 89713) | Marine viral communities from the Global Malaspina Expedition - Malaspina viral metaG DeepMed_51 | ecosystem: Environmental > Aquatic > Marine > Oceanic | place: Mediterranean Sea...
ATTGCCCGGCGTGCTCAACCGCGCGCTGAACACGGCGATCGGCAAGAACGGCGTCGCCGTTCTTGCCGATCGCCGTGTTCAGCGCGCGGTTGAGCACGCCGGGCAATTGCGCCGGGTTGGAGACCAGTTCGACGAAATCGGAGCATTCGCGGAACAGTTCCTGGGGATGCGTTTCCTGAAAATAGCCGAGGCCGATTTCGGAGGAGGGGATATGCGCCGCGATCGCCAGCACCGGCACATGGTTGCGGTGGCAGTCGAACAGGCCGTTGATGAGATGGAGATTGCCCGGCCCGCAGCTGCCCGCGCACACGGCGAGCTGCCCCGTGACGGCGGCTTCGGCCCCCGCGGCGAACGCGGCGGTCTCCTCATGGCGGACATGCTTCCATTCGATCCGCCCGAGCCGCCTCAGGCTGTCGTTGAGGCCGTTCAGGCTGTCGCCCGTGACCCCCCAGATTCGTTCGACGCCAGCATCGGCGAGGGTTTGGGCCAGCAGGTCGGCGACGGTCATCGGCATGGCAGAATTCCTCGATTTGAGCGAAGGTTCGTTCTGGCTTGAAAGATAGAAAGTCTGCGGCATAGGTTCCAATATATGGATGCAGGAGAATCCATATATGAAACTGGATGACATCGATTTGCGCCGGCTGCGCTACTTCCTCGTGGTGGCGCAGGAACTGCATTTCACGCGCGCTGCGGAAAAGATCGGGATTCGCCAGCCTCCGCTCAGCATGCAGATCCGCAAGCTCGAAGAGACGATCGGCGCGCGGCTGTTCATACGGCATTCGCGCAGCGTGGAACTGACCCCCGCCGGACGGGAGTTTCAGGCGGCGGCGATCGACATCGTCGCGCGGCTGGAGGATGCGGTGGCCGAGGCACGCCGTTATCAGGCGGGCAATAGCGGTCGGCTGCGGCTGGGTTTTGCGGGGGCGACCTATTTCCACCCCGCGATTCCGATCATCATGCGAGCCTATCGCACCGCGCATCCCGACGTCGTGCTCTCGCCCGAACAGAGCAATACGCCCGCGCTGCTGGCGGGATTGCGCGAAGGGCGGCTGGATGTCGCCTTCATCCGTCCTCCGGCGGAGGAGGGCGATCTGCTGACGCTCCGCCTGTGTCTCGATGAGGACATGGTGATCGCGCTGCCGGCGGATCATGCGCTGGGGGATCAGGACCCGCTGCCGCTTGCGGCCATTGCGGGCGAGGAGCTGATCCTGTTTCCGCGCGACATCGGGCCGGGCCTGTACGACAGCGTCCTTGCGGCCTGCCACAAAGCGGGGTTCAGCCCCCGGCTCGGCCAGGAAGCATCGCAGATCGCCTCGATCATTCCCTTGGTCGCGGCCGGTTTCGGTGTGGCGGTGGTGCCCCGCTCGGTCGGCTCGATCCGGGGCGAGGGCACCATCTATCGCACCATCGCCGACGTCTCGCCGCGCGCACCGATCGCCCTGGCATTCCGCACTGACGATCGCTCCCCCCTCGTCGCCGACTTCCTGGCAATGGCTGCGCGAACCGCGAGGCGTCACGCCGAAGGTGCTTCCGGGAACGCTCAAGAGGGGCCTGCAGCGAAAAGATAGTTCTCCTCTCCAACCGGCGCGGCGCGTCAGCTAGAGGGGGAAGAACTTTTCGGATGCCCGAGCGATATAGATGCCCATTTTTTCGCGTCGGGCGCACCATCATTTCACGTTCGCCGACCTGCAGCACGGCTGACTATGCGGCTTCGCCCAAGTCCTTCCCCAAGGGAATTTTCTCCTTGAAGGTGTGCGTGACGTAGGGGAACGGAATTTCGATACCCGCATCGTCCAGGCCAGCCTTGATCGCGCGGACCACCTTGTCCTTGCTTTCCCACCCGGAACGGGGAGTCGAACCGGCCCACCAGCGGACGAGGAAATCGACCGAACTCGCGTTGAATTCCTGCGCGAAGATATCGAGCGTCTTTTCGCTGTCGACTTCCTCTACGCCCTCCACCGCCCGGCGGATGACATCGGCGGCGTGATCGAGATTGGTGTCGTAGCTTACCCCGACCACGACCTCGTGGCGGCGCTTCACCTCGTCGGTCAGGATCTCGACCGGGTTCTTGAACAGCATCGAGTTCGGTACGAGGGTGACCTCGCCCGAGAGTTTGCGAACGTGGGTTTCGCGCAAGGTGATATGCTCGACTTTGCCGACGATCCCCTCGCACTCGATGATGTCGCCGATGCGCATCTTTTCGCGCAGCATGATCAGCACGCCGGCCATGAAATTCTCGAAGATGTCCTGAAAGGCGAACCCGATCGCGACCGCGCCGATGCCGAGGCCGGCAAACAGGCTGGCGGGCGTCAGGCCGGGCATGACCACGATCGCCGCGATCATGATACCGATGATCCAGATGACCAATCGGACGAGCGTGTCGATGAGGTTTTTGAGGCTGGGGCGAACGTCGGTCTTGCCGATCAGCAGGTCGGCGATCCGGGCCGCGAACCGCGCCACGATCCATGTGATGAGCAGAACGACGAGCGCGATGGCGAGGCCAGGCAAGGCGCGGACGAACCCTTCGCCCATTCCGACCAATTGGTCCCGCAAGGTCGCAACCGTGTCGACACTCGTCGCGGATGTGGAATGTGCTGTGGCGTCAGCTGCCTGAGCCGCCGTCTGGCTGACCTGCATGAATTTTCCCTCGTTTAGGGCGCATAACGGGCAGAAACCCGTCGCGGTTCCGAAGCGAGGGAAAGGTGGTCCGTGAGGTCAGGCCGATTTGGCGGCGTTTTCCTTGCGCGCGATCTCGTGGAGCCAGTCCGCGTGTTTCGGCGCAGTCTTCGTTTCGCTCCATTCCTCAAGCATGACGGGCGCGACGCGCTTCAGCTCGGCATATTGCTCGTCAGTGCCGATATCGGTCGCCAATTCGACGCGGTGACCGTTGGGGTCGAAGAAATAGATCGATTTGAAAATGCCGTGATGCGTCGGGCCGAGTACGTCGATGCCAAGGCTTTCGACATGGTCCTTCGCCGCCAGCAATTCCTCCTCGCTTGCGACCTTGAAGGCGAGGTGCTGGACCCATTGCGGCGTGTTCTCGTCGCGGCCCATATCCTTCTGGTTGGGCAGTTCGAAGAAAGCGAGGATGTTGCCGTTACCCGCGTCGAGGAAAACGTGCATGTAGGGATCGTAATCCCCGGTCGAGGGAACGTGATCCTCGGCAAAGGCAGTGGTGTAATCCATGCCCAGGACCTTGCCGTACCATTCGACGGTCTCCTTCGCATCCTTGCAGCGATAGGCTGCATGGTGGACGCCGCCGAGCTTGATGGGGTGAGGGGCCTGGTCGGTCATTCCGCCGGCTCCGCTTCGACGGTTTTCGCCTGTTCGACGGACAGGGTGCCGCGCTTGATCTGATCGCGTTCCATGCTTTCGAACAGGGCCTTAAAATTGCCTTCGCCGAAGCCTTCGTCGCCCTTGCGCTGGATGAACTCGAAGAAGACCGGGCCTACCTGTGCTTCGGCGAAGATCTGGAGAAGCAGGCGAGGCTGGCCGCCCTCGGTGGTCCCGTCCAGCAGGATGCCGCGTGCCTTCAATTCATCGACCGGCTCGCCGTGATCGGGCAGGCGTTCGGGCAGCATCTCGTAATAGGTTTCGGGCGGCGCGGTCATGAAGGGCACGCCGAATTCCTTCAACCGGTCCCACGCCTTGACGAGATCGTCGCAGATGAGCGCGATGTGCTGGATGCCTTCGCCGTTGAATTCCTTGAGGAACTCCTCGATCTGGCCCTTGCCGCCTTCGCCTTCTTCATTGAGCGGGATGCGGATCTTGCCATCGGGTGCGGTGAGCGCCTTGGAGGTCAGGCCAGTATACTCGCCCTTGATGTCGAAGAAGCGGATCTCGCGGAAATTGAACAGGGTCTCGTAATAGTCGGCCCAGTATTTCATCCGTCCATTGTAGACGTTGTGAGTCAGGTGATCGATGACGTTGAACCCGGCGCCCTCGGGATGGCGTTCCACACCGTCGCGATATTCGAAATCGATGTCGTAGATCGAAAGACCCTGACCATCCTCGTTTTCGTAACGGTCGATCAGATAGACGATAGCGCCGCCGATCCCACGGATTGCGGGAATGCGCAGTTCCATTGGCCCGGTTTCGACCGACACCGGCTCCGCACCGCGCGCGAGCAGTTCGTCATAGGCCTTTGCCGCGTTCTTGACGCGGAAGCCCATTCCGCAGGCCGAGGGGCCGTGTTCGCGCGCGAAGAACCACGCCGCGCTTTTCGGTTCGTAATTGACGATCAGGTTGATCCGACCCTGGCGCCACAACTGCACATCTTTCGAACGATGGTCGGCGACATGGCTGAACCCCATCGCTTCGAAGACCGGTTCGATCATCCCCTTTTCAGGAGCGCAGAATTCGACGAATTCGAAACCGTCGAGACCGATGGGATTTTCGAAGAGATCGGGCATGGGAGATCCTCTGTCTGGTTATAGTTTCAATGGAAACTAGTTACCGAAGCGAGCCAAACGTGTCAAGGATGCAACGGCTCGGCGCTCGTGCAAGTTCCGCAAGGCTTTCAAGGCACAAGAGGGCTTGCGCCCGGCGGGCAAAAGTGATTCTGTCGCAATATGAAACGCAAACGTGCAGTTTTGGGCAAGACTCGCCAGGGCAGGGTGCAAACCTTTGCCCTGCTTGCTCTGTTGCTCATGGGCGGGTTCGCGATCGCCGGTCCGTCCGGCTTGCTCGCCTGGAGCGAGAACCTGCGGCTGCGCGACCAGCGACAGGCGCAGCTGGCCGAATTGACGGCGGAACGGGATATGCTGCGCAACAAGGTCGAACTGCTCGACCCCGAAAGCGCCGATCCCGACATGGTGGGCGAGCTGCTGCGCAGCCAGCTGAACGTCGTTCACCCGGACGAGGTCATGATACGGCTCGAAGATCCGACCGACTGATTAACCCGATCCCGCCGTCAAGCGCGGCGGTTCCGTAACGTTTTTGTATGCAAACATGGTCCTCGCCGTTGCGCGGGTGGCGAGCCTGTGCCTATAGGCGGGTGAGCGCCGATCCGGCGCAACGAACGATCATGAGAGGGAAGAGCACCTTGGCCAAAGCTCCTGCAAAAGCGAAGAATCCCGCGCCCGCCACGCAACCCAAATCCGATTCCGAGGATTTCGCCCTCCGCAGCCTGCAGCAGGAGCTTGAGCAACAGAAGCGCTTCGATGCCTCCGACGAACAGATGCTGCATTTCTACGAGCAGATGCTGCTGATCCGCCGGTTCGAGGAACGCGCCGGGCAGCTGTACGGCCTCGGCCTGATCGGCGGGTTCTGCCATCTCTATATCGGCCAGGAAGCGGTCGCGATCGGGCTTCAGAGCGCGCTCGACAATGATCGCGACAGCGTCATCACCGGCTATCGCGATCACGGCCATATGCTCGCCTACGGGATCGATCCGAAGGTCATCATGGCGGAACTGACCGGACGCCAGGCGGGGATTTCCAAGGGCAAGGGCGGCTCGATGCACATGTTCAGCACCGAGCATAAATTCTATGGCGGCCACGGCATCGTCGGCGCGCAGGTCGCGCTGGGCGGCGGGCTGGCGCTCGCGCATCAGTACAACGAGGATGGTGGCCTCTGCCTCGCCTATTTCGGCGACGGGGCGGCGAACCAGGGGCAGGTCTATGAGACCATGAACATGGCGAGCCTGTGGAACCTGCCGATCGTCTTCGTGGTCGAGAACAACCAGTACGCCATGGGCACCGCCGTCAAGCGCAGCTCCGCCGAAACCGAATTCTATCGTCGCGGCACTGCCTTCCGCATTCCGGGGATGCACGTGAACGGGATGGACGTTCTCGAAGTGCGCCAGGCGGCGGAGATCGCGTTCAAGCATGTGCGCGAAGGCAACGGCCCGGTGCTCATGGAGTGCAACACCTATCGCTATCGCGGGCACTCGATGTCCGACCCGGCGAAATACCGGACGCGTGAGGAAGTGCAAGATTATCGCGACCACAAGGACCCGATCGAAGCGATCAAGAAGCTTTTGATCGAGAAGGGAAAGAGCGAGGACGATCTGAAGGCCATCGACAAGGATATCCGCAAGGTGGTGAGCGAAGCCGCCGATTTCGCCGAGAATTCGCCCGAGCCCGATCCGGCCGAACTCTATACCGATGTCCTGGTGGAGGAGTATTGAGCCATGGCGATCGAACTGAAGATGCCCGCACTGTCCCCCACCATGGAGGAAGGCACGCTCGCCAAATGGCTCAAGCAGGAAGGTGACACGATCGAGATCGGCGACATCATCGCCGAGATCGAGACCGACAAGGCTACCATGGAATTCGAAGCGGTCGACGAAGGCACGCTGGGCAAGATCATGGTCGCCGAGGGCACCGAGGGTGTGAAGGTCGGCGAAGTCATCGCCATGCTTGCAGGCGAGGGCGAAGATGCCTCTTCTGTCGAAGCACCGTCTTCGAGCGAGGTCGAGGACGTGCCGGGCGAGGGCAAGGATGTCGGTCGCGGTGATAGCGAAACCGATGGCGAGGGTAAGGCCGCCAAGCCTGCGAAACAGTCACGCACACCCGCCAGCGATCCCGAGATACCGGCCGGCACCAATATGCTGACGATCAGCGTACGCGAGGCCTTGCGTGACGGCATGGCCGAAGAAATGCGCCGTGACGAACGTGTGTTCGTGATGGGTGAGGAAGTCGCCGAATATCAGGGCGCCTACAAGGTCACTCAGGGCCTGCTCGACGAATTCGGTCCCAAGCGTGTGATCGACACGCCGATCACCGAATACGGCTTTGCCGGTATCGGCACCGGCGCGGCGATGGGCGGCCTTCGTCCGATCGTCGAATTCATGACCTTCAATTTCGCCATGCAGGCGATCGATCACATCATCAATTCGGCGGCCAAGACCAATTACATGTCCGGCGGCCAGATGCGGTGCCCGATCGTGTTCCGTGGCCCCAACGGTGCGGCGAGCCGGGTGGGCGCGCAGCACAGCCAGAATTACGGCCCGTGGTATGCCAGCGTGCCCGGCCTGATCGTGATCGCCCCTTATGACAGCTCGGACGCCAAGGGTTTGATGAAGGCCGCCATCCGCAGCGAGGATCCGGTTGTCTTCCTCGAGAACGAGCTGGTCTACGGCCGCAGTTTCGAATTGCCGCAGTTGGACGACCACGTCCTGCCGATCGGAAAGGCGCGTATTGTCCGCGAAGGATCGGATGTGACGATCGTGAGCTATTCGATCGGCGTCGGTTTCTCGCTGGAAGCGGCGGAAAAGCTCGCCGAAGAAGGGATCGAGGCGGAAGTCATCGACCTGCGCACGCTGCGCCCGCTCGACAAGCAGGCGATCCTCGACAGCCTGGCGAAGACCAATCGCCTCGTCATCGCCGAAGAAGGCTGGCCGACCTGCTCGATCGCCTCGGAAGTGACGGCGATCTGCATGGAGGAAGGTTTCGACCATCTCGATGCGCCGGTCCTGAGGGTCTGCAACGAGGATGTCCCGTTGCCCTATGCCGCCAATCTCGAAAAGCTCGCGCTCATCGATGCGCCGCGGATCGTCGAGGCGGTCAAGAAGGTCTGCTACCGGGACTAAGCGGACGCGGGTGGAAACTCAGCGGCGATCGCATCCCGCTGCGTTTCCGCAACCGCTGGTTTTGGCAGTGTAGGCTTCTCCGGCAGCGAACACATCGCGCGAAATCGCAGCGGAAGCGACGGGCTGGGTGTTCGGCAACGAGAAACCTGTTCCGGAACCGGCCATCTGCTGGCGCAATGTGGTGATCTCTTTCCGCTCCGATCCCTGTCCGACCGAGACAGGTTCGCTGCGGGCGAATGTCGTCACCCCATCGTCCGAAGGCGAGGAAGGCGAACCTGCGATTGCCGCAGAAGTGTCCGCTTCGGCGCTCGTCGCCGGTGCGTTGCTATCGGGCTCGAAATCCGACGGGAAAAACAGGATGATGCCCAACACGATCGCGCCGACCGCCCAAAGCAGGTGATTTTTCCTGATGCCAATGGGTGGGTCCGAATGTCGCATCAGATCGTCCGGTACTTGTCGCACGTCATGCGCTTGCTCGATTCGACATTGTTGGCGAGGCCTGCGGACAGGTTGCGATTATCGCGGATCACCATTGCGGCCTCTTGGGACAGCACGCGTTCCGACATGAAGGTCGTGCCGAATAAAGGCGTGTAGCGATAGAACACTTCCACAAACATCACCGCGCTACCCGGCTCCGCCGTCGCGATGGCTGTTCCGCGCCCCATGCCCAGGAACGAATTGTCCGAAGCGCCCTTGCCTTCGCTCCCATACATGGAGCCGCGATTGTAGACGCCCGCGCATCTCTGCCAGTGTATGGTTTGCCCGCCGGTCGCATTGCGTTCGAGGCTCGAGATGACGATCCGCCCCTTCTGCATCATGCCGAGCGTCTTGGTCTGGAGCGAGGCGCCTCTCAACACCGTGTTGATGTCGCTATCGGTAATGGTCGGGGACAGCGTGTTGGTGTCGGTCTGCCCGAGACGGGAGGCGTTGTCGGCCAGCATCAGCGCGACCTGGCTGGTGCGCATGTTGGCCGTCGCGAGAAATGCGATCTCGGCTCCGAACATGGCGAGCAGCATGAAGATCGGTAGCGAAAAGGCGAACTCGATCAGCGCGAGCCCGGACTGAGCCCCCGGCAGAGCACGCCAGCGGCGGCGTACTCTCATCCGCATCCCCTTCAGTGTCCGCGACTTCACGGGCATACTCCCGTGACGGGCTGGCGGGCTTGCTGCTGCTTGTAGGGCTGCGTCTTGAGGTAGGTCTTGCTGGAAAGGTTGACGATGGAAGACCCGCCGATGAAGCGATAGAACGGAAACAGGGCCTCGTACGAAACGTTGGCGGTCAATTCGACGATGTCGCGCGCGCCGCCAATGCCGGTCGCCCCGGCATCCGCGTCCCACCGACCGTTGCGATTGAGATCCTCGAAAGCCTCGTTGTTGTTGCAACGCCCGTCGCTGTTGCCGTCCGCCCAAACCTCGGGTTGATCGACGGAATCATAATCTTTGTAATTCTGAGCCGTCAGCGAAATCGTGGCCTGCGGCATGATGGGTTGGATCTGAGATTTGTAGCGCTTCTCGATCTCCCCGAACTGCCCGTTTGCCGTTTCCAACGAAACCTGCCGCGATGCTTCCTCCAGCGCGCCCTGCATTACGGCATTGATGTAGATCTGGTGCCCGAAATGAAACGCGCCCATGATGAGCATCACGAAAACGGGCAGCGCAAAGGCGAGCTCGACGACCGTCGCCCCCCGTTGATCGCTCCCTATCGGTCGGCGGATCATTGCACGATCCTGAGGTCGGACATGCTCTTGGCGATGCGCTCGAAATTGTCGTTGAGCTGCGCTGCGTTGGTCGAAACGAAAGCGCTGTTCGGGCTGGCGCACTGGACCAGATTGCTGTCGAGACTGGTGGCGAAGGCTACCACCCAAAGGCGGATATTCTTCGCCTTCACCGCCTCGCAAAGGGCGAGGAAGCGAGCCCTGTGGTTCGGGTTCTGCTTCGCCTGGATCCCCGCCGCGTCCCAATACGCTCCGGTCCAGTTGACGATCCTATGGTCATTCCATTCGTTTCCGTAGGAATTCGAATCGTAAACAGTGGTGGATAATTCACCATCGGTCATGAAGATCATGTTGCGCGAAACGAACCCGTTATTCGGAGCGGTTTCGTTTACGTTCGAAGAGAAGATTCCATCGGGGGAAGAGAGACGCGCCCCCCAGAGGATTCCTATATCGTGATACGTTCCACCCAGCGCTGCCAAGCTGTTCACATAGGCATCGAACGCACTCTTGTTCAATTGCGCCAGATTGGTCGCAGCGGGCGGGCAAGCACCATAGACGTAACCATAGGTATATGGGGGATTGGTGCTCGAATCCGTAATGCTTACTTTATTGGGGTTTCCTTCCCGGTGATAGATAATCTCCGGCCATAAAGGTTTCCAGCGATCCGAATTGGTGCTCGGCACGAGATCGATATTGAGGTCTTTTGCAGCGGTCGGCTCGATACGGCCTGTCAGTGTGTTGTAGGTGAATGTATCGGAGTTGACAGTATCCGGTTCTCGAAGACAGCCCGCCCAGCGGTCGCTGTAGGAACCGTGTTCCGAAGGCCGCGTGACAACGGACCCGTTGGTCAATGTGTTGTAATATGCGTTGATCGGGGTCGCGACCTGTTCATAATCGTAGCGAAGGAACCGCGCGTTCGGCGCGTTGCGATCGTAGGTAATCGCCTTGCGGATCGATTTGCGCTGGCACGTCCGCCAGTAGGATGAACCCCGCAGGTAGGTGTTGGGATAGGCTGTCGAGCCGTTCCAGCTGTAATATTGGAACGTGTAGGTGCCGCTGGAATCGCCAGATTTCGTCGCGTTCTGACCCTGCGTGTAACCATCATTGCTTGGTGCCCACCAGCCGGTGATGGGCTGGTTCTTCGAATACAGCTCATAGCACTCGTAGGCATCGACATCCGTAAGCGTCTCGATCCGCGTTTCCGTCGATTCGTAGACTGGCCGCCTTGTCGAAAAATTGACGGTGTCGGCGATGTTTCCGCCGACGATGAAGGAAGGGTCACGCGTCTTGACCAGACGTGCGGCGTTCACGCTTTGCGAATAGGGAACGAAAGAATAGCGGATGCGCGCGCCTGAGTTCGCGCTGGCCGAAGCCATCGTGTCGTAGAAGTTCTTGGTCGCCTTCTTGAGCGCTTCTATTCGGGTCGTCGTACCGCCAGCACCGTCGGAGATCGACCATCCCATGGAACCGGTGACGTCAAGGACCATGGTCACATCGGTATTGGTAATTTTAAAAGTCGCGGCACAGTCGGCAGTCAGATTTTGCCGCTTGTAGCCGAAAATCTTCATGATCGCGGTCGGGACGCTGGCCTTGGCGATGCCATTGATGGTAATACCGTCATCGGGCGAAGAGGGCGTGAAGCTCAGATTGTAGCTACCCGCGTAGGATTTCGGGTAGTTCGCGTTGAACATTTTCGTCGCCTGGGCCGCCGCAGATGCGTCGTAGCGATTGGCCCCGACTGCCTTGCGCCCGGCGAGGACGCCCGCATCGCAAGCCTGTTGCAGCCGGGTCATCACCATGTAATTGCGGCTCATGTCGACCGCGCCGCCGATGACAGCCAGAATGGGAAGAACGCTCGCAGCCGCGATCGCCAGCACATTGCCGCCGGTGTTACGGCGCAGCGCCGTCAACGAGAACCTGTAGCTCGGTCGTGCTGACATCATGTGGTCTCGGCGCGATAGTCCATGGCGGGCCCTATGCGATGGTTGCGGTTAAGCCTACGTACCGCTCCATGCCTAACAACGTGTAAACCGGGGCGGATTGCAGGACGAAACGTGGACCGCGCACACATCCATCGCATTGCGAACAGCTACACTTCCGGTGCGGCGAGATCGGCCGTCGATACCTTGCTTGCGCTGGATGCGCAGTTCGCCAAATTCGTCTTCACGGCCAGCGAACCGATCCTGGCACAGATGCGGCTCGCCTGGTGGCGCGACCGGTTTGCCGAACCGCGCGAGAACTGGCCGCTCGGCAATCCGATCCTGTCGGAATTGGCCTCGTGGGACGCCGACGTGTCCGGGTTGGGACGTCTGGTGGATGGCTGGGAAGCGCTGCTCGCGAATACGCCGCCGCGGAATGCGGATTTCGAAGCCTATCGAGAGGGACGTGCGGCCGGATGGCTCGTCCTTGCGGACCATCTCGGGTCGAAGGCTGACAAGCGGGCGATCGCGCTCGCGAGCGCGCGGTGGAGCATGGCGGACGCTGCGGCGAGTATGAGCGAGAGCGAAGCGAGGGAACTGGCACGCCGCGAGGGGCTCGCGCTACCGAGCGCTTCGCGCCTGCCGCGGGCCTTGCGGGCGCTGACTGTGCTGGAGACGATCGGGCGCCGCGCGCTGGAGAGCGGGGCGGCACCCCTTTCACGCGCAGGCGACCTCCTATCGGTCTTGCGACGAGGACTGACCGGGCGCTAGACGGGCTTTCTGATCGGGGGAGAGCCTCTTTATGCGAAACGGGTTGCTGGGGGCATTCTGCGCCTTGGTACTGGCCGGGATCGGCTTCTTCTGGTGGCAGGGCCGAGCCGAGGTCGAGCGCGGCGCACCTCCGCCGCTGGTCGAACCGACCGAGAGCCTCGACGATTCCCAGTTACCAAGCGCCGATGCGAGCGATCTGCGCGGGCCGGAACCGCCGGAGGCGACCGAACTCACCCGCGAACAGCGCCGTTTCTTCCGCTACGACCGCAATCGCGACTGGAAGATCTCGCGTACCGAGATGCTAGCCAGCCGAACCGAAGCCTTTCGCAAGCTCGACAAGGACGGGAACAATTTGCTGACCTTCGAGGAATGGGCGGTCGCCACGGTCGACAAGTTCGAAGGCGCCGATGCGGATGGGAATCTCTCCCTGACGCCGGCGGAATTCGCGACCACTGCGCCCAAGCCGAAGGCCAAGCCGGCCTGCCGCTGCTGAGCCAGGGTCAGGCGGGAACGCGCTCCAGCATGGGCAGCCATTGGCCAAGATCCGCCTTCGCCCGCGCGGTATAGGCTTCCTTGCGCTGTTTCTTGCCGACATCGTGAAGCGGCGGGAAGAGGCCGAAATTCACGTTCATGGGCTGGAAGGTCTCCGCTTCGGCATCGCCGGTGATGTGCGAGAGAAGCGCGCCCAGCGCCGTGGTTCGCGGGGGAGGGGCCCAGTCACGGCCCGCCAGCTCGCTCGCCGCCATCAGCCCCGCCATCAGACCCACCGCCGCGCTCTCGACATAGCCCTCGCATCCGGTCACCTGCCCGGCAAACCGGATGTGGGGTGCACGATTGAGCCTGAGCTGGCGGTCGAGGACGAGGGGCGAATTGAGAAAAGTGTTCCGGTGCAGACCGCCAAGCCGGGCGAATTCCGCGTTTTCGAGGCCGGGGATCGTCCGAAACAGCTCGATTTGCGCCCCGTGCTTGAGCTTGGTCTGGAAGCCGACCATGTTCCACAGCGTGCCCAATTTGTTGTCCTGGCGCAGCTGGACGACCGCATAGGGCCAACGGCCTTGCGGAAATTCCGGCGTCGTGTCGCGCGGATTGTCGAGGCCGACCGGCTTCATCGGGCCGAAGCGCAAGGTCTCGACGCCGCGCGCCGCCATCACCTCGATCGGCATACAGCCATCGAAATAGGGCGTGTCCTTCTCCCATTCGCGAAATTCGGTCTTCTCGCCGTCCATCAGGCCTTGATGGAAGGCGTAATACTGTTCCTTCGTCATGGGGCAGTTGATGTAATCGCCTTCCTCGTTCGAGGCTTCGGTGCGCTTGTTCCAGCGCGACTGGATCCAGCAGATGTCCATGTCGATACTGTCGCGATGGACGATCGGCGCGATAGCGTCGAAAAAGGCCAGTCGGTCCTGCCCGGTGGCTTCGACGATGCTTTGCGCCAGCGATTGCGCGGTCAGCGGGCCGGTGGCGACGATCGTCGGGCCGCTATCGGGCAGGGCGTCGACGCGCTCGCGCACGACGGTTACATTGGGATGTTCCAACAAGGCGCGCTCGACTTCCGCCGAGAAGACATCGCGATCCACCGCCATGGCCGATCCGGCGGGAACGCGGGCTTTTTCGCCGGCCATCATGACAAGGCTGTCCAACCGCCGCATTTCGTCATGCAGCAGGCCGACCGCGTTCTTGTCGCTGTCGTCCGAGCGGAAGCTGTTGGAGCAGACCAGCTCGGCCAATCCGTCGGTCTGGTGGGCGGGGGTCATGTCGCCCGAGCCGCGCATTTCGGACAGGCGGACGCGGAAACCCCGCTGCGCCAATTGCCAGGTCGCTTCGCTTCCGGCGAGCCCGCCGCCGATGATGTGGATATCGTGAGCCATCATGGCGCCCGCTACGCCAAACGGGGCGCGCTTTCAACGTGATGGGAGTGATGGCTTGCCGGTAGGGCCAAACC
>Ga0114912_1000857_pt1 | contig 13877 bp, 11 predicted proteins | sample MalvirDeepMed_51_FD_89713 | JGI IMG/M metagenome (GOLD analysis project Ga0114912, IMG submission 89713) | Marine viral communities from the Global Malaspina Expedition - Malaspina viral metaG DeepMed_51 | ecosystem: Environmental > Aquatic > Marine > Oceanic | place: Mediterranean Sea...
GAGGCCGGGTCGCACCCGCCCCCCTGCGCTTGGAGACATATCAATGGCAACGCGCATGCTAATCGATGCGCGCCACCAGGAAGAAACCCGGGTGGCGGTCCTCAAAGGCAATCGGATTGAGGAATTCGATTTCGAATCTGCCGATCACAAGCAGATCAAAGGCAATATCTATCTAGCCAAGGTCACGCGGGTCGAACCCTCGCTTCAGGCGGCCTTCGTCGATTTCGGCGGCAATCGCCACGGCTTCCTCGCCTTCGGTGAAATCCACCCCGATTATTACCAGATCCCGAAGGAAGATCGCGACGCCCTGCTCGCTGCCGAAGCCGAAGTGGCCGAGGAAGAGCAGCGCCTGCGCGAAGACGAGGAAGCGCGCGGCCAGATGCCGGGCGAGGAATACGACGCCGATGAGGAAAGCTCCGAAGCGCTGGCCGAGGAATTCGCCGAGGACGGGCTTGAAGAGGTCGATACGTCGGACAAGGACGACGTCGCGACGATCGAGGAAGGCCACGTCGCCGGCGATTCCGACGATGACGGCGATGGCGAGGACAGTGACGAGAGCGATGACGACGACAACACTCGTTCGCGCGGTCGCCGCCGCCAGCGTGGTCGCAATGGCAAGGGTGGCAAGCCGCGCACCCGCGCCAAGGAAGTCGACGAAGCACGCGCCCGCCGCATGGCGCTGCGCCGCAAATACAAGATCCAGGACGTCATCCAGCGCCGCCAGGTGCTGCTCGTCCAGGTCGTCAAGGAAGAGCGCGGCAACAAGGGCGCGGCGCTAACCACCTATCTCAGCCTCGCCGGACGCTACACCGTGCTGATGCCGAACAGCAGCCATGGCGGCGGCATTTCGCGCAAGATCAATTCGGCGAGCGATCGCAAGCGTCTGAAGCAGATCGTCGGCGATCTCAGCCTGCCACGATCGATGGGCCTGATCGTGCGCACTGCGGGCCTTTCGCGCACCAAGACCGAGATCAAGCGCGATTTCGACTATCTCGCGCGCCTGTGGGACGAAATCCGCGAGAACACTTTATCGTCGAGCGCCCCGGCGCTGATCCATTCGGACAGCGATCTCATCAAGCGCGCCATCCGCGACATCTATAATCGCGAGATCGAGGAGGTCGTGGTCGAGGGCGAGCAGGGCTACAAGTCCGCCAAGGCCTTCATGAAGCTGCTCATGCCCAGCCATGCGCGCCGGGTTAAGGCCTATTCCGATCCGGTGCCGATGTTCCAGCGCTATGGCGCGGAAGATCAGTTGAAGGCCATGTACGATCCGATGGTGCAGCTGAAATCGGGCGGCTATCTGATCATCAACCCGACCGAGGCGCTGGTCTCGATCGACATCAACTCGGGCCGTTCGACCAAGGAGCACGGGATCGAGCAGACCGCGCTGCACACCAATCTCGAAGCCGCGCGCGAAATCGCCCGCCAGCTGCGCCTGCGCGACATGGCGGGCCTGGTCGTGATCGACTTCATCGATATGGAGCAGCATTCGAACACCCGTAAGGTCGAGCGCGCGATGAAGGACGCGCTCAAGACCGACCGGGCGCGCATCCAGGTGGGTCGCATCTCGAGCTTCGGCCTGATGGAAATGAGCCGCCAGCGCCTGCGCACCGGCGTTCTCGAAGCGACCACGCGCGAATGCCCCCATTGCGACGGCACTGGCCTGGTCCGCACCGCGAGCAGCGCGGGCCTTTCCGCCCTGCGCCTGATCGAGGACGAGGCGGCCAAGGGCAAGGGCACAGTCATCCGCCTCGCCGCCAGCACGGAAGCCGCGATCTACCTGCTGAACGAGAAGCGCTCCGATCTGATGGAGATCGAACAGCGTTACGGCGTCACCGTCGAAGTCGTGCCCGAGGGTGAGGACGAAGGCGCCAAGATGAACGTCTCCAGCCATGGGCCCAAGCCCAAGGACGCGCCGAAGTTCGAGCCGATCGCTTTCGACGAGGACGACGATCCCGATATCGAGGAAGACGATCTCGACGAGGAGGACGAGCCGCGCCAGGCGCGCCGTTCGGAGCGAGACGAGGATGAGGGCGAAGGCAAGCGCAAGCGCCGCCGCGGCGGTCGCAATCGCAATCGCAAGCGCGATCGTTCGGACGATGACGAGCGCGGGAATGCACGCTCGGGCGATGATGGTCAGGACGAGGCCGACGCTGATGAAGGCGAGAACGGCAGTCGCGGTGACGAGCAGGGTTCGGACGACGATCGCCCCCGGCGCAAGCGCCGCCGTGGCGGACGTGGGCGCCGCGGTGGTCGCAACCGTTCGCGCCAGGACGAGGTGAACGAGGGTGATGCGGAAAATCTCGAAGAGGTTTCGCAGCATGTCGTGAACGATATGGCGGTCGTCGCCGGCCCGGACGAAGCGCCCGAAACCGCCGAAGCGATGGCCGACGAACCCGCTGCGGAGGAAAAACCGAAGCGCAAGCGGGCTCCGCGCAAGAAGGCTGCTGTGACCGAGGCCGTCGAGACCGGTTCGGATGAAGCCGCACCGGCCGAGAAGCCCAAGCGCAAGCGGGCTCCGCGCAAGAAGGCGGTGACCGAGGACGCTCCTGCCAGCGAATCTCCGGTCGAGCCGGGTGAAGAAGCACCCAAGCCGAAGCGTGCCTCGCGCAGCAAGAAGGCGGCGGCGGAAACCGTCGAAGCCGAAGCGGCGAGTGAGGCGACAGGCGCGGAAGCGCCCAAGCCCGCCGCGAAGCGCGTGCGCAAGCCCAAGGCGAAAGCCGACGACGCGGCTGGAGCGGAGCCCGCCGCTTCCGAAGCTGAGGCAGCCCCGCCCGCTGACGAGAGCGCCGGAACCATCGAAACCGCGAAGCCCAAGCGCGGCTGGTGGCAGCGCACCTTCGGCGACTGATCGCTTCAGGACGGTGAAGAAATTGCGGGGGTCGGTCTTCGGATCGGCCCCCGATTTCGTCTGGCTCTAGGGAATTTTTCGCGCGATCAGGCTAAGGACGTCATCGAGATCGCGCGGCTTGTCGACATCGATCGCCGCCCGCCCGTCGCTCGCCCGCACGAGTGCCGCATTCACGCCGATCCGGCGCCCCAATCGCGCCAAACCGTCCTCCAGCGTCAATCGGCCCAAAGCGTAGGCGACAAGATTGGGGAGTCCCAGACGCGCGACGAGCTTCCACGGGCGCTTGCGATCGGCCTCTACCGCGCGCCATGTCGCGAGGGCCGCACTTGCCCGAGAGCTGGCGAGATAGAACAGGTTGCAACCCGACCATTCCCCATCGGCAAACCGCAGATAGGTCCGCTGCGTACCCGGCAGGGCGCGCTCGATATCCTGCCGCCGCGCCATCATGATCGACAGGTCCGCCCCCGCCGGGGTCCTGGCGATCAGTTCGGTAACCCATGCGGGATCGAGCAAGGCGTGATCCGCCGTGGTCACAACAAGCGGCGCGCCGGTCCTCTCGAACGCGGCCGCCACGCTCTCGCTCGGCCCGGAGGCCGGAGGGCAGATTTCCGCGCCGAGCTTTTTTGCGAGAGCGACCACCGCCGGATCGTCGGCCGATACCAGAACGCGGCTCATACCCGCCGCGCGCAAGGCCAGCACCACCCGCTCCAAAATCGGCGTGCCCGCGATATCGATCAATCCCTTATGGGCCACGCCGAGTTCCCGCGCGAGCGGATCGCCGCCCGGCCTCGTCCCTGCCAAAACAAGCGCACTTCCCGTCATGCCTCGGTTTCCGCTTTCCGCAAGTGCCGCAGGGTCATCCAGGCGGCGAAGCTCATGCAGAGATAGAAGACGCCCATCGACAGGGCCACCGCCCAGCCGATCTCGACCGGGCCGCCGCCGGATTGGAGGGCGACGATCGACACGATCAACGTCACCACCGCGATCGCCCGCACCTTGAGGGCGCGTGCGGCATGGCCGGTCGCATAGAGCATCGGTTCGTAGGACACGCTGGCCAGTTCGAAGGCTGCGGCGAAAGCCAGCGGGATCAGGACGGTAGCGGCCCGCGCATAATCGGAACCGCCGATCAGGACCAGGGCCTCCTCGCCGAACAGGACGGCGGTCAAAAGGACCACGATCCCCGCCAGCGCCGCGATCCGCGTCACGCTGCGGACCAGCTTCGCAAAGCGCGTCGCCTCGTCGGCAATGCTGGACACGGCGAACTCTGGCAGCACCGCCCTCGCCACCAGGACGGCGAACTGCTTCACCCCTTGGGCCAGCTGATCCGCCAGGCGATAGAGCCCTGCCGAGCTGGTCGAGAAGAAATAGCCGACCGCAAGCAAGGGGCCCTGCTTGACGATGGCGTCCAGCGTGGTCGCGCCATAGGTCACGGCGAAGAAGCCCTTGATGCCGGGATTCTCGCGCAGCATCCGGCGCCATCCGCCCGCATGGCGCAGGCGAAACGCATCGCGCGCGAGGCGCCGCGCCATGATCCAGTAGACCGCAGCCGCAATCAGATCGAACAGGGCCCAGGCGAAGACGAATTTCGCCACGCTGGGTCCGGTGGCGAGGATGATGCCGCTGGCGATCAGGCGCCCGGTCGGCACGATCGCTTCGACATAGGTGCCGACATCGAATCGATCGAGAACGCGCACGATCCCGCTCGGCGTGGTCAGCCGTGCCCAGATCAGCGCGCAGGCGAAGAGAAAGCCGAGATCGATGTAGCGCGGGTTCAATTCGAGCAACGAGCCGAAGCCGTAATAGACCAGCGCCGCGATCGCGCAGCCGGTGATCGCCCCGCCAAGATCGGCAAAGGTGCAGAACCAGATCAGCCGCCCGAAGGCCGCTTCGTTATCGTCCAGCCGGTGCCGCGCACCGAAGCGCACCAGTGTCTGCCAGGTCTGGAAACCCGCGATCGCGACAAGCGCCTGCGCGGTGCCGAAAAGGAGGGAGAAATGCCCGAAATCGCGCAGGCCCAGCGATCGCGCCAGCACGGCGAGATAGATCAGGCTGCAAATCGCCCCGAAGGTCTTGCCGCCGAGAATCCAGGCCAGATTGCGAACGATGTTCAGCAGCCCGTTGCGTGCGGGCACAGGCGTGCTTTGACCATCCATCTCGAGCGCCCTTTGAACGATGCGCGCGCGCCTGGCAAATCCATGCTTTGCGGCGGCGCGCGGGATGCCTAATGCAGCCGGTCATGCGGGTGGTGTTCCTCTTCAATCACGATGCGGCCCATCAGGTCGCGCATCTGGCGGGTATCGCCGCCGCGATGGCGCGCCTCCATCCCGAGGTCGAAACCGTCATCGCCTATGCCAGCTCTGCGATAAGGGCCCGCATCGAGGGACTTGTCGGCGATACGGGCGGGGCCGCGATCCGGTGGTACGAACTGACGCTCGGGCCGGTCGCAAGGACCGTCGCGGGCCTGTTCGACAAGGTGCTGCCAGCCAGCCGTTTGATGCGCCTCAACGCGCATGTGCCGCTCTTCGCGAGCGCCGATATGATCGTCTCGACCGAGCGGACCTGCCTGCGCCTGAAAAAGCGTATTCCGAAGGACTCCATGCCGCTCTTCGCCAAGGTGCCGCACGGCGCGGGCGATCGCAGCGTGAGCTACCACCCCGATTATACCCGCTTCGATCGAAGCTTCGTGGCGGGCCAAAAGGTCGTCGACCAATTGGTCGCGCATGGGGTAGACCCGGAGAGGCTGGTAGTCATCGGCTATCCCAAGTTCGAGAATATCGACCTCGCCGCCCGGCAACGCCTGTTCGACAACGGCCGTCCCACCCTCGTCTATAACCCGCATTTCGATCCCAATCTGTCGAGCTGGTACGATCATGGGCCGGACATTCTGCGTTGGTTCGCCAGTGAGGCCGGACAGGGTTTCAACCTGATCTTCGCGCCCCATGTCATGCTGTTCCGCAAGGACCTCCACGTCTCGCCCGAATACGGGATCGCGCGGCGGCGGCCTGACATCCCCGACGAAGCGCGCGCAGCCGCCAATATGCTCATCGACATCGACAGTCCGCGCCTGTTCGACATGACCTACACGCTCGCCGCCGATGCCTATATCGGCGATGCGTCGAGCCAGATCTACGAATTCCTGGTGCATCCGCGCCCCGCCTTCTTCATCGACGCGCGCCGCGATGTGAAGGCGGAGGATGACGAATGGCACCTGTTCTGGGAATGCGGCCCCGTGGTGCGCAGCGTGTATGCGCTCGCCGCCCTGCTCCCCGACATGGAGGCGATCGGCAAAAGCTATCGCGCGCGCCAGGAAGAACTGTTCGCCTATACCATCGATATTGGCGATCGCCCTGCAAGCGAGCGGGCCGCCGACGCTATCCTGAAAGCCATCAAATCTCGCGCGGATCGATGACGCGCCACCCGCGCGCAGCGGCCTTCTTCGCCTTGCGATTCGAGGTGGTCGCGAAGATCGGTTCGTCCACCCTATCCAGCAGCGGAGCGTCGGCGAAACTGTCGCTGACGAACCGCGTCCGCGCCTCGCCGAGCGCGGGCTGGCGGTCCAGCACGCTGGCGAGCTTCGCGTTCGCGTAGCAATTGTCGGGTACGCGCTCGAACCCTTCCCACCGGGTCGCGACCACATCGTCGAAACGAAGAGCGGTTGCGAAGGCTTTAGCGTAAATGTCGAAGGCGGCGGTCGCGAGGATGAGGCGTGCGCCCGCCTTCCGGTCTTCTTCGAGCAGATGCAACGTACCCGGCATCAGCCCATCCTCATCCATGACGCGCGCGGCGAATTGCGATCCGAGCGCTTCCAGCTCGCTATGCGCCCGCCGCCCGACCAATAATTGCATTCCGAACAATTTCAGACGCGGCCGCGACATCGCCCCAAGCCGATAGGCAAGCATCGCAAGAAGCCACAAAGGCACGAGCGCCAGCCGCCATGACCCCACTCGCCTGGCTGCGAAGATCAGGAAAGGCGTAAACGTGGCCCTGCGCGTCAGCGTGCGGTCGAGGTCGTAGATTGCGATACGCATCGCGGCATTCGATGGCACCGGCGTCCGCGCCTGTCACCTATTCACGATAAAGGAGCCCGATCAGGCGGGGATCGCCTCGCCCTTCCAGTCAAAATGGCCGCCGCTATCTGCGGGGCTCAGCCCATCGATCACAGCCAGCAGGTTTTCCGCCGCCTGCGATGGCTGCGTCAATTGTCGATCGGGCACGTTGCCCTGAAAGGGCTCCGACAGCGCGGTATCGACCGTGCCCGGATGTAACGCCGCGACGATCCCGTGCTTGTGCGTGCGGGCGAACTCGATGGCGAAATTCCTGACAAGCATATTCAGCGCCGCCTTGCTTGCACGATAGCTGTGCCATCCACCCAGACGATTGTCCCCGATCGAGCCGACCCGCGCGGACAGCGCCGCGAACACGCAGCGCCGGTCGCGCGGCATCAGGGGGAGCATATGCTTGGCGATCAGGGCGGGACCGATCGTGTTCGCCGCAAAAATTCGCGCCATCGCCACTCCGTCGATCGCCCTGACGCTGCGTTCCGGGCCGGTGCCATCGGGAAGAGTTAAGACCCCGGTCGCGACGATGACGAGGTCGGGCGGATCGTCCCGCATCGCTTCGGCGGCATCCATGATGCTTTCCTCATCGCCCAGGTCGAACCGGAACGGCTTTGCTCCTTGGACATGCTCTTGGCCCGATCGGCTCCCTGCCCACACCATCAGTCCCCGCGCGATCAGAGCCGCGCTCAGCGTCCTGCCGATGCCGCCGCTTGCCCCGAAAACGGCTGCGGTGCGCAAACCCGATGAAGACTGTTCCATATCCTGCAAGACTTGCAGCGGACATTGCGGGTTCCCGGCCCTTGCACCGTGCGCGCGAACGGCTAAGTGGGTTGCAAGTAGCAACAGGACCGAATTGCGCCATGGCGACCTTCACCCTTCCGAAGAATTCCAAGATCAGCGGCACGGGCCGCGCGCACAAGGCTGAGGGCGCCGGGCGAGTCAAATCCTTCAAGATCTATCGCTACGATCCCGACAGCGGCGAAAACCCGCGGTATGATACGTTCGAGATCGATCTCGACGATTGCGGCCCGATGGTCCTCGACGCGCTGTTCAAGATCAAGAACGACGTCGATCCGACTCTCACCTTCCGCCGCTCCTGCCGCGAGGGGATCTGCGGGTCGTGCTCGATGAACATGAACGGGAAGAACGGCCTCGCCTGCACCACTGCGATCGAGGATCTGAAGGGCGAGGTGCGGATTACCCCCCTGCCCCACATGGAGGTCATCAAGGACCTCGTCCCCGATTTCACCCACTTCTATGCACAGTATGCCAGCATCCGTCCCTGGCTGCAGACCGTATCGACCACGCCCAGCGGCAAGGAACGCCTGCAATCGCCCGATCAGCGCGAGAAGCTTGACGGGCTTTACGAGTGCATCCTGTGCGCCTGCTGCTCGACCGCGTGCCCCAGCTATTGGTGGAACAGCGACAAGTTCCTCGGCCCGGCGATCCTGCTCCAGGCCTATCGCTGGCTCGCCGACAGTCGCGACGAGATGACCGGCGAACGGCTCGACCAGCTGGAGGACCCGTTCCGCCTCTATCGCTGCCACACCATCATGAACTGCGCGAATGTCTGCCCCAAGGGCCTGAGCCCCGCCAAGGCGATCGCCGAAACCAAGAAGATGATCGCCGAGCGCGCGATCTAAGGTGCTCGCGAAAGACGTTTTCGACCACGGGCCGGACCCGGAAAATCCCGGCTGGAACCACTGGAACCTGAAGGACGAGACGCTGTTCAACGGCGCGGTGATGGGCAGGCTCATCACGCGCGTCGATGATGACGGGAAGGCGCGGCTGCGCATGTTCCCCGAACGGCGGCACGAGAACCTTCAGGGCATCATCCACGGTGCCGTCACCCTCTCGCTAATCGACATCGCGCTCTTCACCACCATGCACACGCTCGGCAGCGGCAATGCGGGTCCGTCTGTGACGCTCGAACTTTCGACCCAGTTCGTCGGCGGCGGGAAGATCGCGACGCCGCTCGATGCGGTGACGGAAATCGTGAAGGAAACTGGCAAGCTCGTCTTCGTGCGCGGTCTGGTCGAACAGGGCGATCACCGGGTCGCATCCTTTTCGGGCATCGTCAGGAAGATGCAGCCCCGTTCCGATAGCGTTGCAGCGCCTTTGTGAGCGGGTTGCTCGCACGGTACGAGGACTTGGTGGCGGCGGGCGAATTGCAGCCCGACCCCGACCAGCGCCGCGCCGCTGAGCGGCTGGATCGGCTCCAGAAGGAGTTGGAGAAAGAGCGGCCCGGCCGCGGTTTCCTGTCGCGCCTGTTCGGTTCGAAGGACGAGGCCCCGCCCCAGGGCGTATATATGTGGGGCGGCGTCGGGCGCGGCAAATCCATGCTGATGGACCTGTTCGTCCAGACACTCGGTATCGCGGAAAAGCGCCGCACGCATTTCCACGAATTCATGCTCGAGGTCGATCGCCGGATGAAAGCAGCCCGCGATACGGGCCAGGGCGAGCCGGTGAAGCACGTTGCCGCCACGATTGCGAAGGACGTTCGCTGCCTCGCCTTCGACGAGATGGTGGTCACCAACACCGCCGATGCAGCCATCATGGCGCGCCTGTTCACGGCCCTGATCTGCGACGAGAAAGTCAGCGTGGTCACCACGAGCAACCGTCCTCCGTCCGATCTCTACAAGGACGGACTGAACCGCTCGCTTTTCCTGCCCTTCATCGATGTGGTCGAGGCGGAGCTGGATATCGTGCCGCTCAACGGGCCGACCGATTACCGGCTCGACCGGCTGGGCGATCTCGACACCTGGCACACCCCCCTGGGCGATGAGGCCACCGCGCAGGTTCGCGAGGCGTTCTTCCGCCTGACCGATTACGCGCCGGAAGACGCCGCCAATGTGCCCTCCGGCGAACTTGACCTCGGTGGCGGGCGCACTTTGCACGTTCCCAAAAGCCTCAAGGGCGTCGGCGTGTTCAGCTTCAAGCGGCTTTGCGGCGAAAATCGCGGCGCGGCGGATTATCTCGCCATCGCCCACGCCTTCCATAGCGTGATCGTGGTCGGCATCCCGCGCCTGTCTCCCGACCACCGCAACGAGGCTATGCGCTTCACCAAGCTGATCGACGCGCTTTACGAAAACGGCGTCAAGCTCTTCGCGACCGCCGCCGCCGAGCCGGAAGACCTCTATGTGGCGGGCGACGGCGCCTTCGAATTCGAGCGCACGGTGAGCCGGTTGATGGAAATGCAGAGCGCGGACTATATGGCGCGCGGCCATGGCGTGGCCTGAGAGACGCTTGCAGACCGGGGCACGCCGCCCCAGCTAGTTTTTATTCCCGGCGGTCAGCAACCCCGCCGATGTGGACTGACACCATGATCGATATCCGACCCTTCGACACGCTCGGCCATGCGAACCACGGCTGGCTCGACGCGCGGCACCATTTTTCTTTCGCCAGCTATCACGATCCCGACCGTATGGGCTGGGGCAATATCCGCGTCTGGAACGACGATACGATCGCGGCGCAAAGCGGATTTCCGCCCCACCCTCACAGCGACATGGAGATCGTCACTTTCGTGCGCAGCGGGGCGATCACGCATCAGGATTCGCTCGGCAACAAGGGCCGCACGGCTGCGGGCGACGTTCAGGTGATGAGTGCCGGGACCGGGATCACCCACGCCGAATACAATGTCGAGGACGAGGCGACGACGTTGTTCCAGATCTGGATCCTCCCCGACCGGCGCGGCGAGGCGCCCGGCTGGGGGCAGCGCGAATTTCCGAAAGCCGGGCGCGAAGGCGGCTTCGCCATCCTCGCCAGCGGCACGCCGGAGGAGGACGATGCGCTACCGATCCGCACGGACGCCAAGGTTGTCGCCGCCACGCTCAAGGCGGGGCAGAGCGCGACCTGGACCAGCGACGGATCGCGCCATCAATATCTCGTCGCACCGACCGGCCGCATCCGCGTCAACGGCAAGGAGGCGCAGCCGCGCGATGGCATCGCAATCACCGGAGAGGCCGAGATCGTGGTCGAGGCGCTGGACGATGCGGAAGTCGTGATGGTGGACGCGCGCTAATCGAACGCTCGCCCGGTCGGATCACCCGATCCCGAGCCGGGCGAGCGATTTCTCCAGCATGACCAATTGATAGAGCACGCGGCCATTATCCGCAGCGCCGCTGATGTGCCGCTCCGCGAGACGCGATAGCGCCCCGCGATCGAACCATCCGCTTCCCACCAGAGCCTCGCTCCGCGCCACGCCCCGCGCCATTCCGGCCAGCGGACCGCGAAACCATTCGGCCAGCGGCGTCACGAAGCCTTGCTTGGGACGGTAGAGTATTTCGTCAGGAAGATACCGTTCCATCGCGTGCTTCATCAGCCACTTGCCCTGCCGGCCGCGAATCCGGCGGCTCTCCGGCAGAGTGGCGCAATATTCGATCAGGCGGTGGTCGAGCAGCGGCTCGCGCGCTTCCAGGCCCACCGCCATGCTGGTGCGGTCGACCTTGGTCAGGATGTCGCCCGGCAGCCAGAAAGTGAGGTCGGCATATTGCGCCGCGTCCAATCCGCTGCGCGCCGGGGCGCAGTCCATGACCTCGGTCAGCGCGTCTTCCGCGCGATATTCGCCGCGTTCGCGCAGCAGCATCTCGCCGTAAAGCCGCCCGCGAGACTCCTGATCGAGGATCGCCAGCGCCCGCGCATATCCCGCCGCGCCATCTTCGGCGAGCGAGAGGAAGGTCGTCTTCGCGCGGAGAGGACGCGGCGCCCAGTCCGCCTTCGGCCAGACCTTGCCCAGCGCGCCGAAGATCGGCCCGCGCAAGGTCTGCGGCAGCACCGCCCTCGCCTGCTCCTCGCGATGATGGAAAACCTGCCGACGATAGCCAGCCAGCGCCTCGTCCGCCCCGTCACCCGACAGCGCAACCGTTACGCTTTCGCGCGCCAGCTCGCAGACACGCAAAGTCGGCAGAGCGGAAGCATCGGCGAAAGGTTCGTCGAAGATCGCGGCGATCCGGTCTAAATCGGCCACATCGCCGGGCGAGACGATCCGTTCGCGGTGATCGGTCCCGAACCGTTGGGCCACCAGCCTCGCATGACTGGTCTCGTCCACTTCCGCGACATCGAAGCCGATCGAACAGCTCGTCACCGGCTCGCGGCTCGCTTCGGCCATCAGCGCGACCACGCTGGAACTGTCGACTCCGCCCGACAGGAAAGCGCCGAGCGGGACGTCGGCGACCATGCGGCTCGACACCCCTTCGCGCAAATGGTGGAGAAGCTGCGCGGACTGGTCCGCTACGGACCCGCGCGCCCGCTGTTCGAACGAGACGTCCCACCAGCGGCGCGGGGGTGATGGCGGGCGATCATGCTCCAGCAGCCGGAAATGCGCGGCGGGCAGCTTCTCGACGCCCTTCAGGATCGACCGGTGATCGGGAACGTAGCCCCAGGTCATGTAATCTTCGATCGCCAGCGGATCGACCTGCGACCGCATCAGCGGATGCGCCAGCAATCCCTTGAGTTCGGATGCGAAGATCAGGCTGCCATCGCTGAGCGTCGCGGTGAAGAGCGGCTTCACCCCGAGCCGGTCGCGCGCCAGGAAAAGCTGCCGCGTAGAAAGGTCATACAGTGCGAAGGCGAACATGCCTTCGAGGCGGCTCAGGCAGTCGGGGCCCCAGGCTTGCCATGCCGCCAGGATGGTTTCGCTGTCGCCATCGGTGCGAAACCGCGCGCCCTTTGCTTCAAGTTCGCGCCGCAAGGCTCTGAAATTGTATATTTCTCCGTTGAAGACCAGCACTGCGCTTCCGTCCACGGAATGCATCGGCTGGGGCGATCCGGCTAGATCGATGATCGAGAGGCGGCGATGGCCGAGGCCCACGCCCGGCGCGGTCCACACGCCGGACCCATCCGGGCCGCGATGGGCGATCGCGTCGCACATCCGCTCGACCCGGTGCGGTTCGACCGGCTTGGGCGTGCCGCAATGAAAGATACCGGCGATCCCGCACATGGCGCTCGCTCCTAACCGTATGCGGGGGAAAGGCCAATCGCGAAGGCTCCGGCAATCACGCCCAAACCAATCGACGCGCCCATCACGATCGGCAAAGGAGCCGAGAATTCCTCGAGACGGGCGAGCAGCGGACTGCGCTCCAATTCCGCGAGCGACCATCCCGCCTCGTCCGGCGTTCGTTCGAACCAGCGCCACGCCAGGCCGAGCACGATGGCCACGACCACGGCGAAGAACACCCATCCATAGATCAGGTGATCGACCCCGCCCGCCCGCTCGGCGCCGATGAACTGGGCGATGTAGATCGTGCCCCAGGCCCGGACCGCATTGGCGAGGATGGGCACGATCACACAGGCGAGCAGGAAGAGGATTCTGCGTTTCCAGCTCGAAAAACCGGTGAAGGCTGCGAGAACGCCGAGCGCGATCATCGCGATCAGGAATTTGACGCCCGAACACGCTTCGGCGACGATGAACAGGCCGAACGGCGTCGTGATATGGATTGCGTCGAGCGCGGCGTCGATCCCGCTGAGATGCGCCAATTGGATCACGAGGCGGGCGGTGAGGATCTGCATCGGCCAGACGATCTCCTCCCCGAAGGGCACGAGAAACACCATGAAGCCGAGCGGGAGCGCCAGCAGCGCCGCCGCGCGCGGGCCCAGCACGACCGGCACGCTCGACGCCAGAGCGGCGACAGCGCCCGCATGAGCGATCAGGTTAATGCCGCTCGCCCGTCCAATCGCCCAGAGCGCAAGGGCCAGACCGAACGGCACCAGCCCCGGCCACCAGGAGCGCGGCTCTATCTCGGCCAGCGCGTCCCGCTTTGCCCAGATCAGCCATAGGATGATCGGCGGGATCAGCAGGATGTGCGCATAGCTATCGCTGTTCCACCATTGCCAGGCCATCTCCCCCCATTCGCGCAGCGTCAGCACCAGAACCGCTCCGCAAAGCAGAGCCAGCCCCGTCAGCGCCTGTTTCCATGACGGCAGGGTCTCGCTTCGCGCTGATAAGAGAGGGAGATCACGCTGCATCGTGA
>Ga0114912_1000858_pt1 | contig 13864 bp, 17 predicted proteins | sample MalvirDeepMed_51_FD_89713 | JGI IMG/M metagenome (GOLD analysis project Ga0114912, IMG submission 89713) | Marine viral communities from the Global Malaspina Expedition - Malaspina viral metaG DeepMed_51 | ecosystem: Environmental > Aquatic > Marine > Oceanic | place: Mediterranean Sea...
CCTCCCCCACCTCCCCCTCCACCAGTGGCAGCCTTGGCGTCCGACTACCGGGACGGTACACCGGGACCAGGGCCTCGTGGTCCAGAGGGACCTGGCAGAGATGAAATTTCCACGACAGGATTCTTTGACCGACCAACGTCACAAGAGCGATTCTTACGAGATATTGCAAGACAAGTCCGCAGTCGTGAACTGACTCCATTCCAAGCAAACTTTGAACGTGGCCGGTTTGGAGACTTGTTTAACCGATTCGAACTCTTTGCTGCGGATGCCAACGTAGAGCAGTTCCCTACATTCTTAGATTTTCTGCAAGGTGGTGTTCCTGACCCGCAGGCAACACGACAGACCGCACGGCGATTTGCCAAATTGACCGAGGACCCCAGTCTGCTCGGGGGAGAACGAGTCAGTACGCGGTTCGGTGGGGGAGGTGGTGGCCAAGCACAGCAAAACGCTGTGTTTGCTGCTGCGCTGGCTGGGGTGCATCCATTGTTTCGGCAGGGCGTCACACGGGCACTGGAAGATTTATTCCAAGAACTAGGTGGCAGTGAAGCCCCACTGAGTGAGACTGGTTTCCTGCCGTTTTTGACAGAAGCACGAAATAGGGGATTCTTAGGATTATTCCCGTAAGGAGTAAGAGATGACACAGAGATTTGCTAACCTACAGGACATTTTTAGTCGAGGACCAGCACCTACTACTGGTTTTATTAACCGTGCTACTGCTCAGGACCGTTTCAACCGGGCCATCTCCGCTGGCGGACTGACTCCATTTCTGGAATCGTATCTGCGTAATCAGTTCGACCCACTCTTTGGCGCATTTAGTCTAACAGTCCCTGGCGCATCAGAGGCAGAGGGCGGCCCTCTGGGATTTGCCGAGGTTCTGCGTAGTGGTGCATTTAATCCATTTCTTACTGGCGGCACGAATCCACAGATCGGACAAACGGCAAGACAGTCTATTCAAGGACGTGCCGGGGGATTAGCGGACTTGTTAAGTTCTACGAGAACTGGTCAAGTAGCAAACCCAGCCTTTGACCCAAGTGTAGAGGGGTCTCCACAGTTTATCGATGTTGGTGGCCGTGATGTCAACGGCACCTTCGAGCCACTGACTGGTAACGAACTACTAGATTTTAATCGATTTAGCGGAAGCCCTGCAGAACAATTCAATGCTGCACTAACAGGCTCCACGTTTGGCGTCCATCCACTGTTCCGTGGTGGCACCGCAACGGCTCTACGGAGGCTTTTTGACCAACTCGGCGGCGAGGAAACCGGCACTCCGTTTCTGAGTGCTGCTAGAACAGCAGGATTCTTCTAATGACAATGAACAACAATCTGGGGGCTTTTGCCAACATCTTCGAGGATTTGCCCGATGTTGGCTTCTTCACCCAGTTGGGACAGCAGACTCGGCCAGGTGGACCACAGAGACGGTTCTTTCAGAATCAGTTTCCATCTTTCTTGAACGAGTTCAAGGGCATACTGGGCCAGCAACTGCAAGGTGGTATTCTGCCTACAACAGACCAGGCCCAGTCTAGGTTCTTTGACTTCCTTGAGGCTAACCCGTTCAATCAGAGGTTCAGGAGTCTTGCCCCCACCCAGCGTGGTCAGGGGCAGGCACGATTCAATGCGCCAACGAGGCGATTCTTCTAGTTGCCACCAGAGGACGAAAGGACCAGGAAGAAGAGGGAGTGGCTAACAAGCAACGGATTTCCAGGTGCTTGGGCCACGCTGGATGAACAGTCTGTTCTTCAGGCTATTCAAACAGGGGGTACGCCTGCCGCACCGAAGCCTGCACCAACAGCAGCTACTCCCACTCCAACGCCTCGCCCTCCTGCATCTCGTCCTCCTGTCCGTAACCTCATCCCTGGAGTGCAGACACCGTTTCTTGATAAAGCGCAGGGCAAAGACCCATTCGCTGCACAGGCCAGAGACCCACGATTCGAGACTGCGGTGCAGGGCCGACTTGACCCCAGTTTTGTTCCACGGGAACTCAGCGATGCAGAGATTGATGCGCTGTCCCGTGGCCCTAATCTCACCGAAGAACAGTTGGCTGAGTTGGGCCTGCGTCCACGTATCACCGAATTGGAACGTACAGCAGACCCACGAGGCTTGGGTACCACGCTTGGCCGAGGGGTTTTGACTGCTCTGGGTCCACTCCAGATAGCCGACGAACTAATTGAACGAGGTGTAGCCACAGGGCGCACAGGCATTCCTGGACTGATTCGTGGAGACCTCACAGGGGCTGATTTCGACATCAACCTGCCCTCTGACCAGGGCCTGATTGGTCGATACCGCCAGGATACATCTGCCTTAGAACGTCTTGGCCTTGAAGCCGCAGCAAGCCTATTCATTCCTGCGACGGCTGCTGAGACAGCAGTCGGGAAGGGGATAGGAACAGCAGTTGGTAAAGTAACTGGTCCAGTTGTTCGTGCTCCAGGACAAGTTAAACAAGAAGTAGCCCGTCGTGTAGTCCCTGATGTCTCCGTAGTCCCGCCACGCACAGAAGGGCCTGTGCCTCGTCCTGCGGGTCTAGCCCCATCGCCAGCAGCCATCGCAGAGCCGCCAGCACCCCCGATACAGCCCCCTGATGTGCCTGGTGGAGCATTGCCTGGACCTGTCCCTGAGTTTGCTAGGGGCAATGTAATTGGTCTGCGAGAGATACAGCCTGGACTGACCAAGTCGCAGGAGTTACAAAACCTTGTACGTAGGACGCTAGGCCGAGGACCATTCCGTGGTCTGCTAGCGAGGGCTGATGACCCCATCGCCACGCCTGCCCTAGCAGAACGAGCACGGGTACGCAATACTGTGCAGAACCAAGCATCTGTCTTGGGTGCAAAGAATGATGTACGCCTAAATAGGGCTTTTGAATTCAATAAGCAAGGACAGGTAGAAGCCCTACGTGGCATAGACCCCGAGTTGAGGAGTGCTCCAACTATTGCCGATATTGCTGCTCGGTTCCCTCGTTACATCAATAACATGACCTCTGAACAGCAGACAGCCATGATTGCACTACGTCGCGACTTGGAACCCTACCGTCAGCTATTTGATGAGACAGTCTCGGTGCCAGTACCCGGACGGGCAACTCCACAGAATGTGCCTCTGGTAGATGTGGGCACTCGCCCTGACATTATAGAGGGGGGCTTCTATGTCCCTCGTGGACGAGCTGGTATCGAAGGGGCTGATGAACCCATTAAACTGGCAGGTACAGCAGGCCGAGGTACTCGCATCGGTGCAGAACAGGCAGCAATATTCAACTCCCAGGCTGATGGTATCGCAGCAGGTTTCGAGTATGCTCCCATTGGCGATGTGCTCACATCTCACATCAATCAGTCGGGGCGTAGGGCCACCGATGCGTTCGTCGCCAACTTCTTCAAGAATGTCGGTGGTGGCACTACACCCAAGATGCGTATGTTCCAACAGAACGCACCGCTGGTGCAGGCTCATGCTGCCCTCCGTAGAAACATTGACCGATTAAATGCCCTCGCCGGACGTTTATCCACCAAGCAGCAGGCCGCAGTGGATAGTTTCCTAGATGACCCCAACTTTGAGGATATCGACTCTATCATCAGTGCCTTCAATGTCAAAGTAACCCGTGGCACGAATGCTGGTGGTACGCTCCCTGAGATAAATGCACAGGCCCGTGAAGTGCGCAAACAACTGCAAGCGATGGCCCCTGCATGGAAGTCTGCACAGAAGCGGGCACGGAAAAATCTACGAGACGAAGCAGTCATTCAACTACCTGGTTTGGAAGGCAGGGCCTTCCCTGATGAGGTAGCCAACGCTGCCAACAAGATTCTGGTGGAGGAAGGCCCTGCCAAGGGCAAACTAGCTCCTATCAGCAATACTATCGACGCCTACAACAATCTGTATCGAGGATTCAGGGCCACACTGGACAACTCGGCCCTTGGCATTCAAGGATTGCTTGGCCTTGCCAATGACCAGAAGGCATACAAGGCAGCTCTTGGTGTCAACTTCAGGGCATGGCAACGAGGTGGCGATGCAGCCCTGGGCCGGTTTCTCGTTGACTTTGATGATGCCACGAAGGCTGCGAGCAGGCTGTCAGCCGATACATGGGGACGCTCCGGACTACGAGTAGGTGGTGCAGGAACCGAGTTCCAACTGGGTGGCCCTGGCACCATCGGACAGTTTGTTGAACGTATCCCTGGTATCCGACAAGCTAACCGAGCTTTCGGCTTCTTTGGAGACTCCCTGCGCCTCCAGTGGGCAGATGACGAACTGGCTGCATTGATGCGGCAGACTGGTAAAGCAGCCGACGAGTTGTTGCAGGATGGCTCTGTGGAGAGCCTTGCTCGGACCATTAACGGGGCCACAGGATGGTCCCCCAGCCGTACAGGTGGTCCAATTGGTGACCTGGTACTCTTTGCCCCACGGTTCCTGCAATCAAGGCTGGAGACTGCCGCACGGGCTGGTTTGAGCCTGCGCCCAGGAGCCACCTTAGAGCAGCGGATGGCACGACGGTATCTGCTGAAACTCATTGGCTACGGCACAATGGTCACATTCGCAGCCAATGAAGCATTAGGCAATGACACCGATGTGCGACCCTTCGTCAAAGGTAGGCCCAACCCCAACTTCATGCGTATCCGCTTCGGTGGACAGGATTGGTCAGTCTTTGGCACATGGGACAGTCTTGCTAAAGCTATCATGGTCACCGCACAGGGCAAGCCAGAACAGGCTCTCCGCACTATGAGTTCGGGTATTGTTGCCAACTCATGGGAGTGGCTATCTCACGAGGACTTTGAGGGTCGCAGGGTAGACTTACGGGGCGACCCTCTCGGCTTTGGTGAGTGGATATTTCGTAGTCACAGCCCATTTGCATTCCAGGAACTGCCCTTCGCTGCCAAACAGTTGGCTGGTGGTGACCCTGCTGGTCTGGCCACTGTGTTCGGTGAAGCAGCAGGGGTAAAAGCCACACCACTGACAGGGACTGAACGATTCTCGGGTGAGCTATTCGGGCAGGAGTTTGATGACTTGGAACCCCATCAGCAACGAGCAGTCAGCAAGCAGTTCCCTGGCCGCAATAGAGAATTAGCCGAGATATATGTACAGACCGATACCAATATCGACGGCTTGCTTCAGACGGCTCAAATGCTGGAACAGCAAGGATTGCCTCGTAATGATATACGGCGGTTCGTGAATGAGCAGTATAACAGCCTGCGGGACCAGGCATGGGGTGCCACGAAACAGCTACTCGGTCTGGATGATGAACGACGCAACATCGCAGACTTAGATAGTCCTGACCCAGGCCGTAGGGCACGAGCAGAGTATCAGGAAATCATTAACGAGCATACCGTCGGTGAGCCAGGATCAGAGTTCATTATGTGGGATGCTGTGGATGCTGCTGTTAATCGCAAGTTGACAAGCAGGCAATGGACCAAGGAACAACATACTGGCATCATACGCAACCAGTATCTGTCCAGAGTGCCCTTCGAGTTGGTAGACAAATACTTCTACCCTAGCCGCCAGAAGCGTATTTTGGATGCGAACAATGCCCGGATCCGGCATCTGAAAACATTGGGCCTATGGGATGAATTAAAAGATACATACGACGAAACATTCATCCCTGGCGCACAGGCGGGTAGACGATGACTGAGGTACGCTGCCCCCATTGTGGTACAAAAATTGCTGAGAGGCTCGATGGAATCTTGACCTATCATTGTCCCAAGAAGTGGTGTGGTAAATGGTCCGTGATTGACAATCGTGTTAAAGTCGTTATATAGTCCTTAATTAGTTAACATAACTGCATAGTCCATGGTGTGCGCATAGGTCGCCTTGTAAAGGGCGGCCTTTTTTGTTGGGAGGCGTATGACAACCAGGAAGGAAATCACAACCGAAGTAGTAGACCTAGAATCGTCCTTTACCGATGCAGACGATTTCTCGGATGATGAGAATGATACTATCATCGAGGATGATACATCTACCGATGTAGATGCTCCTCCTGTAGCAACAGGGGAATCTGCCACACCACTCGCTGATACCACGCCTGAAGCTACTCCTGAGCAGGTTCGGGCTGCACAACAGGATGAGCAGCGTCGGTTCCAACAGGAACGACAAAGACTACAACAACAACTCCAAGAACTGCAATGGCAAGAGTATGAGCGTGAGTATGTTTCTGCCCTTCAGCAGAGACAACAACAGTGGACCGAGCAGGGGTTCTCTCCTGAAGAGGTCCAGCAGCATACCACCTCCTGGCAGCAGTTGGAGAATGGCAAACTAGAGGTGGCCCAACAAAAGCAGGCCATCGGTCAGTACGGCCAACTCATGGAAGCCGAAAGACGGGCCACTGAAGGCTACATCAAGATGTACATGGACCAGTACGGTGTAAGTCGTAATGTTCTAGAGGGTGCCAAGTCTCCCTCTGAAATGGAGAACAAAGCCCTCAAGGCTCAGATGGCTGCGATGCGGCAAGAAAAGACTCCAGTGACCACACCCGATAACGGTGTCGGGACATCAACGACGGTCCCGAACAGAGAAGCCCGGTTGATTGCTTTGACCAACAAAATTGACCTCACCGATGCAGAGCATAGGGAACTGGGTAAACTTACCGGCAACGGATAACCATAGGAGGATAAACCATGGTCCAGACTGCAACTACAGGCGCAATCGAACGAGCATCCAAGGAAATGCTTGCATCAGTGAGGTACACCATTGAGCATAATGCTCCGGTGTACGGAACTTGTATGCACGACCGCCTTGGTAAAGGCGAGGATACAGGTGTGTTCTTCAAGGTCGGCCAGATGGATATGGCAGATCTGGATGATGGCGTCGATATGGTGGATGAAGAAGATTTTGGTCTGACTGCCATCTCGGTGACCACTGCTGAAGTGGGTGCCAAAATCATCCTGACTGACAAGATGATGAGGCAGCAGACCAAGCTGAACTTCGCCACTGTTGGCCGACAAATGGGTGATGGGTACAAGCGCAAGAGGGAAACTGATGGCATCGCCTTGTTCGCATCCTTGAACGGGGGTACTACCTTTGGTGCTGCCGCTGCTGCCTTCAGTGCTGCGAATGCCACCTCTGTGGTCAGCATCGCCAAGACGGACAAGATGGGTGATGACCTCGTCATCATTCAGCATCCCAACGCTGTGATGCGGCTGGCTCGTGACCTAACCACCATTGGTTCGGGTACTCTACGTCCCATGCCCGACGGCTACTCGGCACGGCTGATGACCAAGGCATGGAAGGGCTACATGATATGGGATGCCCCTGTGTTTGAGACTGGAAATATCGTCCGCGACTCAGCCGACGATGCCATCGGTGTCATCAAAGGCAAGGATGCCATCGGGTACCTGGAGTCCAAGACCTTCGGTTCTGAGAAAGAGCGTGACGCTTCTCTCCGAGCTTGGGAAGTCAACTACGTAGCTGATTATGCCGTGTTTGAGAATGATGACACCCTGGGCGCACCCCTGACCTTCGATGCAGCCGACCCCAGCACCAGTGCATAAGTGAAAGGGATGATTGATGCCGACAACCCTTAAAGAATGGCAGTCAACACAGAAGTTGAAGGCCCAAGCCAAGAGGCGTGGGATAGCCATGGAGTTGTCCTACACTTCGGCCCCTACTGCCCAATGGTATCGGGCAGATGGAGTGCCCTTGCCCAATCTGTTGCCTGCTGACTTGTACCATCGAGAACAATACGAAGCCAAGGGTTGGAGTTTATTTCCACCTACTGTAAAACCGGATATATCATGGAAACCGGGAGTGATGGCAACACCATCCCCGCAACGAGCGGATGAAGAGGAACCTGCTATCACTCCAGCAGTTATTCCTCTTCATCCGCACCGATTCACCAGGGTGATGGGCAGTCCTTGTAAAGTACAGGGCTGCTCTGCCGTAAGGCAACGAGAGTTCGCCGCACGTAAGTGACCCAGAGGGTGTAACGATTGCCGAGCCCTAAATATCGGCGGTCGCAGGACGTACGAGCCTGTAATAGCTAAAGGAGAATAAGACGATGTCATTCCCAGGATTCACTAATCTAGGAGCCGGTACCGAGAAAAAGACAGGTACCACCCAACGTTCCCCGCTTGGCAAAGAAGGATACATGTTCCCTGGCCGGTGGTTTGTATATGCTCAGGCTGGAGAAGCTGCTACCGTTGCCCTTCTTCAGACTACCCGAACCAACGTGGCCAACAACGACCTGGACTTGGCTCTTTCTGCGGCTGCTGCCGCTGGGGATACCACGGTCAGCCTGACCCTGGGTTCAACAGCCATTGTGGCTAATGAGTACCGGGACGGGTTCTTCTTCATCAATGATGCTGGAACCGAGCAGGGCCACCAGTACCTTATCAAGAGCCACCCTGCGGCTGCATCTGGTGCCAATGTGGTATTGACTTTTGCAGAGCCTGACGGATTGTCAGTGGCTCTCACCACTTCTGAGGAATGCGGAATCATCACCAGCGTAGGATTCGACTTTGTGGTGAACCCGACAACCTTCACAGACGCCCCTCTGGGTGCTACCTGCGTCGATGTAGCCGACAATGCCTACGCATGGCTCCAGACTCGTGGACCTGGTATAGGTACTGCTGATGCGACAGCCCCTGCTGGTGGTCTGCCCATCGCAGCATCCAATGGTACTGCGGGAGCCTTCGAGGTGGACCTGGAAGATGGTACCGTTGAACTGCCTCACATAGGGACCCAACGTGACACGGCCTCGGTTGATACCGAGTGTGCCCCAGTCATCTGGAAAATATCACCGTAATGCTTGGCTACTGGATGTCTCCTGGGCCCGATGGTGTGCGCCGGCAATACCGCTTTGTGCATCCTAAGACACTGCGTACCCAGGATGTGGTCTTTCAAGGCCCACCCTCGGACAACTGGGAGAAGGTTATCAAGGCACGGGAACCGCATGCGCTCGTAGAACTGGCAGGTCCTAAGCCTGAGCAGCCACATGTAAGCCGCATGTACAACACAGCCAGGACAGCCTTCACCAACGATGTGTACAACGATCTCATCCTGACCGGCAAGGTAGAGCCTTGCCCAGACCCAGGCACAACCAAATACTTTTTCGAGAAGCCCGGTAGGGAACGAGGGCTATGGTAAGACCGCTGGTAGGCATGTGGGATGACCAGACTCGGTACAGGGTCATTGACCCCGTCTCGGGACGCTCTGAAGTGGTGACCATTATGGGCACTGAAGAAGAGCTGAAAGACCCTCGGTTCCTAGAAGAGATTGAGCATTATGCCCAAGAGTCGGTGGCCAAAGGCTGGAAGAAGGTACGAGACAAGCCGCACATGAACGACCAGCAGGTGAAAGAACTGCCCCATATACTGAGAGATATCAAGAGTTCCAAACGCTATAAGCGGGAGAACTTACATGGGAGGTGGTGGTAATGACAACTAGACTATCAGGTGATGGCGAAGTCCTTCGACTGGGGGACATCAATGAGTTCTGTGAGGTATTCTACGACAAGTCGGCAAACGCCGTTATTGTCCAGGCCCCTACGAGTGGTACAGATAATACGGCAGTAGATAGGGTCGTCATCAATGCGGGCGGCATCTTGCAATTCCCTGTTACTACCACCGGGTTGGTCAATGTGCGTCGGGATGATACGGCGACCACGGCATCCCTACGCCTCGAGCAAGACTCCACTGGAGATAGTGTTCTGGAATTCCTCCTAACAGGTGGAGCTGAGTGGGCCATCGGAGTTGATAATAGTGCGTCGGACACCTTTGTAATCAGCGCAGGCGGCGACTTGGGGACAGGCGATGAGGATGCTATACGCATCACCGATGCTGCCCCGCCCGTGGCAACATATAATGCTACCCATCCGACAGGCACCTTCGACTATATCTGCGATGTCTGCGGCACCAACAACAGCGAACCCTTCGTATGCCATGGAGAGCAGGCCCCATGGCACGACGATGTAGAATCTCTCAGTCTTGCTCTCCATGAGATGGATGGCATGAAGCCCCTGCATGAGATCCCGGCCATGCAGCATCTAGCTAAAATCGGTGTACTAGACATGGTCCAGCACGATGATGGGCATGTGTGGACTGGTATCAATATGGCTGCTGCCCAGTGGTTCACATGGTCGGGTATGCTTCAACTAGAGAACCGTATCAAAGAACTGGAAGCGCAGGTAGCATCTAAGTGACCATTGACCAGCAAAGGTTGCCAGGACAGAACATACACGCTGGTGAGATACCAGAAGAAAAGTGGTTTCATGGGGACGATCTATGTGACTGCACCTTTCAGCGGATGGGATATTGGACCAATGCTCATCTAGCACGAACCGTGCGGGTGCGAGTCTGCTGCATCTGGGCCAAGCTATATGCCCAGTTCCCCGAGTTGGTACAAGAGATACCTGCCTGGTTTGACGATAATGAGAAACAGTACAAAATAGAGCCACTACCCTGGAACTCCGAAGATGAGGATATGCCTGCTGCTCTGTGGCACCGGCAACTCGCTGTTGAGACGGGCCTAGCACTGTGGCAGGTGCGACAACTGTATGCTGACCAGGAACCGCCTAAGAAGGTAGTCCCACATGGTAGGTAGGGCACAAGGCTTTATGAGCATTGGGAAAAAGCTCACCACAGTCAGCGTCACCAAGGCCTTGGCTGCGGCAGGTAACTATGGGGCTGCTGATGTCCTCTCCGAGAGTGCCTCCGCTGGTACTGCTTGGACCTTTAGTGCAGTGGTCTCAGAGAATGGCGGCTCAGGCAACATTGTGAAGGCGGTGGCCCTGTTTGAGACCACTGCACTGACCCCTGGGTTGACCCTCTTTCTGTTTAATGTAACCCCTACCAGTGCGGTGAATGACAACGTAGCCAATACTGCGGTACTCCATGCGGATGAAGCTAACTATCTTGGCCGTGTCACCTTCCCTGCCATGGCTGACTTGGGGACTGGTGACTCTGAGGCTGTTGTGACACCATCCCTAGCCACTGGCAATCTACCCCTAGCCTTTACCTGTGCTGCGGCTGATAGTGCCATCTACGGGCTGGTTGTTACCAGAGATGCCATCACTGGGGAGACAGCCACAGATGACCTCATCATCAAACTGACAATCGAGGAATACTAATGACCAATGCAGATTTGGTAATCAACGTCGGGGATGCCGAGTTTAAGGAACTGATGCAGGACCCTGCCATCAAACTGCAAGCACTGAACCTTGCCCTGCGCCGCATGGTCCGAGAACGGGATCACATCATAGAAGAACTAGAACAGAATAAAAGTGCATTGACCAAGATGGTGGCAGAGGCAAAAACCACGACCAACGGTAATCAAACTAAGGAGCCTGTCGATGCCAGTACACGGACCTAAAGGTGATGTACATGGGCTGAAGGTAGCTCGTAAGGCCAAGAAAAAGAAGAAGATGGGGCGCAAGACGAAGTAGTGGAGGCACTTGATTGCCAGTCGTGGGAAGAAACCGTAAGCAGCTTGAAACTGCTGTTGGGTACAATGTAGGTGCCGTCGTTGAGGGCACCACGACCACTGCTGGCGGCGATACCTCTTCAGTCATTGACAGATCTCTTCGTGGCTCCCTCGGGTCTGATGGACACAACGGCAAATGGCTAGTCTTTACCTCGGGTAGCAGTAGCGGAGAGATTGTACGAGTCACCAACACCGCCCTCGATACCCCTGTCATTGGGGATGTAGACCTTACCGTTGCCCCTGTTGCCTCTGCCACCGTAGCCTCTGGCGTCACCTACGAACTATGGGATGCTGACATCCCCCCTGCCCGTATCCGCAACTTCCTGAATACTGCTGTGATGTCTGTCGTCAAGCAATACTATGATCCCGTAGAGAGTGTTGCCCTGCACGGGGACCAGAGCGACTACCGTTTTGATATACCCTCTGGTATAGAGATACTCAACAAGATAGAGTATCGTTCTTCCATTGTTACCACAAATATTCACACGTGTGAGGTCGTATTCGATGAGACTACCGATGTCGACTTCACCCAAGTCGTTGATACTGAGGATAAGAAGCAGGGCAATAGCAGCCTGAAAGTGACCGTGGCGGCTACGGGTGCTGCTGGTGACAAAATAACCGACTCCTTTGCTGCTCTGAACCTCTCCAAGTATGACATTGTGGAGTTCTGGGCCAAGTGCTCCATCGCTACCACATCCGGTCAGCTCAATCTCCTCTTGGATGATACAGCAGCCTGTGCATCGCCTCTGGAGACCCTTGTAGTGCCTGCCCTGGTTGCTGATACCTGGACCTATGTTAGGGTCACCATGGCCAATCCTGAGAGCGATACAGCCCTCATCTCCGTGGGGCTGGAGTACACCTCAGACATCGGGGCTTGCACCATTTGGATAGACCACATCAGGGCCGTGGAGAACAGCACCGCCCAGTGGACTCGATTACCCACACACCACTGGAAGATAGATAAGGAAGCCCGAGACCTCATCCTCACCCAGGAGGGTCGGGCCAGAGTGGGCTACAGCCTGATAAAGCTGGTGGGCGGAGATATTCCAACCCTCCTTACCGCGGATACTACAACCAACGAGGTACCTGACGAATACATCATCTTCAAGACTACAGCCTTGGCTCTTATGGCAATCGGTGGGGGACAAGGCACTGACCCAGATGCTAATAGACTCCGTGCCCGGGACTGGGAAACGCTGGCACAGGATGCCCGAAGGTCCTTTCCTTTGATAATCAATGGACGGTTAGTTTCCTAGATGCGTTTGGATTCGGACATGACTGATGTGCCCACCGCAGGCACTGCTGTCCAGATACTCAATACCAGTGATCGTGTGCTGTGGATAAAGTTCACTGCCCCTACTGCCAACACTGGATTGACCTATGTAGGACTAAGTGATGTCTCTGCGACCAATGGGTATGTGCTTGGGGCGGCGGGGGGCGTGGATGCTACGATAGAACTAGACTTCGCCAAGTATGATGGTTCAATCCCAGCCAGTCAGTTATACATTGATGCCGCTACCAATGGTGACGATGTATCATGGATTGCTATTCTGAAATGACGTTAGCTAGAGTAACAACAGAGAATACCATCAGCCTGGGCGGGACGATTTATCCACTAACCTCCCCAGTACAACCACGGCTGGTCAATCGCTATGCTCAGAAGATATCCATTGGGGACACCACGGGGGATAGCCAAGCCAATAGATCCAGGCTACAACTGACTGACAACCGTGGTGGCATAGGCATCGATGTGTTCACTGATGTGGATGTGGCCAATGGCGTGAACCTGAACCGTAGTTTCTACTCATCGTGCTACCTGCGCCATGAAGGGCACCTGACCCTGCCCCGTCTGGCTACGGTGACAGCCGCATCGGGTGTCACTGGCATCTTTGAAATCGGTGCCATCAACGAGTTGTCCGATGAGATATACGCAGCCTTCGGCTCCTCAGTACGCAAATTTAGTTTTACCAGTGATTCTTGGGGTGCTGCACTCCATGCCCTGCCCGCCGTGGCAACGGACTCCATATGCCTGCGCCTGAACGGGACGATCTATCTCATCTTTGCTCACACTGGGGGCACCACAGATACCACCGATGGTAGTTCCTTCAATGACCGTACCGATGATGTACTATATATGACCTCCTGGGATGACCGGCTCTGGGGTATCGATAACACCGGCCAATTGAGATATGCCCTGACCATCGGGACATGGACCAACGATGCCATCTTACCCCTGCCCGACTCCTACGTGACTGACCTTTTCGTGGACAGGGACGCTGGTGGGGAACCCATAATTTATGCTGCGACTAAAATTGGCCTCTTCGCCCATGATGCTGCTAACCAGCGATTCGTGCAGACCGAGTTCGAGGTGCCCTTCCATGACGATGCTGGCAAGGGCGTGAAGCGATGGCGGGGTGCCATGTACTACCCTGCCGGCCTGTCTGAGTACGAGTTCGTTGCTGGTGCCCCTGGTACACAGAGG